>WNGQ01000670.1_pt1 | contig 35356 bp, 32 predicted proteins | sample 5407661 | NCBI WGS metagenome assembly WNGQ01 (sample SAMN13153382, study PRJNA577476) | soil metagenome | isolation source: 60 cm soil or saprolite under Garry oak tree replicate 2 | place: USA:California | collected 2016-06-15 | reverse complement strand
CCGGTGGTGGTCTGGATCGTCCCGGGGACGGCCTGGGCGGCGACGCTGCTGGCAGTCGTCGCGACAAAGTTGACATTCAGAGTCGCTGCCGGTGTGCCGCCCGGGCCCGAGGCGCTGATGGTGGCGGTACCTGCGGAAGTGGATGAAATCGACGCGCCGGGAGTGTCGCCGGTTCCGTTTGTAGTCGACGGGCTGCCAGCAATCGTGCCTCGGCTGCTGGAAAACGTTACCGGTTGGCCCACCACAGCCGCTCCGCCGTTGGTCCAGTGGGCCGAGATCGTGGTCGGCGTATTCAGGGGTATGTCCACCAACGGGGCTGGCGTGGTGAACGCAAAACCCGCACTGCTGACGGTCAGCGCCTGCGTCTTGCTCGTCCCGGCCGCCGTGGCAGTGATGGTATCGTTGCCGCCCACGTTGCCTGTGACCGTGGCAACGAGTTGACCCGCAGAGTTGGTGGTGCCTGTGGCCGGAGAAATCGAGTTTCCGGCAGCCGAAGCGAGGGTCATCTGAAAGCCCTGCAACGCACCCCCCGCCGAGTCCTTGAGGCTGAAAGTCAGCGTTGTGCTCGCGTTAAACGCCAGGGAACTGCTGCCGCTGACGGTGATGGCCGTGCCGATAACATCGACACCCGTTGCCGCGGTGGCGCCTTGAGTAGAAGCGGTAACTAAGATAAAGCGGTTTGCTTTGTTGGACCCGAGACCAAGCTTGGCGGTGACGCCCCCGTTCGCATCGGATACTCCACCGCCGCTGATGTTGGTGATCACCGCAGACGGGGGACTACCCGTCGAAAAAACCACGGCGCTGCCCGCGACCGCCTGACCGTTGGCATCAATGACAATCGCAGTCAAGTCTACCGTCGTTACCCCGGAAGAGGGCATTTGCGGGCTGCTCGCCAGCAGCTGAATCTGGATGCCCGTGGGGCCGGGGGCGGGACCCGGGCCGGTGCCGGGGCCGGGGGCGCCGGGGCCAGTGCCAGTCCCGGGACCAAACGAGCTCGGTGGTGCGCCAGTGGTGTCCTGTTGAGCGCAGCCCGTCGGCGCGAGCGCACCCGCAAAAAGGAGGGTTGCAATAACCGCTGAGCCGAGCTTGTTCATGACTCCTCCCGCCAATAACCGCCCCTTCGATGGGACGATCCGAGATTTGGTTTGTGAGAACCCGCAATGCTCCTTGGAATCAGAGGCTGAGTCAGTGAATTCTGAAACAGCCCCAAGCTTTTGGGCACTACTATCCCAATTACTTCTTGGTGTCCAACATGATACATCATAATATTAATTTTATAATTTTACTAGGACCTATATCTCATTGGTTATCAAGAGAAGCCAGAGGATAATTTGGTCCGCGTGCCCATGGCTTCCGACCCCGGACCGTCTTCGGGATCAGACCGGGTGGGCCGAGCGGCTGTCCCGCGGGGCTTCGGCCCGGTCGGTCATGCCGTAATCGCGCACGACGCTCGCTATGCGGAGGCGGTAATCGGCAAACACTCCGGAGCGCCCGCGCGCCTGCGCCTCGCGGTGGCGCGCAAGGTTGCGCCAGCGCCGCACTGCTTCCTCGTCGCGCCAGAACGAAAGCGACAGGAGCTTGTTTTCGTCCGTGAGGCTCGCGAAGCGCTCCACCGAGATGAACCCGTCGACCTTCTCAAGGTCTGGGCGTAGCTGCGCAGCCAGGTCCAGATATTCCTGTTTCTTGCCTGGAGCCGGGATGACTTCGAAGATCACGGCAATCATCGAACCTCCTATCGCTTGGCGAGCTCGGCGCGCATGAGCTTCGCGCCCTCGACCATTGCTTTCAGTTTCTCGAACGCCACCTCGCGCGGCAGGTACTTCATCCCGCAGTCGGGCGCGACGACGATGCGTTCCGGCGCGACGAAGGGCAGGGCGCGGCGGATGCGCGCCGCGACCTTTTCCGGCGTCTCCACCGTCATGTCGTTCAAGTCGATCACGCCGAGGACGATCGTTTTGCCGGGCAGGGACTTCAGCACCGAACAGTCGAGATTGGACTGTGCCGTCTCGATTGAAACCTGGCGGCAGTTGCACCCTGCGAGCTCGCCGAGGAAGGAGTAGCCCGAGGGCCGCACGTGGATGACGGCTGCGTATCCGAAGCAGATGTGCACCGCCGTGGTTCCGGCAATGTCTTCGAGGGCGCGGTTGAGCGCCGCAAGGCCGTACCGGCGGGCTTTCTCCGGCCGCGCCTGCATGTAGGGCTCGTCGATTTGCACGATGTCCGCACCGGCGGCGAACAGATCGCGAATTTCTTCGTTCACCGCGACCGCGTAGTCCGTAGACGCCTCTTCCTCGGACTGGTAGTACTCGTTCTGCGCCTGCTGGCTCATCGTGAAGGGACCCGGCACGGTCATCTTGACCGCCTTCTTCGTGTGGGCCCGCAGAAACTTCAGATCCTCGATCTCTACCGCGCGCTTCCTGCGAATCTTTCCGACGATGCGCGGGACGGGGTTGGGGTGTCCCGAGCGGTCGAGCGCCGTGCCCGGATTGTCGATGTCCACGCCTTCGAGCGCCGTGGCGAACCGGTTGGAGTAGCTCTCGCGCCGGATCTCACCGTCGGTGATGATGTCCAGGCCCGCTTCCTCCTGGGCGCGGATCGCGAGCAGTGTCGCGTCGTCCTGCGCCTCGGCGAGAAGCGCTTCGGGGATGCGCCACAGCTCCCTCGCGCGCACGCGCGGCGGAAAGCGCCCGGCGAGCTTCTTGCGGTCGATCAGCCACTCCGGCTGCGGGTAGCTCCCCACCAGCGTTGTCGGAAACAGCATGCTCAGGGTTTTAGCCCCTGGAACAGCTTCTCCCGACCGAGCTTGATGCCCGCTTTCCCGTCGTACATGAAGATATCCGCCGTGGCGAAAGTGTCGTTGAAGTTCTCAGGGATGAAGGAGCCCGTGCCGACCACGTCGAGAGGCGCCCTGCTGTTGGCGAACATCTTGCACTTGAACAGGGTGAATCCCGATGAGCCCACGATCTTGCAGGCGTTGAAACCGTTTGCGTCGAGGGTCTGCCGCAGCTGGATGACCGCGGCCACGGAGACACCGGTGCCGAACAGCACCTTGCGCACGCGGTCCTTGACGATGTTCAGGCTGTCGGCGTCGAACGCCTCTTCGCCCATCACGTAGCGCACTGCCTCGTACTCGTTCGGCACGTGCAGCCAGTTGACCACGATCTCGGTCGATTTTTCGTAGTCGAGACCTTCGGCGTAGCGCTCGCCGTGGGTGTCGATGCGCAGCGCGAGCGCTTGGGCGCCCGTCTCGTCCCGCGGCAGGTATTCGTTGTACCACCAGCGGCAGACGTCAAGGGCGTCGGAATACTCGCGGCCGTAGTAGTCGATCAGCACGGTGAGATTGTCCTGGGGGAGGGTTTCGACATACATCTGCGCGGCGCGCAGGGTCGAGCCCGCGTAGCCGATGATGCCGTGCGGCATGGTACCGATGCCCTTGTCGTGCCCATAGAAGTGTGCGGTAAGGTCCTGCGAGGTGCCGATGAAACCGATTGCGCCGCCGAGCTTTGCCATTCGGCTTCCGACCGAGGCGCCGTAAGCCGCGAGCAGCGAAAGGTCGTCGCCCGGGGAGTGCCGCGCGTGCATGTCGATGAACGCGACCTTCTTCAGGTTCATCGCCATCTTGTAGGCGTTGTACGCCGAGACGCACGCGACGCCGACGCGCTGCAGTATGAGCGTCTCGAGCTCGACCAGGGCGGCGAAGGAACCGGTGTACGTGAAGAGCGCCTTCTGGTCGGGAACGAACGCGCCTTCCTCGTACAGGCGTGTGATCCTGAGCGGCACTACCTTCGCGGAGTAGTAGCCGCGCAACACGTCGATGGCGGGGTTGACGGCGCAGATCACGCCGCGGCGCAGGAACACGCCGTACGTGACCGTCCGGTCGCCGAACTTCTCGACGATTTGCCGCGATTTGCTGAAGTACTTGTCGGTGCGGCGCTTGAGGTATTCGAGCTTATCCGCCGGCAACGATTCAACGGGCTTGTTCATAGCGCAACCTCCGCTTCAGGAACAATTCTAGCAGCGAGCCCCGCGAATATGGCGAAACGCTTCGGCGCGTGCTAATTTTCGACCTATGCGCGGGATTTCGGTGGCTTGCATCATCGTCGCGGTTGCTCTGGCGGGCTGCACGGTCCGGTATTCGGCCCGGGAGCGCGCCTCCGGTCCGAGCAGCACCACGGCCTCCCAAGTGAGCGTGGCCAGCGGCTCGCCGCTCGGCAACGCGATCATTGTCGGGGTGATGCTTGCCGACGGTGTGCACTACTACCGGCTCGGCCCGGACGGAAAGACGTCGGTCCGGGCGCCCGAACCCGATCCGACGCGCAAGATCAATATCCAGGATTGCACCCGGCCGTTCGATCCGAATGCGGGCAACCTGCTCTGCCGCTAGCCGATCCCATGATTCATTTCGTGGTGCACGATGAAAACGACTCCGTCGGAGTGGTCGTCGTCGAGGGTATGAAGGCAGGGCAAGAGCTGACCGGATGGATCATGGACCAGGACAGGGAGATCAAGGTCCGCGCGCAGAGCGACGTTCCCATAGGCCACAAGCTCGCGATCCGCGAACTCAAGAGCGGCGACACGGTGATCAAATACGGCGTGGACATCGGTCGCACCATTGCGCCCATCAACGTGGGCGAGCACGCCCACGTGCACAATATCAAGACCAAGCGCTGGTGAGAGTAATTCAACGTCTCGTTTGAGGTCGGAGCATGGATCTGAGCAAAGCGACATTCCGGGGATACAAACGGGACGACGGTCGCGTCGGCGTACGAAACCACGTCCTTGTCCTGCCCGTCGACGATCTCTCCAACGCGGCCTGTGAAGCGGTAGCGAACAACATCAAGGGGACGCTCGCGGTCCCGCATCCCTATGGGCGGCTGCAGTTCGGCGCGGACCTCGAGCTGCACTTCAAGACGCTGATCGGGACGGGGTCCAATCCCAACGTCGCCGCGGCGGTGGTGATCGGCATCGAGGACGGCTGGGCGAAGCGCGTCGCCGACGGCATCGCCGCGACGGGGAAACCCGTGTCCTTCTTCGGAATCGAAGGCCACGGTGACACGGAAACCATCCGCCGCGCCTCCAAGGCGGCGAAGGATTACATGCAATGGGCTTCGGAGTTGCGCCGCGAGGAGCGGCCGCTCAAGGATCTGTGGGTATCGACCAAGTGCGGAGAATCGGACACCACTTCCGGGATAGGCGCCAATCCCTGCGTGGGAAACGCCTTCGACAAGCTCTACGAACACGGCGTGACGCTCGTTTTCGGGGAAACGACGGAGCTTACCGGCGGCGAGCAGCTCGTGGCCGCGCGTTGCCGGACGCCCGAGGTGCGCGACAAGTTCATGTTCATGTTCAACCGCTACCAGGAAGTGGTCAACCGCCACAAAACGAGCGATCTCATGAATTCGCAGCCGACCAAGGGCAATATCGCCGGGGGCCTCACCACCATCGAGGAGAAAGCGCTCGGCAACATCCAGAAGATCGGGAAGAAATGCATGGTGGACGGCGTGCTCGACAAGGCCGAGGTTCCGACCGGCCCCGGCCTGTGGTTCATGGATTCCTCCTCCGCAGCGGCGGAGATGGTGACGCTGTGCGCGGCAAGCGGCTACGCTGTGCATTTCTTCCCCACCGGCCAGTGCAACGTCATCGGCAATCCCATCCTGCCCGTCATCAAGATCTGCGCCAATCCGCGCACGGTGCGTCTCATGCCCGAACACATCGACGTCGACGTGTCCGGCATCACGCGCAAGGAGATCAACATGGACCAGGCGGGTGACAAGCTCCTTGAGATGATGTTGCGTACCGCGAACGGCCGGCTCACCGCCGCGGAAGCGCTCGGACATCGCGAGTTCGTCCTCACGCGCCTGTACGAGAGCGCCTGATCTCGGCCGGGAGGTAGAGTGTTCATCGGCCACTTCGCCGTAGCCTTCGCTTCAAAGAAAGTCGCGCCCAAGGCGTCGCTCGGGACACTCGTTTTCGCGGCGGTGTTGCTCGATGCGGTGTGGCCCGTGCTGGTGCTGGTTGGGGTCGAGCGATTCCGCATCGTGCCGGGATTCACCGCGATCAATCCCTTCGATTTCGTGTACTACCCCTGGTCGCACAGCCTGCTGATGACTTGGGTCTGGGCCGTGCTCTTCGCGATCGTCTATCAAACGGTAAAAGGCGATCACGCGGGAGCCATCTGGGTTGGAATCGCCGTCGCCAGCCACTGGGTACTGGACTGCGTCACCCACCGGCCCGACCTGCCGCTCTATCCCGGCGGAAGCGAGCGGCTGGGCCTCGCTCTGTGGCGTTCGTGGCCGGCGACTTTTGCCGTCGAGGGCTTGATGTTCGTGGCCGCTGTCGTGCTCTACCTCCGGACGACGCGGAGCAGAGATCGCGTCGGCACAAACGCGTGGTGGGCACTGATCGCGGTGCTTCTCGCGCTGTACGTTCCGGCCCCGTGGTCACCTCTGCCGCCGAGCGAGAACACGGTGGCGATCGCGGGGCTCATCGCTCTTGCCGTCTTTGTTCCCTGGGCTTACTGGATCGATCGGCACCGCGTGTCCGCGAATTGACGCGGCTTTGGTTGCTGCCCCGCCGGGCTGATGCGGCGCGTCACGGGTTGTCGTGAGTCGCGCTGAGGAGGGGGCGCGGCTGCCTTTTTATCCGGTTGCGCCCGAGATCGAGCGTGGCTATGATGCCATTACGCCCCGCCGGTTGCATCGCGGCGCCCCCTCGAAGACCACAACACCCGGGAAAAGGAGGATATTCCATGTCGCCCGCACCGTTCCGGTCGTTCATCTCCCTCGCTTGCACGCTCGCTGGCGCGCTCATCGCGGCGGCGGCGCAGGCACAGGCGCCCGCCGCTCCCGCCGCCCCGCCGTCCTGGCAGCAAGGCCGCAACGCCGAGCAGGAGAAATCGACCCTGCACCCGTTCGCGATCGAGGTCACCGGGAAGTCCGCGAAGGAACTCCCGGTGGACAAGCTCAAGGTCCCGGACGGCTTCAAGGTCGAAGTCTGGGCCGAGGGCCTCCCCGGAGCGCGTTCAATGGCGCTCGGCAGCAAAGGCACGGTGTTCGTGGGTACTCGCCAGTTGAAGGAGGTCTATGCGGTCGTGGACCGCGGCGGCAAGCGCGAGGTGAAGACCCTGCTCAAAGGCCTCGAATCGCCGAACGGGGTCGTCTTCAGCAGGGGCACGCTCTACGTCGCCGAGCACCACCGCATCACGCGCTACGACGGCATCGAGAGCCGCCTGGACAACCCGCCGGAAGCCAAGATCGTGGTCGACGGTCTCGATCCGCAGAATCAGCCCGGTCACTTCTGGAAGTTCCTCGCGCTCGGGCCCGACGGCAAGCTGTATTACAACGTCGGCGCACCCGGCAATATCGTCATGCCGGCCTACTTCCAGGCGTCGATTTCGCGGGTCGATCCCAAGACCGGGATCATCGAGAATTACGTCCAGGGCGTGCGCAACTCGGTCGGCTTCGACTGGCATCCGCAGACCAAGCAGCTGTGGTTCACGAATCATGGACGCGACTGGCTGGGCGATGAGTCTCCGAACGACACGCTGCACGTGGCCACGCGCAAGGGCCAGCATTTCGGCTATCCCTATTGCCACCAGGGCGACACGCTCGACCCCGAGTTCGGCAAGAACCGCTCGTGCTCCGAGTTCGCCCCGCCGGCGCTGAAGCTCGGCGCCCACATCGCGCCCATCGGCATGCGCTTCTACACCGGCAAGATGTTTCCGGCCGAGTACCAGAACAACATCTTCATCGCCATGCGCGGCTCGTGGAACCGCAGCATCAAGCAGGGCTACAACGTCACGCGCGTCACCTTCGATGCCGAAGGCAAGCCGAAGATGGAACCGTTCCTCACGGGCTTCCTGCAGGACGAGAAGGCCGATCCGCCGATGTGGGGCCGTCCGAACGATGTGATGGTGATGCGCGACGGCTCGCTGCTCGTCTCGGATGACCAGAACGGGATTATCTACCGCGTGAGCTACGGTACGAAGTGAACGATAACCGCAGCGCGGCGGCGATGTTTGCCGCCGCGCTTTCTTTTTTTTCCCACTGCGCGGCTATCGCTGCCGAAGAAGTCCCACAGAAGGCCCGGGCCTGCATCGTCTGTCACGGCCCCGGCGGAAACTCGACCGACCCAGCCATGCCCTCGCTCGCCGGTCAACCGGCGCAATTCATCTCGATGCAGCTCTTCATGTTCCGCGAGGGCAACCGCAAGGATCCGCAGATGTCGCCGATGGCCTCCAGCCTCTCCAACGCCGACATGAACGAGTTGGCAGTCTATTTTTCCAGGCAAAAACCGGCGGCGGCCTCACACGAGACTGCTTCGGAGAACGCCGCCGCCGGACGACGTCTTGCCGAGCAGCACCATTGCGTTCAGTGTCATGGTCCCTCGCTCCTCGGGCTGCAGCATATTCCGCGGCTCGCGGGGCAGCAATTCGCCTATCTGAGAACGCAATTGCACGGCTTCAAGGCGAAGACCCGAGCCGATTTCGACGGGAACATGACCTCGGCGGCGGAGCTGCTCTCGGAAAAAGACATCGAGATACTCGCCGACTACCTTTCGGGCCTCATCCCGCCCCGAGATTGATGAGCAGGATCCGCTGCGGTACCGTTGCAACGCATCAGGCTGAAAACTGTCCAACACGCATGCACACCAGCCAAGTCGTCGAATTCGAGCACCAGCTTGCCGGCGTTGCGTGCACGGCGCGAGCGTGGGCAAAAGTCCCCGTAGCGCCGAGCGCGGAGCAGCGCCGCGACCTCAAGGCGCGCATCAAGCGCTTGCTCAAAGAGCGGAACGCGGTGCTGCTCGCGCACTACTACGTCGAGCCCGACATCCAGGATCTCGCCGAGGAGACCTGCGGCTGCGTGGCGGACTCGCTCGAAATGGCGCGCTTTGGGCGGGCGCAGGCCGCGCCGACGCTGGTGGTCGCGGGCGTGCGCTTCATGGGCGAGACCGCGAAGATCCTCAATCCGGAGAAGCGCGTGCTCATGCCCGATCTCGATGCGAACTGCTCGCTCGATCTGGGTTGTCCGGCCGATGAATTTTCCCGTTTCTGCGACCAGCACCCCGAGCGCACCGTAGTGGTCTATGCGAATACGAGCGCCGCGGTCAAGGCGCGTGCCGGATGGGTGGTCACCTCGGCAATCGCGCTCGACGTCGTGCGCCACTTACACGAAAGCGGGGAAAAGATACTGTGGGCACCCGACCGTCACCTCGGGGCCTACGTCGAGAGCCGGACCGGGGCCGACATGCTGCTGTGGCACGGCGCATGCGTCGTGCACGAAGAATTCAAGGCGCTGGAGCTGGAGATCCTGAAGAAAGAGCATCCGCGGGCGAAAGTGCTCGTCCACCCGGAATCCCCCGCCGAGGTGATCAAGCTCGCCGACGCGGTCGGCTCGACCACGCAGATCATCAAGGCAGCGCAGGCGCTGGATGCCGACGAATTCATCGTTGCGACCGACAACGGGATGCTTCACAAACTGAGGACGTTGATGCCCGAAAAGCGCTTCATCGAGGCGCCCACCGCGGGCGCAAGCGCCACCTGCAAGAGCTGCGCGCATTGCCCCTGGATGGCGATGAACGGCCTTGCGAACCTCGCCGAAGTGCTCGAGACTGGCGCGAACGAGATCCACATCGATCCGGAAATCGGTCGCCGCGCGTACCGTCCGATCGATCGCATGCTCGCCTTCGCCGAGGGCAACAGGGTCAAGGTGCGCCCTTCCGGCGACCTCGCTCGTGATGGCGCGCTGTTCGGGAATGTCGGGCCGGCCTGAACCGGTGAATTCAAGGCGTTTCAAGGACATCGGCCGACTGTGCGCGGAGTAGCGCTGCTCGACTTGGCGCGGAAGAGGCGTCCGCGTATATTCCGGGAGAACTCGGGCCGCAACAGCGGTCGGAAGCGTTTAAGGACGAAACTTCACAGGAGAGAAAGCGATGAAGGTCTTTGCATCAGTCACTCTGGGAGCTGCGCTTGCGGCGACGGGCGCTGTCCAGGCCCAGGCACAGGAAAGGTACAGCTTGTCGATCGCCACCGGCGGCACCGGCGGCGTGTACTACCCGTTGGGCGGCGGGATGGCGAACATCCTGTCCAAGTACGTGCCGGGCCTGCAAGCAACGGCCGAGGTGACCGGCGGCTCGGTGGATAACCTCAAGCTGATTGCCACGGGCAAACCGTACATCGGGTTTTCCATGGCGGACGCCGGCCAGGACGCGTACCGCGGCGAGGACAAGTTCAAGGGCGCCAAGGTGCCGCTGCGCACTCTCATGGTTCTGTATCCTAATCGCATGCACGTGGTCACGATCGATGGCATCGGCATCACGAAGATGGCGGACCTGAAGGGCAAGCGCGTCTCGACCGGTTCGCCGGGGAGCGCGACCGAGGTGATGGGGTTCCGCGTCATCGAGGCTGCGGGCCTCGACAAGGACCGCGACATGAAGCGCGAGCGGCTCGGTGTCGCCGAGTCGGTGAACGCGCTCAAGGACCGCAAGATCGATGCCTTCTTCTGGGTGGGTGGCCTCCCGACGGCGGCAGTGACAGACCTCGCCAACACGCCCGGCATCAAGATCAGGATGATCGACCACGCCGACACCGTCGCCGCCATGAACAAGAAGTACGGCCCGCTCTACATCGAGGACGTGATCCCGAAGGCGACTTACAGGGGCATGGACGCGGACAATCGTCAGGCCACGGTGTGGAACATCCTCGTTTCGCACGCGAACCTGAGCAACCAGACCGCCTATAACATCGTCAAGACCATCTTCGACAAGCGCGAAGACATGATCGCCGTCCACAAGGAGGCGGAGAATTTCAGGCTCGAGAACCAGAAGGCCGCCGCTTCGCCGATTCCTTTCCATCCCGGCGCGGTCAAGTATTTTGCAGAGCGGGGCGTAAGAATTCGTTGAAGCCGGACGCGGCCCGCGTTTTCAAAGGCGCGGGGCCGCTTGCGGGATCGCGGGCTCGAAGCGCAGAATGTTCGCGAGGGGCGAGCTGTCATGTTGCTCAAAGCGCAGTGGGTCGCAGGGTGCTGCATCGTTCTCGCGGGATGTGCCGCAGCGCCCCCTGCGCCTTTGCCAGCGCATCTTCTGTGGCAGGACCAAGCTTTTGACTACGATGCGGCCTTGGTCTCGGTCGGCAAGCGGGATCTTTTTCAGCTTGAGGATGACCTTCTATCGAAGCTGCACGATTCAAGCATTCAAAATTCCAGCACGCAGTATCGTCTGCACTATTTAGTTTCGATCCTATTCGGCCCGAAAGCGAAAGATTTTCCTTATTCGGGAGGCCACTCGACAATCGCCGCAGAAACCTGGCGTCGAAAAACCGGAGATTGTCTTTCGCTGACCGTCTTGTCCTATTCCCTGGCCAACGCTCTGGGCATGTCGGTCCAAATGCAGGAGGTGCGCGTGCCTGTGGTCTTCGACCGGCGCGGCAATGTCGAATTTCTCAATCGGCACGTCAATGTACTTATTAGGGGCGCTGGAGAGCTGTACCTCATAGCTGGATCAATGCGATCCGGTGATGTGATCATCGACTTCGAACCCCAAGTCGCTTCGCGACGCGAGGGAATGGCCTTATCGGACGGGGGCATTCTTGCGCGCTTCTACAACAACGTTGCGGCGGAATATCTAGCGCAAGGCGATCTGACTTTGGCTTATGCACACTTCAAGGCGGCGGTGCTCGCGGACCCGGGATATTCACCGAGTTATAGTAATTTGGCGCAGCTCTATATACGCAGGGGCTTTCTTCAGAGCGCGGAACGATTGTTGTTTTACGCCGTTGCGCTCAACGATGACGCGGATATCGCGTTGCGCTCCCTGCATCAGCTATTGGTATCCCAAGGTCGCGAATCGGAGGCCTTGAGGTACAGGGAGATTCTGCAGGCGAGACAAGAGAAGGATCCCTATTACTGGCTCGGCGTCGGACTCGATCAGCTCCAGAGGGGAAATTATAGAAAAGCCATAAACGCTCTCGAGCATGCGCAAGAACTGACCAGGGGATTCCAGGAAGTGCACCGCTATCTGGCCATTGCCTATTGGCGGGCCGGCAAGCCGAGTCAGGCAAAGGATCAACTCTCGACGTTGGCGTCGTTGATGCTCGACGATTTGGGGCTCGCCGCGCCGAGCAGAGAAAATCGACAGACCCCCTGATGATTGGATCGCCAGCCGAATGAGCAGGGCAGCCGGCGTGTCACGCCGGAGGGCTGTGCTAGCATGCGCGCCGAGGAGAGGCGGATGAGCGAGATCGCGAAGCCGGCAGCCGGTGAGCCGGCAATCGACGCCGAGGCGCTGAGAAAAGCCGAGCAGTTCATCGAGGCGGAGGAGGGCGCGAGCAACAAGCTGCGCGGCGCGCTCGGCATCTTCGTCTCCGCGACGGCGGTGGTGATGTCGCTGTTCCACCTCTATACCGCGTACGCCATCGTGCCTGCGCAGGTGCTGCGGCCGGTGCACGTCGGCTTCGTCCTGTTCCTCAGCTACCTGCTGTTTCCCGCCTCGAAGCGCTACCGCCACCGCATCATGTGGTGGGACTGGCTGGCCGCGTTGGGAGCCGTCGCGGTGATCGCGTACATTCTCCAGGGTGGCGACGATATCTGGGACCGCAATACTTCGCCGGACAACTGGGACATCGTCTTCGGCGTCGCGCTGATCCTCCTGATCCTCGAAGGCATGCGCCGCGCCTCCGGCTGGGTCATGCCGATCGTGGTTGCCTCCTTCCTTCTCTACGCACTTTTCGGCGAGCAGCTTCCCGGATCCTGGGCGCATCGCAGCTATGAAGTCGGCCGGCTGGTGGGGCATCTGTATATGACGCTCGAAGGCATCTTCGGGGTCGCCGTCGACGTTTCTTCGTCGCTCATCATTCTGTTCACGATCTTTGGGGCATTCCTGCAGTTTTCCGGGGCGGGCAAGTTCTTCATCGACTTCTCGTTCTCCGCCATGGGGGGCAAGTCCACCAGCGCCGGCCGCACCGTAGTGCTTGCTTCGTTCCTCCTCGGCGGCCCCTCGGGGAGCGGCGTGGCGACCACAGTGACGCTAGGCTCGGTCGCCTACCCGATGCTCGTCAAGGCGGGATACGGCAAGGACGCGGCGGGCGGGCTGCTCGCCGCGGGGGGCTTGGGCGCGATCATCTCGCCGCCGGTGCTCGGCGCGGCGGCCTTTCTCATCGCCGAGTTCCTGAAGATCTCGTACCTCGACGTGCTGCTGATGGCGACGATCCCGACCTGCCTGTATTACTTCGCGTTGTTTCTCATGGTCGAGATCGACGCACGCAAGTTCGGCATGAGCACGGTGAAGTACGTGCAGGTCGAATCGCTGTGGAGCCTCACCAAGCAGTACTGGTTCCATTTCCTTTCGCTGGTGTCCATTGTCGTATTCATGCTCATGGGATATTCCCCCGTGCTGTCGGTGTTCTGGGCCACGCTCGCAGCGTTTGTGACGAGCTTCCTGCATCGCGATTGCGCCTTGTTTTCCTACGACCTGTTCCGCGGGCGCGAGCCGCTGGTAAGGGGAATCTTCGGGTCGAAATTCTTCAAGGCTCTCGAGGCAGGATCGACCGGGGTGCTCAACGTCGCAACCACTTGCGCCGGCGCCGGCATCATCGTCGGCGTGGTGACGCTCACGGGCCTGGGCCTCAAATTCAGCTCGATCATCATCGACTACGCCGCGGGCTCGCTTCTGCTCACCGCGATCTACACTTCTCTGATCGTCTGGATCGTGGGCCTTGCCGTCCCGGTGACCGCGTCTTACATCATCTGCGCGGTGATCGCGGCGCCCGCGATGATCAAGCTCGGGGTGCCCGACTTCGCCGCACACATGTTCATCTTCTATTACGCGGTGCTCTCGGAAGTCTCGCCGCCGACCGCGCTCTCGCCTTTCGCCGCCGCGGCGATCACCGGCGGCGATCCCTACCGCACCACGCTGCAATCCTGGAAATACACCATGCCCGCGTTCCTCGTGCCCTTCATGTTCGTGCTCGATCCCTCCGGCGTGGGACTGCTCCTCACGGGCTCGATCAAAACGCTCGGCAACGCCGATTGGGGCTCGATCGCTCTCGTAACGATCACCGCCGCGCTCGGCATCGCCGCGCTCGCGGGCGGCGTACAAGGGTGGCTGTTGAAGCGCACGACATGGATCGAACGGGGGATGCTGATCGTCGCGGGACTGGCGCTCGTGTATCCGACCATGACGGCTGATATCGTCGGCCTGGGCCTGTCCGCCGTGGTCGTCGCGAGCCAGGTAGTGCGGATTCGTGCCGCGCGGCAGCCCCGCCTGAACCCATGAAGCGCCCGCCCGCCGCGCGCGCAGCCTACCAGGCGAAACTGCCGACGCCATTCGCGCTGCTCGGCATCCGCACCGAAGGCGATGTGGTCGCGGAAATCACGCTCCTGCCGCGATCGGCCGGGGCGCTTGCGCCGCGGGACCGGCTTGCCGCACGGGTGTGCGCGCAAATCGAGCGCTACCTCGAGGATTCCGGATTCCGTTTCGACTTGCCGATCGCGATTCGAGGCACGTCGTTTCAGCGCCGCGTCTGGAAGCAAATCTCCGCCATCGACGCGGGGCGCACGCGCAGCTACGGAGAGATCGCGCGCGATCTGGGTTCCTCGCCGCGCGCCGTGGGGCAGGCCTGCGGCGCCAACCCAGTTCCGCTCGTGGTGCCCTGTCATCGCGTGCTCGCCGCCGGCGGCCTCGGCGGATTCGCTCACCACGAAGGCGGGTTCCACCTGTCGGTGAAGCGCTGGTTGCTCGCGCACGAGGGCGCCCGCTGAATCAATGAACGCGGACAACACCGCGCTCCTGGACGAATTCTGCGATGCCGTCTGGCTCGAGGACGGCCTTGCGAAAAACACGCTCGAATCCTACCGCCGCGATCTGCGGCTGTTCGCCGACTGGCACGAACTGCAGGGACGTGCGTCGCTACTGGTGGCGACCGAAGCCGATCTCGGCGAGTATTTCGCCTGGCGTTATTCGCGGCGCTCCCCCGGGAAGAAGCACGGCATCCGCTCGAGCACCCAGGCGCGGCTGCACTCGAGCCTCAAGCGCTTCTACCGGTTCCTCGCGCGCCGGCGGCGCATCGACCTCGATCCCACGCTAAAGCTCGATCCCCCGAAGAAGTCGCCGCGCTTCCCGAAGACGCTCTCGGAGGTCGATGTCGAAGCGCTGCTCGCGCAGCCGGACCCGGGAACGCCGCTCGGGCTGCGCGACCGTGCGATGCTGGAAGTGCTCTACGCGAGCGGGTTGCGCGTCTCGGAACTCGTTCGCCTGAAGCTCGCCGAAACGAGCTTCGACATGGGTGTGGTGCGCGTCTTCGGCAAGGGTTCGAAGGAGCGTCTCGTGCCTCTCGGAGAGGAAGCGCTCGCCTGGCTCGCGCGGTATTTGAAGGAAGGCCGACCCGCGCTTTTGAGGAAACGTGCCAGCGATTACATGTTCGTCACGGGTCGCGGTGCCCCCATGACGCGGCAGGCGTTCTGGCACCTGATCAAGAGGCGCGCCGGGGCGGCACTTCCGGGCAAATCGCTCTCGCCCCACACGCTGCGCCACGCCTTCGCCACGCATCTGCTCAACCACGGCGCCGATCTGCGCGTCGTGCAGATGTTGCTCGGCCACGCCGATATCTCGACCACGCAGATCTACACCCACGTTGCACGCGAGCGGCTGAAGAAGCTGCACAAGGATCATCACCCACGCGGGTGATCGGGACTACGCTCGCGATTTCGGTCTTTCTATCGTGACGCCCACGCGCTGCGCCTCGCGCAGCGCCCCGAGCTTGGCTACGCTGACCTTGACGCGCGGCGATTTAAAGTCCTCCAGGAGGAGGCCGGCGATTCGCTCCGCGAGGTTTTCGACGAGGCCGAAGCGCTCTTTCGCGAGGAGCGCGCGTACGTGCTCCACCACCACGCCGTAGTCGATCGTATCGCCCACCTTACCGGTCTTGAAAACGGCGTTCCCGGGAAGGTCGACCTCGAGGTCGATCTCGATCGTCTGAGGAGCGATCTTCTCGTGGCGGTAAAGGCCGATCCATGCCGGCAGGCGCAGCTGGCGGATGAAAACGGTATCCAAGGCGAGGCGTCGAGCAGATTTGGAGTTAAACTCTTGCCGCGAATTCTAGTGGAACACCATGGCCGCCGCAGTATTTATTTTGACTGCCTACCTGATCGGCTCGCTGTCGTTCGCCGTCATCGTGAGCCGCGCCTTTGCGCTTCCCGACCCGCGTTCATACGGCTCGGGCAATCCCGGCGCGACCAACGTGCTGCGCACCGGCAAGAAACTCGCGGCGCTTCTCACGCTCATCGGTGACGGCGGAAAAGGCTGGCTCGCGGTGGTCCTCGCGTCGCGTTACGCCGCCGAATACGGCGTGGACGCGATGGGCGTCGCGGCCTGCGCGGTCGCGGTGTTCCTGGGTCATATCTTTCCGGCGTTCTTCCGCTTCAAGGGCGGCAAGGGCGTTTCCACCGCGGGCGGGATCCTGCTTGCCGTCAATCCTTGGCTGGGTGTCGCGACGGTTGCGACCTGGATCGTCATCGCGCTCTTCTTTCGGTATTCGTCGCTCGCGGCCATCGTCTCCGCCGTATTTGCGCCGATCTACTATTTTTTCCTGTTCGGCGCGCGAGAAATCCTGCCCGCGCTGATCATCATGTCGGCGCTGCTCCTCTGGCGCCATAAGGCGAACATTCTCAAGCTCGTCGCGGGCGAAGAACACCGTATTGGCGAAAAGCGGGATTCGGCGAACGCCTGAGACCCGATTCATGTCGCCACGTCTGCCAGGTCCCAGCGCGGCCTGACTGTGAATCCCAGCGGGCCCCGAGCCCCCTCGGCGGTTTTCAACCGCAAGCATCCTGCCAGCGCGATCATCGCACCGTTGTCGGTACAGAATTCCATCGCCGGGTAGAACACGCTGAATTTGCCGCGCGACGCGGCGGCATCGAGCATGGAGCGCAGGCGAATGTTGGCGCCGACGCCCCCCGCCACGACGAGCCGTTCCAGGGCCGTTCTGCGCACCGCCGCGAGCGATTTCGCCACAAGGACGTCGGCCACCGCCTCCTGGAACGAGGCTGCCACATCGGCGCGCGTCTGCTCGTCGAGCGCTCGCTTCCGCGTGAGCGTTACAACCGCCGTCTTGAGCCCGCTGAAGCTGAAATCGAGATTGCCGCTTTTCTCCAGCTGCTCGAGCATGGGGCGCGGAAACGCAAAGCGATCGGGCCTGCCCCCTTGCGCGAGCTTGGCGAGCGCAGGCCCCCCCGGGTAGCCGAGGCCGAGAAGTTTCGCAGTCTTGTCGAAAGCTTCCCCGGCGGCGTCGTCCAGGGTTTCCCCCAGCATCTCGTACTCCCCGACTCCCGCAACGCGCATGAGTTGTGTGTGGCCACCCGAAACCAGCAGCGCGACAAACGGGAAAGAAGGCGCATTTTTTTCAAGCAGAGGCGAAAGCAGATGCCCCTCGAGATGATGCACGCCGATGGCCGGGATTCCGAGTCCGAACGCGAGGCTGTTCGCGACGGCGGCGCCCACGAGCAGCGCTCCTGCGAGGCCGGGGCCTTGGGTGTACGCGACCGCGTCCAGATCCGACTCCTCGGTGCCGGCCTCGTGCAGCACTTCGCGGACGAGTGGAAGGAGCCGCCGAATGTGGTCCCGAGACGCGAGCTCCGGTACGACGCCGCCGTATGCGTCGTGCAGCGCGACCTGAGAATGCAGCGCGTGAGCGAGCAGGCCGCGGCCGCTGTCGTAGACGGCCGCCCCGGTTTCGTCGCAGGAGGTTTCGATGCCCAGGACAAGCATGATTTTTCTGATCTTTTAATTGATTTCCGTCAGTCTGTTGTCAGGCGCGTTTGACTAGAATTGCGCCCCTCATGGGCAAGCTCCCCCATCTATTGGCGGGCAAGATGCTTCTCGGCTTCGCGTTCGCGGCACAAGCTCAGGTCGCCTTGGGCCAACCGGCGGATCTCGCCGCGCTCTCGCTCGTCCAGGCCGAGCAGCTGCTGCGCTCCCGCAACCGCGAGCTGCAGGCTGCGCGCCGCACGCTCGAGGCGGCCCAGGCAAACACTCTCTCAGCCGCTGCGAGACCGAACCCCACTTTGAGCCTCGGGGTCGGCGCGATCAACCCTTCCGCCGGCGTGGGCAGCGGGCCGTGGCGCGACAGGACCGTGGACAGCTCGATCCGCATCGATCAGGTCATCGAGCGCGGCGATCGGCGGGAATTGCGCATGGCCAACGCGAGAAGCCTCGAAGCGGCGAGCGCGGAGGATTTTTCCGATGCGTTCCGGCAGCAGCGACTCGCTCTAAAAGTGGCATATTACGACTTGCTGTTGGCGCAGGACAAGGTCGACATCGCGCGCGACACGACCTCGCTGTTCGAAGGTTCGCTGAGAGCGGCGGAGCTTCGCCTGAAGGCCGGCGATATCGCCAGGGCGGACGTCGCGCGGCTGCGCGTCGACGCTCTGCGCGCGCGGAACGACGCGCGCGCGGCGGAAGCCGATCGCCGCCGCGCCCAGCTCGCTCTCGCCTACCTGATCGGCGCCGAAGCGCAGGCGTCGGACGTTCGCGCCGCCGATCCGTGGCCGTCTCCGGCGGTCCTCGATGCGGCCGACGTCGCCGATGAACTGATAGAGCGGCGACCGGACGTACGCGCCGCGAAAAACCGAGTCGAGGGGGCGCAGAAGGCGCGGGAGCTCGCGCGAAGTCTGCGTACACGCGACTTGACCGTGGGGGCTCAGTTCGACCACTACCCCCTCGGCGCCGGTGGCAATACCAATACGTTCGGCAGCGGCAACAGTTACGGCGTTTTCATGAGCATTCCGCTCTTCGCCCGCTACTACTACGAAGGCGAAATCCAGCGCTCCGAGGTGGACTACAATGGTGCGCTCGAGGCCCTTGACAAGGTGCGCGCGCAGGCGCGTGCCGAGCTCGGCCGCACCCTGTCAGACCTGCAGGCGGCGGCAGAGCGCCTGCAGCGCTACGACGACTCGCTCTCGGTGGAAGCGAAGAAGGCGGCCGACTCCGTCGAGTTTGCCTACAAGAACGGCGCAATCGGAGTGATGGATCTGCTCGACGCCCGCCGGACTCTGCGTACGATCCAGATCGACTCCGCAACGGCACGAAACGATTACTCCAAGGCGGTCGCCGCATGGGAAGCCGGAACGCGGCGATTCGGGAGCGAGGAGCAATGAACGCGTTCGAGATTCGGGCGGAGGCACGGCATATGTCCGCAATACGGGAGCGAATCGTCCGAGCGGCGGTTTTCGCGCTCGCGCTCGCCATGGCGGCCCTCGTCTCGGCATGCGGCAACGGGGACGCCAAGTCCGACGTGGCGCGGCCGAGGCTGGAGAACGGCCGCATCGTGTTTCCTCAGGACAGTCCGCAGCTTGGCTCGTTCACGACCGAGCCGGTCAGGGAGAGTGCGCCACAGCAGCTGCGCCTTTCCGGGCGCCTGGTGTGGGACGAAAACCGCACGGTGCGGCTGTTTCCGGCCTTTGCGGGGCGCGTGATCCACATCCTGGTGAAAGCCGGAGACCGTGTGAAGCCGGGCCAGACGCTGGCGATGCTGGCCTCTCCCGATTTCGGTCAGGCGCAGGCCGATGCGCGCCGCGCGCAATCCGATTTCGCCTTGGCCGAAAAGAATCTCAGCCGGCTGCGGGAGCTGTACGCCGCCGGGGTTTCCCCGCGCAAGGAGTTGATCACCGCGGAAGCCGACTACGCGCGCGCCGAGGCCGAGCTGGCCCGTGCATCCGGCAAGATAAGGCTCTATGGCGGCGGCAGCGAGTCGGTCGACCAGAACCTCGCCCTTGCGAGTCCGATCGAGGGCATCGTGGTGGAGCGCAACATCAATCCGGGACAGGAGCTGCGGCCCGATCTGCAGCTCGCGAACTCCCCGGCGATGTTCGTCATCACCGATCCGTCCCGCCTGTGGGTGCAGCTCGATGCGACCGAGAGCCAGCTTGCGAGCTTGAAACGCGGGCAGACGGTGCGGTTGCACTCTTCCGCCTGGCCGGGGGAAAGCTTCGAGGCCACCGTGGAAGCGATTTCCGATTTCATCGATCCGGGCTCCCGCACGATCAAGGTCCGCGGCTCGGTCATCAACCGCGACAAGAAGCTCAAAGGCGAGATGTTCGTCACCGCCGAGGTCCCGGATGCGCAGCGCACCTTCCTGCAACTGCCGGAAAAGGCGCTCGTGCTCTCCGGAGGCAGCTACTACGTTTTCGTCGAGGAATCCCCGGGGCGCTTTGCGTGGAGCGAGGTGAAGATCGAGGGAGTCCGCGACGGGGTCGCCGGCGTCGTTTCCGGCGTCGACCTCGACCAGAAAGTGGTGGTGGAGGGGACCCTCCTGCTGCATCGCTTGTATCGCCAGCTCGCCGGCGGCGCCCCCGCCTGAGCGGCCCATCGAGGCGCGGGCCGGTCCATGATCGAACGCGTCGTTTCCTTCGCGCTGAACAAGCCGCTGTTCATCGTCCTGGGCCTGATCCTCTTCGTGGCCGGCGGCTTCGCGGCCTTCAAGTCCTTGCCGATCGAAGCGTTTCCCGACGTGACCGACACGCAGGTCAACGTCATCACACTTTACCCCGGTCGCGCGGCGGAGGAAGTCGAGAAGCAGGTCACGGTTCCGCTCGAGGTGGTGCTCTCCGGGTTGCCCAACGCCGTGCGCCTGTTCTCGCACACGCAGTTCGGGCTGTCGTTCATCATCATCACCTTCGACGACCGCGCCAACGCCTACTTCGCGCGCCAGCAGGTGGTCGAGCGGCTGCGCGAGGTGGACTTGCCCGACGGAGCGCAGCCGGCGCTGGCGCCCTTGTCGACGCCGATCGGCGAAATTTACCGCTATCGCCTCAAGTCCGACACTTTGAATGCGAGGGATCTGCGCTCGATCGAGGACTGGGTGGTCGAGCGACAACTGCGCCTCATCCCGGGCGTGGCCGACGTCGTCAGTTTCGGCGGCCTCATCAAGCAATACGAGGTCAACCCCGACCTCGGGAAGCTGCGCGACTACAAGGTGACGTTGCAGCAGTTGTTCTCGGCGCTGCAGCGCGGCAACGCCAATGTCGGGGGGAGCTACCTCGAGCAGGGCAGGCAGCAGTATCTCATCCGCGGCATCGGGCTGCTGCGGTCTGCCGACGAGATCGGCAACATCGTCCTCGCCGAGAGGGGCGGAGTGCCGATCCTAGTGAAGTACGTTGCGAATGTGAGCGTGGGCTCCATCCCCCGTCAGGGGATCGTGGGACAGGACGACGAGGACGACGCCGTCACCGGCATCGTGCTGATGCGAAAAGGCGAGAACCCTTCGCAAGTGCTCAAGGCGGTGAAGGACAAGGTCGAATCGCTGAATGCAACGGGCCTGCCGCGCGGAGTGATGATCGCGCCCTTCTACGACCGCACCTGGTTGATAGACAGGACGCTGAGAACGGTGTTCACCAACCTCGTCGAAGGCGCGGCGCTGGTGACGCTGGTGCTGCTGCTTTTCCTGGGTAACCTGCGGGCCGCTTTCATCGTTGCGCTGGTGATTCCGCTGTCCCTGCTTGCCACGTTCATCGGCCTCACCTGGGTGGGGATTCCCGCGAACTTGTTGTCCCTGGGCGCGATGGATTTCGGCATCATCGTCGACGGCGCGGTGATCGTGGTGGAAAACGTTTTCCGCAAGCTCTCCGAACAGGTGCAGGACCGCACGCCGCGGATTCAAAGGATTCTCGAGGCAGCGGTCGAGGTGGGGCGGCCGACGCTTTTCTCGATGCTCATCATCATCGCGGCGCACATACCGATCTTCACCCTGCAGCGCCACGAGGGGCGAATCTTCGCGCCCATGGCATGGTCCGTGACCTCCGCCCTGGTCGGATCGCTCGTCCTTTCTCTCACGCTGGTGCCCCTGCTCTGCGTCTGGATGCTGCGCAAGAACCTCCCGGAGCGGGAAAACGCGCTGGTGCACGCCTGCAAGCGCGTTTACGAGCCGGCGCTCGCCTGGGCGATCGACAACAAGAAAAAGGTCCTGGGCGCCGCCCTCATTGCGCTCGCCGCGAGCCTCGCGGCCGTACCCAAGCTCGGCACCGAGTTCCTTCCCGAGCTGAACGAGGGCTCGATCTGGATCAACGTCAACCTGCCCACCTCGGTGTCGGTGACCGAGGCGCAGCGCATGAGCGCCAGGTTCCGTTCGGCGCTCGCGTCGGTTCCCGAGGTCGACAGCGTCATCTCCAAATGCGGGAGGCCCGAGGACGGAACCGATCCCAAACCGATCAACATGTGCGAGATTCTGGTGACCCTGAAGCCCGAGTCCAATTGGCGCGCTGGCGCATCCAAGCGCCAACTGATCGAAGAGATGGACAAGTCGATGTCGCGCTTTCCCGGAATCGAGCCGAGCTTCTCGCAGCCGATCCGCGACAACGTGCTCGAATCGATCTCGCAGATCGACGGGCAGATCGTGATCAAGGTTTTCGGCGAAGATCTCGACCTGCTTCGCGACCAGGCGGAGCAGGTGTTGAACGCGGTGAAGGACGTGCGCGGCGTAAAGCGCGCCTTTGTCGACCGCTTGGGCGAGCTGCCGCAGCTCCTCATCCGCGTGGACCGGGACGCGGCTGCGCGCTACGGATTGAACGTCGCCGACATCCAGGACGTTATCGAAATGATGCTGGGCGGCAAGGCGGCTACGCAGCTCTGGGAGGGCGAGCGCCACTACGCGGTCTCGGTGCGCCTCGCCGACCCGCAGCGCACCGTGTCCAACCTGCGCTCGATCACGGTGAGCACCGCAGGGGGCGCGTACGTGCCGATCTCCCAGGTGGCGGAGTTCAGCACCATCGGCGGCGCGATGAACATTGCGCGCGAGAACGGCGTTCGCGTGCATTCGATCGGCATTTTCATCGCCGAGAGGGACATGGGCAGCGTGGTGTCGGACATGAAGGAGCGGGTCGCCGCGCGGATCAAGCTTCCGCCCGGCTACAGCATCACTTGGTCTGGTGAGTTCGAGAACCAAGAGCGCGCCATGGCGCGTCTTTCCATCATTGTTCCGGTGTCCGTACTGCTGATCTTCATCCTTCTGTTCGACGCCTTCGGCGCCTTCCGCAGCGCGCTCCTGATCCTGCTCAACATCCCTTTCGCGCTGATCGGCGGCATCTTCGCGCTGCTCATCACCGGGATCCCGTTGTCGGTTTCGGCGGCCATCGGCTTCATTGCGCTCTTTGGCCAGGCGGTGCTGAACGGCGTGGTCATGGTCGCGTATTTCAACCAGCTGCGTGACGCCGGCGCTTCCCCCCAAGAGGCAGTGATGCGGGGCTCGCTTACGCGCATGCGGACGGTGCTGATGACGGGGCTTCTCGCCGCTCTTGGGTTGCTGCCGATGGCGGTTTCCACCGGGATCGGTTCGGAAACGCAGAAACCTCTCGCGGTGGTCGTGATCGGGGGCCTAGTGACGGCCACGCTGCTGACTCTTATCGTGCTGCCTTCGCTTTACCTTGTATTCGAGCGCCTGGGGGGCGCCCGGTGGCGCCGTCCCGCGTGAGGCGGGTGGCTACGGGGGTGATTCTCTGATAGAATTCCGCGCCTTTGCTTCCGGAAACAAGACTGCATGCCGACCGTACGCGTCAAGGAAAACGAGCCCTTCGAGGTGGCGCTGCGCCGCTTCAAGCGGACCGTGGAAAAGACCGGGCTTCTCACCGAACTGCGCGCCCGCGAGTTCTACGAAAAGCCGACTGCCTACCGCAAGCGAAAGCTCGCCGCGGCCGTCAAGCGGCACTACAAGCGCCTGCGCAGCCAGACGCTGCCGCCGAAGCTTTATTGATCTGGACGGCGCTGCCGCCGGACTGACCCGGCGCGATGGAGTGGACTGAGCCGCTCGTCGCGCCGTTTCATTTTGAGGATTCCGACCTTCGAGGAAACCCAGCGCATGTCGCTAACGGCAAAGATCAGCGAGGACATGAAAGCGGCCATGAAAGCAAGGGAGCCGCAGCGGCTGTCGGCCATACGCCTGTTGCTCGCCGCGATCAAACAGCGCGAAGTGGACGAGAGAAAAGAGCTCTCCGACGCTGAGGTGGTAGCGGTGATCGAGAAGATGATCAAGCAGCGGCGAGACTCCATCACGCAGTTCCAGGCCGCCAACCGCAAGGACCTCGTCGACGGCGAGACCTTCGAGTTGAATCTTCTCTCGGGCTACCTGCCTAAGCAGCTGACGGACGCCGAAATTGCGCAGGAGGTCTCCGCGGCGGTCGCGCAGACGGGCGCAAAGGGCGTAGCCGACATGGGTAAAGTCATGGGGGTATTGAAAGGCAAGCTCGCGGGGCGCGCCGACATGGGAAAAATATCGTCGCTGGTAAAATCCAAGCTTGCGGGCTGAGGAGGACCTTACGCTTGCAGCTTGCGCTTCGGAAAATCTCGCCTATAAAGGAAAGATGGTGAGTAGGCACGGGCCCGGACGGCCCATTCATCGAGGCGCGCTCGCGGTGCTCCGTCTGAGCGCATTCCGGCCGTGATACCGGATTCCTTCAAGCAAGAACTGCTCCATCGCGTAGACATCGTCGGCGTGATCGAACGCTACGTCCCGCTGAAGAAGGGCGGGGCGAACTATCTCGCGTGCTGCCCGTTCCACACCGAGAAGACGCCCTCGTTTACGGTCAGCCCGACCAAGCAGTTCTATCACTGCTTCGGCTGCGGCGCGCACGGAAACGCCATCTCCTTCCTCATCGAGTACCAAGGCCTTGGATATGTCGAAGCGGTGAAGGACCTTGCCGAATCGGTCGGTATGAAGATGCCGGAATTCGAGCCGCGCACCAAGAAACCCGAAGGCGGGCCGGATCTGTACGAGATCATGGAGCGCGCCTGCGACTATTACCGCGAGCAGTTGAAGGCGGCGCCGCGCGCGATCGAATATCTCAAGGGCCGCGGCCTGACCGGCAAAATCGCGGCGCGCTTCGGAATCGGCTATGCGCCCGAGGGTTGGCAGAGCCTGGAGAGCGTTTTTCCGAGCTATGCCGACAAATCGCTGAAAGACGCCGGCCTCGTGATCGACCCGGAGGGCGGGGGGCGGCGTTATGACCGGTTTCGCGACCGCATCATGTTTCCCATCCTCAACCAGCGTGGCTCGGTGATTGCCTTCGGGGGCCGCGTGCTCGGCGATGGGGAACCGAAGTACCTCAACTCGCCGGAGACTCCGCTTTTCGAGAAGGGGCGCGAGCTCTACGGCCTTGCCCAGGCGAGGTCGGCGATCCGCGCGGCAGGCCGCGCGATCGTGGTCGAAGGCTACATGGACGTGGTGGCGCTCGCGCAGCACGGCATCGAATATGCCGTCGCGACGCTCGGAACGGCCACTTCGGCCAGCCACGTGCAGAAGCTACTTCGGCAGACCGACGAAGTCGTGTTCTGCTTCGACGGCGACGCGGCCGGGCGCAAGGCCGCCTGGCACGCGCTCGAGGTGAGCCTGCCCTATCTCGCGGACAACAAGACCGTGCGATTTCTCTTTCTTCCTGTTGAGCACGATCCGGACAGCTTCGTGCGGGAGAAAGGCAGGGAAGCATTCGAGAAAAGGCTCGGCGATTCGCGGCCGCTCTCGGAGTTCCTTCTGGAAGAGCTGAAGAGCCGGACGGACCTCGGCACGGCCGAAGGTCGCTCTCGACTCGCGCACGAAGCGAAGCCCCTGTTGCAAGAAATCTCCGCCCCGGCGCTCAGACTGCAGCTGCTAAAAGCGCTTGCCGAAGCGGCCGGAATGACCTCCGAGGAGGCGGTGCAGCTCACCGAGATCCGCATCCCGCGCGGCTACGGCTCGAAGCCCGCCCCGCTACAAGGCGCGGAGCGTGGCGCCCAGCTTGCGGAGCGAAAACCCGAACGCATGCTGCTACAGTGCTTGCTTTCCAAGCCGGCTTACGCCAGGGAACTTCCGGCGGAGCTACTGGATCATGATTCCTTGGAGGGGCGTACGATCCTAATGGTGGCCGAGTTTTGTCGCGAAAACCCGAACGCGGACGGCAATCTCGTAGTGGAACATTTTCGCGAGACAGAGTTGGAGGTTCTTCTCGAATCGAGCCAGGTAGCTCTCCTAGACACAAGATTTGGGGAAGAGCAAACGGGCGCAGAGTTCAGCGGGGCCGTCGAGAGGCTTCAAGAAAGGCAGAAACGGAAGCGGCATGATGCGTTGATAGCAAAAAAGGATCGTACGCCACAAGAGCATGCCGAGATGTTGGAACTGACAGGCCAGCTTACCGGACTAAGGAAATCTTCGGATTCGTCCCAACATAATGCTATAATTTCAGGTTCCCGTTCGACACCATGAGGGTAAGGAAATCGTGGCGAATCATAAGCTTAACTTAAAAGCGCGCGCAAAAGCCATGGCAAGGCTGAAGGCGCAGAAAGCCAAGGCCGCCCAGCGGCTGCGGGCGCAGAAAGAGCGCATGCGAGCGCGCAAAGCGCTGGAGCTCGAGCGTGCCAAGGCCGCCAAGGAAAAAGAAAGGCTCCGCAGGAAGAAAGAGAAGGAAGCGGCGCGTGCGAAGGCGGCGGGGGAGAAGGACAAGGCCCGCAACGCCGCGAATGCGGCACGGGTGAAAGCGGCAAAGGAGAAGGAGCGTGCGCGGCTCAAGGCTGCAAAGGACAAGCAACGCGCGCGCAAGATCCTAGAGCTGCAAAGGAAGCGCGAGCGGGCCGCAAAGGAAAGGTTGCACCTCAAGGCTGCCAGAGAAAAACAGCGGGAGCGTGAGCGCATCGCGCGCGAAAAAGCCAAGGCGAAGGAGCTCGCCGCGCGCGAGAAGGCGAAAGCCAAGGAACTCGCTGCTCTGGAGAAAGCAAGGGCGAAGGAAGCTGCCCTGCTTGCCAGGCAGAAGGAAAAGGAGCTCAAGGCCCAGCTCAAGCTTCAGGCGCAGGAGCTTCTCAAACTGCGCAAGGCCAGCCGGCCGCGCCGCAACGGCGACGCCGAACGCGCGCTGCTGCTGCGCGCGGAGGCCAGGCCTGAGGACGCCGAAGCTCGCCGCACTCGCCTGAAGAACCTCATCAAGCTCGGAAAAGAGCGCGGCTTCCTCACTTACGCCGAGATCAACGACCACCTGCCCGACGACATGGTGGACGCCGAGCAGATCGAGTCCATCATCTCGACGTTCAACGACATGGGCATCCAGGTCTACGATGAGGCTCCGGATGCGGACACGCTGCTCATTTCCGAGACCGCGCCGGCGGGGGTGCCCGACGAAGACGCCGAGGAGGAGGCGGAAGCGGCGCTTTCCACGGTCGACCCCGAATTCGGCCGCACCACCGATCCGGTGCGCATGTACATGCGCGAAATGGGATCGGTCGAGCTCCTCACGCGCGAAGGCGAGATCGAGATCGCAAAGAGGATCGAGGACGGTCTGAAGCACATGATTCAGGCGATCTCGGCCTGCCCGACGACCATCGCCGAAATCATAGATCTTGCCGGCAAGGTCGCCCGTGACGAGATGCGCATCGATGAGCTGGTCGACGGCCTGATCGACCCGAACGCGAAAGACGAGCCGATCCAAGAGCTCGCCGACGACGTCGAGCCCGAGGAAGAGGAAGAGACCGAGGGCGAGGACGACAGCGCCGCAATTTCGGCCACCCTGCTTCGGCTGAAGGAGGACGCGCTCGCGCGCTTTGCCAAGATCCACCGCCTCTACGAAAAGATGAAGCGCGCCCTGGCCGACCACGGCCACCGCAGCAAGGAATACGTCAGAGTGCGCGACCATATCGGCAACGAGTTGATGAACATCCGCTTCACTGCGCGCATCATCGAAAAATTGTGCGACAGCCTGCGCGGCATGGTGGACGAGGTGCGCAGCCACGAGCGCGAGATCATGAATCTGTGCGTGAACAAGGGCGGCATGCTGCGGCCTCACTTCATCAAGGAGTTCCCCGGCAGCGAGACGAACATGCGCTGGGTGAAGAACGAGATCGCAGCCGGACGGCCTTGGAGCAGCCTGCTGTCGCGCTTCGAGCCGAACATCCTCGAGCAACAGCAGAAGCTGCTCACGATCCAGAAGCGGATCGGCATCCCCCTGAAGGACCTCAAGGACATCAACAAGCAGATGTCCACGGGCGAGGCGAAGGCCCGCCGCGCGAAGCGCGAAATGACGGAAGCAAACCTGCGCCTGGTGATCTCGATCGCGAAGAAGTATACCAACCGCGGGCTGCAGTTTCTCGACCTCATCCAGGAGGGAAACATCGGCCTGATGAAGGCGGTGGACAAATTCGAGTATCGCCGGGGGTACAAGTTCTCGACTTACGCCACGTGGTGGATCCGGCAGGCGATCACGCGCTCGATCGCCGATCAGGCGCGCACCATCCGTATTCCGGTGCACATGATCGAGACCATAAACAAGATGAACAGGATCTCCCGTCAGATCCTTCAGGAGACGGGGCAGGAACCGGACCCCGCGACGCTCGCCCAGAAGATGGAGATGCCGGAGGACAAGATCCGCAAGATTCTCAAGATTTCGAAGGAGCCGATCTCGATGGAGACGCCGATCGGCGACGACGACGATTCGCATCTGGGGGACTTCATCGAGGATCAGGCGACGCTCGCACCGAACGATGCGGCGATGTACGCATCCTTGCGCGAAGTCACCAAGGACGTCCTGGATTCGCTCACGCCGCGAGAAGCCAAAGTGCTGCGCATGCGCTTCGGCATCGAAATGAACACCGACCACACCCTGGAGGAGGTCGGCAAGCAGTTCGACGTGACTCGCGAGCGCATCAGGCAGATCGAGGCGAAGGCGTTGCGCAAGCTTCGCCACCCGTCGCGCTCGGAGCGGCTGAAGAGTTTCCTGGACAACAATTGATATTGCGGGGAGCAAAGCTGCCGCAATATCCGCTCGCGTTGCAGCGGGCGCTGCGCGCCGCTGAACGCTCGATCGGATAATAATAAGCTGGTAGAAAAACGGCGAGGTAGTTCAGCGGGCCTGTAGCTCAGCTGGTTAGAGCAGAGGACTCATAATCCTTTGGTCCCTGGTTCGAATCCAGGCGGGCCCACTTTGGAATGGGAAAGCAGTCTTGGAGGAGGGAATGGTTAAGCGAGTCCTGTTTTTCGCCGCGCTGACGGCAATCGCGACGCTGGCTCATGCTGCGACGATGGAAGACGAGGTGCGAGCCGTCTTCGACAAGTACATAGCAATCCAGAATGCGCATGATTTGAAGTCGATGCGAAGCCTTCTGGCGGACTCCCCGGACCTTCTCTGGATCAGCCGAGGCAAACCTATCTGGGGCCGGGAGGCCGCGCTCAAGAGCCTCGAGGAGCGTTACAAGGGCACCTGGCGCATCGACGTCGAAAGGAAAGAACTGCGAATCATTTCGGTCAGCAGGCGCGTAGCGCAAGTCTACGCGCCGACGCTACTCACCGTCGGAGATCCAGGCGTCGACCCCGCCAAGACTCGTCTTTACATCAACCTGGTGATGGTCAAGAAACCCGAAGGGTGGCAGATAGTGAGCATCTTGCCCATCCTCGTTCCTCCGCAGTGACGATGGCTCCCCCATGTCCGCCCGTATCTGATCGGCATTCCCGGCTTTTGAAGCTCGGTTCCACAATGCTCGTTACCTCGCCAGTCCGGTCGACAGGGTGAGCACCGTAATCTACGAACTGCGCGGCGCGGTCGCCGTGATCGCGATGAACAACCCGCCAGTCAACGGGCTGGGTTTCGATCTGCGGCGCGACATCGTGGAAGGGCTGGCCCGTGCCGAAGCCGATGCGAACGTGAAGGCCGTGGTGCTGATCGGCAGCGCTCGCGCGTTCTCCGGCGGGGCGGATATCCGCGAGTTCGGCTCGCCCAAGGCCTCCGCGGAACCCAATCTCAATACGGTGATCCGCATGCTGGAGGGCGCCAACAAACCCGTCGTCGCGGCCATCGGCGGCGCCTGCAGGGGCGGCGGGCTGGAACTGGCCCTGGGTTGTCATTACCGCGTGGCCGTCAAGGGGGCACAGATCGCCCTGCCCGAAGTGAAACTGGGGCTGATGCCCGGCGCCGGGGGCACGCAGCGCCTTCCCCGGCTCATCGGCGCCGAAGCGGCGCTCAACATGATCGTCTCCGGCAATTCCGTGCCTTCGCAGCAGCTCAAGGACAGCGCGCTATTCGATGCGATGTTCGAGCAGGATCTGCTGCCGGGGGCGATCGCGTTCGCCGACAGAGTTGTGTCGGAGAAGCGTCCCCTGAAGCGCGCGCGCGACCTGAGAGTGAGTCTCGCCAACGCGGACGGGTTCTTCCAGTTCGCCCGCAATACGGTTCGCGCGGCGGCCAAGAATTTCCCTGCGCCGCTCAAATGCGTCGACGCCGTGGCGGCTGCCGTCACCATGCCCTATGAGGAGGGGGCGCGGTTCGAGCGTGAATTGTTCTTGCAGCTGGTGCAGACCCCGCAATCCCGCGCGCTGCGGCATGTTTTCTTCGGCGAACGGGCGGCGGCGAAGATTCCCGATGTGCCGGAGGACACGCCGCTGCGAAAGATCGAGAAGATGGCGGTCGTCGGCGCGGGGACCATGGGCGGGGGCATCACGATGAATTTCCTCAGCGCCGGCATTCCCGTCACCTTGCTGGAGATGAAGCAAGAGGCGCTCGACAGGGGACTTGCGACCATCCGCAGGAACTACGAATCGAGCGCCAGGAAGGGAAGGCTCACCGCCCAACAACTTGAGGAGCGCATGGCGCTCCTCAAGCCGACCCTCTCTTACGATGATCTGAAGGATGCAGACATGGTGATCGAGGCGGTGTTCGAAGACATCACGGTCAAGGAAGCGGTGTTCAGGCAATTGGACGAGGTCATGAAGGCGGGCGCCATTCTCGCGTCGAACACTTCCACGCTGGATTTGAACAAGATCGCAGACTTCACTACGCGGCCCCGGGACGTGGTCGGCACGCACTTCTTCAGTCCTGCCAACGTGATGAGGCTCCTTGAAGTCGTGCGCGGCGGGAGGACCGCCAAGGACGTCCTCGCCACGGTGATGAGCCTGGCGAAAAAAATCAAGAAGACCGCGGTGGTCTCGGGCGTATGCGATGGTTTCATCGGCAACCGCATGGTCGAGCAGTACATCCGCCAGGCACTGTTCTTGTTGGAGGAAGGGGCCACGCCCAGCCAGGTGGACCGCGCGCTGGAAAACTGGGGCATGGCGATGGGTCCGTTCCGCATGTCGGACCTGGCGGGCAACGACATCGGCTGGGCGATTCGCAAGCGGCGCTACCGCGAGCGGCCCAACTTCAAGTACTCGAAGATCGCCGATCGGCTGTGCGAACAGGGTCGCTTCGGCCAGAAGACCGGACTGGGCTGGTATCGATACGAAGCAGGCCGTCGCGACGCCGTTCCGGACCCCGCCGTCGAGCAGATGATCGCCGACTACCGCAAGGAGATCGGAGCGCCGCGCCGCGCGATCGGCGATGATGAAATCGTGCATCGCTTGATCTTTGCGCTGGTCAACGAGGGGTCGGCGATCCTGCAGGAAGGGATTTCATCGCGCGCTTCCGACATCGACATGGTCTACCTGACCGGTTACGGTTTTCCGCTGCACCGGGGTGGACCGATGCTCTATGCCGACGAGGTGGGCCTGTACAACGTCGTCGACCGCATGAAGCGCTTCGCGGCCGATCCCCACGGGGATCCGGGTTTCTGGAAGCCCGCGCCCCTGCTCGCGAAGCTGGCGAGCGAAGGAAAAAAGTTCAACTGAGAGTCCCGGAGACGCAAATGACCGAAGCCGTGATCGTTTCCACCGCACGCACGCCCCTTTGCAAATCCTGGCGGGGTGCCTTCAACATGACTCACGGCGCAACCCTGGGCGCGCACGCCGTTCGGCACGCAATCTCCCGCGCGGGCATCGATTCGGCGGAGGTGGAGGACGTGATCATGGGCTGTGCCAATCCTGAAGGCGCGACCGGCGGGAACATCGCCCGCCAGATCGCGTTGCGCGCCGGGCTGCCCGTCACGACCGCCGGGATCACGGTGAACCGCTTCTGTTCGTCGGGCCTGCAATCCATCGCCATGGCGTCGCAGCGAATCATGGCGGGGGAAGGCGGCATCTACGCGGCCGGCGGGGTCGAGTCCATCTCCTGTGTACAGAATGAGATGAACAAGCACATGGCCCGGGAAGACTGGCTGACCGAGAACAAACCCGAAATCTATTGGCCCATGCTGCAGACCGCGGAAACCGTCGCCAGGCGCTACGACATTTCGCGGGAGCGCCAGGACGAATACGGCGCGCGCAGCCAGCAGAGAGCCGCTGCTGCGCTCGCGGCGGGCAAGTTCGGCGACGAGATCGTGCCGATGAAAGTCGTCATGGGCATCGCCGACAAGGAGACCGCACGCGTGACGGCGAAGGAGGTCACCGTCTCCGCCGATGAAGGCATACGGGCAGACACGACCTACGAGGGGGTCTCGAAGATCCGCCCGGCGATCGAAGGCGGGTGCATCGCCGCCGGCAATGCGAGCCAGTTCTCCGACGGTGCCTCGGCGTGCATCGTGATGGACGGGAAGACGGCGGCGGCTCGCAAGCTCGAGCCCCTGGGCGTCTTCCGCGGTTTCGCGGTGGCGGGCTGCGAACCCGACGAGATGGGAATCGGCCCCGTATTCGCCGTGCCGAAGCTCCTCAAGCGCGCGGGATTGAAAGTGGAGGACGTCGGACTCTGGGAGCTGAACGAAGCTTTCGCCGTGCAGGTGATCTATTGCCGCGATCGTCTGGGCATTCCCGACGACAGGCTGAACGTCAACGGCGGAGCCATCGCGGTGGGCCATCCCTACGGGACTTCGGGTGCGCGCCTCGCGGGTCACGCGCTCATAGAAGGCAAGCGCCGGGGCGCCAGGCACGTCGTGGTGACGATGTGCATCGGCGGCGGTATGGGGGCGGCAGGGCTGTTCGAGGTGATTTAGTCCGGGAAGAGGTGCGCCGTGCGTCTATTCGACCCTGGCGCCCGAAGCCTTTACCACCTTGGCCCATTTCACGACTTCGTTGTGGATGAAGGAGCCGAATTCCTCGGGCGTCCACGATCTTGCCAGTGCGCCTTGCTGGGCGAGCTTCTCCTTCACGTCGGTGTGTGCGAGCGCCCTGTTCACCTCGCCGTTGATGCGCATGACGATCTCCCGCGGCGTGCCCGCGGGCGCGACGACGCCGAACCATGCGGTCGCCTCGTAGCCGGGCACGGTTTCCTGCACGGTAGGCACGTCTGAGAGCTCCTGATAACGCTCGCTGGTGGTCACCGCCAAGGCACGCAGCTTGCCGCTCCGTATAAGTCCGATCGAGGACGTCAGGTTGTCGAACATCACGTCGACCTGTCCGCCCATGAGATCGGCCAGCGCCGGGCCGCTGCCCTTGTAGGGGATGTGCACGATGTTGACTCCCGTGAGCATCTTGAACATCTCGGCGGACATGTGGATCGAGGTACCGCTGCCGGAGGACGCGAAATTGATCCTCCCGGGCCTGCTCCTCGCGAGGGCGATGAACTCGGCCACCGATTTCGCGGGCACCGACGGATTGACGATCATCACGTTCGGTACCAGGGCGATCATCGCGACCGGAATCAGGTCCTTTTCCAGCCCGTAATTCAGCTTCTCGTACAGAGTCGCGCTGATCGATTGCGCGACCGTCAGTTGCAAAATCGTGTACCCGTCCGGAGGGGATTTCGCCACGAACTCCGTGCCGACGTTGCCGGCTGCACCGGGGCGGTTCTCGACGACCACCGACTGGCCGAACGGCCCGCTGAGCTTTTCCGCCATGATGCGCGCGAGAATGTCGGTCGCCCCGGCGGGCGGGAACGGAACGACATAGCGCACGGGCTTGGAAGGCCAGGTTTGGGCCTGAGCCGCCGTTGCGGCGAGAGACGCAGCGAGAACCGCGAGCACGATTCGGGCGAACATGGCAGCTCCTCCAAGAGATCCTCGAGGGTATTCTAAGTCGTGCTGATTCGATTTGGTGTATGGTTTCGGATGACATGGAGGTCGAACTCATGACGAAGCCTATTCGGTTCGGGGTGATCGGAGCCGCAGTCTTGCTCGTCGCGCCCGTATGGGCCCAGGACGCCGCCACGACCTCGCCCGCCAGGGTCGTGACCAAGACGCTGGTGGCCTCGGAGGCGCAGAAGGAATGCCTTTCCCTCAACAACAGGCAGCGGCTCCACTACAAGTTTCGCGCCGACGGTCCGTTGAACTTCAAGGTCTCGCACCAGGAGGGAAAGGAGATCATCGACTTCAAGCGCGACGGGACCGAGAGTGCGTCTGGCAGTTTCGTACCCCGCACGGCGGGCGATCATTGTCTCGTCTGGTCCAACACCGGCAAACACTCGGTGACTCTTCGCTACGAGTTCCGGCGCACTTCGCAGTGAACCCCCAACGAAGGGCGCGCGCGCCGCGGTGAGCGCATCTCCCGGAGACGCCGTGCTGCTGCTGCACGGGGCGTGGATGAACCGCTGGGTCATGAGCTATCTCGCTCTGGCGCTGCACCGGGAGGGTTTCACGGTGCAAACGCTGAGCTATCGCACCATGCGAGGCACGCTCGCGGAGCATCTTGCCCGCGTGGCCGAGAGAATTGCCGCTCTCGAGGCGCCGCGCCTGCACCTGGTCGGCCACAGCCTGGGCGGGGTCATCGTGCTGCGCTACCTGCAGCGCCGCGCCGACCCGCGCGTGCGGCGCGCAGTGCTGCTCGGCTCGCCGGTCGCGGGCTGTCGTGCGGCGGCGGACCTCGCGCAAAGCGCGGGCGGCGAGCTGTTGCTCGGGGCGAGCCTCGGGGTGTGGCGCGAGCCGGTGGATGTTTCGGTCGATCCCCGTTTCGAAGTCGGGGCGATCGCCGGCACCGTCGCGTTCGGCCTGGGCCGCATGGTGACGCGGCTGCCGAAGCCGAACGACGGAGTCGTCTGCCTCGACGAGACGGAATTTCCCGCCCTGCGCGATCATCTCGCCCTTCCGGTCGGCCACACCTTGATGCTGGTCTCGCCTCGGATCGCGCGCCAGACCGCCGCGTTCCTCAGGACCGGCGAATTCCGGCGATGAGGCGGCTCGCGGCTCTCGGAGCCCTCCTTCTTGTCTCGGGCTGCGCGTCGCTCGAATACTACGCGCAGGCGGTAGGCGGGCACCTGGAGGTGATGCGGCTCGCGGTTCCGATCGAGGAGCGCTTGCGCGATGCGGACACACCCGAGCCGCTCCGCGCAAAGCTGGCGAAGGTGCTCGCCATCCGGGAATTCGCCAGTGGCGAGCTCGGGCTTCCTGACAACGACAGCTACCGCCGCTATGCCGACATCGGCCGGCCCTTCGCCGTCTGGAACGTGTTTGCCGCGCCCGAATTCTCGGTGAAGCCGGTCGAGTCGTGCTTTCCTTTCGCCGGGTGCGTGAGCTATCGGGGCTTCCACTCCGAGGCGGCGGCGCAGCGGCACGCGGCCGCGCTTGCCGGCGAGGGCTACGATGTCTACGTCGGAGGCGTCGCGGCGTATTCGACGCTCGGCTGGTTCAGCGATCC
>WNGQ01000668.1_pt1 | contig 35414 bp, 21 predicted proteins | sample 5407661 | NCBI WGS metagenome assembly WNGQ01 (sample SAMN13153382, study PRJNA577476) | soil metagenome | isolation source: 60 cm soil or saprolite under Garry oak tree replicate 2 | place: USA:California | collected 2016-06-15 | reverse complement strand
GAAAGAGCCAATCTCGCCGCCCAGCTCGCGCGTTGCGCCTGAGTGGACCAACCGGCCTTTGGCAATGACAGAGGCAATCATCGCGGACACCACCTAAACGCACTATTAACGGCTTGCCCTTTCACGTCCATTTTGCATAGGAGAAGAGAAGAAACCTAAACGCGTGCGCAGTCGCTCAAACGCGTGGCGTCATTTATGGGTCATGGTGAAGACGCCGTCCCAGGTGGAAGACGGCTCTTCAAAAAGATAGTCCTGGCAGCGCTTCCAGTAGGCGCGGGATGGGCCGTCGTCGGGCCATTGGTCGAGGATGGCCTGGAACGCGCCCTGCGCAGCTTGCCACTGGCGGTGGCAGTAAAGCACGCGAGCTTTCTGGAAACGTTCGAGACGCGTTCGCACTTCTTCAGGAGTGCCATAGACGGAATTTTCGCTGGTGCGGCCGATAAGCTCGCAGATGGTTACCGGCTGGAGCTTGCCCTTGACGCGAATCAGGTCCAGTTCGCGGAACACGAAGCCGCTGTCCTTCGCTTCCTCGTAGGTGGATTCATTGACGATGATGTGCGTGCCGTAGTCCTTGTTGAGCCCTTCGAGGCGCGAGGAGAGGTTCACGGTGTCGCCGAGCGCCGTGTAGCCGTAACGCCGCGCCGAGCCCATGTTTCCCACGCTGGCCATGCCGGTGTTCAGGCCGATGCCGATGTCGAGATGCGGTTTGCCTTCCGCCTCCCATTTTTTTTGCAATTCGCGCACGCGATCCATCATCTTCAGCGCGGTCTTGCAGGCTTTCGCGGCGTGGCCCGGTTCTTCAAACGGCGCGCCCCAGAAAGCCATCACCGCATCGCCGATGTATTTGTCGAGTGTGCCGTGATTGTCGAAAACGAGGCTGGTCATGTCCGAAAGATATTGGTTAAGAAAAAGCGCCAATTCCTGGGCGTCGAGTTTTTCGGAAATCGTTGTGAAGCCCCGAATGTCGCTGAACATCACGGTGATTTCGGTTTTCTTCGGTTCCACGAGTTCTGGATTGACGAGCAGGCGCCGAATGACTTCGGGGCTAAGGTATTGGCCAAACGCCGAGCGCACGCGGCGTTTTTCTTTTTCTTCGAATAGGGAACGGTAAAGCGAAACGAGCAGCACGTTGGCGGCAAGCGTTCCCGCGGGCACGGTGAAATTGAGCCACCAACCATGAAGAAAAGCCCAGTAGTCCACCGCAACCAAAGGCGCGAACAAGAAGGCGCCAAACCACATCCAACGCGGCGAAACCAAAGCCATCCAGATGCCCATGGGAATTCCAAAAACGAAGATCAGTAGCACATCGATAGCCGCTTGCTTGGCGCCCCTCTTCAAGAAGCGATCGTTCAGGATGTTGTCGATCACATTGGCATGGATCTCGACGCCGGGAAAATCCGTGCCGCCAAAGGGTGTTGCCCTGAGGTCGCCAATGCCGGTAGCAGTTGCCCCGATGAGGACGAGTTTTCCGTGGAATGTTCCCGGTGTGACTTTTTTCTGAAGAACATCCACGATCGAAAAATGAGGAAACGTTCCCCACGGTCCCTGGTAGTTGATAAGCAATTGGCCGCGCCCATCCGGAAAGATCACTGTTTTTGTTCCGAGTGAGATTTTCCAAATGCCCGTCGGCCCGTAAAACAGATTGGTGTCCTGCGCCTCTGGGCCAATAAGGGCTCGAGCGGCAACAAGATCCAGAGAGGAATAGAGATCCCATTCTTCCGGATTTTGCGAGCGCCCATAAGGAAGTACGAGCGTAGCGCGGCGCACCACGCCATCATTGTCGGGGGGAACGTTGAAAAAACCAGTCCATGAGGTGTCGCCCTGCATTGCAGAAGTTAGCACGTCGAGATTCGCTTCGGCGCCGCGCGGCAGCAATTTTGCTCCCGCAAAATCCTCCATCAAGTTGAGTTTGTCCTGTTTGCCTGAGTCCGGCCGCATCGGATGCGCCGGTGGAAACGCGAAAAACGCGATCTGGTCCGCGTAGGCTGCGAGCGCGGAGTCACTCACTCCCTGAAGGTCAGCAGGCGTAAACAGAAAATAATTCCCAAGAATGACCGGGCCGAAATGCCGGATCGAAGCGGCAAACTTTGTGTCGGCGTCGTATTCGACTGCGAGCCGGTTTACTTCTGCAACGATCTTGGGTTCCACTTGCTCGCCATTTTGCCGTTGGTCTTCGAGCGAAGCCGCAAGCGAACGGAGCGGAGCTGCGGTTTGATCTGGTTTGCTGAAGGTGACGTCAAAAGCCGCGGCTGCAGCGTGGTCCTCATGGAGAACATCCAGCAACTTCGCGAAGTACGTTCTTGAAAACGGCCAACGTCCAAGAACTTCCTGCGCCTTCTGGTCGATGTCCACGATGACGATGCGCGAATCCGGGTTCGTGAATCCCGCAGGCCGGTAACGAAAGCGGGTGTCCAGCGTATCCAGTTCGAGCCTCTGAGCCAGCTCGGAAAGAGGGGTCTTTTTTTCCTGAAGAAAAACGAGGTAGTAGACACCGAACGCAAAGAGCGTGATGCACAGGCTAAGAAGGAACGAAACCCGGTGCCGCCACCACGACTGGAGGAGTTCGTAGAGGCCGAAGAAGCCCCGCCTTTGCCAAAACCCTGCTGACGGAGGGGCCATCGCGTTCGAATGCTACTCGCGGAAAATAAAATTCAGTTTTACGCCGGAAACTTCAATCAAGTCGCCATTGTTCAGGCGCGTCGGCCCACCGATGAGTCTTCCATTCACCAAAGGCACTTTGTCGCCAGGGCCAAGGTAGTAGCCGTCGTCCCGCTGGTTGATTTGCGCCGCCATTTGCGGCTTGAACCAGCCTTTCATTTTCACCGTGGCCATTGTGGATTTGCCGATGACCGTCAGCTTGTTGGTCAAAATGTATTCTTTCTGGTCCGTGCTTCCACCAAGCACCATCAACGTCGCCACTTTCATGCGCGTGGAGGCAAATTGCATGGACTCGCCCATCGCTGCGGCCTGTTGCAGCATCTGGCGCCGCTCCTTGGTGTCCAGCACCATCGTTTCGTTAATGCGCGGGGCGGCCGCTTTTCGGCCGGCCTGCCAGGGCACCGGCGCGTCGCCGCTGGTATCCACCTTGATGATGTGCTTGCCGATGTGGACTTTATCTCCATCGTGCAGCGTGGCGCGCTCGACGCGCAGATCGTTGACGAAGGTTCCGTTGAGGCTGTTCAGGTCCTCAATGACCATCCGCCCGCCTTCGAAAAAGATCTTGGCGTGGTAACTGGAGACGGCCAGGTTATCCACGGACAAATCATTGTCCGGGGCGCGCCCGATGGTCACTGGGCGGCTTCCCACCGGCACTTCTCTTACGAGTTTGTTATCAAACATGAGGCTGAGCTTCGGCATCACTTCCCTCCAGCACTGCCATTGTTGCCTAGGTTCTTAGGCGCCTTGCGGCGCAACCACGAAAACCATCCCATGGAATCCTTGAGCATCCGCGCAATCACCACCGTGATGTTATCCGGCCCGCCGCGCTCATTTGCGATGGACACCAGTTCCTCAGCTCCGCGCACCGGGTCCGTTTCTGCCTGGAGTACGCCGGCAATCTCCGGCTCCGTTACAACGCGCGTCAATCCATCCGAGCACAGCAGCAACACGTCCCGTGGAAAGAGCGCGTGTTCTTCGGCATCCACTTCGATTTCCGGCTGTGCGCCAAGCGCGCGCAATAAAACGCTTTGCATATCGCTTTCTTCCGCTTCGGCAGCGGTTATCACGCCTTGCCGCACCTGTTCCGCCACCAGCGAGTGGTCGCGAGTCAGCTGCAACAGCGACCCGGCGCGCAGCAGATAAGCTCGGCTGTCGCCAACGTGCGCCAAACTCAGTTTCGAACGGTCAATCCACGCCGCCGTCAGCGTCGCGCCCATGCCTCGCTGCTCCGGATGCTCTTCCGCCGATTTGCAAATCGTCATGTTGGCCAGGTGCAGCGCCGTCGAAAGACGTTTCGTTTTAGCGCTCCAGCCGGGCTGCACTTGCCCTATAACTTTCGCCGCGGGATTCGCCTCCTCATCGAGACAATGTTTCACCACGGTTTCCACAGCCAGGGCGCTGGCAATTTCGCCGTGTGCTTCTCCGCCCATTCCATCCGCCAGCACGTAGAGGTTCAGCGGCGTGACAATGCGAAAGCAATCTTCGTTGTTCGTACGCACGCAACCAACGTCAGTCACGCCGCCACTCGAGATTTGCACGCCTGCTCCGATTCGCTGGCTAAACTCACACCCGTACCTGTCACTCCCAAAGCCTTAAGCCTGTTCCCACGCTAGCACACCCCAAGCCCCGCGAGAGGCTTTGAACCCTACTAATTACTCGCATTTAGGCCACATGGGAGGCGCTGGGAATTGCCCTGTTTTGTGTAACTTAGGAAGATCTTACGCAAGGGCAAAAGCCTTTGATAGTCGCCGGGAAATTGGGTTTGGGGGCCTTGGTTTGTAACTCATTCGAATCTCGCCCGCGCTCCAAGTCCGGAAGCGGTCTTTTCTTTAGTATTCTTTGCAAGGGTCGCTTGGCCATGTTCACTTTTCTTCTCGGGCCATTCCTCGCGGCGCTGCCCAATCGGTGGCGCCAGTCGCTGCCGTTCTTCAAGTCCATGGACTGGCGCACGCCTTGCCTCCTCAGCGGTTTCGGCGAACTCGTGCTGGCGATCATCGCGTACATGTACTGGTATTCATACTCGATGAACACTTGGGTCTCACGCGGATTGGACGCGGCCCTCGCCGGGAAAATGGATCCTCGCGTCACCGATCGCGACATCACCGTCATGAGTTTGTTCATCTTTGCGACGAGCCCGCTCACTTGGATGATTGTGGGGGCTTTCGCCGAAGGCAGCGTCCGGCTCGTCGGCTCTGCGTTCACGGAGAGCAATCTTGGGATTCTCCCGCTGTTCGTGGTGGACAAAATTTTCCTGAAGATGACCGGCCGTAGCGGACCGGGCGTCGCACAAGCGGCCGGCTACACGGAAACGAACGTGTCCTCGTATGTTGGAGCGATTCGCGAAAAGGTTCGTGTCTCGACGAAAGCGATTGTTCCCGATGAACTTTGCGTCACTCGAGAAGGCGCGGACGAATTCCTGGAGATACGCGCTTGCCGGAGCAAACCGGACTGGGTGCCTCCGCGAACAGTGCGTTATCAAGAAACGTTCTACCGGTTGGAGGAGTCCTCTCTTGGCTCGGAGCCGCGGCCCTTCCGCTACCGTTTGCGGCGCTTGTCCGCTGGCGTCATGAGCCGGACCGTTTTGGTGTACGCGCCGGAAGAAGAGCCGGTCGTCTCTGAAAAATGAGTAGAGCGCCGCTAGGCTAGATTCGAAGCGCATTTCTCTGCTTCCCGACCAAAGTGAATTCACGAAGAATCACTTCCTCCACTCGCACCCTCCTTTTCTCGCGATGAAGTTCTCCACTACAATCCCACGCATGGCTGCTCCCCGCCAATTCTTCTTCGCCGTATGCCTGATCGCCGGCAGCTTCGGTTTACCTTTGGCGGCGCAGCAGAAGCCTCCTGCGCGCGCTCCCGCAGTTCCTGCTCCAGACGCTCCTGCTCCTTCCGCAGCGCGCATCCTGCTGCTGCCGCGGCGCATCGTTTCCGGGGAACGTGCCACGCTCGCCGTGCTCGGCGTCAATGGTCGGCTGACACCGGGAGCCACCATTACTTTTTCCAATGGCGACCGGCTCAAGACGGACGCCACGGGCCGGGCTCTTTTTGTCGCTCCGCTGAATGCTGGCGTCATCTACGCCTCCATTGAGGGCCGCCCGGGACGCGTTTCGACAATAATTCTCACTCCCGCCGAGGCGTCGTCGCCTACGATGGAAATCTCGTCCGCTCCGCGCGTGACTTCGTTGACGGATCGCTTTGAGCTTTTTGGCAAAGGATTCTGTGGCGACGCGGACGCCAACTAGGTCACGATTGCGGATCGTGGGGCGCTGGTTCTGGCTTCTTCCCCCGTTTCGCTGGTAGTTCTTCCGCCGATAGAACTGCCACCTGGGCCAGCCAAAGTTAAGGTCTCGTGCGCCAAGCGGGACGCACCGGAGTTTGCACTGCTGTTCGTCGGGCTCGACTTGCAAGCGGATTCCTCGCCCCTGAAGCGAGGTGAGCATCGCATGCTGACCGTGCGCGTGAGCGGCACAATGGAAAAGATCTCTCTGGAGGCGCGCAATCTCGCTCCGGAAGTTGCGGAGCTCGTGGGGGGCAATCCCGTGCGGCGCTTCAGTTCGGGAGGCGAAGGAGAAAATGTCTCGCAGTTCGAAGTCATTGGCCGGAAGAACGGTGCATTCTTGATTTCAATCCGCCTCGTGCCTACGTTAGGAAGGCCACAGCCGTGAACCCGCTAGAAAACGAGGCGAGACTACGCGGATTTTTTGGAGCTGGCCGTGGCGGCGTTCGCCGCGGGCGCTTCTGCATTGAAGCTGAGTCGGCTCTGGCCGTTTTCCAGCAAAGGCTCCGCCGGAGCCGGGGCGAGCATTCCTTGCAGCCCGTCCTGAGTTTTCTCGAGCAGTTTGTCAGCGTCGCCGTAAGTTTGCGCCGCATTTTTCAGGTGTGTGCCGAGGACGCCGAATTTTTCGGCGAATTTTTCGAGCTGCTTCTCCAACCCTGACAGACTGCCAAGAAGGCGCCGGACATTTTCTTCCGTCTGCATGCCGCGCAAACCCATGACGATCACGCAAAGGTGTGCATACAGCGTATTCGGCGAAACGGCAATGACTTGCCGCTCGCGGCAGTACGCATCCAGAGGCACGCCTTTCCCGTCCGTGCTCATGAGCAGTTCGTAGTACACCGTTTCGGAAGGCACAAACATGAGCGCGAGGTCGAGCGTGCCCTCATCAGGAACGATGTACTTTTTGGAGATGGCGTCGGCGTGGCCTTTGACGGCGGTGACAAAGGCGCGGCGCGCTTCATCCCCTTCGGTGGCAATGCGCCGGTAAGCGTCCAGCGGGAACTTGGAATCAATGGCCATCAGTTTTTTGTCGCGCAGAAAAATCACCGCGTCCGCCGCTTCCCCGCTCGAAAAGCGGTACTGCATGGCGTAGAGCCCGGGAGGCAGGGAATCTTCGAGCAGGCGTTCGAGCGTGACTTCGCCGAGCGAGCCGCGCGATTTGGCGCCTCCGAGGATTCCTTCGATGGTCTGCGCCGCTTGCGACAATTGCGCGCTGGCTTGCTGCACTCCGCCGAGCTGGCGCTGAATCTCGCTGATTTGCTCGCGGGCGTTCTGGAGTTCGCCGGCCATGCGCGCTTGCGCGTCGGAAGTCAATTGACCGGTAATCTGCGCCGAATTCTTGATGGCTTCCTGAAGCGTAGGCGTAAAGCTGTCAAGGCGCTGCGCCACGCTTTTGGCGATGGTTTCCAATTGGCCTGTGGTTTTGGCTTGTGAGGTTGCGATGGTCTGAAGGTCGCGTCGCAACTCGTTCATTTGCGATTCCATGGCTTCATTTTTCTGACGGCCCTGCGAGCCTTGCAGAACCAGCCAGAAAACGGCCAAGGCCACGACAATTACGGCGGCAATGAGGATTCCGTTCATTCCTTCTCCGATTCGATTGCGGGAAACGGTACTCCTACTTTAGCAGAGTCGAAAGCGGAAGGCTGAGAGTTGAAAAAGAAGAGGCGCGGGGGAAAAAGAAGGAGGCACCGCCCCACAGGCCTCCCTCGTTTGCGACTTTAAACCTTCAACTTTTGAACTTCTTTTACCAGCTCAGCTTGAGCGCGAACTGGAATTGCCGCGCATCGTAGCTGGCCGTCGGCTGACCCGCGCTGCAAGTCGCTCCGGCGAGGGGATCGCAGAGTTGGTTGACCGCCGCGATGTTCACGCGATTGAAGAGGTTGAAGGCGTCGGCGATGATGTCGAACTTCAGCCGTTCGCCGAGCGGAAAGCGCCGCGAAAGGCGCATATCCCACTGGAAGAAATTGGGCATGACGAAGCGGTCGCGGCCGAGATTGCCCGTGCAACCAGCGGGCGGCGCGACTAGTGGGACGGTGAAGTTGGCTCCGCTGTTGTCCTGGCAAACGTTGGCGGGCACAAACACGACGCCCGGGATGAATGTCGAGGTAGTGCCTGTCGTGCCGCTCGGCGCAATGGAAGGGCGAGCTTGCGACGCGCCCAAGTCCAAGCGCGTGTCCTCACCGGTGATGACGTTGAATGGCCGGCCCGAGGAAAACTCCACGATGGGAGAAAGCGTGAAGTCCCCAAAGAAATGCTTCAAAGCGCCGTCCCCGGACTTGGCGCTACCGGATTGGAAGACCGCACTGGTGACCCAGCGGTGACGCTGATCGTTTACGGAATTGGCGCGCTCGAGTCGGGGAAAGCGGCTGTCCTGCGGCTCGAGCGGAGATTGCAGGTCCGTCGAGTCGTCAATCGAATGAGAGTAGGTGTAGCTCGACAGCAGTTCGAATCCCTTCGAGAAGCGCTTCGTGAGATTAAACGTTAAAGCGTTGTACGAGGAATTACCGTCGGAGAGTTGCGCGTCAACGCTGTTCCACGGTACGGGAGCGCCGAAGCCTTGGGGATACCCCGCCATAGCGGCCAGACCAACTTGATTTGCAAAGCCACCAACCAAGCCGGCGAATGAAGGATTGGGCCCCGACGGACGGAAGAAGTTGAAGAACGCGGGCGTCCCGACGAAGCCAACTGCGGCCTGCGGAACATTGCAGTTTGCCGCGGCGAAGCCCTGACCGAGTACACCGGGAGCGATCAGCAAAATGCTGCCGGTAGCCGTATTGAAGCACGAGCCAGGTGTGCCGTTTCCGGTAGGAACGACCACGGTAAGCGGGTTGCTGACGCTAAGTCCGGAAGCCGCCGCATTGAAGGCGTTTTGCGCCAGGAGCTTTGGATCCGTGGAGTTAATGTCGATCGGGCGATTCAGGTGCAAGCCGCGAGTCCACTGATAAGCGAGGCTGAATTTCCAGGAGCCAGCAAGTTCCCGCTCGATCGTGAGATTTGCCTGATGCGCGTAGGCGTAAACGAAGTTTTTCCCGAGAGGCAGAGTGAACGGCAGAATCGGAAGCGGAAAACCCGCTTGCAGATACGCTTGATTGGCGAAAAGCGATCCGGAAGCGAGCGGATCAAAGCGCTGTTCGTTCGGAAGATAAAACATACTTGGCAACGCGTTCAGCGCGCCCTGGAATATGGAAGAGCCATTCAGGTTTGTGGGGGAATCAAACCCGCTCCCACAAACAGGTGGCGCGGGAGGCGGCAACAATCCGCACGCTGAAGCCGCGCCGCCTGTGGAGATCAATTGCACCGAGCGGCCGCCGTCGGCAGTCGCAGAGTCAAAGGCCGTGGCCAAAAGCGGATGGTCGTAGAACATGCCGTACCCGGCGCGAATGACCGTCTTGCCGTTTCCGGAAGGATCCCAGGCTACGCCAAAGCGCGGAGCCACATTGTTGTAGTCGCGAGGAATGCCTTCGACGACGCCGAGCGCCTTTTCGGCGGCGGCGTTCACGGCGGTGGCCGGAGCAAAGAGCGGCGTGATTTCGACGTCGTAGCGAACGCCGTAGTTGACACTGAAATGGCGGTTCATGCGCCAGCTGTCTTGCAGGAAAAAGGCCATCGGCTTGTTGTCGAACGGATGGTTGGAATTCCCAATACCCTGGATGTAGGAAGTTGGAATTCCAAGACCGTAGGATTGCAGCCCAGTTGTTCCTGGAACGCCCGAACCAAAGAGAGCCAGTCCGCCGAAATTGACGTCGCCGCCAAAGTCGAGTTCGAAGATTTGCGCCTTTTTGGAGCGCAACTGGATGAGGTTGTAGTCGCCACCAATTTTAAACGTGTGGCTGCTGCGGACGAGTGTCACATAGTCGGTAAATTCGAAACGGCGCTCGATGCGATCCACGGTTGAATAGGGCTCGCGGCCAAAATAGGCGAAGCCCGGGATATTGACGCCGATATTGGAACCGCCGGGGAGCTGAGAAAAGCCGAAGTGCAGGCCGCGCCGCGCGACCTGAGAGCGGAATTCGTTGAACGTTTTGTCGTTGATGATCGTGTCGTGCTGAAAAGTGACATTGAAATCGCGAGACTGGTTGTACCCGGCGCGAGAGCCTGAGTTCTGGCCGAAGACCTGATTTTGCGAAGTGGAAGGAAGCCCTGTGACGAGAGACGGAGAAACGCCAACGCGCACGAAGGAATTGTTTCGATTGTTCCAGCGCTGGTCGAGGCGCGCCGACCACAGGCTTGTTTTCTCCATTACCGGATAGTTCCCGCGCACGGTATCCATCCCGACAAAAGAAGCCGGAAGAGGCACGAGGCCTGTGCCGATCCCCAAGGGAACTCCGGATCCCACCGGGAGGCACACAACGCTGTTTATCTGCGTTGACAAGGGACAAGCCACGGGGATGGGGAAGAACTTAGAACCGAGTGCCGTGGGTATTCCAAATAGTGCGCTGGAAATCGGCACAGTGGATCCGTCCACGTTCTTGTTCATGTCCGCGTTCACTGCAACGTTAGAACCTCCTGCAGTTACGGCTGCGGCTTGCTCGAGTTGTTGAGCTGTAGCATTTCCGCAAGATGCTCCGCCGCCAGTGGCAGCATTTAACGCCCCCTGGTAAAAGGTGAGTTGGTCGGGGGTCATACTAAGAGGAAATGGAATGCAGGAGGAAACAATCCCTGTGGTGAGCCCAAAATTGCCGACACCGATGCTGGAGAATCCAGTTTCTTCGCGCTGCGTGTATTCATATGAGAAAAAGTAAAACGTTTTGTCTTTCTTGAGTGGGCCGCCAAAGGTGAGGCCGCTCTGCGTGCGCGTGTAGGCTTGCTTGACGGGATTCAGCGCGCCGGTTGCGGGATCAATCTCCCCCGAAAAGGGATTGCGCGCCTGAAACGCTTTGTTGCGAAAATAACCAAAAGCGTCGCCGTGAAATTCATTGCCGCCGCTTTTGGTGACAATATTGACCACGCCGCCGGTGGCGCGGCCGTATTCCGCGTTGTAGTTGCTCAGAATGAGCTGAAACTCCTGCACGCCTTCCTGCGAAATCGTCGAGCGAATGCCGTTGATGGAGTTGTCCCCGGCGTCCGCGCCGTCCACGCTGACCATGTTCCCGCGTGCGCGTGCACCCCCGATGCTCAGGCCGCTGTTGGGCGCCGGACCGATGGTGGGCGAGACGTCGCGCGTGGTCTGGGAGTTGGTAAGCGTGAAATTGATGTAGTTGCGCCCATTGATAGGCAGGTTGTCGATGCGGCGCTGCTCGACGGTATCGGAGACTTCCGTCTTGGTCGTCTCGATGGGCGCTGTTTCCGCGGAAACGGTCACGGTTTGCTGCATGCCTTTAAGTTCCAGGCGTGGATCAAAGGTGGCGCTCTCGCCTACTGTCAGTACTACAGAAGGGTTTTCGTAAGTCCCGAAACTGGCGCCCCCGTCCACGGTCATTTTGTAGCGCCCGGGAGGGATTCCCACCAGATTGTAGCGGCCGTCATCGTCCGTGACCGTCGTCCGCGTCCCGCCCGTGGCGGCATTCGCCAGTGTCACCTTTGCGCCTTTGACGCCGAGATTCTGAGGATCAAAGACCGTCCCGGAAAGAGTCGCCGTGTTGACCTGCGCAGAGACGGTCGCGGCGCCGCCGAGTACCAGCAAAACGAGCAAAACTCCCACGAAGACGGACCGCCAGGCGCTTAATTCTAAGAGCGGCTCTAGACCCGCCAACGCACACACCTCTTGCTTGCGCTGCATTGAGTTCCTCCTGTGGCACCTGAAATCCCCGCTACCCCTAGCGTGGCCCCGACGGGGTCGGAGCCGCTTTCACACCGAAATAATTGAATACAGGGCTTTTACTGCAATGTCGCCCCGCTTTCAACTGAAAACTTCTTCGGGCTTGTCTTGCAAACAAGGTTTCCGGGTTGCGGCGAGCAGAATGACGCGAATGCGCTCCTACTGGCAAGCGACAAGAGGAGAAACGGCTGAAAACAAAGGGAATGTCGCTTCTTGTCGCACGCCACGAGCGAGCATGCGAAAGTGGGCTCTTGAGTGCAACACGCACATTCTTAGGGGCTTAGGTGCGTTCTTTAGGGCAAAGTACTTTGTTTGGAAAATTAGCTTGCAGCACAAGCTAGCTTGCGGCTTTGTTTAGGGCTAGAGCTGAAGATGACGCTGGACGAACTTACGCAACCGTTCGCGGTCTTCGTCGCGCATGTGTACGAATTCGATGCCGTTGCCGTCTTGGCCAATGTTGCGGACCACTGCGGTGAAATTGATTTTGCGGAGGCCGGCGCGTACTTCCAGTTTGATCGAGTCGCCGACGGTGAGCTTCTTCGGAGATTCCAGATAAGCGCCACCCAGGCTGATGGTCTTGACCCGGGCGAGGCCTGCAGACGATCCATCAATCTGTGCGCGCAGCGGCGATTCCAGGGGCACCCGCACATAGCGGCGCGGAATGGGATAGCTGGAACTCGACTGCCCCGGAGCGCCAAACGCAGCGGCAGCCTGCTTGAACGAAGGACGATTTTCGATCAAAGCAAGCGCGTCTTCGGCCGCAGCGCGCAAGCCGGCGGGCTCGGCATAAGCCAGGCCGTCCCGTTTTTCGATCAGCGTTCGAAGGAGTTCCGCGGCTTCGTAAGAGCGCATGCGTCCGAGCGCTTCGATGGCCTTGATGCGCACAAACTGGTCGCGCAATACCTCGTGTTCGCCGGCTGCGATTTCCAGGAGCTGTGGAACGCCGGTGGCTTCCTGCGCCAATCCGATTTGATCGATCATCATCGGCACTACCATGGGATGCGCGTCCGCGAGAATGGCGGAGAAAACGAAGGCAGCGCTTTGCGCCGAGGCGGAATTGGAAGGCCGCGAGAGCTCGCTCACTGCCAAGTCCTGAAGATTCCATTCCCAGCTTCCGATGGCGCGCGCAAGGCCGCGCAGCAAACGCTCGGAATCGGCAGCAGCCAGAAGCTTGATTGCAGCGGTAACGCGCTGGCGCCGCGCTTCGTACAAGCGCGTCTCGAGCAGGTTGAGGACGGGCACGCCGATGGTTCGGAGGAGCCGGGACATCGCCGGCAGCATCTCCGCACCCCTAGGCTCGGTGAGCAGCAGGGTCAGCCGATCCAGCAAGCGTTCCGGGTCGCGCTGCAACAGTCTTGGCAGAACGGGGTCCAGCGGTCGGTTGGCCAGCGACGCGTCCACCAATAAAAACCAGCGGTCTTGCGCAACGAGCCGGGTCGAGAGGGCCGTCATGTGGTCGTGTTCTTTGTCGCGCGGTGCTCGCTCGAGACCTGTAAGGATGAATTCGAATCCGGCATAGTCGCCTCGAGTCACGGCGATGCGTCCCAGAGCTTCCACCAAGGCAGCGAGCAGCGCGGCGGTTTCCGGAGCCGTCTCGGCCTGCAATGCTTTCATCGCACTGCGGCTGAGTTCTTCTGGGAGTTGGTTGGGCCACAGCGATTCGAACAGCGGAACAAGCTCACTGAGGCCAGCCGCTACCTGACGCCTTGCCGGAGCCTCTGAAAGTTCCAAGCGGCGCAAATAATTCAATACGATGCTGCGGGCTTCGCGCCGGGGAGCGTCCGCGCCGGTATCCACGAGTTGCCCAAGCGTTTGCTTCAGGGCCGCCACCGGAACACACCAAACGTCCGGCCCGCGCACGACCGCCGATTTTTCTCTGGCCGGCAGCTCCAGCCAAAACCGATTCATCAATTGCTCGCGGTGTGTGTCCGTTGCCCAAACGACGGCGAGCGAGGAAAGGTGTTGGGAAGCATGAGGACCCGTGTATGCGCCCGATTCCACGAGCACGTCCGCCAGACGATGGAACGCCGGACGGACTGCGGGCGGAGTCAAGGAACCGCCGGCGAACTCCGCGCTGAGAAATTCCAAAATCATGTTTTCCGAGAGCCGCAGCAGATAGGGCAGGGGCTGCTCGCCGTCACGCGGAGTATACTGCGAGACGGAGTGAAGCAGCATGCGTACGCTTTCGCGGCTCGCCTCTTCCATCGAACCGTGAATCGCCCGGGCCGCTTCTTCGGGGGAGAGCCCGCGAGCGCTTTCGAGCGGCGGTGTGAGCCGCGCCAGCAAGCGCAGCGTGGCCATCAAGTCATCGAAGTCAGGCGCCTTGATCGGAGAATCACCGGTCTCCCGCGGCGCATGGCCACCGTAGGCCACCAAAGCGCCAATCAGGCTCGCGAGTACGGTGTCTACTTTGCGGTCGGTTTGCGTATTGACCGAAATGCCTTCCACGTGGTTCTCCAAGAGGCGGGCGGGCCACCATGCATTGCCGGCATCCCTCGCCGGTTCGTCCAATTCTAGCAACGACTGTTTCATGAGTCGTGCCAGAGTGTCCAGTTCGCCTACATGGAATTTCCTGGAAAAGACCAGGGACCAGATGCCCACACGGTGCAGATCCGCGGCCAGCGCCTGCATTTCTCCGCGCGTGTCCGGAAGGTGTCCTTCGCCGACTTTTGGGGCCACAATGCCGCCGCGTTCCGCACGAATCTCGAGTCCTTCGAGAGACTCCGTGATTTGCCGCAACGAATCGTAAGCGCTATCGAGGCTGTCGAGACGGCTGGGGTGATTCTTATCGTAGAGCCGCTCCGACCGCAGGAGCAGGTGAAAATCTCGAAGGGAGCGAAGAACCCCGACGGCTTTGTGCTCGAGATTTGAAACTGAAGGAATTGCAATAGGGGTCACAGGCACGTGACCGGCGTGTTTGGACGTCGAATTCGCGGCCGGCTTCTGCCGGGATCCGCGCTCACTATCACTGTGCGGCAATATGGCCCGTAAAGGCAAAGTGCCTCCAAAAGTGCTTCGTTACCAATTCCTGGCTTCAATCCGCAGGTGAGGTCGCGAGCTAGTCCCGCCCAATGAAGCCAGACAGGACCTGCATATAATCAAAGCAACTGTCCCTCCCAGAAGATGTCCATATAAGTCTTTTATATTCAATACGAAAGCCACGGGGTTCTAGAACTAGTGAGAAGCTGGTGTAACAAATTGTTACGCTTTCGGTAGGAGTTTTGGAGCTTTACTGGCGCAATGGCAAATCAACTGTAATGGTGCCGCCTTCGCTCGCCTGAAAAGTCCGTTTTGCAGGCTGATACCCGCTGAGTTTGAGCGTGACCGTATGCAGACCGGTAGGCACTTGGATTCGCGAGGGCGTGAACTGCCCGGTGGAATTTCCATCCACGATGATTTCCGCGCCCTTGGGATTACTGTTCACCTGGGCCCACGCGACGCGTGTGGCGGAGCGTTCCGTCAACTCAATGTTGAGCGGCGTCTGAATATCTTTTACTTGAATGCTTCCCGAGTAGGGCTCGTAGCCTTGCAACCGCAACACCAGGTTGTATTGTCCGGGTGCTAGCGGAAGAACGACGGGAGTCTGGCCGGACTGTTTGGCGCCGTTTATGAAAACGTCGGCGCCCGGCGGCTGCGTGCTGATGAAGATGCCCTTGGCGAGCGGCTCGAGCTTGAGCTTCTGGTCCTGCGCCTCGTCCCCCTTAATCTGCAGCGCGGTCTGTAAGGGTTGATAGCCCTCCTTTTGTACTTCCAGGCTGTACCGTTGCGGCTTGAGATTGTTGAAACTGCAGGGTGTCTCGCACTTGTTCAGGACGTGGCCAGCTGGGCCATGGAGAACAGCCGTCGCGCCAATCACGTCAGTGACTACATGGATGGCTCCGCGTCCGGCCGCTGGAACCGGATGGCTGCCTTCGTCGGACCCGCCGGCTGCACTCACCGCCGTATCGTCGTATTCAATGTGATCGATGACATGCACGCTTGATGGCGCGTTGCGCAAGAATTTCAAGAGCTCTCCATGTTCGGAGGGACGGAGCTTCCCGGCCAGAGTCAGCGTGTTGCCAGTTCCTTGCACCTTCGCGCGTCCGGCAAGTCCCTTTTCGGAGATGGCTTCTTCGATGCGGCCTTTATATTCCGCCGCTTTGGGAGTAAGAAAGTTTTCGGGCTTCTTGGGGACGGTTTTCTCAGCCGAATCTACCGGCTTCGGCTCAGCGTTTGTGTCGGCCGTGCCCGTTGCAGCTTCATTCGAACCCTGAGAAGCGTCAGTCGCCGGAGAGTTCGTCCCGGAACTGTCCGGGGTGGTTCCCGTTGCAGCTCCTGCGGAGTTGGCCGATTGGCTTTCCTTCACCTGTAAGTTATGCAAGGCGCGCGCGGCCTCGAAAACCGGCTTCATCTTGCTCGCGCCATAAACGATGACTGCGAGGAGCAGCAGGGCTGCAAAAATCGTGCCGACGACGCTCTTTTTCTTCGGCGGTTCCACAGAAGGCGCGATAGTTCCGGTGCGGCGCACAACCGGGGTCTGACCGGGTGAAGCGGCGCGTGCGCTGAGAGAGCGAGCCGTGGCGATAACGGTGGGACCATCTTCTGGAGCGCTGTGGCCTGCGAGTCCACGCCCGCCGGCATTGCCGGTGGCAATGGTTGCGGCAGGCGAGCTCCCACCCATCACCATGGTCGAATTAGGATTCCCTCCGACCGTGCCCTGAGCGCGGTAATTCCGCAAGTCTTCCAGCATTTCGCGGCAAGACTGATAGCGCTGCTCCGGCTCTTTGGCCAGCGCCTTCATCACAACGGCGCTGATCCCAGGATGAATGGAGGCGTCGATCTGGCGCGGCGGGACAGGCTCCTCGTTAACGATTTTGTAGATAACCGTGGTGATGTTCTGTCCGGGGAATGGCTTTTCACCCGTCACCATTTCATAGAGCATGACACCGAGCGAAAAAATATCGCTGCGGCCATCCACTGCACGCCCCTTCACTTGTTCTGGAGACATATAACTGGGCGTGCCCATGACGTGCGCGGTTTGCTGGGTGCTGCCAAGCTGAAGAATCTTGGCGGTGCCAAAGTCGGTGATTTTGACGGTGTCGTCGGCCGTGAGCATCAAGTTGGCAGGTTTAATGTCGCGGTGAACCACGTTGCGTTCATGGGCGAACTGCAAAGCGTTGCAGGTTTGATCCAGGATTCGCAGGGTACGGGGCAGCGGGAAGGAATGACCGCCATCCAGGAGGGCCTGCAGGCTTTTGCCTTCCACCAATTCCATAGTGATGTAGTAAAGGCCGTCTTCTTCACCGGCGTCGTAGACGACTACAATGTTGGGGTGAGTGAGCAGGCCGGCGGCGCGCGCTTCGGTCTGGAACCGCGCCAGGAGTTCCGCGTGTTTGAGCCCAGTGCCCTCTTCGCTGAGGCGAATGGTTTTTACCGCGACGGAGCGCCCGATGACCGGGTCGACGGCCTTGTACACAATACCCATGGCGCCGCGGCCGAGTTCGCCGACGATCTCGTATCTTCCGGCTTTTGTTACCGTTTCCATCTGCAAGCGGGCGGCTGTCTCAAAAAAAGCGCCTCGCAAAAATCCCCAAATTCATCCGGGCAGACTTCACCCCGTCAGGGAGGGCTAAGGGCCTGTGCTGCTGGACCTAAGTATTTTCTTTCGCCTGACGTTCTTTCAGCGGACACTCATCCGCGGACACCCGGGCGCCCTACTAGCACGGTAACCAGCGGAATTTCTATAGGTCAACGCTACTGGGGTACCAGTGTTTCGCACTCGATACTTGGCTGTTTGGTTGGGAAGTCCTTTGGAGGCAATGCGCTAGCCGCCGTAGCTGTGGGAATCCTTGTCTACTACGACTTTGCCAGAGAAGGAGCCATAGACGTACGTGAAGTAGCCCGCGGCCAGAATCATTCCCAGGACGCACCAGACGAGGCCGATTTATGCTTTGAGGCGTCATTACCTCACTTCCATGGTTCGGTTTTAAACAGCGCTCATGTTAAATGGAATTGGCTCTACGAATGTGACGGGGCTCACAGTGCACCCTGTACAGCTATGCTACGATTTCCTGAGTGTGCGGCGCCATTCTGCGAGTGCCGCCTGCTCCTTCCTTTCGGGCCTCAATTGTTTTTCTCGTTCCCTTGGGAGGTTCCATGGCTATTACCGACAACCTACCGGCGGCAAACCGCCTCGCGCCGAATTTACGGGGGCGCGCCCTCCTCGAAACGCCATAATTGAACAAGGGCACAGCCTTTACATTGCTTGAACGACAGGCCTTAGGACTGCATGGCCTCCTTCCTCCGGCGGTTGAAACCATTGAAGAGCAGTCGTTTCGAGCCTACAAAGCCTATTTGCGCAAGCCAGACGATTTAGAGCGGCACATCTATTTGCGCCAGTTACAAGACACAAACGAAGTCCTGTTCTACCGGCTGCTGCTGGACCACATCGAGGAGATGCTGCCCATTGTATATACGCCGGTGGTCGCCGAAGCCTGCCAGGAATTCAGCCACATCTACCGCCGTCCGCGTGGCTTAATCATTTCTTATCCCCTCCGAGACCATCTCGAAAGTCTGCTTCGCAATCGACCGAACAGAGAAGTGAGCGTGATTGTCGTCACGGATGGAGAACGCATTCTTGGAATTGGAGATCAAGGCGTCGGTGGGCTTGGGATTCCCATTGGCAAGCTCTCTCTGTACACGCTGATTGGGGGTGTTCCGCCGGCTCAAACGTTGCCGATCATTCTGGACGTGGGGACAAACAATGAGCAGCGCTTGGCGGACCCAGAATACTTGGGATGGCGGCATGAACGAATCACCGGCGGCGAATACGATGAATTCGTCGAGCGCTTCGTTCAGGCCGTAAAGAAGGAGCTGCCGGATACTTTGTTACAGTGGGAGGATTTTTCGAAGGCTCACGCGCGGCCCATCCTGGACCGCTATCGCGACGAACTCATCACGTTCAATGACGACATTCAGGGGACGGCAGCCGTTGCGGCGGGTGCAATATTTTCGGCCGTGCACGCTTCGAATCGCCGCCTGCGTGATCAACAGGTAGTCATGTTGGGTGCGGGTTCGGCAGGGATTGGCGTTGCCGATTCCTTGCGCGAGGCTTTCGTTGCGGACGGTTTGTCCGAAACCGAAGCGCGCTTGCGCTTCTGGCTGATTAATAGCGGCGGGCTGCTCCATTCGGGCCGTACGGATTTGTCCGAAGAACAGAGCCGATATGCGCAGCCCGAGGATCGTCTTGGGGATTTTCCACGCACGTTGGAAGGCCATCGCATTGGCCTCAGCGACGTGATTCACAAAGTCGACGCTACGGTACTTATTGGACTATCAACAATCCCGGGTGCTTTCACGGAATCGGTCGTGCGCGAGATGGCGCGAAAGTATGAAAGGCCAATTATTTTGCCGCTGTCCAACCCGACGTCCAAGTCGGAAGCCGTCCCGGAGGATCTGCTTCAATGGACCAATGGGCGCGCTTTGCTTGCCACGGGGTCGCCGTTTGCTGACGTCACTTACAAAGGGTGCAAAATACGCATCTCGCAATGCAACAACGTGTTCATATTTCCTGCCATGGGGCTCGCGGTCTCGGCAACGGGCGCGCGGCGCGTCACGGACGGCATGTTCCTGGCAGCGGCGCGCGCACTGGCGCAGCATTCTCCCGCCGTAGCGGACCCGGCCGCCCCGTTGCTGCCACCCTTGACCGGGCTTCGCCGGGTGGCGATCGAAATCGCGTTTGCTGCAGGGGAGCAAGCGCAGCGCGAAGACTTGTGTGTCAAATGCTCTGCAGAATCTTTGCGCGATGCCATTGTTTCCGCGCAGTGGGCGCCCGTCTATCCGTCCTATTTGTGACGAGCTCACCTTTGCGAGCCGGACCGAGTTCGGCCGGTTCCGCACCTTGAAACCTGCTACCTTTCTCTGCCGAAACAGTGCATTGGATGTAGAGTTTTGGTGCGCAACGCGCGCACCGAGGACTCTCCCATGAGATATGACGCCATTGTTGTTGGGTCCGGCCAGGCCGGAAATCCCCTTGCGTTTCGCCTCGCGGACCTGGGATGGTCCGTTGCGCTCATCGAGGAAAAGAACTTGGGAGGAACCTGCATCAACGTCGGCTGCACGCCGACGAAGACGATGGTGCACCGGGCGCAGGTCGCTCACTACGCGCGAAATGCTGCACGGTGGGGAGTAAACACCTCCGGAGTCAATGTCGATCTTACGAAAATTGTGGCGCAGAAAGATGAGGTGGTGTTGAGCTTTCGAAGCGGACAGCAAAGGCGCGTGGATGAACGCAAAAACATTCGACTTTACCGGAAACGCGCGCGATTTGTTGCGCCGCATCAGCTAAAGGTCGGCGAGGAAACCCTAGAAAGCGAGAAGATTTTCCTTAACACCGGCGGCCGCCCCAGCATTCCTACAATTCCCGGCTTGCGCGACGTGCCCTTTCTTACCAACGAGTCGATCATGCAGCTCACGGCAGTTCCCGAACACTTGCTGGTTCTTGGCGGTGGATACATTGGACTAGAATTTGGGCAGCTGTTTCGCCGCTTTGGCAGCCGCGTCACTGTCATTCAGCAGGGGTCACAGATTGTGCCGCGGGAAGATCCGGAGATCGCGGCGGAGTTGCAGAGGGCGCTGGAAGCCGAAGGTGTGGAGTTTGTCTTGAACGGCCGCACGGAAGCTGTGCATCAGAAAGACGGTTTAATCACTCTTTCGTGCATTGTCGCTGCGAGCGCGCAGGAAATCAAAGGCTCTCACCTGTTGGTTGCGACCGGGCGCCTTGCGAACACCGATGATTTGCGCCTCGATAAAGCCGGGGTCGCCACGAACAAAGATGGCTCCATCAAGGTGAACGCGCGCCTGGAAACCAGCGTGCCAGGAATCTGGGCGCTCGGCGATTGCAAGGGCGGGCCCGCTTTCACGCATATTTCTTACAACGACTTTCAAATTGTTTATGCAAACGTCGTGGAAGGGAAAAATCTCAACACGGAAAACAGACTGGTCCCTTATTGCGTGTTCACCGATCCACAGCTCGGCGGCGTGGGCATGACGGAAAAAGAGGCTTGCGCGAAGGGCCACAAGCTGAAAATTGGGAGATGTCCAATGACGCATGTCGCGCGTGCCATCGAACGCGGAGAAACCGCCGGACTGATGAAAATCGTCGTGGATGCCACGAATGACCGAATTCTCGGCGCATCCATTCTCGCCTCGGAAGGCGGCGAGTTGGTGCAGATTCTGGGAGCGATGATGCTGGCGAACCAGCCCTACACGCTTCTAAAAGGCGCAGTGTACATTCATCCGACGCTTGCGGAAGGATTTTTCGCTTTGATGGAAGACGTCAAGCCGGTCAACTGACGCGCGGAAATTGTCATGGCAAGAGGTGCTGCGGCGCAGGTGGCCCAGGCAGCGCGGGAGAAGAATTGGGATTCAAGCCCGGAGCGATTTTGGCGATCCGCAAATTCCTAAAGATCGTCGGCCAGTACTCTTTGAGAATATTGCCCCCAGCTGTGAACCCTAGCCGGATGCCGTAGCGGCTTAGAGTTCGTCCGGCGGTCTGTTCCTTCACTGGCAGATAGCTATTCGCCAGGCTTTCGGCAAAGAGCGGCCCAAGCATCCCGGGCCAATTGACGCCTTCCGTTCCTGCATCGGTGCGAGCGACGACCAAGCGGCTGAGACCGTAGCCCATGCGGCGCCACGGGCCGCCGCGCAAGCTTACAAAGTATCGCGGGTCGCGGCGGAGCAGGGACGAGAACAGAAATGTCCTGAAGAAGTCTGTCGAAGTGGCTGTAGCCATCGAAGATCCAAAGCGCTTTCCGAACCCGCTCATCCCCTGGCCATAACTGGAGAGGGAATCGCGTGCCTGGCCGATGCTCGCTCCAAGAGCGGAGCCGAGGAAATGCGAAGGCGCGACGCCCTTGTCCACGAAGAGTTCCAACTTTTGCTTGGTGCCGAGAGGGCCGGGGTTCGTCGCCAAATCTGGAAAGAAAACCGAGCGCCGGGCAAGAACCTCAACGGTTGTGCGAAAGGCGTTGTCGTGTTTGCGAGGAGCCTGTTCCTGGTTGGGCGCCGGAGCTTCGGGAAGGTCTTTCGGTTTCGGCTCTTGCTGCGCAGCGACGGCTTCAGCGCATGTCAGCAATATCGCGCCGAGTCGCAGAGCCCAGGAGCCGAGGTGCATTTTGTCATGGTAACACGGGCGGAGTTGGCGCTCGCTTGAGGATGGGAAACGGATACTACAAACCGAAATCTTGGAAACAGCATTCCTCCTCAGTGTAAACTCCGATGGGCGGAATGAATTTCTCGTGACGGTCTTCGGCACGAATTCCGGATTGAAAATCCAATTCCTAGGGGCTCGGTCAGCGGAGGCTGCGACACACAACATGGACAGCTTGAAGAATCAAGTGGCCGTAGTGACGGGGGCGAGCAGCGGCATCGGCAAAGCCATCGCCCTTACCCTTGCAGGTCAAGGCGCAGAACTGTTTCTCGCCGCCAGACACAAAGAAGCGCTTGAGGATACCGCGAAGGAAACTCAGAAAGTCGGGGCGCGCGCGCACACCTGTTCTTTGGATCTCACAAAGGATGAGGACATTCGAGCTCTGGGAGAGAAGCTGCAACACGAAGCACCGGGGTTGCACATTCTGGTGCTTTGCGGAGGCGCCATCGCTCATGGTTCGTTGGAGAAAGCCCCACTCGCGGACCTCGACCTGATGTATCGCTCTAACGTGCGCGGGCATTATGCCTTGATCCAAACGATGCTGCCGCTCTTGCGCAAAGCGAAGGGACAGATTGTTTTCGTGAATTCTTCCGCCGGGCTGCGCTCTCCAGCGAACGCGGGACAGTTCTGCGCGACACAGCACGCTTTTCGCTCCATCGCCGACAGCTTGCGCGACGAAGTCAACGCCGACGGCATTCGCGTGCTAAGCATTTTCCCCGGCCGTACTGCTACGCCGCGCATGGAAAAGCTTTTCGCCAAAGAAGGGCGGGCCTACAAACCGGAGCTATTGCTGCAACCCGAAGACGTGGCGGAAATGGTGACGCACGCTCTGCGGCTGCCGCGCACTGCCGAGGTCACGGACATCAGTATCCGGCCCATGCAGAAATCGTATTAATGCTTGTGGGTGGACCTGCGGATGGAGAGCCTTAAGAATCATGTGGCCGTGGTGACGGGGGCGAGCAGCGGTATTGGGAGGACTCTCGCACTTTCCCTGGCGGCACAGGGAACCGAGGTCTGGCTGGTAGGCCGGCGCAAAGAAGTTCTGGAAGAAGTCGCAATGCAGGCGCAGGCCCTCGGCTCGCGCGGGCATGCTTGTTCCCTGGATCTCACTTGCGATTATGACGTACGCAACCTGGGAGAAAAACTCGAACGCGAAGCCCGCCGGTTGAACATACTGGTGCTGTGTGGCGGAACCATCGTGCATGGTCCGCTGGCAGAGTCTTCGCTGGCCGACCTGGATTTGATGTATCGCTCTAATCTCCGCAGTTACTACGGCCTGTTGCAGACGACGCTGCCTGTCTTGCGCAAGGTGCAAGGCCAGATCGTTTTTGTTAATTCCACGGCCGGTTTGCGATCCGGCGCTAACGCTGCCCTGTATTCGGCGACGCAGCACGCATTTCGATCTACGGCCGACAGTTTGCGCGAGGAAGTCAATCCCGACGGCATTCGTGTTTTGAGCGTGTATCTCGGCCGTGTGGCCACGCCGCGCACCGAGAAGACTTTCGCGAAAGAGGGACGCCCCTACAAACCAGAACTGCTCGTACAGCCCGAAGACGTCGCTGAAATGGTGATTCATTCCCTGCGGCTGCCACGCACGGCGGAAGTGACCGACATGACGATTCGTGCGATGCTGAAATCCTACTAACGACCAGGCGGACACCAATGGGTTTGTCGTTTCACTGGAAACGGAGAACTTGCAAGCTGGTGGGGCTGGGGAGATTCGAACTCCCGACACGCAGTTTAGGAAACTGCTGCTCTATCCATCTGAGCTACAGCCCCACGGCTCCATTGTAATACGTCTTGTCACGAAGCGAGTGGAACGCAGAAGCACGCTCGGCCGTCCTGCGGGGTTGTGAGCGGATTCACCAAGGCCAGGGAGAGAAGCGGAGTCACACGGACAGGGTTTGGGGGTGAGAATGGGTGCGCTTAACGAAAGGGAGAATGCGTTCTACCAATCCGAGTAGCGCGTTCCATCGAGGGCTGTGCCCTGCGATTTGGAGTGCACATCAAAAACGTTCTTGCCTCCCCAGGAGGTGGAGTCCGGGTCGTCCTGGACGGACTGCAAATTCCATTCCGTGCGTCCGGTCATGGGGTCCACAGGGATGCGGCGCAAGAAGCGAACCTTGCGGTCGGAACCGGCGCCAATCTGGATGGGTTTCACGAGCGTTTCCAGGTCCGGCGGGTATCCTTCGCTTCCGACTTCCACGCGTATCAGATTGCGGTCCGCATAGTCCTTGTAGCTATCGATGGCGTTGCGGATGTCGCGAAGGGCTTTGTGAAGCTGCGCTTCCTTTTTTCGCTGAACACTAAAGCGCACGACGGGCAGAGCGGCGGAGGCGAGCACCAGAAGGATGGACGTCGCGATAATCAGCTCGAGCAGTGTTACGCCGCTCTCGGAACGTCTCCGCTCGCGGTTCGCGGGCTCCAACCGAGCAGGTTTCCTTCCATACGCAAGAGCTTGGCTCACCCGCCGGGGCATTGAACTCACTAGAAATCTCACTTTATTAGGATAGCGCAATTTCATGGCGCGTTGCTCGGATTGCAGCCGATTTGTTCACCGCCGATGCAGCCCCTCCCCGCGCCTGCCGCCAGTCTTTCGGCCGTCATCACTGAAGCTCAACGCCGGTTGTGTTATCATGCATTTTCTCCGTCCAAGCTACAGAGAACCCTTCCGCACAGGAGGTCCGTATGGGCAGCAAGCTCCGCGTTGTGCTTATTGTTGTCGGTGTCTTGGTTGTTTTGATCCTCATCGTTCCGTTCCTGATTCCTGTGAATCAGTTCCGCCCCACCATCGAAGAAAAAGCTTCCGCGGCCCTGGGGCGCAAGGTTCAGCTCGGAGATCTGAGGCTTTCGCTTCTCAGCGGTTCGCTTTCGGCCGAAAATCTCTCAATTGGCGACGACCCCAAGTTCAGCTCCACCCCTTTTCTGACTGCAAAATCCCTTAAAGTCGGTGTGGAGCTCATGCCCTTGATTTTCTCGAAAACGCTGAACATTACCGGCGTAACCATTGACACGCCCCAGGTCACGCTGCTGCACAATCCTGCCGGCGTGTGGAACTTTTCGTCGCTTGGGGGCCCGGCGGCCAAGGCGCAGGCCAAGCAGGCTCCCACGCAAAAAACCGCCGCGCCCGAGCTTTCCATCGCGAAACTCGAGTTGAAGAATGGAAAAATCACCGTGGGCGCAACGAATTCGCAGAAACGCAGCACCTACGACAATCTCAATATCACCGCCTCTGACTTTTCCATGGTTTCGAAGTTTCCCGTCACGGTGACCGCGGACCTTCCGGACGGCGGCAAGTTCAAGCTCGACGGCACGGCTGGTCCCGTGGATCAAGAGGACACTTCGCTGACCCCGCTCGATGCAAAGCTCGCGATCAGTTCGCTGAATCTAGCTTCGACCGGTTTTCTGGATTCCTCCGCAGGTCTCGGTGGCATCGTTGATTTGGACGGCACTCTGACTTCGCGGGGCGGCGAAGCCGAAACCAAAGGCAACGTGAAGCTTTCTAAGGCGCTGCTCGTGGCAGGCGGCTCGCCTGCGGGAGTCCCGGTCACCGTCAATTTCGGAACCAAGTACAACCTTCGGAAAAACACCGGCGTGCTGAACCCTTCCGTTTTGAAAATTGGTAGCGCCGCCGCGCATCTGGGCGGGACTTATGAAGCGGCGGGCGATACAACGTCCGTAAAAATCAAGATGGACGCGAAGGACATGCCTGCAAAAGACCTGGAAGCGTTTCTTCCAGCGCTCGGCATCAATCTGCCGAAGGGCGCTTCTCTCGCAGCCGGCACGCTGAATTCCGACCTCGACATCACGGGTCCGACGAACAAGCTCGTCACTACGGGCAACATTGGATTGTTCAACGGGAAACTGGCCGGATTTGACCTTGGCTCGAAAATGTCGGAGGTTACCGCCCTCACGGGAATCAAGACGGGCAGCGATCTCCTGATCGACAGACTCACTTCGGACGTGCGCATGGCCCCCGATGGTCTCCAGGCGCAGAATTTCAATGCGGTGATCCCCGCGCTCGGCACGCTGGTCGGCCAGGGCACCGTTGATTCCAAAAATGCTCTCGACTTCAAAATGGCCGCTACGCTTGCCAACACTGCCACCTATTCCTCTTCCGGTGGCGCGCCAGTTTCAGGTATCGGGGGGATTCTTGGCGCGATCGGCGGCGGCAAGGGCAACTGCAAAGGTGCCACCATTCCTTTTCTGGTTAAGGGTACAACTGCCCAGCCGAAATTTGTCCCTGACGTCGGTGGAATCGCTGCCAGTCTGGTGAAATCTCAACTCGGTTGCGTGGGAGGCGGCACGACCGCAGGCTCCAAATCTCAAGCTAACCCGAACGCAACTTCAACGAATCCGGTCGACGCCATTTCCGGCCTCTTCAAAAAGAAAAAGCCCTAGCGCGCTCTTGCACACAACCGCAACTTGACTCTGTGGAAACTTCGCAATAGCCTCATGCGTCTATTCGAGAGGTCGGTATCGGTATCCTTCAAAGTCTGATAGCTGGGGGGCTCGCATGCGCTTGAAACTGCTCCGCAGGTGTGCGTCCGCGCTGTGTTTTGCCGCTCTTTTGTTTCTTGTTTTTCATCCACCGTTAGCTCATGCGCAGGGGGGCGAACCTCAGTATTTCGCCATACGCGGCGCAAAGGTGTTCCCGGTTTCCGGGCCTCCCATCGAAGGTGCGACCATCGTGGTTTCTCACGGCATCATCACGGCCATCGGAAAGGATGCCGCTATTCCACCAGAGGCTTGGGTAGTTGAAGGCAAGGGCCTGAACGTTTACCCAGGACTCGTGGATGCCTTCACGGACGTCGGCATTCCCGCTGCGCCTCCTGCCGGTGGGGAAGGCGGCGCCCCGCGCCGTCCACAAGAGCGGGCCAACGGTCCAGAAGATCGCCCCGCTTCCACTCCTTGGCGCAGCGGCGCGGAAGAAGCAAGCCTCAGCGACAAGCGCATTGAAACCTGGCGCAATGGCGGCTTCACCACCGTGATTTGCGCTCCCAAGGGGGGGTTCTTCCCTGGTCAGGCGGCGGTATTGGACCTCGCGGGGGAACGTGCCGGCGACCTCGTCGTGAAAACTCCCGTGGCCATTCCTGTTTCCTTTCAGACGTCCGGAGGATTCGGCGGCGGCTTTCCGGATTCTCTCCTCGGCGTCCTGTCCTACATTCACCAGGTTTGGCTGGACACGGACTGGAGCATGAAGGCCCAAGCGATTTACGAGAAGAATCCCCGCGGCGCGGCGCGCCCTCGCTACGACCGCACAGAGGCCACTCTCGCCGAAGCTCTGGAGGACCACGCTCTCGTTCTTGTCCCCGCGAACAATCGAGTGCAACTCCGACGCGCGCTTGAGCTCATTGAGCGCTGGCAGGTGAGCGGAGTGATTTACGGCGGCCAGATGGGCTACGAAGTCGCTCCCGAAATTGCCGCCAAAAAGCTTCCCGTGCTCGTCGATTTGAAATGGCCCGAAGCGGAAAAAGACGCCGACCCGGAAGCCAAGCCATCGCTGCGCACGCTGCAGCTTCGCGATCGCGCGCCGTCCACACCGGCAGCTCTTGCCAAGGCGGGCGTGAAGTTCGCGCTTTATTCCGGAGGCATCAGCGCTCCCAAAGACATCCTCAAGGCGGCAAAGAAATCCATTGACGCCGGACTTGCGCCCGACGCCGCGTTGCGCGCCTTTACGCTCTCCGCCGCAGAGATTTTTGGCGTTGCCGACCGGCTCGGCTCCATCGAGAACGGCAAAATCGCGAATCTCGTCGTTACGGACGGTGATCTCTTCGAGGAAAAAACAAAAATCAAAATGGTCTTTGTGGATGGCCGCCGGTTTGAAGCGCACGAGCCGGAAAAGCCAAAGGATCCACCGAAAGGGGACATCGCGGGAAAGTGGAAGCTTTCCTACACCACGCCGGAGGGGCTTGAGGAATCGACGGCGGACCTTACCATGGATAAGGACGGCACGATTTCCGGTTCGCTGACCAGCCCCCACGGTACAGCGAACATCATCAGCGGCTATCTCAGCGGAGACAAATTCACTTTTACTCTCAACATAGTCCTCGATCAAGGAGCAACGGACGTTACATTCTCCGGTACCTTCGACGGCACATCATTGAAAGGCTCCATCGCCGTGTTGGGCATGTCGCTTGATTTCACCGGTGTGAAGCCTGGAAGCGCTGCATCCGGCGTGGCCGTTCAAGGAGGCGCGCAATGAGGATTGCAAAGATGCCCAACCTAAGAAGCACGCGATCTGCTTTCCGTTATCTCCTTTGCGTTCTTTGCTTTTCCTATTCAGCTAGTGCCGCGACTCCGCCCGACGCTCCCTCCGTCATCCTGATTCAAAACGCCACGGTGATGACCGTTTCTCACGGCACCATCGAGCACGGCTCCATCCTCATCAGGGACGGCAAGATTGCGGAAGTCGGCCAGTCCATCAAAGCGCCGGCTGGGGCCCAGGTCATCGACGCTTCCGGGCAATTCGTGATCCCGGGAATTATTGATTGCCATTCGCATATCGCCGCAGAAAGCATCAACGAAGGCAGCGTGTCCGTTTCTTCGATGGTGACGATGGAGGAAGTCCTCGATCCAGACGACATCGACATTTACCGCGATCTCGCCGGAGGCGTCACTTCCGCGAACATTCTTCACGGCTCTGCGAACTCCGTCGGTGGACAGACCCTCGTCATCAAATTGCGCTGGGGCCAGCCGGCGTCCAAGCTTCCGTTTGAAGGCGCGATGCCCGGCATCAAGTTCGCCCTTGGTGAAAACCCCAAGCGTTCGAATTTCAGTATTCCCGGCCAGCCTCGCCGCTATCCGGCCACGCGCATGGGCGTTGAAGAAACGATTCGCGGTGCTTTCAGCGAGGCGCGCGATTACAAGAAAGCCTGGGACGAGTACAACAAGCGCATTGCGGCAGGTGAAAAAAACCTCATTCCGCCGCGCCGCGACCTGAAACTCGAGCCCCTCGTCGAAGTGCTCGAAGGCAAGCGCTACGTGCACTCGCATTGCTATCGCGAGGATGAAATCCTGATGCTCCTCCGCGTGGCCAAGGAATTCGGCTTCAAGGTCCGCACGTTCCAGCACGTTCTGGAAGGCTACAAAGTTGCCGACGAACTTGCCGCTGCCGGGGTTGGCGCTTCGACGTTTTCAGATTGGTGGGCGTACAAAGTGGAAGCTTATGACGCCATTCCCTACAACGCGGCCCTGATGACCCGCCGCGGAGTGATCGTCTCCATCAATTCCGACAGCGCCGAAGAAGCCACGCACCTCAATCAGGAAGCCGCCAAGAGCATGAAGTACGGCGGCCTCTCACACGATGAAGCACTGAAAATGGTCACGTTGAATCCCGCCATCCAGCTCGGAATCGACAAGCGCGTCGGCACCATCGATGTCGGCAAAGATGCCGACCTGGCGATTTACAATCACGATCCGCTCAGCGCGTATGCCGTGGTGCAAAAAGCGCTCATCGATGGCCGCGTCTACTTTGACCGCGAGAAGGACATTGCCAACCGCGCCGAAATTGAAAAGGAAAAGAAGGCACTCACCGAAAAACTGAAGAAGGCTGAGAAGAAGTCCGAAGAAAAGAAACAGGAAGAAAAGAAGCCGGAGGAAAAACCAAAGACGCCTGCACCAACCTCCACCCCAACAGCCGCTGCGGCTTCTCAAGGAGGTGTGCTGTGAGCAAGGCCTGGCATCTTCGCCGCTTGTTTTCCATCGTTTGCCTCCTCAATTTCCTGTATTTCCTTTATGCTCCCGTCACCGACGCCCAGGCTCAGCCGCCTTCTGTTTACGCCATCACGCACGCAAAGATATTCACTCTTGCAGGCTCACCGATCGAGGACGGAACGCTGGTCATCCGCGACGGTAAGATTGCGGCGGTGGGCGCCAGCGTGGAGGTTCCCGCCGGCGCTCAGGTGCTTGACGCGAAGGGCTTGCAGGTTTATCCCGGCCTATTTGATGCGATTACGCAGATGGGCCTCAGCGAAATCGGCGCCGTCAGTGCAACTGTCGATACTACGGAGACCGGGAACTACAATCCGGATGTCGTCGCCGCAACAGCCATTTCTCCTTCGAGCGAGCACATTCCCGTTACACGCGCTTCCGGTATCACCGAAGTCCTGGCGGTTCCTGGCAGCGGCGGATTTGACTCTGGCGGCGGGCGAGGAACTCTCGGCGGCCAGGCATCAGCGATTCATCTAGCCGGCTGGACCGTGGATGAAATGCTGATTAAAAAGACCGCCGCCATGGTGCTCAATTTTCCGGAAATTCAAACTCAGACATTTGACTTCTCCACCTTCTCGCGCAAGGAAAAGCCCTACACCGAAGCCAAGCAGGAGTACGACAGGCAAATCAATGAACTGACGGACTGGATGGACCGTGCCCGCCACTACGCTCAGGCAATGGAGAAAAGCTCGGTATCGAAATACGACCGCGACCTGAAGCTGGAAGCTTTGGCTCCTGTCGTTCGCGGCGAACTGCCGGTCCTGGTATTTGCCGATCACGCGCGCGACATACGCAACGCCGTAGAATTCTGCGACAAGCAAAAGTTGAAAATGGTCCTGGCTGGCGGCGAAGAGGCCTACAAGGTGAGAGACCTTCTCCGCTCGAAAGACGTCCCGGTCATTCTGCGTCCCATGCTTTCGCTTCCTGAGGACGAAGACGATCCCTACGATCGCGAGCTTTCACAGCCCGCGGAACTTGCGGCCGCCGGCGTCAAGTTCGCCATCGCCAGCTTTGATAACTCCTTTGCTCGCCGCCTCGGGCAAAACGCCGCGAACGCGGTCGCCTACGGCTTACCGTACGACCAAGCGCTGCGCGCAGTCACCATTAACCCTGCGCAGATTTTTGGACTGGGGAGCCAGATCGGCACACTCGAACAAGGCAAAATCGCTAACGTTATCGTCACCAACGGAGACCCCTTGGAATTGACGACCGACGTAAAGTATCTCTTTATCAGGGGACAGCTCACTTCAACCGAAAACAAGCACCATCGTCTGTACGAGAAGTACTTAAATCGCCCCAAGGCGCAGTAGCAGGCTGAAACGCATTCCTGCGCGGCAATACGGGGTCCGTTCGCTGAAATTTCGCGAAACTTTTGCCGCGGCTGCGCGTTTCTATGGGTGAGCGTCATGCGCCGCCTCCTCCGTTTCGCGCCCATAGTGTTTATTCTTGGTTTCGTGCGCCTGGCTTGCGCTCAGGAGCCCGCGAAAATCGTCGAGCAGTACGTCAAGGCGGCGGGAGGCGGCCACGCGCTATCGAAAATCCGCACTCTGGCGTTGGAAGGCGCATTCACCACCGAGGACGGCAAGTCGGGCGCTTTTACGCTCGATACCAAACTGCCCAATCGCTACTACATGGAACTGCTCATAGGCGACCAGAATCTGATCGAGGCCTACAATGGCAAATCCGCATGGCACCGGGATGCATCAGGAGAACTCGGCACGTTGGTTGGCTCTGATGGAATGCAGTTAGAAGCAGCCGCGCAGTATTCTAACTCCCGGCTCGTAAATCCAAAGAAGGAGAAGATAGCCCTGGCGTTTGTGGGCCACGCGCAAGTTCACGGCAAAGATGCTCTGGAACTTGAGTTAACCAGCGCCACTGGCATGAAACGCTATGTCTTCTTTGATCCCCAGACTCACCTGATCGTGAAAGAAGCCGCGACCGTTGGCGGAGTGGAACAAGAGATTTTGTACGATGATTACCGGGCGGTGGAGGGAGTCAAACTTCCCAACAAGATCGAACTTTACCGGAGCGGGGCGAAATACGACATAACCGTGACGCGTGCCGTCGTCAACGGCACGATTGGCGAGCGCGTCTTCGATTTCCCAATCAAGTCCCAGATCAAGCTGCCGGACCTCAAGGCTCTCTTCAAGGGAATCGACGACAACCAGAAAGCCATTGACAAGCTCAAGGAAAACTACGCGGGTACCGAAACGGAAGAAGAAACCGAATACGATGGTGCGGGAAAGGTGAAGAAGCACGAAGCGCGCGAATCCACGTTTTTCTACCTGGACGGCGATCAAATCACCACGTTGGTGAAAAAGGACGGCAAGCCGCTCGACGAAAAAGAACAAGAAAAGGAAAGCGAGCGGGTCCGGAAGCGCATCGAAGAGCACCAGAAGCGCCAGGCAAAAAAAGAAGCGAAAGACGAAAAGGCCAAGGAACAAGGAAAGAACGAAGACAAAGATGAGCCCGGCATTGAGGTTTTTCTGCGCGCTTGCCAGTTCGTGAACCCGCGCCGCGAGCGTTTTCGTGGACAGGACGTTTTGGTCTTCGATTTTGAGCCTAACCCGGAATTCAAGCCGCATAACCTTGAAGAAAAGGTTGTCCAGAAGCTCGCCGGGGTGGTTTGGGTTGACGAAAAAGCCCACGATGTGGCGCGGCTGGAGGCCTATTTTGTCGGCGACGTAAAAATTGCAGGCGGGCTGCTCGCCAATGTGCAGAAAGGTACGAGTTTCGTTTTCGAGCAGGCCTATATCAACAACGAAGTTTGGCTTCCGACCTACATGGAGGGCCATCTTGGGGCGCGCGTCTTGTTGGTGAAAGGTTTCAAGGTGAGCTTCGTGACGCGTTACTCGGACTATAAGAAATTCAACGTGGAAACGCTTTCGACAATCGCCAAGCCTAAAGGAGCGGAACCCGCGTCCGAGACTCCCGTTAAACCTCAATAAAGGGCGAAGCAAATCAATCCGCAACTACGGGACGGTCCAGTGTCTCGCGCACTCTTTGCGTCAAGGCTTTGGGAGAAAACGGTTTCTGCAGGAAAGACAAGCCTTCCTCGAGCGCGCCGTTTTCGGCGATCACATTGTTCGTGTATCCAGACATGTAGAGCACCCGAAGATAGGGGTGAAGCGCCGTCAAATGTTTGGCCAGGTCACGCCCGCTCATTCCCGGCATCACCACGTCAGTCAATAGCAAATGGATTTCGGATCTGTGCCTTCCCGCCAGCCGCACCGCGTCTTCCGAGTTTTGCGCCTCGATGACGCTGTATCCCTGCTCGGAAAGAACCGTGCGCGCCAGTTCGCGCACCGCCGGCTCGTCCTCAACCAGCAGGATCGTTTCTCCGCCGCCGCCCGTTGCCGGCTCGGCCCATTCGGCCTTCTGCGGCCGCTGCGCCACCACTTCCACGCGAGGCAAGTACACTTTGAACGTCGTGCCCTTCTCCAATTCGCTGGTGACTCCGATGTGCCCGCCGCTTTGCTTGATGATGCCGTATACCGTGGAAAGTCCTAGGCCGGTGCCGCGACTGCTCTCCTTGGTTGTGTAAAAGGGCTCAAAGATATGGGGAAGCGTCTCCGCACTGATCCCCACGCCCGTATCTCTGACGCTGAGCATTATGTACAACCCCGGTTTGATAGACGCCTGGTCATTAGCCATTCCTGAATCCAGTTCGACATTCCGCGTCTCAATCCACAGTTTGCCCCCGTCCGGCATGGCGTCGCGCGCGTTCACGATCAGGTTGAGAATGACTTGTTCAATCTGTCCAGGGTCGGCCTTCACCGCGCCCAGATTTTTTTCGACGCTGGTTCTCATTTCAATGTTTTCGTTTATCAAGCGCCGCACCATCTTGTCCATGTTCAAGACGACGCCGTTCAAGTCCAGCACTTTCGGTTTCAAGACCTGCTTGCGGCTGAACGCTAGAAGCTGCCTCACCAGCGTGACGGCACGCTCGGCTGCGTCCGCAATCTGCTGGATGTTTCCACGAAGTTCCGGCTGCCCCCCGATACGGTTCAAAGCAAGCTCGACATATCCTTTGATAATCGTCAGCAGGTTGTTGAAATCGTGTGCCACTCCTCCCGCGAGCCGTCCCACCGCTTCCATTCGCCGCGCCTGCTGCAACTGGTCTTCCAGCACTCGTCTTTCTGTAATATCGACGATGATGCCTTCCATCAGCGGATGGCTTTCGCTTCCCGGCACCAAAACCGCGTTGTCGCTCACCCAGATGATCCGGCCGTCTCTCCGCTTGAGCCGGTACTCTGCCTGAAAGCGTCTGGCGCGCATGCAATTCTCTTCCGCGGCTTCGATGAGCGGGTGGTCTTCGTCGACGACTAGGCGAGTCCAATTCTCGGAATCCGCCAGCCATTCCTCCGGCGTGTAGTCAAAGATGGCCTCTACCTGCGGGCTCACGTAGTGCCATTTGCCGTGAAATCCCACTTCAGCGATGTAACTCACCGCCGCCACTTGCTCGATGAACATCTTGTATTTGGCTTCTGTTTCCGAGTGTGCCCGCTCCGCCTTCAGGCGATCGCTGATGTCCCGAGCCACGCACACCACTCCGCCTTGAGGCATCAACGTGACGGCCATCTCCAGCGGAATTCGCGCCCCGTCCCTTCGACTCAACGAGACCTGCTCCGACCACTTGCCTGTTGTCTTGAGGGACTCCCGGATGTGATCCTCGAGTAGCCCCGTATCTTTCACGTCGTAAACTTCCCGCCAGCTTTTTCCGATGATTGCCGAGGTGCTTTCGAATCCCATCATCTTCGCGAACGCGGAGTTGGCGTAAACATGGTCGCCTTTCGCGCCCACGATAGAGATCCCATCCGCAGCAGATTCCATGGCCAGGGCGTGGGTTTGCACCTCGCTGGCGCTTTTTGCTTCGCGGTATTGGCTGAGACCCAGCCGGGCTGCGTAACACACGATGGAAATCCCGAGGAGCGAAAAGCGAAGCAATCGCCACTCCGCCTGGAGTTGTGAAACTTGAAAAAGAATGATCAAGGGCGCCAGCGCCAGTGTGCCGTTTGTGATCAACAATTGGCTTAATGTTTTTCGCCGTGTCGGCGGACCACTTTCCTCCGCGCCGTCCGGTTTCCACTGAGCGGCCCATAATGCGCCCGCGAGAAACGGCAGCGTCCACAGCAGATCGCGCAGGGTCCCCGTTGGAGTTGGCTGAACGCTCTGCAAATACTGCGCCGCCGCGGCGAATACCGTTACGACCAGAAAATAGAAAGTCAGACCCCCATAAAGTTTGCGAAGATGCTGCTTCCTGGCAGTCAACGCCTGGAAACTCGCCAGGGCCACCACCATCACGTCTTCCAGGTTCTCCACGCGCATTTCCCGGAGAAATGCTGAGTGCTCGTCCAACTGACGGGCTGGCAAGAAGTAAAACTCCAGGAAAATAAAGAAGAACACGATGCCGATTTGGACAAAATCGAGCGCGGTTTCCACGCCGATTCGCGGAGAATCCTTGTCCTGGTCCAGGAAAAGGGCCAGGGCGATGAGTACATCTTCAAGACCGAACAGGAATCGCACCGCGGAAGCCTGCGGCGGTTCGCTGCGCAGCACCACCTCGTAGTACATCCAGCCAAGGTTCGCCAGGCCCCACATCGAAATGCCCATCCCGACGAGCAGCCAGAAGGGTCGGCTCAATCCGCGTCCCCGGCGCGATGCTCCAAACGCCATCACCGCGGCGAACGCGCAAGCTAGAATCTCCAGGAGATTCGCGAGAAAGGACCCGTTGGTGGACGTTCCCAGCGTCGCTGCTTCAATGAGATGCAGCGCGATAACGATAGCGGCAAAGATCAGGGGCTTCCGGGGCATTCCTGCTC
>WNGQ01001628.1_pt1 | contig 35440 bp, 25 predicted proteins | sample 5407661 | NCBI WGS metagenome assembly WNGQ01 (sample SAMN13153382, study PRJNA577476) | soil metagenome | isolation source: 60 cm soil or saprolite under Garry oak tree replicate 2 | place: USA:California | collected 2016-06-15 | reverse complement strand
ATCGCAAACACCTTGAGCAACACGGCGAGAGTGGCGTACTCGTTCTCCAGCTCACCGAGCAAGTAGTCCCCCTTGCAGAAGCGAATGAGGGCGGTGATCGTGTCACTCTCGGGGCTGCTGCGCACGGCAGTGACCCGCACCTCGAGCTGGCGGGTAAAGGCGACCGGTTGCCCCTGGTCAATGAGCGTCCCGATTTCCTGATGGTTGTAGATTTCTTTCATGGGGTTGCTCCTTTTGGGTCTTCGTTGTTGCATGGCTCGACTGTTGGCTCATAGCGTTCTACACTCCGATGAGGATGAGAAACTTGATATGGTAGAAGTCTGGTAGGCTCTGAGTCTTTGCCATGGTTACCTGGGACACTAAGCCAGTTTTCAAAAGAGACGCTCTCGCTTGTTGGGGCGTGTCTCCTTGTATCTGCTCTGCGAGATATTGCTCATCGTCGGGGGTTATGGCATACTCCCAAAGACCTGTCAAACGAACGGTAAAGGGGGTAACATGAACTATCGTTGTCTGCACACTTCCAACTCGCTCAAACTGGCTTCCTGGTCTGCTGGCGTTGAAAACTCTTGGTGCAATCCTCTCCAGCATCGCCTCGTCGTAGGCGACTCCCGCGCATGTCTGTGATGCGTTGATCGTAACGGTCTGTGCTTCATCTCCTGGTTGGTGGGATGGCGTAACGTTGAGAATACAGTGGGTGGGATAGACCGCTTCGCCTGATCGCAATACAAAAGCCTGGGGCATATCTTTTGTCAACTGCTGTTGTACTGTCGAGGTCAAGGCATCTATATCGCGCTTTGCGACTGCCTTGTAGTTGCGTGCATCACTTCCCCCTGAAAATTGGCTGTTCTTCACAAGCACACCATTAGAGATAGTGGTATCAATATCTCCCGCTTGGATGTTCCCTGCTGCTCCAATGTTTACGGCATGGGCTGAAATGGTAGCTTGTCCGTCCATTGGCGGGTTGTTTGGTGGGATAGTGGCTGCTGTATCTGTGGCAACTTTTACCCCGTCTGCTCCTGTAAAAACAGTGCCTATGGGGATACTTTGAGAGGTAAACAGCCCATTGTAAAAAGTTACACTTCCGCTAGCTTGTCTCGCGTCCTGGTGGCCTTTGCCTGTCGTCGGCGCGGTCAAAGTTCTCATGATGGTAGCAGGTGCTACGGTTCGGGTCTGTATTGGGAGAGTGGCGGTCATCTGCGTGAGTTTATGGAGAGGCAGGAGGGTGACGGTAACGACGGGTTGGTTGATAACGTTGAGAATGGCGGTGGCAAGCAAACTGAAAACAACAAGAAAGAGCGCGAAAGCGCACTCCCGCCTAAGTTTCCTGTCTAGCTCAAATTGCGGCGTAAAATGGCGGTTTAATGGCTGCGTCGGGATTTCTGAAACGGCACGGAAAAAGATCGCGTCGGGGCTGTCGTCGCCCTCTGCTGGTAGAGGTGCATCAGGGGTCAGAGGTATCAATGGTTCGCTTATTGGTCCTGTAAGTGTTACGGGTGGTCTGCTTTCTTCCTCAAATGATCTTCCATGCTTGAGGTCAATCGCGCCTGTGGGTGCTTTTCTCCCCTGCTCACAGGTTTTGGTGCTACGGGTAGCATCGTTTTGCAGTTGCAAAGGTTGGGCTGCGGCGCGGCTTGGTCGCTGTTTTGTCCCTAGACCGCTTTGCTGTTCTCGTAACTGATCTCTGCTTGTCATCGCTCCCCCTCCATCCGCTCTTCATCAAGGAAGTTGGCCGCTTCTCTCAGAGTTAAACTTCCCTCAAGCACGCTTCCTAACAGCCGTGCAACTTCCTGCTGTTTCCAATGACACTTACAGGTAGTTTTTCTACAAAAAGGCTGTCCCAACGAGTGAAAATAGTAAACGGGTATGGTCTGGACGGGTCTTGTTGTATCCGTCACCAATGGAGAGAGTAGCGGATACTCCGTCAGTGGCAGGTGAAACTGTCCTGACAGCACAAAAACAGCATAACGCTACTTCAGTGCTGCCACTGTGTAACAATAGTAAATGGGACGCGCTTTTTCTGTATGGATCGCGGATTACCCTGAACAAGTGAGCGCGGTACACACAGTACTTTCTTTAAGGTCTTTGGGAGCGCCTGAACAATTAGACAGATTGTTCGGGCGTTTCTGGCATCACCTCCTCGGTGTCAGCTTAAGATTAGTCAGAAAATACAACTCCTTCAAAATCAGTGTAGCGGATGGGAGGCTCTCCACGCTTTTGCAACTCACGGTTAAACGCCGTAGCAAGTTTACCAGCGGTTGCTCGGTAGATTGGTTCTGAGTTGATCGCCCTTTGTAGCGTACTCATGTCTATACCCGCTTCCTCACAGAGTTTTTTCTTTGACCATCCGAGCTGAGCGCGTAAATCCTCTATAGTCATTGCTCACCTCAAAATTAGTCCTATAGCAACTATGCCATGAAAAAAGCCGGATGTCAATGGTTTTGCATGGATTTAATGGTGAGTTTGCGGATTTCTATGAAAGTGGATGGATTATAGCGCAGAGAAGGGGACAGATGTCAACATCTCCGAGCTATTGAACTCTATCAGCTTTCCGGCACCGGATGGCCTGGGAGCACCACCGCCGCGACGAAGAGTGCGGTGCAGGAGACGAGCGGAAAGACCATATGCCACAGCCAATCTTCCTGCACCGGTTGATAGACAGTCTGACGGCGCGCCCGCCGTGCCACGATGACGGTGTAGCTCACCCCCCGAGACCGGTGAGGCCCAGCAGCAAGCCAGCATTCCAGAGCACCTGCCAGGGCGCGCTGAGGATCGCGGCGACCAGCAGCGCGAGGCAAAAATGCACGACGTTTGGCGTGCCGAAGGCCCCAAACGCCTCCGACCTTGGCTGCCGAGCCCCCGCCATCAAGGTGATCACCACGAACATCAATCCCATCAGCGCCGCAGCAGCCGAGCCAATGATGACGTAAAAGTTTTGCCAGGTGGCAAGCGGCGACACCGCAGCCCCTTGCATGATGGCTCTCCCTTCGCGCTCGGCCTTGCGAGAGATCCTTCGCTACGCGAATGATGACAGGCCGAAAGATAATAAAATCGGGGCGCATATGCCGCGCCCCGATAGTTTTCTGTAAGTTGCGCCTAATTACGGCGGTTGCCCTGGAGAATGGTCAGGATTTCCAGGATGTAGATGAACAGGTTGAGCACCGTGATAAAGAGTGACACCGTCAGGCCGATGGCATTAGGCAGAGTATCAGCCATGAATTTTGCGCGCTGCACGTAGTACAGAATATACGCCGAGAAGATGCCGACGCCAGCAACACAGATCAGGAATACAAAAAACGTGCTGTGGAAAAAGATGCTGACCAGGCTTGCTACCAACAGCAGGATCACGCCGAAGAAGAGCTTTCCACCCAGGCCGGAGAAATCGCGCTTGGTTGTCCAGGCATAAGCAGCCAGGCCAAGCGAGGTAACAGCCGTAATCAAGAAGGCCTCGGCCAGGATATAGCTGTAGCCTGCAGCCAGGTACAGCCCAATGAGCGGCGAGAGCGACAGACCTTCCAGGAAGGTGAAAAGGTAGAGCAGGAACAAATTGAGCCCCGGCGTATTAATAGCAAACATGAGGGCGAATAGCACGATAAAGCCGCCAATGGCGACGATCCAGGAAGTGCTATAAGTTAGATGAATAGCTATTCCGACTAAGCCACCGATGAATGCAAACAGGAACGAAAAGGCCAGTAAGCCCATGACTTTACTCACCAGGCTGCCAGCCTGGGCATTTTCGGCTCCGTAGGGCATCGGCTGGTACTGATAGCGCGAGGCAAAAGCTCCACGTCCAAAGCCTCCACGTCCACCACCAAATGGGCTATTATTTCTTGGATTAAACATAATGAACCTCGATAATGAATTTGAACACTTCTCATCAGGTGACTGAACTGACGGGAACGTCCACTACTTGTCTGTACTAGTATTACGTATGAGATGGGTTTCAGGTTATATAATAGCGATCAATTCCAACGAATTATTTCTTACGACGACTGCCTTTCGGCGGTTCAGATTCGACAGGAGGTTCTGAATTGACCTTTGCCTGGGCAGTTTCAGTGGTATCAACGATATTGGTGATATCACAGCGCGGATGATTATTGTCCGCGTGCCAGTAGAGTGTGCTCCCGGCAGGTTTGAGCATGCGACCACCGCAGCGCGGACAACGGCGAGGTTCGAGTTCCCCCTGACTCTGTGTCATGGTGATTCCCCCCTCAAAAACAGGTAGAGTGGTAACAATGACTACATGACGCTCCAGACGCCGCAAATCTCACAAAATGCGATACCTACTTCACCAAGGGTTTTACTCCGTGTATTCCAGCGATCATAGGCGATGGCGATGGAGCCACAATTCCAGCAGCGAGCGCGGCCACCAGCTTTCGTCTCATCAGCCAGGCGACGCAGCAGCTGGTCGCGCGCCTCATCCGAGCCGGTATAGCCTGGATTATAGGCCAGGTGAAGCAGGTTGCCCAATGGCAAGAAGATTTCATGGGTTGGCGCTTGCACGGATGGCGACAGCGCAAAAGCAGCCGGAGGCGGAGCTGGCGGCTGCGGCGGACGGCGGAAAAGTTCACCGCGAGGGGTACGCCTGCCGCCTTCAATTGAGGGAGCAGGTGTATACTCCGGGCGTTCAGTGCGGTCGCCGTTTGTCATTGGCGGCGTTGTCGGAGTTGTCGGCGTCGCATTATCCACACGTTCTTGTGTTGGAGGAACCCCCTGGTCTCCCTCCATAGGCGTGGAAGCGGCTTGCTCCGCCGCAAGCGATGCCGCGGCCTGCTCGGTCTGATCCGCGAGATGGTTGTTATTTTCAGGCTGATCGGGTTGATTTGCGCGCCTGCGACGTGTAATTGGCATTGGAGGTTGCTCCCTAACAATGAGTGTGAGTACAGCGTACGCGTAAGATTATATCACATCAAACGCGCCAGCTTATTTAAAGAAATCAGCGTTGATCTTGATGTACTGTTTCCATTCTTCTGGAGTAGCCGACTCTTCAAAGATGGCGGTAACGGGGCAGGCAGGCTCGCATGCGCCGCAGTCGATGCACTCGTCCGGATTGATGTACAATTGCTCAGCCGTGTCAAACTCTGGTTCGGTCTGTGTGGGATGGATGCAATCGACAGGGCAGACATCTACGCAGGACGCATCTTTTACGCCGACACACGGCTGAGTAATAACATAGGTCATAGTTTCAATATCCTCCTCTTGGCCCGCTCAGTACAAGTTCAAGATAGAGCGGCTAAGTTCTTTTGTGTTGGCAGGGTTTGATTTCAGCCACGTTCAGTATAGTGGGTTATGCTGGCATTGTCAATTCTTTGGGGAGTTGAAAACAGGAGCATGAGCAGCTATGGTAATTTGCTGATTTTTAAACCTGAGAAAGCGACTTCCGCGTTCTTGTCTTCTACGATCAGGCCTACTCCACCAGACATGAGCGCAGAGGCGGATGTGTCAGTAACAGGTTGTCCAAGCTGTATGTCGTTGATAAAGAGGGTGAATGTATTGCCCCTGGCTTCGACGGTGATAGTATTACTTTGTCCCATAGCGGTTTTGAGCTTTGGTGCTGACCCATCCTGCAGAGGAAGCGAATATCTAATCCCATCTTTGCGTAAAAAATCGTATTGACCACCGCCGGATGCCGTGATCTCAAAGACGTAGTAGCGCGATTGATTCGGGGTGACGCGAAAGATAATCCCATAATAATCGGGGCCATCCTGTGGGCTTGTTATCTCGCTTGTGGTGACAGTGAGTCTGAAGTTGCTAAACTGATTGTCACTATTGCCGTATAAGGCTATTGCGACGGAGTTCGGCGATTTATTCTGAATATGGTAGCGGCAACTAGAAAAGAAATAGGTGCTACTTGTTGGCCATGCACCTGGATTGCCTGCCAGCAGGTCACCCTGGCAAGCAGGGATGTGACTGGGCGGTGTTGGTACAGGTGCAGGCGCCTTGGCAACGTCGCCCAGGACAAAGGCGATGGTGATGGAGCCCATCAGCGCTATGCTCAACATCAGGAAGAGCATAGCGGTGCGTGTGAGACGTAGTGGGCGTTTGAGCAACAGCTTAATCTGCACACGCGGTTTCAATGCTTCTTCGTCCCAATCACCATTGCCCCTCGCTTGCTTCTCAGCTCTACGATTGGTGTATACAACCTGGTCAATGTTGTCAGCGTCGGCAACAGCATCAGCGAAAGCGGAGCTGAAAGCGCCAGCGGACTGATAGCGGTCATCCGGCCATTTGGCAAGAGCTTTTCGAATCACCTCATCGATTTGCGGCGTCACATCGGCGCGCAGTAAGCCAAGCAGAGGTGGAGCTTCATGCACATGTAAAAGTGCCATCGCGATGGATGATTCGGCCTTAAACGGCGGACTGCCAGCCAGGAGAAAGAACAGTGTAACCGCCAGCGAATAGATATCCGAGCGCCCATCCAGGGGTTCTCCCAGCGCCTGTTCAGGGGAGATATAGTCGGGTGTGCCCATCAGGGTCTCTGGCGATTTCATGGATTGCTGGGCCGTTAAAGATACGCTGTCCATCAAACGCACGATGCCAAAATCTGAAAGGACGACCTGCCCATCGTGATCGATCAAGATATTGGCAGGTTTGACATCACAATGCACGCATCCGCGCTTGTGGGCGTAATCGAGCGCCTCGGCAATCTGTGAAATATACGACTGGGCCATGCGTAAGGACAACGGGCCATGCTTTCTTACGTAGTCGGAGAGTGTTCCGCCGGGTATATAGGGCATGACGATATAGGGTAAGCTCTCGTGCTCGCCGTAGGAATAGATAGAGAGAATGTGAGGATGATCTAATTCGCTGGCCGCCTGTGCCTCGCGCAGGAAACGCCGGTAGAAGTTTTTCTGCATCTGCACATCCATGGTGGAACGCGGCAAAAACACTTTCACAGCAACTTTCTGCTCTGAGGTACGCGGCTGCGCCAGGAATACCGCGCTTGTGCCGCCATACCCGATCAATTTTTCGAGCAGGCAGTCGCCAATCTCTTTCCCAATAAGGTGCTGTCCCCTGGTTGTAGACACGCAAAGCTCCTCTCATGCTCCCCCATTCGAGAGCAAGCAACTGGGATGCCTAGAAACGCGTTAGCACAGCAAAAGCTGCTTTGATTGTATCAAGAAGGCGGATGAGTGTCAATGTTTTTGGGATGATTGTTGGAGGATGGAATAATGAGCGATTCTTCTGGGTGTAGAGATGTGATAATGAAGATGAACAAATTAATGGGGGATCAAAATGTAGGGACGCGATTTATCGCGTCCACCCAGGCAAGCATTGGCCTGAGGCAGGGACGCGATAAATCGCGTCCCTACACCCACATTCGTGATTATATGGTGAATTCGCCGTCGCGCATGATGAGGCGGCCATCTACTTCGATAGTGCATTTGCTTGGAATGACATCGACATGGATTTTTGCATGCCAGTCAGCGCCCGTAAATTCGGGATAAGGGTTGCCGAAGGCGACGTGCAGTCCAGGCATCTTTTCATCCTGCAGGAGGTTGCCTACCAACCGCTTGAGGCTGGTGAGCGTGCCAATGGCAAATTCGCCCGCGCGGTTGCCGTTGGGTGTGGAGAAGAGGTAGTCGCGCACCTCTTTCGCCAGGTCCGCATTCTCGCTGGTGACATCGGTGACATAGCCATCTTTGACGGTAATGGTGATGGGTTGTGCGAGTACGCCGTATTTCGCCGAGAAGAAGTCGCCCAGCACATCACAGACCAGTACGCCGTCCACGCTGGCGGGCGCGGTGAAGACCTCGCCTTCGGGCAGGTTGCCCCATTTGCCGGACTCATGATAGCGCCCGTGGCAGGGAATCCATTTCCAATCCTTATTGAAGGTGGCGGTCACATCGCTGCCCTTGGCGGAGGTGACATGGATGGTTTTGGCATTGCGCACCAGATCGTAGACCTGGTTGGTAAGGCTAAACACCTCGTCATAATCGGCGCACATGCCTTCAGCCATGACTTCATCATCAATGCCGATCATATGGCCGTGGCGCACATGCAGTTCATTCACCAGGAACGGCAGCATAGGAAGGCGGAAGGTGATTTCTCCCGGCTTAGCAGTGGCGATATAAAAGCTGACCGTTGGTCGAGCGTTGATAATATCCTGGCGCAATTCCTCTGAAAAGACGGTCAATGGCCGCTCGCCGTAGTGTTCCAGGAAACGCACGGTTACATCGGCGTGCCGATCCAAAGCTGCCATAGCGACGCGGCGCGCGATGCCCTCGCGCTCGAAATCGGTGAGAATAAAGACCCGGTCGGAGGCGCTGACGCCCATGCAGCGCACGGCATTTTCCGCGCCTGATTGCAAACGGTCTTCAAATGACATGCTGGACAGGTCCAGCTCCTTCCCGCTAGAAAGGATACTACTTGTTTTACCAGTCATAGACTTACTCCTCAATAGGACATTGTTTTTGATAATAGATGAGATTAGATCTCGCCAGTACCTGCCCTTGCTACATCGATATCAACAATAACGCATTTTCACGAGTAATCGTAACTGCTCAGGGCCGAGATTGCTATGAAGGAGGTCACTCACCTGAAGAGAACCAACAGACAGGTCGCTCTCTCTAATCGAGACGCGCCAGCGCTCTCTTTCTATAATAACGTTTTCGTGAAAATTTTTATTCTACCGACATGAGAAAGGTACTATCCTCTATAGAGATTCTACGAGCAAGGTTTCTGTGGGGTTTCGCAATAGTACCATTTCCTGAAGCAGGCTTGGATGAGCCTGATGTGGCGACTTGGCTCTACACATGGGCTACCAGATGGGTTACACTTGCCTGACAGGATAGCTATGATTGTAACAACAGAGGAGCGAGTTTTTATGTCAGAAACGAAGACTACCGGCTTATATCGTTCGATACACGCGCAGCCGGAGGCGGTACGCACCTTGCTGGCCGATTGGGATGGGCCGGCACAGGCGGCTGAGAAACTGGCGCGTGCGAATCGTATTTTCTTATCGGGCATTGGCACCAGCTTCCATGCAGCTACCGTGGGAGAATACCTTCTGCGCTATGCTGGTGCCGATGCCTGGGCGCTACGCTCATTCGAGTTTGTTCATTATCCCCGGCCCCTGCGAGCCGATGACGGGGTGATTGTGGTCAGCCACCGGGGAAGCAAGCTGCATGGAAATCTGGCCCTACAACGCGCCGTAGAGAGCGGCGTACGAACGGTGGGCATTACAGGCCAGAATACAAAAATGCAGGGAGCCGATATTCTCATCGAAACGGTTGAGCAGGACCCATCTTCGACGCACTCCATCAGCTACGTGGGCGCGCTGACACGCCTTGGCCAGGTTGCGGCGAGACTGGCCGCGCTCAACGGCCACTCACAGGAGGCACATAAGCTGGAGCAGGGATTGACGGCGTTACCGGCATTAATGGAAGATGTCCTCTCGCGCGAGCAGGAGGTCAGAGAGGTCGCGGCTGAGGCGGTTGCGCGCGCGCGGCGACTCTACTACATCGGTGCGGGACCAAACGCCGTGACGGCCCCGGAGGGCGCGCTCAAGGCGAAAGAGGCAGCGTATGTCACTGCCGAGGGTTTTGAACTGGAACAGGCTATTCATGGGCCGCAGGTAGCATTTGAAACGGAAGATGTATTGATCCCCATCAGTGTGCGCGGTGCGGCGCAGTCCCGCATGGCCGATTTTCTGCTTGCCACCAGCGAGATTGGTTCGCGCGTGTGGTTGATTGGTGAGGCTCCCACTGCGGAGACGGCGGAACTCTTCAAGCGTGAGGGGTGGAAACAGTTCTCTCTGGGCAATTACGCAGACCTGCCGGAGGAACTGACGCCTTTGTTGACCGTGCTGCCGGTGCAATTGCTGGCGGAATTTCTGGCGGCGGCGCGTGGCACAAATGCCGATAGTTTCCGCGCCGATCAGGAGGCATACAAGCGGGCCGGGGCGCGCTTCCGCATTTAAGGGTTGCCTGAGAGGAACGGCGAGGTTAGAGCAGGTTTTTACTCTCTGAATGGTGGCCATTTTGTTTCGCCCGCGTTTGGATGCCTGATTCGGCTTTCTCGTCGTCTTCCTCTTCTTCGTCAGCATCATCGTCAGGCAGGGGATCTTCAGCTTCGTCTGCTTTGTGTGTATCGAGGTTGACCCATGTATTGAGCGACCCTACGTCTATGTTCCTGCGCCCGAAATATCTCTTGTTCAACTCAATCACTCCCCAGCTGAGGATGAGGGCGGCTATAATAAATATCACATATTGCACAATATCAGGGTTCATCAATACCGTAGCCTTTCGTACGAGGAATACGCAAATCACGCCTCCATTCTAGCGGCCAAAAAGGGAAGCGTCAAGATGTATAATCTGTTAGTGGAGAAGGAAAGCGGAGAAGTGTGGCTTCTCCGCCAGAGCGGTCGGGAGGGGGAGAGAGGGGAGTATCACCCGACCGCCTCAAGAGGGTTTGCAGAGGATAGATAGGGGATGAGAGAGCATATTTAGTTTTGAACCTTTGTTCTAACAAGACCCATTGTACTATAGAACAGCTGGATTGTCAAGAGGTTTTTAGAACAAACATTCTAATCTTTCTAGAACATGATATAATGTTGGGGTATTAGCTGGTCAGCCGCCAGGAGCCAGAGAACGCCCAACTATAGCATAGAAAATGAGGATGTTAAGCAGCATGGTAGATGTTCAACCATTACAAGGGATACGCTATGTGAGCCAGGCTATCGGGGACCTGTCTCAGGTTGTCGCGCCGCCCTATGATGTAATTTCTGAAGAGGCGCAGGCGCGCTACTACGCGCGGAACCCCTACAATATCATTCGCCTGGAACTGGGGCGAGATGAGCCAGACGACACCGTACTCAATAATCGCTACACCCGCGCCGCTTCGATGCTGGCTGAATGGCGCGTACAGGACATTTTGCGAGAGGATGACGCGCCTCGCTATTACTGCTATCAACAGGCATTTACTTACAACGGTCAAAGCTACACGCGCACGAGTTTGCTGGCCCGCGTGCGCCTGGAACCCTGGAGCGCGCGGGTGGTGCTGCCACATGAGCATACCCTGGCGAAACCCAAAAGCGATCGTTTGAAGCTGATGGAGGCATGCGCGACGAATATAAGCCCCATTATGAGCCTGTATGATGACCCGCAGGGTCGAATGCGCAAGCTCCTCAGCAGCTATGCAGCCGACCCGGAGATAAAGATTATCGACGAGGCGCAGGAGGAGCATCGCCTGCATGCGATCACAGATGAACAATCGATCGCGCTTATCCAGGACTTCTTCTCCGAGCGTCGATTATATATTGCCGATGGACACCATCGCTACGAAACAGCGCTGAACTATCGCGAAGAAGTGCTGGCTATGCGCAAAGACTTGCATAGCGACGACGCCGTTAATTTTGTCTTGATGGCCTTGATCGATCTGGATGATCCTGGCCTGCTGGTATTGCCGACGCATCGCCTGGTCTCTTCCCTGAGCCAGGATGCGCTTGCTGCATTGAGCAACCAGCGGCTGGGGCAGTACTTCATGGTGCGCGAACTTGCAATGGGGGACTATCCGCCGGAGGGCAAGGCGCGTATGGAACAAAGCGGGCATTCGACGGCGTGGAATTCGCTGGATGTAGCTGTGGCCCATACCCTGATATTAGAGGCGCTGCTAGGGCTGACCACCGATGATCTCACTGCTGGCACACACGTGCGCTACACTCGCGACACCCAGCAGGCATTGCAGGCCATACAGAAGGGAGAGGCGCAGGTAGCGGTGCTGTTAAATCCGACGCGAGTCCGGCAAATCTGCGAAGTCGCGGAGGCAGACGACCGCATGCCGCAGAAGTCTACCTATTTTTATCCCAAGTTGATTACAGGACTGGTCATGAATCCTTTGTGGTAGAAAGCAATGCTTTGGGGCGCGATAAACCGGGTCCCTACGCACGTTTAGAACGGTAAATCATCTTCATTTGATAAAAAATCAAGCGGCAGGCCGCCAAAGGGACCGTTTTCAAAGGCCTCGGTCATCAGGCGCAGCAGGCCATTTTCGAGCGAGCGGTGCATCATCGCGCGCAGGAACGGCTGGTTTCGCGGTAGTACACCCGAATCGGGATGCAGTGTTGAGGCAACCGCGCTGACCAGCCTGGCATCATTGGTGCGCTCGACTAATTGGAAGAGCGCGCCCTGGCGACGCAGACGGGTTTCGTAAAGCACGCGCCATTTGGTATCAATCACCTTATCGAGGGCTTCACTGACAATCGCTTCCAGGTCGGCTTTGTGGGTATCAGCCTTCTGCAGCGTCCCTTTGCGTTTACGACTGCGCGAGGGAGACTGCATATTGCCGAGAATGGAGGTATAAGGGCCAACATAGGAGCGGATATTGGCGAAGGGGTCGTAAAACCATGACTCAAATTCCGACAAGGCGTACAATTCGTCGCCCCGCTGCGCCAATGTCGCGACTTCCGGCGTAAACGGACGCCGGTCAAGCAAGGTCATAACGGGGGGATTTTGTTTTTTATTCGCATCATCACCTTCAATGAAAGGCCGCCATACAGCATAGGCCACCGGGACTTTGTGGCGCGTGCGTTTATTGATTGCGCGCGCTTCGGTGATCAAGGCGTGGCAGTAGGCAAGGGGAACCTTGAAACTGCCGAAACCCTGTTCTTCCATGCTCTCGACCAGTTCAGTCCAGCGCTCCATCTCCATCTCATCCGTGCCATAGCAATCTTTAATGCCCCATTCATCCTGGTACAGGACGTTGACGCCTTTCAACAAGCCATCCGGGCGCTGCCAGGACAGGATGACCATCTGGGCACCGGAGCCATCAACAAAGCTGACACGCGCTTCGTGCAGGGGTTGTTGTTGAATTTGAAGCACCTCAGCCATAGCAGCATCCTCTGTGCCTGGACTGGATTGCATGGTGAGGCGGCCTAACGCGGCGCGCGCTTTTTGTTTGACCTGCCGATTAGCGCTGTTGGCAAGCAGGTAGTTGAGGGCCGGGATCGACTGGTGCGCGGCGACAGGTCCCAATTGTTCAAGCGACTCAATTGTCGCCAGGACCACCTTGGTCGATTGATTTTCGAGCAGCGGGATCAGTAATTTGGAAGCGCGCGGATCCTGGCTCATGCCCAGCCAGTTGATAAAGCCGAGACGGCGATCCATGGGCATGCTCAGCACATCTTCCAGGACTGATTCGACGCCCAGCTCGCTTTGCCCTACCAGTTCAAGCAGGCGAATCTGCATCTGGAGCATGGCCGCTTCGGGGTCATTGAGATATTCGATGATGCCATCATCGGCCATTTCCGAACCAAGTTCTTTGAGGACCGGCGCTAGCGTCAGTTTTGCCATATCGCTCACGGTTGGGTCGGCGACCACATCTTCTAATTCCTCCAGGTCAAAGTTCGTCGCCAGTTCGGAGAGAATAAGGACAGCAGCAGAATGGGCTGTGATATCATTAGTATGCAGTAAATGGAGTACCTTCTCTCTTGCTCCGTCGGTCCACTCTTCATCCAGGCGATCAAAATAGTGGGATAAAGTGGTCGGGTCAATATCATCTCGGCGGCTCATCGCAAGCAGGATACTATCGATACTTTCCTGTGGAGGCCCTTTTCGCCCTCTTGGCATAGTTACGCTGCCTTTCAAAACATTTTTTCGTGCTTTTTGCTCATTACGGTATATGGATGCGCTATATCAGGGTGTCCGCGTGTCTGATGCATGGCATTGTACCACGTGAGGGGCGACACGTCTACGTATAGAGGCCATCCACTTCCAGGGCGACCGCGCGGTCGCCCTGGAAGCAATTTCATCTTTATCAAGTGACGTTTCCTGCGAAACGCTCAGCCGTACAGCGGGTATTTTCGACTCACCGCTCTATTGGGATGTTGCCACAAACGATGTGATGGTGACTATAGCCCCATTTTGAGCCAGGATGCGTAAGCCGCAGTAGCCAGTTGAGAAGCTGCTATCTGTGGCAGTCGCCATCCAACTGGTAGGCTCGGTAGTACCGGTTTTCCATACCTTCGCCGAAAGTGTCGAGCCAACAATGCTGAAGCGCAGGGTGTACGAGGTTCCCACGGTCGCAGCAAACGAGACTGTTTTCAAGCTGGTCGTTGAACCGTTGACCTTTTTCTGTAAGACAAGACTGCTTCCGTCAATATAGGCCTTATACCAGTTGTTTCCGTCGGTCCAGCGTAACACAGCCCCAAGGTTGGTATTGTTGAACGTGCTTATTGAGCCGCTGAAGAGGACCTGTGCGTTTGTCGCTACCGGCCCAAGCACAGCGCTATAACTCGTACTGCCATTGGACAACTGCCCGGCATTGTTCTTGATAGAGAATACGCTGGAAGTGTTGGCGTCGCCGCCCCAGGTCTGACCATCGGAGGCCTGCCCCCAGAAGCTCTGGTTGCCTCGTTGAAAGGTATCCTGGCCCAGGGTAGGCCCCGGCGACCCGGTTGGCGATGGTGTTACGGTTGGCGACGGCGTCTTCGTTGGCGTAGTCGTGGGCGAACTTCCAACCGATGGGGTAGGCGTGGGTACGTTATTCTGCACAGCCTCTGCCAGCTTATTGGCGAACTCCTCGCTGAACCAGACACGATTAAGCGCATCGACATGCAAACCATCATGCGCGTGACCCTTGTTCGTAGGTATCTGGTAGCTGGAGAAACTCCCACTACCGCTGTCGGGGAATGAGCCGAAGATGCCCTGCAATGAGTCATCGAACCAGACGAGGCCGTTACTATCTACGCTGATGCCGGAGTTATGCGACCCGCAGGTATTACACGAAGTGGGATAGGCATACTCGGTCACACCCTGATTTGTACCCGGTACCGCCTGGGAAACCTTTAACCTGCCAAGCATCGACACAAAACCCTCCGTCCACCAGATGTTCCCACTGGGGTCCTCAGTTATCAGGTGAGGGGTAAGTCCTCCGGGTGGACTGGCACGAATTTTATATTCATTCAATACGCCGCCCGTGGTATATTCGCCGATCAGCGCCACCGACGAGTTATTTTCGGTAAACCAGACATTATTGGAGGAATCTACCACGATGCCATAGGGCTGGCTGTTCGAGGCCGGTGTAGCAACTTCCTTAAAGTTTTGCGTGGCAGGATCAAATTCCCCAATTTTGTTCGTGTAATGTTCTGTGAACCACACCTTACCATTGTGGTCGATGGCGATATCCCAGGGGCCTGAACTGGCAGTTGGCACCGACCACTGCTGGAACGTCGATGTGTGCAGGTTCAACATGCCGATAGAGTTCGCCATCGGCATGGGAAACCAGAGGTTGCCCTGTGCATCGAACGCCAGGAAAAGCGGCTGCGCGAAACCAGATGGAAGCTGGTAGGTCGTGATCCAGCTTGAATTGGCAGGGTTATATTCAGCGATCTTACCGGGAGGCGTATTGCTGCTGCACGTCGGCGCAGGATCACAACCGGGAATCGCTACCCATACATTCCCACTGCTATCAAAGGCCGTACCCCAGGGGTCCTGACCGCTGGGAATATAAAAGTCCGTTACGGTAACTCCATTTGACTGGGCAAAGATAGAATGAACGCCTTTACCCAGCAGGCCCGATGCCAGCGCCAAACTGGCTAACATCACGCTCAAAGAAACAAGACTCAGCATAATTTTTTTCTTATTTATATACACGTATTTTTGCCCTTGCTTTAGTTTATCAGCTGCCCGTATAGCCTATAATATCCGAGCCGCCCTGGGTAGTGGAGGCGTTCCAGTACATGGGACGCTCAGCGACGAAGGGTCCACTGGCGGTCTGCACCGTCATGGAGACCTCGAAGCCCTTAAAACCATCCCCATTGCGGTAGAGATTGTGCAACACAACGTTGACGATATCCACCGTGCCACGCGAATGCGCCTTGACCGTCACTGAGAAGGCGTAGCTATTGCCGACCGCATTGAAGAGCGTCACATTGATCGTCTCCGAGCTGCCGGTCGGGTTTTGCAGCGTCAACCACTCGTCGTAGCCCATGTTGGTGTAGCCCTCCGCGAAGGTATAGGTGGTAAAGGCGGCAGGTCCAACCTGGCCAAGCACATCCGTCCCTCCCACCGCAGAGAGACTGCGCCCATTGGCATTGTGGTTATAATAGAAGAACATCTCGCGCTCAGCTACAATCTTGGCCCCCGATGAGGTGATCTCCGCCGAGACACTCTGGCCCCGCTCGAGGGGAGTGACGTTGGCGTTGACGTTCCAGTTGACCTGGCTCAGCGTGGGCACCGAGACGGTGGCCTGCTGGGTGGTGCCATCAGGATACTCCAGCGTGATGGTCACGGTAGCCTTCGCGTTGGCGGTCGTATCCAGGTTGGCAATGACGAAGTTCTCCTGGAACCTGCCGCCGGTATAGCCCTCGGCAAACAACCAGTCAGTGGAAAGCGTCTGCACCCCGATCACATCCGCTCCGCCGGAAACGGTTCCAGCATTGCCCCCATTGATGTTGCTGAAGTAGGTGGGTCGTTCCACATCCACCGGCTGGGTCGATGTTACCACCACCGACACATGCGTCGGCAAAGCGGGTAAGAAGTTGTCAGGGAAAATCGTGCCGCGTGTGCCTGCCGGGACGGCGGCTGTCTGCGCACCGACCCGCACGCCGTTGGCATAATAGGTGGCCGTGACGGTCGCGCTCTGCCCGCCCGGTGGGTTCAAGATGGGCAGGAACGAGGCGTAGCTGCCGCCGCCCGGCTGGCTTCCTACTGCCACATCAGCAATATAGAAACTGGTGCCCAGTTTGGTTACCCCCAGCACATCGCTGCCACTGTTTACACCAAGAGCATTAAAGTACATGGGACGCTCGGCGACGATTCCGGTGCAGTTGGGTGTGACTCCGTTATCCACGGTGACAATGGCCGAATCAGAGATGCCGATGCTCCTGGGGTTAGTACCCAGGTCGCCATCGACGCCCTCGGTATAGCGCGAGTTTGCGGCTACACTGACTGGAATGGTCTTTGTCTGCGAGCTGCCTCTATCAGGCGTGTAGAGATATTCGATATTCACCTGGCAGGTGGTGCTGGTCGGGTTCTCCAACGAGAGAAACTCGTTGAAGCCTGCTCCGACGCGCCCTTCCGCAAAGTACCATTGCTTATTCACCGCTACTGGCGGTGGCGGAGTACCTGTAGGTGTCGGAGTGAGTGTTGGACTGGGAGACGGCGATGGGCTGGAAACTGGCGTTGTTGGCGATGAACATGGTGTCGGATTCGTAACCATACCTGGAAGCGCCTCGTCGAGATTATCGCCGAACTCTTCACTTATCCAGATATTATTGCCATCGACGGCCAGCCCATCATGTGGGTGAGAATTACCTGTGACGCATCCCCCTATGACATATATACTAAATGTATTCGTTCCTGGAGTGAACGAGCCATAACGTGAGCTGAGCGAATCATCGAACCAGACGGTGCCGGTACTATCTACGGCAATGCCAGATATGTGTGAGCCGCAAGATCCGGAGCAACCAGGAGCGGGCACATTATACTCTGTCACGCCCTGATTCGTGCCATTCGAGGCCTGGCTGATGACCAGTTGCCCAATTGTGCCAGCATATCCGTCGCTCCACCAGATATGGCCCTGGTGATCATAGGTGATCAGGTGAGGAGTGATACCCCGATGCGCCGTATTGGTCAGGTATTCATTAATGCTGCCGCTGATGGTGCCATCGGCCCTGGGTGTGATTTGCCCGATGCGATGAACAGTAGCATTATTTTCGGTAAACCAGATGGAATGCGTTGTGGGGTCTGGTCCGGTTATGCCATAGGGTTGGCTATTAGATGTCGGCGTCGCAAATTCATTGATCATTTTATCTGTTACCGGATCAAACTCCCCAATTTTATTGACGCTCAATTCGGTAAACCAGAGATGTCCGAACTGATCAAAGGTCAGATCAAGGGGACTGGCGCCTGCGGTAGTGACGCTCCACTGGTGCCAAATGCCCTTCGTATCGTATTCCCCGATGGCATTGGTGACAGGCTCGGTAAACCAGAGGTTCCCATTGCTATCAAAGGCAAGAAAAAATGGGCTGGAGTATCCAGCAGGCACCTGGAGCTTTTGCATAGGGGACGAGTTACTGTTAAAACCACTTGAGGAATATTCAAGAATACCGCTTTGAACAGCATGACCGCAAATGGGTACAGCACTGACATTTGGATCGCATTGCGGCTCAGCTACCCAGACATTGCCACCGGTATCAACTGCAATGCCCCAGGGGTCCTGGTTAAACGAAGAATTGAACTGTGGCACCCTCGCTTGAATAAGCGTTGGGTCCGCGTGCGCTGCTGAATGCGCATGAATCAATACAGCGAATGCGAATGCGACACTTGCTACAAGTGAACAGCAAACGAACACAATACGAAGAGCTTTAGCATAGGTTGATTTGATCGAAAATCCTTGTCTAAGAGGTCTAAAGGCAAAACTACTACGATTACGATGCATACAAAAACTTCAACTCCTGCCCTGGTGAGTTTGTTGATAAGGACCCCGGTTTATTGAAACGAGTACTCATATCAACAATTATCGTCAATCTGATGAAATAGAATAAGACTCTAAGGTATCAACTTTGTGTGTCAATCGGTTATACCTGTAATGCGCGGTGTGTAAAAAGCTACTAGCCTGCTGTGTAGCAGCCTGAAAGGGCCATCTTCAGCCCATCTACCAGTAGTAAACGAAAGAGGTCTTCAACTTTGCTTTGCCTGAACCAAATTAGCTAGTACTTCGATCCAGGTGGCTCTTCAATTTGGTCAGCAAGGCATCGATCTGGAATGGTTTCGCGACGTAATCTATCGCTCCCTGAACGGAGCTTGCGCCGCGAATACGGCCATCTGCCGTCATGATGATGATGGGAAGATGCCGATAGCGTTCGCTTTGCGAAAATTTGTCGGCAATTTCGTAGCCGGATAGCACTGGCATCATCAAGTCCAGGAGGATAACCGAGGGGAACTGATCGGTATCTAGCTGCGATAAAAAGGGGAAAACATCGCGGCTATCCGTTATACCGATGCCGGAGAACCCTTCGCCCTCAAGCAGAAGCAAGAGGACGGAAACGATGGCTTCATCGTCGTCAACTACCAGGACATAGGGGGAACGGAGCAGCTGATCTGAAATAGTTGAGGTGCTTTTCTCATGAGTGAAAATAGAGGTCATGCTTACACCTGTATATTGCATTGCCAGGTCTCCTCTCTAAAACTACATCCCACGTACACAAATCACAAAGGAATTATATTATGCAGGGCCACAATGTCTAGTACGATTTTTTGTAATCGCAGCCCCTAATGTAATACGGGCAATGCTTCTCCAGGTTCATCATGCTATGCAGTTATTGCCGCCGTTTGTAGAGAACGCCGGCGACTCCTAACAGCGCCATGGAGAGGCTATAACACGCCACCATCACCCATACCAGTGGAGAAACAGTCGTCAGCCGCGCGCCAAAAGACGTACCTCCGCTCGCATTGAGGTCATTGCCCAGGTTGGAGCCACCTGTGGAGGGGCTGGCGGTTGGACTGTGCGCTGCCCCGGTAGGAGTCACAGTCGGAGTGGTTTTCATCGTTGGTGTTACTGTCGGAGTGGTTTTTACCGTCGGTGTCACGGTTGGCGTGTTAGTCGGCGCGTGCGTCGGTGATGGAGATGGCGAGGCGACGGGCGTGGTCGGTGTTGGTGACGTGGGCACAGGCGTTTTATTGACCGGAGAGCCTTGCACACCTGGCGTAGTAGTAGGTGTCGGGGTATGGGTTACGCCCTGCGTTGAAGTGCTCACGGGCGTAGCGATGGTCCCATTCGTGCTGGCGGCCAGCACAATGTTGGTGACTGCAAGCCGTCCGGTGGCGACGTCTCGCGCTATAATGATATGGCTTCCAGGAACCCATCCGTTTCCGCTGCCCAGCCAGAGCGTGGTATCAAAGGTTCCATGGTCATCAGTGCGCGTCGAGCCGGGGTTGCCATCTTGATCAGATAAAGGCAGCGACCCATCAAGAGAAAATGTGACCCGGCTCGAGTGACTGAAGCCACGCCCGCGCAGTTGAACAGGCTGGCCGGGAACTACAAGCCCTTTATCCACGCGTTCCATCCACAGGCCCGGTGATGAAGTTATGCTTGCGATATGACTCTGCGTCCCGCTATTGCTTGTACTTAGGGGAGCAGGAACGCCCGGAATGAACCACTGAAAGCTGAATGCTGAAACGAGCAATAACACACAGGTCACGCCGATCAAAAGCAGAGTGCCACCCAGCCACAGCATAAATTCGATGCGTCCCGGGCGCAAGAGCCACCAGCGCAAATGCTCCAGCGGATTAAGGGTGATGATCCGCTTCCTGCGTTTCGACGGGTTCACCAGCAGCCGTGCATAGGGCGAAACGCTCGCTCCGCCAGCCGTCCAGGATGAGCCCGACGATGCTTGTAGCGCGGTCGAGTGAGCTGGTACGAGGGCGCGCATGCTGCGCTGCTCGCTGAGTTGGGGAGCGGTATCGATTTCATCGACGTGCTGAGCAGGGATCATCGCCAGCGAAGGATGCGATGCCCCATCGAGGCGCAGAGAAATAGGCGCTGTTGGTGCGTTGTGCGGGTTGTATCCGTTCTGTGCAGTATAGGAAGTGGGGACCGACGACCCGGGTGAGCCAGGGGGAACGGTATCGATCTCGTCGATTTCGGGCAACCGGCGCGTTGCACGCGCGCGAACGGGCCGCTGCGGCTGTGTTGGCGCTTCCGGCACGAACATGGAAAGCGCCGGAAGGCTCCCGGCAGCTTCGTAATCTGACGATTCGTATTGCCAGACAGGCGACGCTGCTGGAACTGGTCCTTTGAGATTCCCCGTTGTTCTATGATGCTGCTCTCCTCCATTGGCAAAGTACCGGCTGGCCGGAAAGCGGCGAGTTGTACCGGGCTGAGCTGGATGCGCGGATGCGCGTGGAGGAATGGGCGTTGTTGGATCGGGTTGTCTCCTGGGTTGGGGGGCAGATGGTACGACGCGTTCCCTTCCGGGCTGACCACCAGATTGATGCGGCATAACGTATTGATAGCCATGCATAGTGGGATCAATCCAGACCGCCGATGTTGCTTGCGCCGCTGCCGTTGGAAATACAGGCGATGGATTGAGGGTAAAACCACAGGCGTAGCATATCCCTGCTCCGCGTCTCAACAGTTTACTACACATAGGACATTGATCGTAATTATTATCTGTCAGCCAATTATCCGTCTGCATACGTCTATTCTTTCGCTACGAGATACTGTTTCATCCACCTGTTCCCTATCCAACAAAAGCGTGAAATAAAGGTCACCCCAGACCTGTTCAAGAGTTTCGTCCCAGACACAATGAAATAAACGGCTTTTTCGGCCAATTTGGGTTGAAGTGCGTGGTTCGCCTCAAATGTGTTAGCACGGCTCAAAGGTGGGGGAAAATCCACAGCGAACGGAAAAAATTTCCAGGAAAGCGACCGGCATTGACGCTATTGAATGTAGCAGGGGCATGTAATGAAACTGCATGAAAAGGCGCTTCCTGCATAGATGCATTTGAAAAATCGGTTTATATGTAGATTGGCACATATCTTGCAAGAATAGGGAGCAGGGGGGAGAAAACTGGAAATATTTTCCGGTTGATTATCTATTCCCGAAATATTTGTGTTAAGTGGATTAGAGGTAAAGGAGTGGTTTAACATGGTAGCATTGGCAAAGAGAGCTTTGCAGGGTGTAGAGGACCAGCGACTGACGCGGCCTATGTTGCGCCTGGAGGATGATGTATTTGAGGATGAGGAGGAAGAGGACATCGAGGAGGTGGAAGAGGAGTGTGAGGATGAGGATGCGGAAGACGACCTGGGCGTTGATAACGCCATTCGACAGTATCTCGCGGAGATCGGGCGTTTTCCCCTTTTGACCGGCGAACAGGAACAGGCCCTGGCGTGGCGGGTGGTGGATGGAGATATGGAGGCGCAGCAGCGATTGGTAGAAGCGAATCTACGCCTGGTTGTGAGCATCGCCAAACGCTACAATAATCATGGGATTGGCCTGCTTGATCTTGTGCAGGAGGGCAACCTGGGACTCATTCGCGCCGCGCAGAAATTTGATCCCGCGCGCGGCTTCCGTTTCAGCACCTACGCGACCTGGTGGATCCGCCAGGCGATCAGCCGCGCCGTCGCGGAGCATACGCGCACAATTCACATTCCGGTACACGTGGTCGAATTGATCTATAAGATTAAACGCATCGCTCGTAATCTCTACCAGGAACTGGGACGTGATCCCGTCGCGGAGGAGATCGCCCAAGCCGCCAGGCTGACGAAGGAGCGCGTGGTTGAACTGCAAAGCATGGCCGAGACCCCTATTTCGCTGGATGCGCCCCTGATTGACGATGAGCAATACCACCTGGCCGATACGTTGGAGGATACGCGCGCAACGGCTCCGGCGGACGTCGTGACCCACCAGGCGCTACGTGACCAGATCACACACGCGCTGGAGACGCTGAACTCGCGCGAACGCCAGGTGATCGAACTCCGTTATGGACTGCACGATGGTCATTGCCATACTTTGGAGGAGCTGAGCGCCTTCTTTAAGTTGACCCGCGAACGCATTCGTCAGATCGAGGTCAAGGCGCTGCGCACGCTGCGGCACCCGATCCAGGTGCACCTGCTGCGCGATTTTGCGTAGCTGATTTCCTCTACATGTTCTAGAGGCACCCCTTGAGGAGTGCCTCTTACTCATCTTTAGCCTACCCGTTCTTTGCTAATTCTTGTTTGATATAGCAGGACAGTTCCTCGGCTGTAAGATGCTGCCTGCTCGTCCTTTCACAACTTCGATACTTTATACTGAGCGGGAAGCGTTCAAGTTGAAAATGCTTTCATCATTGCCAGAAGGGTTGCCATTCTGAAGGGTTTTTGTAGCACCCTCACCGTTGGCAATGCTCTTCTGGCAGCTTCAATCTCCCACGAACACGCTGCTGAAATGTGAGCAATATCTTCTCCAAGTTGGGAGTGCACACCCGCATCCAGGCGGCGACGCAAGCCCACGCCCTCGAACTGCTCTCTGAGAAATTATAGGCAGGCACCAGGGCGTTTTGCGGGGACGGCGGGCGACGCAAGCGTCCCCGCCCCACAGAGATTTATTTGGCCTCGGTCGCTAATTCGGGTGGAAGCGCTTCCACGAGTGGGCCTGACACACCGGCATTTCCCTGCTCGTCGAGCACCTGGAGAAATGCCTCTACCACCTGTGAGTCAAACTGGCTGCCTGAGCAGCGTAGTAACTCGGCCCTGGCCTGGAGCACAGACAACGGCCCGCGGTAGACGCGACGAGAAGTTATCGCATCGAATGCATCCACTACGGTGAGAATACGAGCATGCAGGGGTATGGCTTCGCCTGCCAGTTGATTAGGATAGCCCGTGCCATCCCAGCGTTCGTGATGGGCCACAACGATGGTAGCCAATTGCTGGAAGATGCCGCCTATCTCCTCGAGAATCTGGCGACCAATATCCGGGTGCGTGCGCATCACTACCCATTCCTCCCCAGTCAATGGCCCCGGCTTATAGAGGATGGCGTCGGGAATACCGATCTTACCGATATCATGCAGGATGGCCCCCAGACGCAGTAGGCGCAAATCTTCCTCAGATTGACCAAGTTTCCGGGCGGTGGCGACGGCAAATTCTACCAGTCGATGGGCGTGCACCCAGGTTCCGACATCACGTGCGGCGGCGGCAGCGGTAAGCGCCTGCATACCTACGATTTCACGCACATTTTGATCACCTGCTTCGCGCAGCTCATCAGGGAGGATTATTTCCCTTGAAGGAGCAGGCTCCACGTCAGCGATGCAGACGCGATTCCTGCCACCCTTTTTGGCCTGGTACATAGCCTGGTCCGCGCATTCAATCAGTTCTTCACGCGTAACCCCATGAAGTTGATAGATGGCTACACCGATACTGCCACTGACGGCAATCGGCGCCACTGCCTGCGTTTCTTCCATCTGCCAATTAAAGGGTTGTGAGTTGAGCGCGGTCAGTAAACGCTGCGCCGTTTGATTCGCGCCCAGCACATCTGTCTTTGTTAAGATGAAGGCAAATTCCTCGCCGCCATAGCGTCCCACAAAGTCTTCCAGGCGTATCGTTGCGCGCAGGCGACTGCCGACTTCGCGCAGGATAGCATCACCGGCGCGGTGGCCATAGGTATCATTGACGCGTTTGAAATGATCCAGGTCTACAAAGACGAAAGCGCACGAGCTGCCGGTACGCTGACAGCGCGACAGTTCTTCATCGAGCCTGCTCATGATGGCGCGGTGATTGGGCAGGCCGGTGACGGCATCGGTGATAGCGGCCCGGGCCTGTTCTCGATAGAGCTGATCCAGTTCCAATACCATCACTTGCTGTTGATCGTAGGCTTCCTGCAATTGCGAGCGCAGCATCACCTCGCGATCATTGAGAGACTTCTGTTCGCTCAACAAGGCGTGGGCTCGTGGGATTTCACTGGCGACCAGGCCAACCAGGAACGAAATTATCGTAATGCCCAGAACAAGTATAGCCCAGTTACTATTGGGAATTAAAGTAGGTAGCCAGGAACTGGAAACGGTCGCCCAGATGCCGATCAGAGAGGCCCCGGTACCTACCAGGGACATCACCAGTAGGGTTAAACGCTGCCTGCTCGGAAGTTCGATACGATTTTTCCGCTGGTAGAGGAGCCAGAGGACGAACCAGAAAAGCTGGACAATCGTACATACCCAGATAACGGTTGTTCCCGCTTGCAGCACGTTATAGATGGCTAAAGCCAGGTCATCTGGACGTATCACTGAGCCAAAGAGCACTGGTAAAAGGATCAGGGACAGGACGGCCACAATAGCGACAATGAACCCCTGTATAACGATGCTGAAGGCCGGTACTCCGTAGCGATTGACCTTTGCCAGTGATATGGGCAGGCGGCGGTCCTGAGCAACAACCACCAGCAAGCGCGAAAACATGAGGATATAGGCGATGGTAAGCGCAACCTGGCTTACAGCAAGTACGATCGCCGTCGCTGTACCAACTGTTGCACCAAAAACCATCTGGATGGCAAGGATATTTGCTCCCATGCCTTTCGATGCAGAAGACGGCACAATCACCATTATGCCAAAGGTTCCCATCATGTAGGCGAGAAACGCAATCGCTGACCCCCACCAGACAAACGCTGTGGCACGCCTGGTTCCCGGTGTTCCACCACGAAGCTCGCTACCCATGAACAGGGGAATATCCACACCAAGATATGCCAGGATGACTACTCCGTAGACGGCAAAGTTTCCCTGGGTGGGCAGCCACATTTGCGGGCTGGTCAACATTGTTGCTGCCGGGTGTCCCACCGAAAGCCACCATACGCCAGCGAACCCCAGCAGTAGAAAGACACTTACATAAAGAGTGGCCAGCACCAGCAGGATGCGTTTGACCCAGCGCAACGGCAAACAGGCGATGGCTGTTGGCACAATCAGGATGAACACGATGGCGATACCTTGCTGTAACGGGGTCGTAAACCACGTTGGAACAAGATACTGAATGAAGATCAGACCAGTTTGTATTGCTGAGACGACGGCAAGCACACCTGGCAACCAGGCGCAAAAGGCTGAAAAAAAACTCCACCTTTGACCGAGAATACGTGTCGCCCAGAGATAGGGAGCGCCTTGCCCCGGATAGCGCAGTGCCAGCCAGCGGGTGACAAACGCGCAGGGAACGAGAAAGGTGAGCAGACCCAGCACCCAGTAGACAAACGCCGCGGGACCGCCGAACTGTACACCATCATTATTTGCAACAAATAGAACAATCAGCAGCATTAATACCGTCAGGTCCCGCGTCCCCAACACTGCCGGCAGCTTGCGTTGCTCCGGCATATCAGAAGGTTGGAAAGCCAGTTCCGGGGAATACGATTGTTCAGGTGGCACAACTACCTGGGACGGTGAATCTATGACCATATACTTTTCCTGACCTGGGTGTTCTACTCAATCACAGTAGTGAAAGCTGTGCTTCACCGTTGTTTATCGGCATGGACAGGCAGATCATTAGCACCACCAGGTTGAGATTGAGCTGCTAGAAGCAAGGAAAGTAGTACAAATTGCCCTATTGCTTGACATATAAACTCTACCTCCTCTACACTCGCACCATAGGGGGAAGTCACACAGGTTTTACAGGTCACTCGCACCTATCTTGATGCTGGGTTATGAAGGATTATCGCTATGCAAAAGCAAACCAATCAAACGCAGTGGGGAGCGAGCGCTTTGCCGGTTGTCAGAGGTGCCAGGATTGTAGGGATCGTAATGCTGTGTCTGGCAGCATTGTTCTTTACAGCATTCCGTTCGCATGTTTTTGCAGTGAGCAATAGCGGAACAGGCAGTGCAACAAGCGGCCCAACTTCGGGGCCGGTAGGAACCACCATTACGGTCAACGGTACTGGCTGGTCTGAGGCTGATGGCACGCAGGCCACTTTCGGCTACATGAGTAACTCCAACTGTTCCACGGTGGCGGATTCACAAACTGGCATCTTGCAAGGCGGCAACTTCAATGGTTGGTTTCGCTGGCCGCAGGGTACCGCATTGGGTACTTATACAGTATGCGTAACCGTTGCCGGCACTATCGCTATTGCCGGGTCCTTTAACGAACTCTCAACCTCGCCACCACGGGTATCGGTCTCTCCTGGCACACTGGTGGAAAGACAGCAGGCAACCATTACCGCGTCAAACTATTACCCCCAGGGGACGGCGGTCAACTTCTACTGGGTATCCATGAGTAATCAAGTCGAATTTGGTATAAACGGTACTACTTCAGATAGCAACGGCGTGGCGAAGGTGAATTTTATTGTGCCGGTCACATCAATGGGAAGCGGACCTTATATGATAGAGGCGATTGTGGGCAGTGGACAACCGCCGACACTCTCTTCATCGGTGAATTTTATCTATAATGCGCCGACGGTGCGGCCATCACCTACACCCGGCAGAACACCGTCGCCTACGCCCTCACCGACCGCTACGCCGGCAGCCGACCCGACTCCCGCAAATACGCCGACGGTTCAGGCTAGCACAACAGCGGTAACAGGCGCAACGCCCACTCCAGTAATCACTCAAACTACGGGCGGAAATTCGACGCCAACAACCAATACCACCTCTGGCAGCAATGGAGGCACAGCCAATCCACCCAACATGCTCCTCCTGGTCGGCGGTGTGGCAGGCACGCTCTTCCTGTTGATTACTATCATTATCATTGTTCTGTTTGTGCGGCGTAGACGTTCAACACTTGCGGCCGCGCTGCCAGAGGTGCAAGTGAGGCTACCTTTCCCACCCGCTGGCGCAGCACCGAGTCCCTGGTCAAGGCAGCCGGGGACCTTCATGAACAATGGAGGACTACCTCCCAACGGGTTCAATGCTAATCCCGGCGGAAATGGATCATATCCTCCCAATTGGCCTACTGGTATCTTTACGCCGCCACCAGACAGCGTCCCTATTCAAACTAATTTGTCCACGCAGCTAGCTTCACCGGCCAATGGTTTCCAGCCCGGCGGGCCGCCTTCGTTTATCCCGTCGCAGAAGTCACCGGTGCCATCTTATGCCGGCATGACGCCTGGGCCAGGCGGTAACGGTGTGGAGCCCGTACCTCTCGATCCAACTCTAGAAGCTTTACGGCGGCAGGTCCAGACAGGTTTATTTGCCCCACCACGGCCACGCCTGGATGAAGTAAGCACAAAATAACTCCCTAAATGGTGCCAGGGAGCTGTCGAGGAAAAGTAAAATGAAAGATGGTCCGCCGTCAGAATTACACAAGCCTATGCGTTTGGGTAAACGCCTATTTGCCAGGCCCGCCTTGCTCCAGTACGGCATTGGTATTCTTTCGTTCATGCTCTTAGGCGTTTCTTGCTACAGCATTATTATCGTCGCTACATCGACACATGCAAATGTGTCTCTTCAGCAGATCAGTGGCAAGGTAATCGCTAAACGCGCAGCTGCCGGTACACCGATCATTACCGATACTTCATCACCGACAGTAACGACCACACCTTCACCATCTCCTACAACTACGCCAACCAATACACCATCTCCTACACCTACCAACACACCATCGCCTACAGTGACAAATACGCCTTCACCGACTTCCACAAGTACCGGCACACCCAATCCCTCACCCACAACTACACCTGCTGCCACTAAGCAGCCGTCACCAAAGGCAACTGTTGGACAAACCACAACTCCTGGCCCGACACCGGCAGGCAGTGCGACGGCGACAGCCGTTATCACGCCAGGAACAGGTCAGAATCAAACGCCAGGCATAACACCCACCCCATCAAACAATCAGGGCCCACCGGCGGACAATGGCTTCCCTTACATGTACATCGTGGTTGGCCTGTCAGGTATTGCGATCGTCGGATTCCTGTTTATCCCTGGATGGATTTTTTTGCGCAAACACCTGCTGCCAATGCCGGCGAAAAAATTGCCTCCCAGTGGGGCAGCTCCCTGGAAACGCACACGCACAGATGACCTGCAACAACAGGCGAATATGTTCAGCCCTCCCTTCACAGCAACCGGCAACAGTTCTTTTTATGCACCTACTATCACACCTTTTTCCAACATGCCGAGGGGTAATCCTGGCGCTCGCAACAACCAGTACATTCCACAGCCCGGTGGTTTTGCCGCTCCTGGCAGCTTCGCGCCCATTCCCAATGCGTTTAATGCCATGCCCACCTTTCCCAATGCTTCCTCAGTCAATCAGCAGCCTGCCCCTCACGCGAACAATCCCACGCCCACCAATCGGCCCACGAGTAATTCCGCACCAGGCATCGATCCTTTTGCGGGCATCAGCCATTCAATCGATTCGTCGTCGCCCACGATTCAAAAAAGGCTCAGGCGCAATTCACTGCGCGCGACAGGCGATCAACCAGTTACAGGTGATCAAGAAATGGTTGGAGATTTTTCCGCGGATATGGCCATACTGAGCGACCCACACTTAAGGGCAATGATTCAGCAGTATAGCGATAAAGGGCGCTCTACTAAATTGCCTCCCCCAAAAACATGATCTACGTTTTTGTGCATATAATATAATGCTACAGATAACAGGCTTAAAGAACATAGTGCGCAATTTGACCCGTGAAATCAGAAATATTTTCTGGCGCAGAACGAACGAGGAGTTTATGGCCGTACAGCTGCATGGTTTTGATTGGGGAGTATATGCTGAACAAGTCATGCCAGCATTTGAGCAATGGCTGATCGAAGGCGATGAAATTGCAGCTCTGCAGCTCTTCGAGCAAACGCGCTGTGCCTATGAAGAGCGATTTTTGCCTGACCCTATGCAGCGATTGCGCGTCTGGACGCGCGCCCGCGCATTCGCGCAAACGCTGCCGCGCGGTCCCTATAGCCGCCGTGAATACCTGAAACTCTGCTCTGCCGAACAGTTCACCGCCCTCAGTGATCGCTATCTGTATAAGCACGCGCCGCAGCTCTATCAACGCTCGGACGCGCTGCGTTCCGTTTGGGGCGCCATCGTCGAAACATTCTGCTTACCCTGGCAGGGAAGTCAAGGTGGAGAAGAGGGAGCAACCGTCGATACCGGCGACGAAGAGCTATCATCGGAAGATAGAATTACCCACAGTGAACTGCTCTCACTACTCGAGGAAGCCGGTTTAAGCGAACTGGCGCAAGAGATCGAGGAACCATCAAAGAATGTCGAGCATTTTGCATGGGAGTTGAGTGAAAAGGATATGAGCGAGGCAAGAGAGGCAAGTGTAGCGAAGGAGGCGGCCGATGTGGCCGGTACCCGGACTGGCGCAGAGCTGGCAAATACGACTGCGCAGGTCGATCTGGACGTAGATGAGGAAGTGGAGACTATTGTCGCGGCACAGGGTATACACATCGGGCATCAACTCAACCTGTTACACCTGAGAGGTTGGCTGGCCAGCATCTCAGTGCGCGCCATGGCACTTTTTGAGTACCTGGCATGCGGACGCCGGGCAATGCCATTTGGCTATGAAGCTGGCGAGCCATTTGGGGCATTCGCAGGCTACCTCACTCCCGATGAAGTATGGCAACTGGCGATATCTCTTGACGGGACTATTCTCCCAGACCAGACAGAGGCAGAAGAAGATTACCTCAATTTCCGCTATCAACAGGTAGGCATCCCTGCCGCATTTCGCCTGGTCGACGAGGTGCTTCCCACGCACGCCGCCGCATTTCTACACGCCATAGAGAAAGCATCATCGCAAGGATTAGGCTTGATCACAAGCATTGAATAACCTGCATTGCAATAATTCACAGACCCTGCCCCCACGCCACTCCTCCTATTGACTTTTGCCTGCATGCCGATAGACCCAGTAAGACGATTTCTGGTTGCCGCTTTTCTCTGCATGTCACAGAGGTGGGATGTGAGTACATAGCATGCTCCTCCTGACTTCCAAACGAGAACAGGTACCTGTTCTCTTCATTACCCGGCATCCAAGGAGAGAAAGGCGTGCGAAGCTTGAAAAAGACCTATCTTATGAGCCGCTTGTGTTCTCTGGGCATAGCTCTGGTTCTTCTGGCACTGACAGGCTTTGCGATCTGGACAGCGGTGTCCACCGGCGAGATAAGTAGCCGTACCAGGGCAGCGATACAGTTAAGCGACTTATATAATGAGGCTCACCTTCTCGTTGGTTCTCAGGAAACGATCGATTGGCACTATCAGGCTGAGCCAGGTCCACAGCTACGAACGCAAGAGCGTGAGGTCAACGCTTCGCTCATTCAGCTTTTTCAGCTCTTGTCACACGACGGTGGAGCAGATGATCGTTCCCTTGTGCAGCAGGTAGGTGCACTTCAGCAGCGCTATTTTCTCGCCATCAACAAGTTGTTCAGTGCGATTGATGTAGGAGATCGTAGCCACGCGGAAACGATTGACGACACGGAAGTTGATCCACTGTACAGCCCCATAATACACCTGGTGGATACGGCTGCTGACACACACCATACGCAGGCGAATCAAAGCCTGGATGAACTCAACCAGAGACAACGCGCGATCCTCATCGGCACTCCTCTTGCGTTTATTCTTGGTCTCATCCTGCTGAGTATTTTCTGGGCCGCGCTGCGTTTCTCCCAGCGCAAACTCGAGCAAGCGACGAAAGATGAGATCACCCGACTCGCACAGGCGGCGCTCACTGACAACCTGACCGGATTGGGAAATCACCGTGCCTACATGCAGGATATGCAGCGATGAGTATGGGCACATCGAGGGAGATCGCGTCCTGACCGCACTTGGATCTATGCTGCGTGAGACCAAACTCTCGGCTTACACCTATCGCTTAAGTGGCGACGATTTCGCGGTGATCCTGCCGAATACGACCTTGTCAGATGCGGCCATAGCGATGGAACAACTGCGCCAGGACACTAAGTCCCATCTTTTGGGCGCAACAGTGAGTATCGGTATTGCAGTCTCAGAGTCAGGCGGGGGCGATGCAGAGATGCCACAAGAACAAGCCAATGCGGCTCTCTCTGAAGCCAGGCGACGGAGCCGCAATACCGTGGTAACATTTGAGGACATTCGAGATCGGGTCTCGATCATCTCCTCGGCCAGGGCTCACGCCTTGCGTCGTTTGCTCGCCGAGGGTAACGTCTCCGTAGCCTTCCAACCGATCTGGGACCTGGAAAGTGGCCGCCTGCTCTCCTTCGAGGCGCTCACACGACCGGGGACAGAATATGGTTTCGCCGGACCTCAAGAAGCGTTCGATATTGCTGAGAAGCTCGGACGGGCGCACAAACTCGATGTCGTATGTATTCGGGCCATCCTGGCTCGTGCGGCAGAGCTACCCGCTGATGCCCTTCTATTCCTGAACCTGACTCCCCAGACGCTCGTCCATGATCTGCTCACCGGGGCCACTCTTCTGGAAGCGACCATCTCGGCCGGTCTGTCACCGTCCCGCGTGGTGCTGGAGATTACCGAGCGCTCCATCGTCGAGCTTGACGAGATCGTGCAGAAAGTCAAGTTCTTGCGCTTGATGGGTTTCCAGGTCGCACTCGACGACGCAGGGGCAGGAAATGCAGGCCTGGAGATGCTCAGTCAGCTATCAGTTGATTTCGTGAAAATTGATCGCGCAGTGTTGAGCCGGGCGCTCACCGATCGGGCGGCATACAGTGTCCTTGTCGGTATCCTCGCCATCGCACGAGAATCAGGCATATCTGTGATTGCAGAAGGCATTGAAACCCCGGAGATGCTCGCCTTGGTACAACAACTCAAGGTGCAGTATGGGCAGGGCTACTTGCTTGGGCGTCCCGACGAAACGATACCAGAAGTCACTATCTTGCAGAACCTTATCCCGTTCTTGCCTGCGGGTTCGCATGAAACTTCAGCGTCCACTGACGAATTACTGATGCATCCATTGCATGATATATACGCCTGAGAGAAAAAGAAAACGGGCAGTGAGTTCTATAGCAGCCCATTCAGATTAACAAACGTAGGCCGCCACTCCTACGAAGAGCGACGGCCTACACTCGTATCTCTAAAAGTACGCTGCTACAGTTAGAAGGCGGTTGCGGGAGAAGACAACCCCGGCTTACTCACATTAGACGGGGCCACATCATTCGAGACGCTTGAACCTCCGATGATCTTCAGCAGATCTTCAGGCGTCGTATACGTGGCCTGGTGACAGCCCTGGCCTGGAGCGCCCGACGGGCTGGAACAGTTTGGTGGCGGTGTTGGCGGGAAAGCCACCTGAAAGACAGGAGTGGCGTCATCATCACCGGGCACAATGGAAGTCGAGAGGTAATCAGCTACCATGTACCCCTGTGTGGTAAGCGGTAGCCACGTCAGTGTCATCGGTCCGGCCAGTTGCTCTGCCGCACTCCAACTCTTCCCCCCGTTGGTGGAGGAGATGAAGCCGACATTGAGCTGACAGGTGCTGGGAGTGCAATTTATGGTCGGGAAGTAGTAGTAGACAAGCCCAAGATGGGCGGAGCTGCCAGACGTACTCCTGTCAACGCCCAGGCCAGGAATGAGAAAATCGGTACCACTGCCGACCGGGGCGGCCGGGATGCGCTTTGGCAGCGTCCAGTTGACGCCATCGGCCGAGGAGATCAGCAGGAGATCATTGTTCCCGGCATTGCAGGCGGATTCAAACCGGCAGTCTGTCCAGACCACGTACACTCTGCCCGATTTGTCAATTTCAGCAGAGGGAAGGTCAGGAGAACGAATATTGCCGGGATGACCGTCATTGAGAAGTTGTGCAGCAAGGACCGGTCTGGACCAGGTCGCACCACCATCAGTGGACCTGATAGACAGGATCGCCGTCTCAAGACAATCGTCTATGGGGACGATGACGTTCCCATTGGGCTGCACGAGCGGTTGTCCACCGATGACGCAGGTATGGTCGGGAGTCGTCTTTGCCGCGCCCCACGTCAATCCACCATTGCTAGAGGTGCTCAACTGGACGCGGTTGAGTTTGGTAAAGTCGTCGAACTCGGTATAGCAGTGGCCATAGAAGGGGCTACTGGCTGTGTCATCGCAGACCGACCAGTTTTTGTCGTTAAAATCACCGGAAGCATTCACCACGACGGGTTTGCCAAATGTCAGTCCTCCATCAGTCGAACGACTCACGAGCACATCGACAGGTCCCGTGCTAGGATTCTTAATGCCCAGCCATGAAATCAGCCAGACCTTGTGTTTGGCATCGTAGGCAACCGAAGCGTCACTGGCACGGAGATATATCCCCGGTGGTGTCGCGTTGACGGTAGACGAGGGGATGAAACCGTGTGTCCAGGTTTCACCAGCATTGGTCGAAGTCGCAAAACCGATGTTGGATCCTCCACCATCGAAAAAGCGGCCAGACTGGAAGGCGGACACGATGGTGTTGCCAAAGGCAAAGGTGTCAGGCTCAACTTGCGTCTTGTGATTACTATCAGGGTTGGTGTATGGATCAGTACTGATGCGGGTCAACGTCTCTCCCGTCGTCGCATGGGAGGCGACCCTTGTTGCGACTGTTGCCACGAGGGAAAGGATCAGAGCCGCGAGTATGAAAGCGGTAGTAAGGCTGATGCGCCAGCGATAGCGAGAAATAACTGCCATAGTTAGTGCTGTCCTTTCATTAGTCTGGTTTTTTAATGCTCAGGGTAAAGTACCCTCAACTGGCTAATTGTAGAGGAGGCATATCGGCTGGCAGGTTGAGATAACGTTAAGAAATGGTTGCAGATGCAGAAATTCGGTGATGTTTTCTTAATGATTCTAAATAGTAGAGAGCTTGCTTACTAGCAGGTTTTGAAGATTGGTGACTGTGGTCTACCATCTCAAACCTCTTTGAAAGAGGATATGAGCTGGATTAAAATTGCTGCTGTCCAACTGAATGAGCTAAACCCCATACCTTTTCCATTACCCTTTGTTCTGTGATTTGTAGGGTCAAAATATTCCCAAAACCCGTTATCACTGATCATTTGAATTGTCTTCTCCATCAGAAAGTTCGCCAGTTGATCTACATTAGTATGCCTGGCTTTGTATCTTGTTAATCCCTCGATAATAAAAAAGTTTGTAATTGGCCACGTTGGCCCTCTCCAATAGCGCTCTTTATCAAAATACCGGGAATTAATAGCTGTAGAAGGCACGGGATATTCAGTACCGAATTCGTCAGCCTTTGAGAGGCGATGAAGTAACATGTCTAGCTGGTGATCTGTAACCGCTCCCGCATAGAATGGCATAAAGAGAGCATTCGTTGAGGTATGTGTAAGTGCCTTTCGTGTTTGCCTGTTGCAGCTGCTCTACATGTGCCACTTGCCGACTCACTCCAGGTATGTGTAAGTGCCTTTCGTGTTTGCTCTGCCCAGCGTTGATATGTGTTCGCTTCTTCCTGATTCCCATACGTATGAAGTAACGCCACAAGAGCTTCATTAGCTCTTTCCCAGATTGAATTAAATAAAATATCCTTTACTGCAAATGGCGTCTCGTGGATAATTTTTGTATAGTCCCATGCAAGGTCTTTAAATAACGCTATCAGGTAGATATATCTGTAGTAGTCAGCCTTGATAGGTCTTTCTTGAGAATTGTGGTGTCTTATATCCTTTCTGTTCAGATCAACGTCGGTCTTTATGTCAGTAGGAATTATATTCAGGTCAATGCGATTAAGTACACTATCCCAGCGAGGAGAGTCATCGGTTCCAGACTCCCAGGGATGTACAATGGTAAGCAATCCACAATCTTCAGGATCGCGGTATCGTTTCAGGTAATCATGATATGCCATGATGGAAGGAAGTACATTTTTGATAAAATCTCGTTTCTTCTGTTCATCTGAGGCATGTGCACAAATATATTCAGCGGCAATTGCAAGCAGTGGAGGATCTGTAATGCCTGAAGTTTTTATGCCATTCCTGGTAAATCTTGTCGTTTGCCATTGGTCCGCTGGTGGATAATATCGTGACTCGTCTGGGTTGTAGATGATGTGAGGGATAAGCCCATTGTTCCACTGTCCCGCAATTAATGATAGAAGTTCGTTAAAAGCAGCTTCTTCATTTATATGTACCAGTCCCATAGCAATCCCAGCGCTATCCCATAGCCACTGATGCACATAATAATCTCTTGAGGGAATT
>WNGQ01006211.1_pt1 | contig 35459 bp, 30 predicted proteins | sample 5407661 | NCBI WGS metagenome assembly WNGQ01 (sample SAMN13153382, study PRJNA577476) | soil metagenome | isolation source: 60 cm soil or saprolite under Garry oak tree replicate 2 | place: USA:California | collected 2016-06-15 | reverse complement strand
ATGCATCGTCTCCATGACGTCGAGGATCCCAAATAACGGGTTTCCCGCCTGCACGGCGCGTTGAAACACTGACGGCAGAAGCCGCTTAATCCGTTCCTTTTTCATTTCTCGGTCACCACCTCGATCTCGTGTTCGCCAGAGCAAAACAGCCAATGGGGAGGAAGGCTCACGCGGTCGGCAAAAACCTTCTGCGAGCAGGACTGATAATGCTCTCCGCCATCGCCGCTTCGATAAACACCTGCCTTCCCGCCGCACAAAATGACGTTGCGTTTCGGATCGGCCGCCAGAACATCCACGCGCTGAAACGGATGTTCCCGGCTGGCGAGGGGTAAACCGCACGCGACATCTGGCGCGTGCCACGATTCCTGGTCGCTACGCCTCTCCAGCCTCTGCACTCCTGCATCGTATGTTGCCGCCAAAATCTTATCTCCCTGAAAAGCCAGTGCAACACAACTGCCACCGAGCCAATCCTTGTTGTAAGGCTGCCACTTATCAGGCGGATCCTGATCACCTAAGAGTTCCCAGCAAAAACAACCCTCACCTCGAACCTCGGGAGACGGAGTGGCCAATCCAGCCCACAAGAATGATCGGTCACCGTCGTACTGTACGGCGAGCACGCGCACGTCCTTCCCGGCCATCTCGATGTTGCGAAATGTGTTTCCCTTACCCCCATCGCTGGATAGGAAAACGCCCCCCGCTCTACGGGCGGCGACTGCAACACTCAGCCCGTTTTTTGTGCTGGCAGTGGCTACGGCATAGTAGCCAATCTGCTGATCGTCTCGACGAACATAGACCTGCGCGAGCGCAGCATCTGGCCGCATCGAGAGTTCGAACAAGCCCACCGAAGTCGCCACGAACAGCAACGGCGCTCCGTCACGTAACGTCCAAGCCATGTCCTCCACGCTGAATCCAGCCGCCGCTTTTTCTTGCCAGCTCTCGCCGCAATCCCAAGACACATGAATTCGTGAACCCTCTGCACCCGCAGGGTTGCGCGTGCTGACGGCGATCAATCCTGGTACTGTAGGGTGCGCTCGAACGCAGTACACGATCTGGCCGGAAAACTTACCGGCGGCTGCCCAAGCTTCACCGTCATCCATCGTGCGGTAAAGGACTGACTGGCTGCCCGCATACCAGGTGTTAGGCTGAAAAGAATCTCTGGCAAGGCACTGAACCTCACTCTCCGGTACGTCGTCTACGATTAACTGGACATCGTCAACGTAACTTACCCCTGCATCCGAAAGCGCGGCATCGTAGACGTTATAGCTACGAAGTGTTTGGCCAAATCGCCAGCCATCATGAGTCTTATCTGGTAGGGGCGTAATCGCGTCGTAGAGTCGAGCCAATACGCGATTCTTGAGCTCGCCCGGATCCTCCTCAGCGCGAGCCACCACTCGCGCGCGCACCTTCACCGTCTTGTAGCGAGCCCAATTGACGTCGCAAGTGGTGCCAAGAGGGCGGCGTTCGTCCAAAGCTTTCTGAATTCGCTCTCGAGATTCAGTGGTCTGCAATGTTTGCAGCTGAGCGGCGGTAACTGGTCCTTGTCGCTGATCCTTTTCGAGGGACGGAACCAGCACAAGCCCCACGCTTCCAGGAGCAGCGTAAGTCCAGAGAGCAGCTTTGGTGAACGCGCGGGCACGACTTACAGCACCGGACCGCATCGCCACGAGTTCAAAATCACGTGCCGTTACCGCCCGCTGCAACGAATGCAATTCCAATGGGCCGCGAAGGAGCGCGTTCTCCACAGTCTCCGCAGATCGTCCTCCCACGGCAGCAGCCGGGTTGCTCACCGAAACGCCAGGGATGGCATCCTTCATTACCGTTAACATGTTTGGCGCTACGTTTCCGTTTGAGCCCCCACCTCGCCGATACCACACACGAATCTCTCGCTCTGCTGCGGGTACCGCCGCTAATGCTTCTGGTGTCTCCTTCAAAGAACCTGATTCTTCCCGTGTTCGCACCGAGGGAGCGAAAGTAATCATGCCAGCGGTACGATCTACGGTGTAAACGAAAGGATCTGGGCGGGATTCACTAAAATTCTCAACCTCGCGCCAGATTCGATAGGACTTGCCACCGAACTCCCGCGCCGCAGTACGGTCACTCACTTCTGCGGCGCTTGCTTCGATTCCGACCACAATATCCAGTTCATCTGTCGTAGACGCAACGATGGGCGGGCGACGAACACTTACGGAGAGTCCCGGAATACCCGTGCCCTTGCCAACTAGTTCTCCCTCGATCAGTTCGCAGTGATGCGCCAAGGCCTCAACTTCCTTTTTCCCAGCGGGTATCACTACGCCGCGCGCCACCACGAACACCGGTGGCTCACCGCCGCTATCCTGGCGAGACACGGTCACCCGAGTCCCGCGCGGAATCTCGATAGGTTTATCCGCAGGCTTAGCAACCTTGAACAGTAAAGTGACGCCTGCGGCCTCGGGGGGCAGTAGGTTAACCCCGAGGAGCCGAAGAAATTCAACGTAGGCTTTCTCTGGCACGCGGTTCAGCCGGTATATGATCATTTCGCTGATAAATGCAAACGCCTCAATCAGCACCATACCGGGGTCGCTCACCGAGAGGTCACTCCACTCAGGGCAAGTAGCTACGATCCGTTGCCGTGCTGCTTCGACAAGTTGGGCAAAGGTACGATCATCGAGATTGGGAGCTTGCAATGCCATCAGGTGCGTTCCCCTGTGAGATCGAAAGCGTACGCCAGCCGTTCGGTTTGCGAAGTAGCTCGCACTCGGTATTCGAGGGAAATCTCGAGCGTGCCAGGCGAAACCGCGTCCTGCGACTGTGTAGCATCGAGGTGGATTATCTCTATGCGCGGCTCCCAGCGCTCGATGGCCTGGCGCACATAATGAATGATCAAGCCAGCTGTAGTGTCATCGTTTGGAGAAAAAACCAGACGATGCAAATTGCACCCATAATTGGGGCGCATTACTCGTTCACCTGGGCGTGTCGCGAGCAGCATGAATAGCGCCTGCCGCACAGAAGCGGCGCCCTCGACCATATCAATCCCACCGCGGTTCGACACTTGCAAGCCCGCGCTCCTCACTGGGTCACCAAACGCAGGATTGGTAAATCGCCACGATTTATAGCGCGGGACGCTCATGGCATCTCCGAAACAAAATCTTGACCCGCGTACCTCACCTCGTACATGGCCGCTCCTGGAGGTGTTCCGTCGGTGAAGCCAGTAACGGTATCGAGACAAAATCTTTTCTCTTCAACGCGAATGAATGCTGAGTAGCCCCTTTGCACTGCCAAGGTGGTCAAACACGGTTTGAACGGAACGACACTCGGACAGCCGGCAATCGGCCGACCAACGGGGTCAGGTTCCACCAGCACTTTTCGCCCATTCACCAACACGAGCGCCTGGGTCGCCACAATCGAAACCTTTCCTGGACCGTGTTTGCAATACACTCCCGCATCTTCTGTAAGTACAAGCATCATGCCTGCCTAAAATCGATGGACTTTCCCTTAATTACAACTCCGCTTCCGGGAGCTTCGATCTCCAAGTCGACAACGCTGTGAATGTGAGTCTTCTCTCGCGACAACTCCAAGAAACTGCCTTCCTTGTTTTCCAAACGAATCGATTCTTCCGTATCGTCGAACTTTATTTTTTGTCCGCCTGGGGTTGCGAGCATGAAACGTTTAATGGATGTTCCTTCCACTCCGTAGTCGCCGGGATCTTTCGTGCCATAAAGCCCTCCTAGCACGACCCCCTGTGAAACCTCGTCTCCGACGAACAACACCAAAACGTTGTCGTCGACATCAGGCAAAAACACAAACCCTTTGCTGCTCCCTGCACCTGGAGCCACTACGCCCATCCAGTCGGTTTCTATCTCCCCGAGGGCTGGTAGTGACACGCGTACTCGTCCCAACTTGTCTGGGTCATCCACACTGGTTACCGTACCCCACATCGCAGTGACCGATCCGCCGCACTTCTCGAACAGAGGAGGAACTGTCGAGACTTCGGAAACAAACCCCGTACGGCGGTTGACAAGATGCGTTACCGAAGTAAGGACATACTGCCCTTCTAGCTCGCTAGTGATCCCCGAGATGTTGACCAGCGCGCCCGGCAAAAGATCTGGGTTGCCCTCGGCCACACCCCACAAAGTCACTTCCTCTGCAGTGCGCAAATCCAGTTCTGCCTGAGCGACTGCCGATGCGTGTTCGTCGTTTCGAAGCACTTCGCCGGCAAGAGTACGCTCCCCATTGCTCGCAAAACGTTCAGGGGGAGCTTCCGCGTCCACTTGCCGGCCAACGCGTGCGCTGCTAACACTGCTCTCATGTGTCTCCACTCTCGAAGGGTCCCAGCCCCTTGCCCGCACTGAGCGACAAGCGGATTGCGCATTGACTTCCAATCGGGCCTCCAAGAGACCTTTCCCCAGTTCAAGCTCGATGGCGTCGCCCATCCCCTCCAAGGCAGTCAAGTGCAGCACATCTTCTCGCAGCGTAAGATAAAGACCAAACCGCTGGGACAGGTCCACCAGCAAATCCAGATCGGATTGCCGATGCTGAATCAGTGTTTGCAATAGTGGTCCATCCTCGCTGGCTTCCACCGTTAAGCCAAGATCCGCGACCAGTTCCCGTGCTAAGTCTGCGGCCGTCACTTGGACGTGGACGCGCACTGGCTGCCGCTTTCGGAGACGATGCATTTTGTCGTAGCAGCGGATTCGCAGAGTCTGCCCGTGTGCTGATTCATACCCGTATTCCAAGGCGGTAATTTCCCCGTGAAACAAGCACGCGGAATTCGACGGCAGCGTCAAACGGACATCGGAACCAGTACGGAGGTTCTGTAGTTCGGAGACGGGATCGCGGGTAACAAAGAACGTGAGTTCACACAAACTAGGTTGAGACAGACGGTGCTGGACGCGCACTTCCTCCAAAGTTGCGACCGCCACTTTCCCTAACGGATTGCCGTCCAACTCGACATTGAGGCTCGGAAGCGTGGCTACTACACTCATGCTTGGCCTCTCACCGACGCACCCGGCGGGATCATCAGGAGTTGGCCGACCGGAATCTCCGAAGGATTGTCAATCTTGTTGAAGGCAGCGATCAGTCTCCACCATGCAGGATTTCCGTAAATGGACGCAGCAATCTCATCCAACCGCTCTCCACTATCGCTCCCCTCCTCAGAGTCCTCCCCGGCTCCCTTCACCTGATGAAAGCGAAGTTCATCTGGAGGAACATTGATCTCTTCGGGCAAATGCTCCAGAGGCAGATGGGCGTCTAACGGCTCCGTCTCCGCATCCGATGAATCACCGGTTCGCAAAAACCGCATGCGCAGCCACGAGCGCTGCGGAGCGCCACTTGGAGTAAAATCTTCGAGCCGCTCAGCGGTCGCCGCGACCACGCCAAGTACATTCCAGGCCTTTCCCCAAACGAAGCGAACGAGCGGAACCTGACCGTAACCGTCTTCGCCTTCGCTGCCTTCTGCGAGGGATGTGAGCGGTCGAGTCATATCGCGCACGTCCTCGGCCGTGATAGTAGAGCCTGCCACCCTTACATCAAACAACAAATCGAGCAGGACTTCGGTCATCCCTCCGCCTGTGTACAGAATCGGGTCGTCCTTGAGAGCAGCCCCTGTCAAAGGACCAGAACTCGATTGTCGCGCTTGGATGCCTGCCAGTCGACGAAACACAACACTAGCGGGATTCAACAAACACGGGATTCGTTCGCCGGTCTTTTCCAGTAGGAAAGCGACTCGCTCCATCAACGGCCTCCCCTCTGCTCGAGGTCAAGAGCGCGAAGGTGGTCTGAGACGCGCAGAGATTCTCTCCAGATGGTGTCATTGACGCGGGAATCCTCAGGCAACTCGGGCCAGGAATCAATCTGTCCTGACTCTGGCCACCGGGTTGAGTCCAATGAATCCAGATCGACTCTTTGGGAAGTGAGCAACTCAACGTTTCGGACTCCTCCCTTTGCGGTGCCGATGCTTGAACTTTCTTGAGTTTGCATTCTCATAGACGTGGCGTTGGTGGGCAAGGGCATCCACATGGATGGATTCGACCGCCGGCCCAACCAAATTTTCGAACCTTGTTGCGAACTCGACACGCCAGGGTTCGGACAGCCATCACCTGATGGCCATTCAAAACCCAGTGATCTCGAAGTCCAGAGCGACGAATCACGATTTACATCCGACTCGAGGTGCCGAAACGGCTTCTCTCTTGCTGTGAATTGTGTGTTTTCGTTCTTAGGCTCGGCGCGCTCCTTTGAGGTGGGCCGATTCATGAATGCATTAGGGAACACTTCGCGGGCCCTTTGTAGCACACGCTCGCCCCAACTCGGAGGCGGTGCCAACGGTGCTACAGTGTGCTTTTTAGGCAAACCTTCCGACTCGAATTCGGTTGCTGCCTGCTGTGTTGGTGCAACGTGCTGTGGCGGACGACCGGCTGCCGGCCGGGGACAGAATCGTGTAGCGAGGCGCGCGGGCTCGAACGGGAGCTGGCTTCTTCCCTTCTCGGCCACTCTCTCTTTTTTTTTCTGAATGATGCTAGTCAGTCCTAGCCGCCGAAGTGCCTGAAGCAAAGAAACCGTTGCCAAAGTGGCCGTCTCGGAGAGTGAACCGGTACCTTTGATTGGCTCGTTTGTCGGCCGAGTAGGTGCCTCGGGGCATGAAAGCGACTCTGTCGCCGAAGGCGTTTCCGGCTGCGGGTTATCCTTGTCGGTTGAGACTCTCCGAGCGCTCAACCAAGGAACTCCACCTTCTTCCACCGAGCGCAACAACTCTGGGGCACCTTCTCTGACGAGCCTCAGCCAATGTTCTGGCGGGCCAGGTTTTTGAAGCAGGTTCCAGGGAGGCACCTCAGCCTCCTTCTTGCCACGGGAGGCAGTGCCAGCGTCGTTGTGAGTCACGCCCATGTTAGCCGAATGTTGGGCGGAGGGATAAACATCGCTGTTTTCACCCTCTTCAAGGAGGCGCCCCAACCATTCGTGTACTCTTCGGGCCAGGGCTCTCAGCAACGAAGCCATCAAAGGTCTTGGCCTATTCTCACTGGCGTTCCAAGGTTTCATAGACTAATTCCAGTGACTCGATCGCAACCAAACTGCTCATTGCATCCAGCGGGGCCGCATGCCATAGACGAGGCCAAGCGTCGTGCAAGGTCCAGCGCAGCTTTTCTTCCACGCCTTCGGGGCCCAGCATCAGGATGTGAACCGTTCGGCGCTGAACCGTGCCCTTCACGGCAGTCATCATCCACTCGTACAGCTCCTTTGATTGAGTAAGCCCATACCGCAGAGTCACGGGGGCATACTCGACGCGCCCAGGCAGATAATGCACCACTTCGGCCTGACCTCCCTCACGAATGGCGATGGCATCGACCTTCACCCCGATGCCGCTGCATTGCGTAAAGTACCCCGCCGTTACTTCGGGAACAAACAGCAGCTTCCAGTTATAGTCCCGGTATGGTTCCGTGTAGCTTCCTTGCGCTCCCGGCTGACCCTTAGGTGCTTTCTGAGCTGCTTCTGGCATAAGTTTCTCCTTGCGTCTTCGTTAGAACTTAGAGCGCCTCGACCTGCGCACCGCCGAGGGTTTGCCCAATTTTGAAAACAATGAACTCCGCTGGTTTCACAGGGGCGACGCCGATTACAGTGGTGAGTTGCCCCAGATCGATGAGTTCAGGGAGATTGGTTTCCTCATCGCACTTTACGAAGAAGGCTTCCTCGGGGGTTGCGCCCATCAGCGCTCCGTCCCGATACAGGATCGTGAGGAACCGGGATATCTCGCTTCTCACCGATTTCCACAGAGTCCTGTCATTGGGTTCGAAAACAGCCCACCGCATGTTCCGCTTGATGGATTCTTCGATGAAGATGAGCAGGCGGCGCACATTCACGTAGGTCCACTCGCTCCCTAACTCAGCTAGCGTACGACATCCCCAGACTGTCGAGCCCTCGGGCGTGAACCAGCGGATGCAATTGATTCCCGCCTGATTCAGTCCTGCTTGCTCCGCGCTAGTCACGCGGTAGCTGAGATTAACGGCGCCAACCGATGTATTTGCGGGTGCTTTGTGTACCCCGCGCTCCAGGTCAGTTCGCGCATAAACTCCAGCAATGTGGCCGGAAGGTGGAGTGAGCACCAACACTCCGGTCGTGCTCAGGGCATCGGGCACGGCTATCCACGGGAAATAGGTGGCGGCGTAAGGTGAAACGCGGGGGCGCGCCCCTCCTGCGGCTGAAGCCTTCGCTCCTGCATCCCCTGCGGCGGCATCCTTGTCTTTCCCCTTCGAGGGAACGGCGACTGCTTCCACGGTCTTCAGTAGTTCCGTGTTCTTGATGTCCGCGAGATCAAGAATAGCGAAGCGGTTTCCCATTGATTCGCAATGCGATATCAAGGCTTCGTGCGAGGACGGGTCGAAGCGGCCTGGAGCGGTCACGATCGAAACCTCGTCATTCTCTTCCAGCAGCTTCAGCCCACTGCGGGGGGACTTGTCGCTACCGGCGAGGGGCTCACTGTCAGGAAGGTTCACAATCGCACATCGGCCACCGCGGTTCTGAAAAAACCCGAACACTGCATGGGAAAGCCAAGTGCTCTTCACGTTGTCTCCAGCAGCAAACTCAGCGCGAAACTGCTGGAGGTTGTTCACGAAGAACACCTCGTTCAGGTGGGCCTTGTCGTTCGGGGCTTGCCCCACGAAAGCGGCAACGCTGGTTGGAACTGGTTGGATTGTCCTGTGGCCTTTCAGTTCCTCGATAAAGAGGCCAGGGGCTTGGTTGGTATAAATTGGCATCCTATCCCTCCAATGGACTGAAATGTATTACTAGCGGCGCCCTGCTGTCGGCGTGATTTTGTTCACTGCTGACGGGAAGCTCAAAGCCTTTGGCCTTGACAAGCAGCTGCTTGCTTCCAGCCGCGGGTACGCCTGGAAAGGTAAACCTGCCCTTATAATCCGTGATGGTAGAAAGGTGCAAGGCTGGTATTTCAACGCGGCAACCCGCTAGCGGTGTTTCTCCAGGCCCAAGCAGCAATCCGTGAAAGCTGATTAGGGGCGAAGACTCTAGCCTCAGTTCTCGTACAAGCTTCGTTTGCGGCTCTGGCCGCTCCTGTCGCAACGGTATTCGCAAAACGAACGACGGCTGGGGCGGCACGCCCATCGCTGTCCACGCGGTCAGGGGGATTGGCTCGAGGTCGACCTGGAAATCCTTGTTATCCATGGCAGCAAAGATCAATTGAGCTAAGATCTCGTGGGCGTCCTCCGGCTTCTCCGACCAAGCCGTAACTAGGTATCTCAAACTAAGCTGCAGCGGTGGCCGTTTGCCGGTCCTGGGTGCAGGCAATGGCACAAGTTCTAATAAATACAAGCCAACACCGCGGCCTGGGCGCTCCTTTGCCGGGGTGGCTAAAGAAACCTCAGCCCCTTCAATCTCACTGGCAATCCAGCTCTTCAATCGCTCATCGAATTGATCAGCCATTGGGAACGATCCGTCCGACTCAAGATTCTTGGTCCGCTCTCCATAGAACTCCTACTTATTAGGAGCACTTGGAGTACCCGGCACACTCGTAGTATCCTGAGGCTCCATACTTCTTGCTACGCCAGGATTACCCAGGAACGCGTCGAGAAAAGTTTTGTATGATGGCTTCAGGTTCTGGTAAGCAGGCTCCTTCGCCACAACGCTGAGCAAGGCGTCGATATCGGCTGGCCCAGACACATTTAATGTCACTACAGAATCGTGATGCACGAAAGTGTTTGGGGCGGGGCTTTGTCCCTCCACCTTCGTCTTCGCAAACGGATTCAGCGTATGCTTGCTTAGGAAGGCCACCCTAAGCCCCAGTCCTTGCAAAGTGCTAACTGCATCCGTGATGTTGCCGCCAACCAGCGCCGGAACGGATACCGGTGCGTCCACTGTTAGAGCCACTATGGAATTGGCCTCAACTTGTTGCCCTCCAGCCGGACTTTGCTGAGTCACATAGGCGCCCGTCCCTTGAGGGCCTGTGATGTTGCCGACCTTGAGCGGTACGGCCGCAAGCGCTTTTTCTGCTTGGTCGAGGTCTTGTTTCACAACGTCAGGAACAATGACCTTCTTGGCGCAGCCAGCTTCGACCCAAATGCTCGCCATTACGGCGAACGCAAGGAAGACACGCCTTGCTTGCACGCCCAAGATTGAGCCGACAATGCGCCTGAAGCTTTCCGTATGTAGTAGATCGAAGGAACCCCCCGTTCCCATTCTATCCTTCCAGTTATTCAATGTGAAGTAAATGGACATTTGCATTATCCCCCTCATCGCGGCTTTCGTACGAATGAGCAAGCTAGGGTTGTCCAACGAGTGTGAACTATCTCCAGTCTGGGGGCTGGAGACCTGTTTCTTGGCACCTCGAAGAGTGATTCCTGCTGCCCAAGGTAAGCCGCTCAAGACGAAAGCTTGGGAGGGAATCAAAAATGTGCCGCGTATGTTAGTCCAACTTGTTTGATGGAACAACCAGAATTTATAGGATAAATTCACGTATATCTTTCTCTAACACTCTATAGTGAACCATGCCGGGAATTCGTTGCACCTGCTGGGGAACGAATGGCTATGGTGATTTGGAACGAAACACTAGAATGAGGCAAACTCTCCATGAATCCAACACCAAGCTACTTCCTCTCTTAGGAATTCTTGTAAGTGCTTTCTCCATAGTTAGTTGTACAAAAAAGTCGGACGGACCTGAGCAAGCCGTCCAGGTGGGTATTGCAAGCTGGTACGGTCACCCCTTCCACGGCCGTCCGACGGCAAGCGGGGAAATCTACGATATGGAGAAAATGACCGCTGCCCATCGCACGCTGCCTTTGGGAACCGTGGTCCGCGTCGAAAACCTGGTGAACAAACAGGACGTAGAAGTGAGGATTAACGACCGGGGACCATTTGTTCATGACCGCATCATCGATCTTTCCCATGCCGCTGCTCAGGCAATATCAATGCCCGGCATTGCCAATGTCCGTCTGGAAGTGATCAGTACTCCACATCGGCGCGCGGTGGAAGTATTTGCTGTTCAAATCGGAGCGTTCTCTCAACGGTCAGAGGCGGCTGAGCTCCGCGCACAGATGGAGCGGAAATACGGAACAGCGACAGTCATATTTCGCGATTGCGATCAGACTTGGAGGGTTTTGGTAGGCCACGAACCAACCTTGGGGAGCGCCAATGCACTGGCATCGCAACTTGACAAGGACGCGAAAAGCAAGCTCATCCTTGGCTCGTCGCACTTCTTTCGAATCTGAAGAATCCGTACACAAAGAATGTCATCACAGCTGAAAAGATCTGCCAAAGGGCATGAGCTTGAAGCCAAGATTGCGGGTTAAAAAGCGAATTGTTGGGAAGGCAATTGGATTCGTTCGGTGCCTCATTTCCGTGAAAAATCACGGCCAGTATGAAGGCGCCGGCACCGACCAGAATTGACAAACCTCCCCATATTTCGTAAGGAAACTGTTTGTTGGCAAAGAACGTCATCACGACGATGAATGTGAGCTGTAAGAGCATTGCCAATCCGACAAACAAACCGATCGCCATAGTTGAGCCGTGGTGTCCTCCCCCTCTGGTCACCACCATTTGCAACGCCGCATACGTAAAAAATAGGACCCCAGCCGCAACCTTCTCAACTAGGTTGCCCTCGGTTGAGAGTCCATAACCAGAGAGGTTCTTCAATGCGGACCAAAGCTGGACTGCACTATAGCTGCAAAAGAAAGCAACAAACAGGAACATCGATGTCTGGTCCACTATGTCGGCCCACACCTTGAGGGATGCGTGGTAGAGCATGCTTCCCGGGCCCATGAACAGAACGATGTTACCGAGCAACGCTGGGTAAAACATGTCATTGGGCGAGACGAACCGATTCCTGCGTTGCGCAATGGTCGTGCGGTCGCGGCCAATCCGCCAAAGAATCACTAAGCCAGCAAGAACAAAGCCCAGGTTCGACCACGTGTTCGAGGGTTCCTTGATATTCCCCTTACTGAATGCTTCGCACCAGCATTGATCCAACGTGCTCGCGACCTGCCTGCCGTGTCTATCGGTGGTGTAGAAACAAGAGTCGTATTCGCTGCCCGGAAACCCGGCGGCAACAAATATCGCGAACAGCAGTATGAAAACCAGGAACCAGGAGAGGCCGATATACAGCTCTCGATAGTGGCTGATGTGCGTCCACATATATCATCGCATTCAAGATCGCATTTTACGCATGGGTGATGGCTTCCCGAAGCGATCTGATCGATATGGCAACCAGACCATACTCTCCAGCTAAACTCAATGCAAGTCCGATTAATTCCTGCAACTGGTTGTATTTGCCTGCCTGAACCTACCTTGCTACGCCTTTACGCCCGCGCCGGACAAGGATGCAAGTAAGGCGGCTCGGGTTCGATTAGGCTCCAGTCAGGCGCGGCAACAGGTTCTTTGAATTGCCAATGACTGAAGGTCCGGTTGTCACTCGCGCCGCCGAAAGCACATCCAAAAACCGGACGTTTCGCCGTTATTGCCGCCTTTTGCCGCCTCGTTTTTCTTCAACTTCCGCTGAATCACAGAGATCTGGCGGAAGCGTGTGGGAGTCGAACCCACCATTCGACCCGCGAAGGACCGAATCGCCGGCTTTGAAGGCCGGGGAGATCACCGGACCCCTTTCGCCTCCGCGAGCAGTATAGAGGAGGCGGCAAGGCACGCTCAAGGCAAGGACAGATGAGTCGATGCGGTGAGTCAGGCGCGCTGGGAAACAAGCGCTGCGGCTTGGTTGGTGCGGATAAGCGCAGCGACGAGGTCATAGAGCGCCGGGGTGGTGCAAACCTCGTAGTAGCAGTGTTCGGTGGCGCGGCCAACTTTTCCGTCGGGAAGCAACTGGCGCGCGAAGGCTTTGCGCAGCACCAGCAATTCGACTGATTCGCCGAGCGGGACCTCGCCGAAGAAGAGAGTAACGTTTTGCCTGCCCCAGGGCAGGTCCAGTTTCGTTTCAATGGAATCGAGGGAAATTTCTTCGGAGAGTTTCTTGAAACCTTCCTCATTGAGCTCGATGCCGTTCATGTTGTAACGGACAAGAAACTCGTCCAATTCTTCGGCAGAAGCGCCTTCCATGGTGTTCAGGAATTGAAAAACGGAAAAATGGGTTTTCTGTTTCGCGAGCATGCGCTTGGCCAGCTTGGCACAGCCTGAGAGACGGTCGGAAAGATTGAGCGCTTTCGAGATCATTATGCGCGAATCTCCGTCCACCCAATAGGTTGGCGCGTCGCCCTGGAAGGCGACGCCGAGGCCAAGTTCGAGAGCAGGAAAATCGCTGGAAGAGGCACGCTCGTTGTAGGAATTGCAGACTGCAAGAATCTGGCGGGAAAGAATGCAGGCTTTAGCGACGGGGCGCGCGTAGGCGGCGGATGATTCGGTTTCGAAGATGGCGAGAATGATAGCGTCGCCTTCGATGAACACTTTCTTTGCGTCGAAGCGGTCGAGAAGTTTTTTTACCGGCTCGTGCAAATTCAGGCTGAAATGCGAAGCGGGATTGAGACCGCGCGAGAGGAGATCCTGTGTCATGCGCGTGGAGCCGCGGACATCCGCCTTGATAATGACGTGAGAAATCACGTTGTCCTGCGCGGGGCGAGCCTCCTCCTGCAGAACGCACTCGTAAAGCCGATTGTTCATGCGCGACAATTCGCGGGCCTTTTCCGTCGTGACCAGGTTGATGCGCTCCATGGCGGTGGTCAAATGCTCGGCGTCTCGCAGGTCGCGATGCAGGCGGAAAAAATCGCCGGCGAAGCGCAAAACGAATTCCTTCATTTCGTCACGGGAATACCGCTGGATTCTTCGGGAGAGCTCCTCAATGGTCCGCAGGGACAATTTCTTCGCAGGAACCTGTTTGATGACCCTCTCCACTTGCTTCAGCTCATCCTTGGAGACCAGAGCACGGCGAAGCTGCTGAAGATGCAACGGCGGGCAATACTCGGCAGCGATCGGCCGAACCTCATAGCTAGCCAGGACATGAAAAAGCATTTCGTGCTGCTCAAGACGGTCGAGAAGCCGCGTCAAAAGCTGTACGCGAAGAGGCGCTGACTCTTCAGGGCCGGTTTTTGGATCGAACAGGCGCAGAGCGTTTTCCGGATCATCGAGAAATTCCCCCAGCCGCGATGCTTTGCCCTTGCGGAAGAAGTCCAATTTCTGGCGAGCGTCTTCGACCTGCGGGCCCACCTCTTCCAGCTTCAATTCCTGGTGCTGGAGGCGGCTTTCGATGTCGTGGAGCGAGGCTTTCAGGTCCGCGGGATTATCGGAACTCAGGAACTTATTGAAAAAACCCTCGCCGCGTTCCAGGCGCCTCCGAGTAGCTTCGCGCTGCTCCTCAAGATTGGTAATTTCATTGCGGACGGCCTGAACGCTTTCGAGCAAAGCCGTGTGCGTTTCAACGGCTTCCTTATGCGCGGGATCGTCCGAGACGGTGATGCCTGCCTCGCGGAGAAACTCCTGAAAGAGGGCGTCCATAGCCTCGAAGCGGTCCGGATCTCGCGCGTAATTTCCAAGCAGCACATAATGTTCGAGAAAGAAAACGTCATCCTTGCCGCCATCCAGAAAAATCAATCGGTTTTTGCAGAGTTCATAGTAGGGAGCGAAGTCCTCGCCGAACAAGGCGCGGCGGGTCTTGACTATGGTGTTCTCTTCGACGTCCACCAGAATCTGAGCCACCTGCTGGCCCACGCGTCGAACCACTGCACGACGCGAAGTCTGCAACTCCGACAAGCGCGCCTTGATGACATGGGCCTGTTGGCTGCGCTCGAAATGCTCGCCGCGCTTGCGAATCCATTCTTTCCCTTCGAGAATGATATTCGCGAACTGATTGCCGATTTCAGAGGTGAGGAATTTCAGCAGGCTCAGGCGAAAAAGGAGGTCGATCTCGATGTTCTTGTGATATTTGGCTTGCGTCAGCGAGCTTTGGAGAAGCTCGGACAGCAGTTTGCGAAACGCGACGGAGTCCGGCCCGCGCGACGGGCGCGGCTCCATGCCAGGGGATTGGGCGGAATTGGTGTGCTGCCGGATGAGATCGAGGAGATAATCGCGGGCGGCTTGAACAAACTTGGGGCTGAGGAAAACGTCGTGGTGAATATTGTCCACGCCGATGGCCAGCGTCCCCATAGGCAGCGAGACGTTATAGCTCTTCAAGCCGATTCCAGATGGCTCGGACGAGCTAAGTATGGAGAGTTCGTTGGACATTTCCTTCAGCCACGGGCTCTTCCCAAGCTAGCAGTCAGACGGAGACCCAGCAAGGAACCCAAAGGTCAGGCGTAACCAGATAGTTAGGGGCGAGGCGTGCGGGACGAGTTACGAGGGATCTAACACAGAAATACGACGGGAGTCTGCACCTAAATGCTCCAGCCGAACCCGAACCATGGGCCAGGGTGACGGGAGGGGAAACTTTTCCGACCATTCGAGAATTGCGACGGCGGGCGTTGCAAACATATCTTCCAGCCCCAAGGTTTCAAAGTCATGGAAACTCTCGATCCGGTAAAGATCCGCGTGATAGACCTTGGCTTGGGGCTGTTTGCCATAAACGTGGACGAGGGTGAACGTGGGGCTGGTCACATCGTTTTCGATCGCGGCGCCGAGGCCGGAGACCAAGCCCTTGGTCAGAGTGGTTTTGCCGGTGCCCAGGTCACCCGTAAGTAGCACCAGGACAGGCGGTTGCAGTCGTTTGGCGAATTCCCTGCCCCAATGGATGGTCTCCTCGGCGGAATGCGTGATGGTTTCTTCAGGCAAGGTCGCGCAACTCCATGAGCAGTTGGCGATATACGCCAGGGAGGGTGTCCGCAAGTTCACCTGCTAGCAGCCCGGTTTCCTCATGCTGGGGGATTCGTTCATCCCCTGCTCGGCCGTGGAGGTAAGCGCCAAGCGCCAGCGCCCGCTCCCAGTGCTGCAAGCCGAGTTGGGAGACGGTGCCGGCAAGAATCCCGGTGAGCACGTCACCGGTGCCGCCCTTGGCCATGCCCGCGTTGCCAGTTGTATTTACAAAAGAATGCCCGTCAGGCGTAGCGAGAATCGTGTGGAATCCCTTCAAGATGACGTGCGCCTTCCAAGCCTTGGCTGCCTTCAGGGCTGTTCCTAGCCGGTCTGCTTGCACTGTTGCATTCGAGACACCGAGCAGCCGAGCCATCTCTCCGGGATGGGGTGTAAGGGCAAGATACTGCGTCTTTCTTTTGGCCAGGTCCCGTCCTCGGTCAGCAAACGCGTTGAGTCCATCAGCGTCGAGAACGACGGGAAGTTCCGTTTGGCGGACAAGAGAAGTAACGAAACGCTGCGTTTCCTTGTGCGTCCCGACCCCGGGCCCGATGGCAAGAAGAGTCTTGCCTTGCATAAGGGCGTGCAGATGACCAGCTTTGCCATTCGCCGCGGCGATCGTGCCCACTTTGGTGGAACTAAGCGGTTCGGTCATAAGCTCCGCCTGCGCGGCGGCGATGATGGGAAGCACGGCATCTGGAGTCGCTACCGTCACCAGTCCGGCTCCCGCCCGAAGCGCGCCGCGCCCCGCCAGAATCGCCGCGCCGGACTTGCCCAGCGACCCGGCGAAGATCAAAACATGACCAAACTTGCCCTTGTGAGAATCGGCTTGACGGACCAACGGAAGTTCCAAGAACTCTCGCGGCTCGATCCAGCGAACCTTGTTTTTGCCCAGCTCTTCAATAAGTTCCCAAGGCGAACCAATGTCGCGCAAGTGTAGCTTTCCGCAGCATGCGGAGTCGCGCGACGCAAGCTGACCGATCTTAGGCGCGGTGAACGTAGCCGTGGCATTCGCGCGAATCACGGGGCCTTCCGAAGGCTCTCCATCGGAGGGAAGGCCGGAGGGAGTATCCACAGCAACTACGGCTTCAGGACGCAAAGAAGTGGCGTTGCGCGAAATCTGGTTGACGTCTTCAATCACCGAGGCAAGAAGACCTTCGACTTTGCCTTTTAAGCCGGTGCCGAGAAGGGCGTCTACAATCACGCGCGATTTGGCCACTTCTCCGCGAATCTGCTCCCATTTGGCACCACTCGTGATTTCCTGAATCCTAGCTCCTGATTTTTTCAGGCGAGCGAGATTCTCGGAAGCATCTCCCCGAACAGCGTCTTGTTCCGCGAAAAGATAAACGCTGGGTTTGAGTCCCTTCTCTTGAAGATGCCTGCCAACCACGAAACCATCGCCGCCGTTGTTGCCCTTGCCACAAAGGACAGCCGCATGACTCGTGGCAACATCATTATAGGCAGAACGAAGAAAATCGAAAAACTGCTTCCCCGCGTTTTCCATAAGTTGCAGGCTGGGAATGAAGTAGCGTTCGGTGGTGAGGCGGTCCACCTCGCGCATTTCGGCTGCGGTCAGGGCTTTCATGAAGGATTCACAAAACGGTTAGAGCATCCATCCACCGCTGACGTTGACGACTTGTCCAGTGACATATTCCGCCTCTTCGGAAGCGAAAAAAGCGACGGTGGCCGCGACGTCTTCGACCGTGGGCGGACGGCCAATCGGGAAGCGCGCATCGCGGATGCGGCGCGCTTCCTCCAACGTCAATTCATTTTCGTCGATGCTGGAAGGGTTTACCACGTTGACGGTGATGCCGTTCTTGGCTTCTTCGAGCGCCAGGGAGCGCGACAGCGCCACAACAGCAGCCTTGGCGGCAGCATAGGCCGAGATTTTCGCCTGGCCGAAAGCGCGCTCTGCGCCTACAGCTCCCATATTGATGATGCGCCCCCAGCGCGCTTTTCTCATGTGGGGCAGCGCCGCGCGGCACATATAAAGGACGGTAAAAAGGTTCGATGCAAAAATGCTCTGCCAATCCGGGAGAGACGATTCGCCGAGCATGCCCCAACGAAAATCGCCGACATTGTTGACCACAATGTCCAGGCGCCCGTAGCGGTCCGCCACCGTTTTAATAAGCTGATCGCAGCGATTCGAATCGGTGATGTCCGTCTCTACGGCGACGCAGTCCGCCCCGCCCGCCTGCAACTGGCGCAGCGTCTGTTGAGCCGCCACTTTGTTGGAGCGATAAGCAATAGCGATGCGCGCACCATCTTGCGCGAGCCGCAACGCTAGCCCCCGGCCGATGCCCCGGCTTCAGCGCCACACGATTCCGAAGCGCCATTTTCCCCCAGCCAATCCCTTGAAGGTTTTTCAGTATAGCTTACGCGAAGCAGCTGTTCTACCGCAGCCGCGTAACGATGACCGTCATATCATCGGCTTGTTCGGGAGTGCCCGCCCACTCTTCCGCTGCCGCCATGAGCGATTCTGCAACCATCAAGGGCGCGGCATGGTGAACCCGGATGGCAGCTTCTTTCAACCTGGTGATGCCAAACTCTTCGCCGTATACATTTTCTGGCTCGACCAAGCCATCGCTATACCCAACGAGCAGAGAATCGGGCGCAACCTGCAGCACCCCCTGCTCGTAGACGTAATCGTCCAGAACGCCCAACACCATGCCGCCTTTGTCCAAAAGACACGACGAGCCGTTCCAAATGAGAAACGAAGGAAGATGGCCAGCGTTAGTGTAACGAAGGGTTCGCGTCGAACTGTCGTAGACCGCGATGAAAAAGGTGGCGAAGCGGTCGTCGCCCGTGTTGTACACCAGGTGCTTGTTCAACCGCGCCACGAGGTCCGCGGTGCTGATGGATTCGCTGCCCTCCGTGAGCGCCTGACTACGCAAAGCCGCTTGCAAACTGGCCATGAGCAGCGCGGCGGAAATCCCCTTGCCGGAAATGTCCGCGATGGCAATGGCCACATGCGTTGGACTGAGCTGAATGAAGTCGTAGTAATCGCCGCTGACCGAGCGCGCCGCTTTGCAGATGGCCTCGATCTCAACCCCTGGAACGGAAGGCAGTGTGCTTGGGAAGAGCTGGTTCTGCACTTCGCGAGCGATTGAAATTTCATTTTCTAAACGCTGCCGCTTGTTCTGCTCTTCGATGAGCGTGCCAATCGAACCTGTCATCTGGTTGAAGGATTCTCCCAAAGCACCGAGTTGGTCCATACGCTCGACCTGAATTCGATGGGAAAAATCCCCGGTTTGCACGTACTGCGTGGCTTGATAAAGATCGGCGACGGCTCGCGTAATGCGCCTCGTCAGGACAATGCCAGTGGTCCACGCCACGGCCTCGATGAGAAGAAAAACAATTCCCACGAGAACGAAGAAGATGACATACGTGCTGCGCAATTCGCCAAGCGAGGTGAAAATTCTGGCGTTCAATCGTGACGGTCGGGCGTTGGACACCGCCAGCAATGGCCGGGCGAGGTCCACCGTTCCATCTTTCGCCACGAAAACCGAATCGAGGCGGGACACCACGTTTACCGGCGAATCAAACCAGAACATGGGAGCCTGAAGCGCGCGATTGGTAGCAACAACACGCCCCGCTACCCGGTATTGCGTTCTGCCTGACAAGTACAGAACGCCCTGTGGGGCAGTGCCTTCGTACTTCTCCATGAGATTGAGCTGGATGACGCCCAGGTCCGGTGCAATGGTGCTAAGAAACTCCGATTTGACGAGTTGATCGTTCGTGCTTGGCTTATGACTGAGATCCGCGATAGGTACACGCAGAACGACGACGCGTGGCTGTTTGGGATCCTGAATCTTTCGCAGACTAATCAGCGAGAGGAGATCCCCTTCCTGCAGCAGCCCCGAAAACGAGTCCTTGCCTGAAGCCACTTTGCCGAGCAGTGAGAAGTCATTTGAAAATGTAATTTGCAGGCCCGGAAGTTCGCGGTCATGAACGGCATGGGATTGCGCCGCAAGGATTCGTTCGGATTCGCTCTGGGAAATGCTGGCAGGGAGGGTCTGGTGCGCGATAGCAATGTGCTGGGCAGTGTCCGCAATCATTTCGATGCGCTGGCGGATATCGTCGTAAAGAAGATAAGCGCCCAGTTGCGAGTAGAGAATCCGGGCGGCAAGCACGACCAAAATGACGAGGGAAACGACCGGGACGACCGCGATAAACAAATAGGCAACGATGAGCCGGTTCCGCAGGCTCCAGAGCAGCCTGCTCCTCCACCAGCCTACAAAACGGATGAGAATATAGACGGCTGCCAGCACCGCCAGGTACTCGACGAAACTGAAAACACCGCCGCTCATGCGAAGAAGCTCAACGAGCAGCCCCACCACGACGATTGCCGTACACACAACATCCAGCCACGACAGGCGGCTCCAGACTTCCTTCAGACTTGTGACCAGGGGTTTCATGGGTTTGAATTCGGAAGAAATACTTTACCTGAAGATGTGCCTATACGCAGGTGAGCCGTGGGGAGTCGTTCCCGTGTCCGCCGTCGGGATTTTATTTCACGCCATTGCGGACTTTGCTGTGCTTCACGCTGTAGGTGAAATAAATGATCAACCCTATGACCAACCAGACCAACAAACGAAGTTGCGTCCAGTACGAGAGGGACACGATTAGCAGGCCCGAGAACCCTATCGCCAGAATGGGAACCAGCGGAACCATCGGAGTTCTGAAAGGACGCTTCAGCTCCGGATGCGTCCTTCGCATGACCCACACTCCCGCACTCACGAGCATAAACGCCAGCAGCGTGCCCACGCTGGTCATTTCGTCGAGAATGTGCAGAGGAAGGAGCGTCGCGAGGATCGCTACAAAAACGCCCACGACGATGGAACTAATGTACGGTGTGCGAAAGCGAGGATGAATCTTGCTGGCCCAAGGCCACAAGAGGCCATCCCTGGACATCGAGTAGAAGACACGCGACTGCCCGAGCAGCATCACCAGCATCACCGTGGCGAGGCCTCCTAGCGCGCCTAACTCCACCAGGAAGGTTGCCCACTGTTGCCCCGTAACGCGAATGCCGACGACCACAGGGTCCGGGACATTAAGCTGGGTGTACGGGACAAGGTGCGTCAACAATCCTGAAACCAGAATGTAGAGCACTGTGCAAATCACTAGCGAACCGAGAATCCCGAACGGCATATCCTTCTTCGGATTCTTGGCTTCCTGCGCCGCGGTGGACACTGCGTCAAACCCGATATAAGCGAAGAACACTACCCCGGCGCCACGGAGTATCCCCGACCAGCCAAATTCTCCGCGTGTTCCCGTGTTTGCTGGAATAAACGGATGCCAGAAATTCGGTTTCCAACCGTGCGATGCCAGAAACATCGTAGCCAAAGCAATGAACATGCACACAACCGCAACTTTCAGTATCACAATCGCGGTGGTGAAATTAGCCGATTCCTTGATTCCAATCACCAAAATCGCAGTGATCGCCAGAATCACAAGAAAGCCTACGTAGTCATACTTCAATTGCATAGGCATCCCGAACAAGGTGAAGCTCGACGTCGGCATGGCGGGCAGATTCCAACCGAGATCGCGCATAAAAGCGCGCAGGTGGCCGCTCCATCCAACGGCCACTGTCGCCGCTCCAAAGGCATATTCGAGGATGAGATCCCAGCCAATGATCCATGCGATCAACTCGCCAAGTGTTGCGTACGAATAGGTGTAGGCGCTGCCGGCAATAGGAATCATCGAAGCGAATTCAGCGTAGCAAAGCCCTGCAAACGCGCACGCGATACCCGCGAGCACGAACGAAATGATGATCGCCGGTCCGGCAAATTGGGCCGCTGCCTGACCTGTAATGACAAAGATTCCCGCGCCGATGATGGCCCCGATTCCCAGCGTCACTAGGTTGATCGGGCCGAGAGCACGCCTCAAGCTGTGCTCTCCCGAATCGCTGGCCTCTTTCATCAGCGTTTCAATCGGCTTCGTTGCAAACAAGGGGTTGCCCATGCAACTCCTCCTCTCGGGAATCTCCCCGCTTCGTTCCTACCTGCCAATTTGGCCCAGAGCATTGTAGTGGCGCAGCCCGCCGTGCCCTACAAGAAAATTTAGCGATTACCGGCTGCAAATCCGGAAGTCTGGCGTAACCAAAGATAGACCGGTACGCCAAGCAGAACGATGACCAGGCCTGCGCCCGCCGTTTTCGTCTGGTAAAGCAACAGTGCAAACATGATCGCCGCGGCGGAAGCAATATAGAGACCTGGTATTACTGGATAACCAAAGGCCCGATAGGGGCGCTCCAGATTGGGTCTTTTCGCCCGCAAAGAGAAAATCCCTGCGATGGTCAACCCGTAGAAAAGCAGAACCGCAAACACAACGTAATTGAGCAGGTCGTTGTAGAGATTCCCGTATGTCACTGCGCCCGCGGCGTCGACCTTGCGAGTTCTCATCAGTATCAGGAAGGCCACCCAGATGCCCTGATAGATTAGCGCGGAGCCCGGCACACCTTTCTTGTTCAGTCTGCCAGTCGAGCGGAAAAACAGCCCATCGCGGGCCATGGCGTAAGAAACACGCGCGCCTGCAAGAATCAATCCGTTGTTACATCCAAACGTGGAAATGATGATAGCCACAGCCATGATGGCAGCGCCCACCGGGCCGAAGATGGCGTTCAGGGCAGCGCTCGCCACGCGCCCGTCGGGAACCGTTTGAATCTGCACGAGGGGCAGAGTGAACAGGTAAGCCAGATTCGCCAAACAATACAGCGTGATGACGATGATCGTACCGAAAGCCATCGAAAGCGCGACGTCGCGTTTTGGATTCTTGACCTCCGCCGCGGTGAAACCGATATTGTTCCACGCATCCGCAGAAAACAGCGATCCCACTTGGGCAACACCGTAAGCCACGAACAACCCAAACGCACCGCTCGCCGCGGTGACCGTGGGCACAAAGCTTTTCAGGAAATTCGCGCCTGGCTCCAGCGTCTGCGGGTTGCGAATAGTCCACATGTGGCTGAAATTCTCGCTGATGGCTCCTGCATTCCTCCCCACGAAAATTCCCAGAAAAATCAGACCCACCAAGGAGAGTGTCTTCGCACTGGTGAAAATATTTTGAATCAGCTTGCCCAGCCTGACGCCCAGCGTATTGAGAAATGTAATGAAAAGGATCATCAATATCCCAACAAGCTGCTGAACCGAAAGGCTGATCGCGTACTTTGACCCGAGCGAAATCGGATGGACAATCCACGCTTCCGAAGAGACCGCCGGGAAAAGGACACCAAGATACTTCGCGAATCCCACGGCCACCGCTGCAATCGTCCCCGTTTGAATTACCAAGAATAGTGTCCAGCCGTAAAGAAATCCCCACAGGGGTGAATAAGCCTCCCGCAAATACACGTACTGACCACCAGCATGCGGGAATAGAGCTGCGAGCTCACCATAAGAAAGCGCCGCGGAAATTGTGAGCAACCCAGTGAGAATCCAGGTGAGAAGCAAACCGCCGGGCGAGCCGGTCTGCTGTGAAATGTCTGACGCAACAATAAAAATGCCGGAACCAATCATCGAGCCGACAACTATCATCGTGCCGTCGAACAACCCGATGGCGCGGACGAATCCGGGGTCGCCCGCGGCGCTTGCCGATGAGATCGCTTGGGTGCTCTCAGCCATTCGTCAGTCCCTTGTCGTTCCTCTAGCCTGACAACGTCCTTAGACGCCTGCCGCGTGGTTCTCTGCTTCCAGCATTTCTAAGAACTGGCGCGCTCGTTCTCCCGGCTTGCGCGCGCGCAAAATATCGCTAATCACCGCAACCGAATCCGCTCCCGCGCGCACGACTTCTGCAGCCCGCTCCACCGTGATTCCTCCGATGGCAACTATGGGCTTGTCCGTCAACGGCCGAACCTGCCGCATGAATTCAGTCCCAACCACGGGATCCGGATTCGACTTGGTAGAAGTAGAAAAGATAGGCCCCACAGCAATATAGTCCGCCGAACTAGCGGCAGCCCGCTCGAATTGCGCGCGATTGTGTGTCGAGATGCCAACCAGCTTGCTCCGTCCCACGACGGCGCGCGCTTCTTCGACGCTCAAATCTTCCTGGCCGACGTGAACTCCACTCACACCACCAAGGGCCGCCACATCCGCGCGGTCATTCACAAGGAACGTAACACTTCGCGGAATCAGCTCAGCCGAAAGACGCTTAGCACTCTCTAACAAATCGCGTGAAGATGCCCTTTTGTTCCGGTACTGGAGCAGCCGGACACCGGCATCCACAAGTTGGCGGGCGCACTCTGTTTCGGGAATGGTAAGCAATGCTGCGTCTAATATCACATACAGCCGTGGGAGAACAAGACGCATGCTGATTTATTTTCCGTTGGTCCCCACGAGCCGGTCAATGAAATGCGTATTGTAATTCCCCGCCACGAACCTCGAATCGGCCACGATTCTGCGATGGAGCGGGATGGATGTCTTGATTCCTTCAATGACAAACATCTCGAGGGCGCGCTTCATGCGCCCAATGGCTTCCGTGCGGTCGCGGCCTTTAACAATGAGTTTGGCAATCATCGAATCGTAATAGGGAGGAATGACCGCGTCGGCGTAAGCCGCCGAGTCCACGCGCACACCCGTGCCTCCCGGCGCCTGGAACGTCGTAATACGCCCCGCCGACGGCACGAAAGTATCCGGATCCTCGGCATTAATGCGGCATTCAATAGCATGGCCGGAAGGAATAACCGCTCCCGTCGCGTCCTCCATCTTTTCTCCCGCAGCGATGCGCACTTGCGCCTTAATCAGGTCCACACCAGTCACCAGCTCTGTTACCGGATGCTCCACCTGAATGCGCGTGTTCATTTCAATGAAGTACAGCGAGCCATCCTGATCCATCAGGAACTCAACGGTTCCCGCATTGGTGTAACCAATAGCCTCCAAAGTCTTGACGACCATCGCGCCAAGCTCTTTCCTCCGCTTCGGGTCCATCACCGGCGACGGCGATTCCTCCACCAGCTTCTGGTGACGCCGCTGAATGCTGCATTCGCGTTCGCCCAGATGAATCACCTTGCCATGCTGGTCTCCCAGCACCTGAAATTCGATGTGCCGCGGAAACTCCAGAAACTTCTCCATGTAAACATCCGGCGTGCCAAACGCCTGCTGCGCTTCGCTGCGAGCTGTTTGATAAGCACCCAGTAACTCTTCCTGCTTGCGCACCACGCGCATGCCGCGCCCGCCGCCGCCAGCCGATGCCTTCAAAATCAACGGGTAACCGATGTGCTCCGCTTCCTTCGCGAGCTGCTCTTCTCCTTCGACAACACCATCGCTTCCCGGAATCGTGGGCAGGCCCGCGGCTTTCACCTCGCGGCGCGCGCGGTCTTTCTCGCCCATCAACTCGATGACTTCCGGACGCGGTCCTATGAACGTGATCTCAGAAGCCTCACAAACCTTGGCGAAATTGGCGTTTTCGGAAAGGAAACCGTAGCCCGGATGAATGGCGTCCACGTTGGTGATTTCTGCGGCGCTAATCACCTGCGGAATATTTAGGTAGCTTTCGCTGCTGCGCGGCGGCCCGATGCAAACCGCTTCATCGGCGAAGCGCACGTGCAGCGAATTGCGGTCCGCTTCCGAGTAGACTGCCACTGTGGAAATACCCAGCTCTTTGCAAGCGCAAATGACCCGCAGGGCGATTTCCCCTCGATTGGCGACTAGGATTTTCTGAAACATAGCGTGGTGTGCCGGCTATTTCTTCCGGCTGGGACGGATGCCAAAGAGAGGCTGTCCGTATTCGACGGGCTGTCCGTTTTCCACGAAAACTCGCACAACTTCGCCCGTCTCATCCGACTCGATTTCATTCATCAGCTTCATGGCTTCCACGATGCAGAGCGTCTGCCCCGTTTCCACGAACGCCCCGACTTTTACAAATGGCTCCGAGCCGGGACTGGGCGAACCATAAAAGGTCCCCACAATTGGAGATTTCACCAGGTGCAGGTCTTCCGTCAAGCGGGTCTCCGAAGCCGTTGGAGCGGGCGCTGCACCTTCGGATGCCGCAGGTGCGGTTCCCCCCAGGTTTGCAACAATGATCTCAGGAGCCGACGCGGCCCGGCTCGCGGACAATACCACTCCCGACGACGGTTTTCGCAGCCGGATGTGCAAATCTCCGCGCGAGTATTCAAACTCTTCGAGATTGTGCTCGGTCATGAACTGAAAAAGCTGCTCGATTTGCTGCATTTCGGGGTTGGCAAACGTCGGACTGGACTTTGTAGGCTGTTTGCGTTTCATGCCGTTTCTAAAGCTCGATGAGATGCCGCGGTGCGCGGGTCAGTACTTCGGTACGGCCAGCGTGCACGGCGACATCGTCTTCAATGCGAATGCCCCCAATGCCTTCCGCATACACGCCAGGTTCGATCGTAATTACGTTTCCAGGTTCCAGGCGTCGCGCTTGCCCCTTTGCGACCCTGGGGTCCTCATGTACTTCCAGGCCCAGACCATGACCCGTGCTGTGGACGAAAAGATGGGCAAGGCCGTGGCCTTCCAGGACGCGACGTGCCGCTGCGTCAACTTCCCCGCAGCTCACTCCCTCTCTCACCGTCGAGATCGCCGCTCCGTGCGCCTGCAGAACCGCCTTATACCACGTCTGGATGCGTTTTGGCGCACGCCCCACAAAAACCGTGCGCGTAATGTCGCTGCAATAGTGGCCGAGTATAACACCCAGGTCGAGCACCACCAACTCATTTTTCCTCAATCGCTTGGCCGTAGGGCGGGCATGCGGCAGAGCGGCCCTATTCCCGAATGCAACAATCGTCTCAAAGGCAGGACCGGAGGCCCCTCGTTTGCGCATCTGATATTCGATCTCGGCTCCGACGTCTCTCTCGCAGACGCCCGGCTTCAGCAAGCCTATCGCGAGCTCTACAATCTCTCCTGCCAGGATGGCCGCTTTGCGCATTTGCGCCAATTCCCCTAGGTCTTTGCGCGCTCTGAGGGCCTCCACTATCCCCGGCGCAGGAATCCACTCCAGGCGTCCCTTGGACGCTTTCCGCGCCATTTGCAACTGGGAAACCATCATGTGGACGGGGTCGAAGCCTACCCTCCGGGCCTTCGCCTCTCTAAGCGCTTGTGCGGCTGACTCAAACGCGCTTCCTTTCTGCTCCCGGACGCGAACACCTTTGGTCTCTTCTTTCGCCTGTACCACAAACCGTCCATCGGTAACCAGCGTTGCGCCTTTCTTCGAAATCACCAGAGCGCCCGACTCACCGGTGAATCCCGTTAGATAGAACCAGTTCGCGGGATGCGTTACCAATAGCGAATCGATTCTGGACTCGTGGAAGAGTCTCGCTAATGCACGGCGACGATGTTGGAACGCTGTATCCATAAACAGAACGAGGAGACCTCAGTCTCCTCGCTTCGTGCCTCGGTTAAAAGAAAATTTGTTGTGTTATCCGGGAATGATTCGCGGAGTCAGGAAGAACAGCAACTCCTGAGAGGACGTCGTGATGTTTCTCCGCCTGAAGAGATTCCCGATGAGGGGAAGGTTGCCCACAATCGGTACCTCGGAAATGTCCACACGTTGCGAGGAAATGATGACTCCACCAATCACTACCGTGCCGCCATCCGCAACGGTGACCTTGGTCTCGGCCGCTTGCGTATCCAGCGCGGGGACGCCCTGAATGCGGGGAATACCGGCATCAATCTGCGTATTCTCCACCAGCACGTCCATGAAAATTGTGCCTTCCGCGGTAATCTGCGGAGTCACTTCCAGCTTCAACACCGCGTCAATGTATTGTACGGAAATGGTGTTGTTGATGGTCGTTTGAATGGGAATTTTCGTACCTTGCTTGACGGTGGCCTTTTCGTTGTTTTGTGTTATGACCTTGGGCTTCGAGAGCAGTTTGCCGACGCCCTTCGATTCCGCCGCACTGATCATGAAATCCAATGCGAAATTCGCCGAAGTGAATAAATAGCTTAAGCCGCTCGTGGGAGTGCCGGCAGCAAGGTTGGTGACTAATGGCATCGCCACGTCCGTAGCGGTGTTAGAGGTGCCCGACGGCACAGGCGGCTGGCCATTAATGAGTGCCGGCGATGTGGATACACCTGGGATGAACGGGCGGAATATCGGGCTCACGCCTACAGCCGAGTTGCCGCCAAACACGTTGTTGCCCGTGGACGTCGCAAACGCCAGTTGTGTGCCGATGTCCTGCGCAAAGGAGCGTGACGCAGAGACCACCCTCGCTTCGATTTCCACTTGCTGCGACTTGCGGTCCAGCTGCGCTCTCAAATTGTCAATCGTCGGTATGACCGAAGGAATGTCGCGGATAATCAAAGTATTTGAACGATCATCGGAAAGGATGTCGCCGCGCGGAGAGAGGAATTTTTTGAGTGTCTCCTTCATGGTCGCGGCTTTTGCATAACTCAGCACTCGCGTGACGGTAACCGGGTCAACCGCCTCGGCCTGTGCTTTCACCAGGTCACGTTGCGTTTCTGCCTCAGACTTCAGTGTCGCCCGCGTGGCAATCCTCAAAACGTTGCCGTTCAATTGCTTGTCCAAGCCATTGTTCTGCAGCACGATATCCAGCGCCTGGTCCCAGGGCACTTCGTCCAGAACGATTGTCAGGCTGCCCTTGACGGCCGGATCCAACACGACGTTCAACCCGCTGATCTCATGAATCAGGCGGAAGAAGTCGCGCAAATCCACATCCTTCAAGTTGACCGAGATCGGTTCCCCCGTGTACCTCGCTGCTGACGTCTGTGCAGGCGCCGATTGGGCAGCGGTTGTCGCGAGCGTTGTCGCGGCCGCATTTGCCTGCTGAATGGCCTGCTGGGCCGCTTGTTGCGGGTTCCCTTCCGAGTGAGCGGGCCCATTCTTCTCGCTGAACGATGCCAGCGCGACTGAGGGCTGGGTCAGTTCGCCCGGCAAGGCAAAGCGAGGAGCAGGAATCTTTGTAGCGTGACCGGAAACCTCCGCGGGCTTCTGGGATGTCTGTTCTGGCGCTGATGTCGTTAGCGTGGACTTTTGCGAGACGCCCATTGGCGTCGCTTTCGGCGCGCTAAACGAAATGACCACGGCGCCGCCATCGCGCGACACGGAATAGGACGTAGGAGCCGTTAGGTCCACCACCACACGCGCGATATCGGGTTGATACTGGCCCATGCGCACGTCCACAACAGGGGCCGACACTCCTGGAATGACCGTCTTGTGAACAGCCAGCCGAGCGCCTACAAAGTCCAGCACCAGGCGATCCGGGTGCTGCATCCGGGCCGCCCGGACGTCGAGCTTCCCTTCGCCTTCCACCCGCACCGCCGAGTGCTCCGGCGCCTGCGTTATTGCCACGCTGGAGATGACTGCCGATTTCCTTGCGCCCGCGGGCTCCGCGGTCTGCGCTGGCACCGTTTTCGCCGCCAGCGTAAAGCCCGCAAGGATCAGGCAGCCATACTTGAGGGCTGGCCAATTCGTCTTCATTGCTGTTCTCCTGAACTGGTGGAGTAAATTCGCTTGTTCACTTGACGTTCCACGGGCTTGCCGAATGCGTCTTTGCCTTCTTCGTGGAACGAAACGCCGTCCATGGTGATTTTGTCTACGCTTCCGTCATACAGGTGGTCGCCCTCGCGCAGAAAATAGGTCCTCGACTGCGGATTGGAAACCACTGCAATCATTCCGTTGGGAGCACGCACGATCCCATCCAGGCGCAGCGTGCTGACCTGCAGCCCGGCTTTACCAGGCGGAAGGTTGGCAGCAGGCTTGCTCGCTGGTGCCGTCCCTGGCTTCGCTGGCGTTTGTGCTGCAGGTTTTGCCGGAGCCTGTGCCGCAGGTTTCGCCGGTGCTTGCGAAGCTGGCTTTGCCGGAGTCTGCGCCGCCGGCTTTGCAGGAGGCGGCGTACCCGGTTTTGAAGCAGTGGGCGTGCCCGGCTTGACAGGTTGCTGCGCCGTTTGGCCGGCCTGATCGACTACGGGATTTCCGTTAGACGACCCAATGGGGTCTCTTTGCGCGTGCAAACCGGGAGCCGTCGCCGCGATCAAGAGCCCTATTCCAAGAGTTATTGCTGAACGCATAGTTCGCTCATTCCCGCTCAGGGTTTCCCAGGCGTACTGCCCGGTTTGGCTCCAGCTGCAGGAGCAGGAGCCGCGCCGGAATCAGCAGGCTTGGTGAAAAATGTTGTTGCCGTAAAAATTCCAGAAACCGTGCTTCCCGGTCGCACCGGGTACTTTGTTCCTTTGCTGTTCTCCGGCGCATCAAACGACAGATCGCCTACGTTAATGATTCGCGAAAGGCGTCCCAGCCGGCCGAAAAAGTCCAAAACGTTGAAGTACGGGCCGTCCGCCTGTAATTCAAACGGCATCTCGTAGTGGTATTCCTTCGGCACAATGGCCAGCGCCTTGAGCCGGCGGATTTGCACGCTGGAAGCGCTCGCTGCGCCCTGCAGGAGGCGGATAAATTCGTCCGCTTCTTTTTCTTCCGGAACAATCGTCTTCAGGGTGTCCAATTGCTTGTTGAGCGCGTCCATTTGCTGCTTCAGTTCCGCGTAGCGCTGCTTGTAGACCTGAAGCTGCGTCACTTCCTGGGTAAGTTTTGTCCTCTGATCCACCGCGGCCGCCAACTCTTCCCTTTCGCGCGCAATGGGCGAGCCCGGCGTGTAAACTCCCGCGACCATCAGCACCACAGCGATGGCAACGGCCACCAGGGCCTGCATGAACACCGACATGTCTCGCAACGGATTGGCCATGGCGTCCCCTTATCCTTTCTTCGCTGGCGTCTTGGCAGTCGCAGCAGGCGTGGGCGCGTTCGCCGGGCGCGCTTGCACCGCCTGTGGTGGAGCGATTTCTGCCGTAATCTGGAACGTAAAGGTCTGAATAGCCAGGTTTTTATCGTCCTGCTTCGACTCCAGGATTTCCACCTTCTGGAAATACCCGGACCGCTTCAGTGCCGTGATAAGGTTCGCCACCGCATTGATCGATGCGGAAGATCCGTCCATCGACAGCGACGTCCCCTTGCGCGTCATCTGAGTCAGCCATAGGTTTTCCGTACGCGATACGGTGTTGGCTACCATATCCAGCAACTCTTGCCCGCCTGTACGGTCACGCTGCAGTTGTTCAATCGTGTTGACGCGCTGCTGAAGAACGCCCTTTTGCTTTTCAAACGCTTCGACTTGCTGCTTGGTCTGCTCAAGTTCGGTCTTTTGCGCTTGCAGTGTTTTGATCTTGGTGTTTTCTTCCGTCAACTGCCTTTCCCACGTGTAATAAAAGAACCCGAGAACCAACAATCCCACCGCGACGCCAACTCCAATGAACGCCACGGGCATCGCGTTGCCCGTGTCCACGGCCATCGTTGGCCGTCTCGAGGCTTTCGGTCGAATCTGTCCAAGAAGGTTTATGCGAATCATGGCTAGTCGAAGCTCCTCAGTGCCAGACCTACGGCAATCACCAGCCGCGGCGCCATGTCGCGGATCTGGTCATCGCTGTGCCGGCCGGGATTGATGAGCACTCTGCGAAAGGGATTCAGTTCTTCCACAGGCATGGCAAATTCTTCACGCAACAGGTCTACCAGGCCAGGCACCCGTGCCGTCCCACCGGCCACAACAATCCGCTGGATGTTCTCGCCGCTCGCGGTGGCTCGGAAAAAGTCGAATGTTTTTTGAATTTCCAGCGTCAGAATGTCAGAGACGCTGCGCAGAATCTGTTGCTTCTGCTCGTCGGTGACGCTCGGCAGCGTTTCGCCTTTTTTCAGCCGCTCGGCATCCTCGAAGCTCAGATCCAATTCCTTCTGCAGGGCGTCTGTGTACTGGTTTCCACCCACGCTAACGTCGCGCGTAAACAGCGGAATCCCGCCCCGCACGATGTTGATGTTCATCACGCTCGCGCCGATGTTCAACAGCGCCACGGTCTGCGCGCTATCCGGCTCATAGTTCACTTCGAAGCAGTTCTGCAAGGCAAAAGCGTCAATGTCCACGATCATCGGGGTTTTGCCCGCCTGCGCCAGCACGTTGGTATGGTTCAGAATCTTGTCCTTCTTCACCGCCACCAGCAGCACGTCCATCTGCGAGTCCATGGACTCCAGCAGTTGGTAGCTCAGGTTCACGTCGGCAATGTCGAAGGGAATATGCTGGCTGGCCTCCGAAGGAATGCGGTCGTAGAGTTCTTCTTCCGTCATCAAAGGCAGGGGCACGCGCTTAACAATGACCGAGTGTCCGGAAACCGAAGTCGCTACGTTCTTCGTCTTGATGCGCTCGGCATCAAAGATTTTGCTGATGGCGTTGGCCACCTGCGGCGCATCCATGATCGCGCCGTCAACCACGGTATCCGGCGCCAGCGATTCCATGCCGAAGCTCACGAGCTCATAGCCCGCCTTCGTTGCCTTCAGCTCCACGGCTTTGATGGAGCTGGACCCAATATCCAGGCCTACGATCTGCCTGCTCTTTTTTCCGCCAAATAGCCCCATTGCGGCCTCTCTCCTACGATCCTTCTTGCTACGCTCGCCGGACTACCTGCGTCTTCCGGCAGACTGGCTCATTTTCCGTTCCATCCAGCGGTCCAGAATCGTTTTCCTGAGTTTCCAACGATTGCCAAGTTTAAATGCGGGTATTTCGCCCTCTGTAATGTAACGGTACAGCGTATCCGGGGAGATACCCAGATACTGCGACGCTTGTCTTACGTTCATTACTTCGCGCGATTCCATCACAGCGGAACGCCACCCCGGCATTCAAGCACACGCCTGCAATCACAATCGTACAGGTGCGCCCCATTGCGCTGCGGATCGGGATTGAGGGCACAACCCGTGGGTGCTTTATGACATTGTGCACTCCGAGCGTCAAGGGAATCTATAGGTCAGTTGCCCTAAGAATACGGGTAGTTCTAGGCCTTTCGTGGGGTATTGTCGGGTAGTACCACTATATGCATAGGGTCTTTGTCACATCTATCACAATAGCTTGTGCTTTTTCGCTTTGACCACCTGTCCGCGCGTACCGTTAATCCTTTGTCCTCAGCCTCCAAAATCAAAAACCGCTATCTCTTTTTTACTCGCGCTATCTCCTTTTTACCCAGCCATTTGCCGCTTTCCTTCGATTTGTCTTCGCGCAATTCCGCATCAAAAATGCTCAAAGAGTCAATGCACGGCGCCGGATACAACCTCAGTTAATGCCCAAACTTTTCCACAGACCTTCCACACGCTTTTTCGTGGCTTCGTCCATCCGAATCTCGTCCGGCCACGGCCGCGTGAACCCTTCCGAGGCCCATTTCCGCGTCGCGTCGATCCCCATTTTCGATCCGAAGTCTTGCATCCGGGCCGCATGGTCCAGCGTGTCCATCGGCCCCAGCGAAAACTGCACATCCCGCTCCGGGTCCAGCGCACAAAGCGTCTTCCACACCACTTGGCTGTAATTGTGAATGTCCACATCGTGATCCACAACCACGATTACCTTCGTGAACATCGCCTGCCCCAGCGACCAAATTGCATTCATGATTTTTCGCGCATGCCCCGGATAGGACTTTCGAATCGCCACAATCATCAAATTATGAAAAATCCCCTCCGCCGGCATCGCCACGTCCACAATTTCCGGATACTGCATCTTCATCACCGGCAAGAAAATCCGCTCCACCGCATGGCCCATGTAATAGTCTTCCTGCGGCGGTGGCCCCACCACGGTTGTCAGATAAATCGGATCTTTTCTCTGCGTGATGCACTCGACGTGAAAGACAGGATACTCGCCTTCGAGGGAGTAAAATCCCGTGTGATCGCCGAACGGCCCTTCCGTTCGCATCTCATTCAGATTCACATGCCCTTCCAGCACGATCTCCGCATTCGCCGGCACTTCCAGCTCATTCGTCTCGCACTTCACCATCTCCACGGGCTCGCGCCGCAAAAAGCCCGCGAACATCATTTCATCCAAATCCGGCGGAATCGGCAGCATCCCGGCTAGCGCCGTCGCGGGATCCGTCCCAATCGCCACACTCACCGGAATCCGCCCTTCCGGACTCTTTTCACGGGCGCGCCGGAAATGCTCCGCCCCGTGCTTCTGCGTCTGCCAATGCATTCCCGTGGTCCGCTCGTCGTAAACCTGCATCCGGTACATCCCCACATTGCGCTTTCCCGTCTCCGGATTTTTCGTAAACACCAGCGGAAACGTGATGAACCGCCCCGCGTCCTGCGGCCAGCATTTCAAAATCGGAAAATCCAGCAGGTTCACATCTTTCCCCTGCCGCACTACTTCTTGGCAGTCGCCTTTGTTCACGCTTTTCGGAAAAAACGATCCCAGCTCAGCCAGTTTCGGCAGCATTTTGATTTTGTCGAACAGCCCCTGCGGCGTCTCCATCTTTATGAAACCTTGAATCCGTTCCGCCACTTCTTCGAGCGCGTTCACTTCAAACGCCAAACACATCCGCCGCACACTTCCAAACGCATTGATCAGCAGCGGCACGCTTGATCCCTTCGGCTTTTCAAAGAACAACGCGGGTCCCACACTGTTCGGCGCACGCCCCTTATCGCGCGCCACTCTTTGCGCCACTTCCGTAATCTCCAGCACCGGGTCCACTTCCGCCCGCACGCGCTTCAGTTCCCCTTCCTTTTCCAGCCTGCCGATAAACTCCCGCAAATCCCGATACGCCACTCTTTCCTCCAGTAGCAGACTTCAGTCTGTGCTAGCTGCCCATGCGCCAGCGTTGTCCCTAAGACCGGCCAACTCTAGCACGTCGCCGCTCCCTTTTGTTCCCCCACACCTGCCTCTAACCAGCACCAGCCCTGGCGCATCGAATTCATGCGTTTCAAAAAATTCAAACTCAACGCTCCGCAAGGAAATCACCATGCCCAAGATGAAAGTCGCTGTAATCCCCAAGCCCGGCGCCGATTTCGAACTCCAGGAACGCGACATTCCTCAGCCACCCGCCGGACACGTCCGCATCCGCGTCCAAGCCTGTGGCATCTGCTTCAGCGACCATCTCGTCAAAGACGGCCTTTGGCCCGGCGTGAACTACCCCCGCTCTCCCGGTCACGAAGTCGCCGGCATCATTGACGAAGTCGGGGCTGGCGTCACCACTTGGAAGAAAGGCCAGCGCGTCGGCGTCGGCTGGCACGGCGGCCATGATGGCACTTGTCTGCAATGCCGCCGCGGCGATTTCATCAACTGCGCCAACGAAAAGATCACCGGCTTCAGCTTCGACGGCGGCTACGCCGAGTACACGGTCGTTCCCGCCGAAGCCGTCGCCGCCATGCCTGAATCACTCGACCCCGCTGAAGCCGCCCCGCTTCTCTGCGCTGGCATCACCACGTTCAACGCCCTGCGCCATAGCGGCGCAGTCCCAGGTGATTTGGTGGCCATTCAAGGAATGGGCGGCCTGGGCCACCTCGGCGTGCAATTCGCTAGCAAGTTCGGCTACCGCGTCGCCGCCATCAGCCGCGGCAAGGACAGCGAGGCGTTAGCCAAAAGACTTGGCGCGCATATCTACATTGACAGCTCCGCCACCAACGCTGTCTCAGAGCTCCAAAAACTCGGCGGCGCTCAAGTCATCCTCGCCACCGCGCCCAGCGGTAAAGCGATGTCGGAGCTTGTTCCCGCCCTCGCGCCACGAGGAACATTCCTCGTCATCGGCGCCAGTGGCGACCCTCTCCAGGTTCAAACCAGCCTCATGATCGTCGGCAGCAAGACCATTGAGGGCTGGGCCTCCGGCATCGCCACGGCCTCTGAAGACACTTTGCGCTTCGCTGAACTCTCCGGCGTTCGCCCGATGATCGAAAAGTTCCTGCTCGCCAAAGTCAACGAAGCTTACGCGCGCATGACCAGCGGCAAAGCCCAATTCCGCGTCGTCCTTACGATGTGACTCACGGGACCTTCCCGACGCGGCCCCTTCAAA
>WNGQ01000663.1_pt1 | contig 35490 bp, 30 predicted proteins | sample 5407661 | NCBI WGS metagenome assembly WNGQ01 (sample SAMN13153382, study PRJNA577476) | soil metagenome | isolation source: 60 cm soil or saprolite under Garry oak tree replicate 2 | place: USA:California | collected 2016-06-15 | reverse complement strand
GGTCGAACCGGATCGCCCCGCGCGTGAGCTCGTTGAGCCGCGGCGCGACCTCCGGGGTCAGGGCGTCGGCGCGCATGGCGTCGATCACGACAAGCAGGACGTTGAGCGTCGGCGGGTGCGACTCGCACCGCAGGGGGGCGCGCGGGTAGTTCAGCGCGCCGTCAGGCGGCCGGGCGAGCGCGGCGACGAGGCCCTGCTCGCGCGCCTCATTCCGATCCAGGAGACCGAGCTTCCACAGATTCCCGGCATCCCGGTACGGGAAGTAGAGCGGCAGGTATCGGGTGAACGCGGTCACGGGCACGTAGTAATGCGCCTCCGCCCACCAGTGGATGAGGTGGCTGGCGAGCAGGCAGCCCCCGAGGACCAAGGGAAGATACCACTCGATTCGACGCGGCGCCGAGAGCGCGGTGCGCTTCCACACCCAGACCGCCAGCATCGCCTCGATGGCCGTGCCCAGGAGGAAGTAGAGCGCGAAAAACGCCCAGGACGGGGGCGCGAGCAAGGTGATCGTCAAGATGCCGAGGTGATATCGGTTCTCGGCGAAGACGAGGCTGTCAAGGGCGAGAAAGCTCAGCACGGCGCTGGCCAGAAAAACGCCGACAGACAGAATCACGGGCGGCCGCGGGATCAGCATCGTCACGGGGACGAGCACCAGGGCGATCGGGATATAGGCCAGCATGGCCACGTGGCCCATGAAGGCGACGATGGCGTAGAGCCAGGCCGGCGAAGGCGTGAGAGCGAAGTAGTACCAGAGATAACGCAGACCCACCACGGCCAGAAGGGCGGCGTTGACGAGGGCAAACCGGTTCGACCAGCGGAGAAGCCGCCTTCGGATGCTCATCTCCCCCTGCCGGGCCGGCGCCAAGCGCTCAGCGAGGAGTCCCCGATGCTCCGACGCCCGCCCGCTCGTCCGCCATGCGAGCAATCTCCCGCGCCCCCAGCTCAACGCTCCGCCCGAAGTTGAACACCCATTCTTCCCGCAGGGCGGCGGTGCGCACACGAAAGGCTGCCGAGCCGCGAAGCAGCGCGGCCACGTGCTGCGGCGCCTCCGTCAATCGGTCGAGGCGCAGCACGGCTCCCAGCTCCCGACGGATGCGCAGCTCCATCGGCTCCAGTCCGAGCTCCGCATAGGTCGGGTTCCGCACGCGGGGCGGGACGTCGACGAAGAGCACCGGCTTGCCGAGTCCCAGAGCGTACTCGATGGCCATGGCTGACCAGTCGCAGATGAGGAGGTCGGACTCCAGCAGGGAGGCGCTCTCCTCCATACGATCCACATGCCGGAAGCGCGGGTCCGCTCCGAACCGGGCAACCAGACTCTGCACGAGGCGCGGCGCCAGCCGAGCCGTCTGGTAGTGCGGCCGCAGGATCACGCGGATGCCCGCCCCCAGCAAGATGCCGATCAACTGCTCGCCGCACACGTGCAGGATCGAATGCTCGCCCCATGTCGGCGCGAGGAGGGCGGTCGTCGTGTTCGACGCTTCGCGCGGATGGGAAGCGGCCAGGGCGACGAGCTGCTCGAGCCGGGGGTAGCCGTAGGCGAACAGGTGCTTGGGGAGCAGGCCCTTCAGCTGCTCGCGCCGGCGGATCTCCGCGACGTGGTGCGGTCCCGTGCACAGGAGACTGTCGTAGTGATCGTAAGAGTTTTCGTGGTCCACCATGTGCGTGCTCCCCATGCTGTGGAACACGTAGGCGTATCGAACGGGGTGGATCGATCGCTTGAGCTGGAAGTTCTGGAGATCGAGCATGGTGAGAACCATGACGTCCGCCTTGAGCGCCTGGAAGAACCAGATGCACACGGCGCCCGGGCGGATGCGGAAGGCGTGGAGGCCGGGCCGGGAGACCGCCGGCATGGGCGCCGCCTGCTCGGAGGTGACGTGGCAGACCGTGCGGGACAGCCTCTCGATCAGAAACTCGATGAGGGGCTGGAGATGATGCCAGTCCTGGTGGCTTTCCGAGTAGAAGACGATATTGCGATCGCTCGAGGGAAGGTTCTGGAAGCGTCGGTAGCTGCTCCAGTCCTGCCAGAGCTTCATGGGCCGTCACCGCGCCCGAGCCGTAGTCGCTCGGCGCTGCCCGCCCGGCGCACGCGTGGGTCCACCGCGGAGGCGCGCTACTCGTCCGCTACGGGTGCGCCTTCCGCCGTTCCCGGCCGAAGCCCGCGCTTCTTGCCTCGAAACAAGCCGACGATCCGGTACCAGAACATCTTGACGGCCAGCGCCACCGCTGCCGCCACTCCGAACACGGCCGAGAGGAGCATGCTCCCGGTTCCCGGATCGAGGTAGGCGTACGCGGGAGAGGCGATGGAAAGGGAGGCCGCGAGAACAATCATCACTCGGGACGCTCGCGAAAACGTCATCTTATGGGTTCCACGCCTTTCTTGAGTAACAGAATCGGCCGTGGGAATCAAGGCCGCCGGGCCGTGCGGTCGACTCAGACACGAAAGGTGTACGTCCGGGTGGGGTCACGCTCGATGTCGGGCGGAAAATTCTTCCGCTTGTCGGCATAGTAGCGCACGCGGTGATCCCCGGCAGACTGCCGGTTGTACGTGATGTAGAGCACGCGCCGACGCTCCGCGGTGAGATTCGGGCCCGAGGCGTGCGGCGTGTAGGAATCGAAGAACACGGCATCGCCGGTCCGGGTTGGCACCGGGCGGGCCCCCAGGCGACGCATGTCGTCGTCGGTCAGGGGCGTCCACTCACCCCCGAGAAGTCCGCGTGTGTGCTGCCCGGCGCAGAGCTCCAGGCAGCCGTTGTCGGCGGTGGTGGCGTCGAGGCTGACCATGGCGGTGATGAACAGGTCGGCGTAGGTGCTCCAGCCCGCCTGCTGGTCCTGATGGGGCTTGAAGCCGTCGCCTCCAGGCAGCTTGAAGTTGATCTTGTCCTTGAAGAGCACGGCCGGCTCCCCGAAGAGCTGGGACACCGTGCCGCACAGCTTGTCACCGTCGCACAGGGCGGCAAAGCCGGTATGGAACGGGCAGAAATTCTCGATCCGCTGGAGCACGCGCTCTCCGGGACGCAGCAGGCTCGGCTCGAAGTACATCATCTGTCGACCGGGAACCTCGGGGAGACCTTGCAGCTCATCGGTCCACGCCGAGATCCGCTGCATCTCCCCCGTGTCGAACAGGCCGGGTACCACCACGAAGCCGTCGCGCTTGAACTCCTGGATCGGTGAGGCTGGGGTGTCATGCCCCCGCTGCGTCTCGGGCCCGCAAGTCTTCTCTCTCATCCGCCTGTGCATCCTCCGTGTCGGACCGCGAGGCACGTCCGTCCGCTCCACTTCTTTGGCCAGGAACACGGTTACGATACTATACTCGCGTTTATGCCGGGGCATGACGTGACGGCCATCATCCTTGCCGCGGGCGTGGCCCGCCGGCTGGCGCCGCTGACCGACCGGACCCAGAAATCACTCCTACCCGTCGGAGGCCGTCCGATTCTCGCGTGGATGATGGCAGCCCTCCATGCGGTTGGCGTCCCGCGCGTCGTGATCGTGGTCGGGCACTGCGCGGATCAGGTGACAGCCCTCTCGGCCTCCGCTCCGCCTGGCATGGTGGTGCAGTTCATCGACAACCCCGCCTATCGACTGGGCTCGGCGGTCTCCCTCTACAGCTCGCGCGATGTGATCGTCGGGGGGCCGACCCTCATCATGGACGCCGATGTCGTGTTCCCCCGGGAGTTTCTGCGTCGGCTCGTTGGCTCGGCAGCTCCGAACGCCCTCCTCGTCGATGGCGGTTTTGCCGACACTGGCGAGGAAGTCAAGGTCTATACGAAGAGCGATCGGGTGATCGCCCTCGGCAAGAAGGTGGTTCCCGAGGCGTGGGACCGCGTCGGCGAGGGCATTGGCTTCTTCAAATGCGGAGCGGGGGCAGGCCCGGAGCTGGTGCGTCTGCTCGAGCAGGTGATCGAGGAGAGCCACCGGCTCTGCGAGTACGAGGATGCGCTGCATCTTCTCGTGAGCCGGCAGCACGTCCAGCCGGTGGACGTGACGGGATTGCCCTGGACGGAGGTCGACTTCGTCGAGGACCTGCGACGGGCGCAGGCGGAGGTGTTCCCCGCGATTGCGCGGCTCGAAGGCCCATGAGCGGGCATCGCGAAGGGCGCCCCCTCTCGGCCGGGGTGCCAGGCTAGGGTACGAGACGGGGCATGTCGGGCTGCACGGCCTCCTCCAGCGTGAGGGGCGTCACCTTCCGGAAGGGCTCGCGTCGAATCGGGCAGTCCTCGAGATCGCAGACTGCGCAGTAGATCCGATGGCAGGGGTCGGTGTGGAAAACCATCTCGCCCTCGACCCCGAGATCCTGGATGACCCGCGCTGCCACATCTTCCGCTACCTCGTGCGCCCGGTCGACACTCCAGAACTCGGGGACCACCAGATGGGCCTCGACGTGATGGAAACGCCCCGAACGAATCGCGCGCAGGTGATGCACGCGGATCACGCCGTGGCCGACATACGCCTGCAGCCCACTGAGAACGCGGGTGAGGAGCGCCGAATCCTCCTCGTCGAGGAGACCACCGGCTGCGTAACGCACGAGCCGAAAGCCGGTCCACATCAACGAGAGGGCGACGACAAGGGCGATCACGGGGTCGAGCCAGGCGATGCCCGTCAGGTAGACGAGGCCGAGGCCCACCACGATACCCGAGCTGGTCAAGAAGTCGGCCAGGACGTGCTGCCCGTCGGCCACGAGCGTCAGCGACCGATAGCGGCGGCCCGTGCGCACGAGATACCAGCCGAGAACGAGATTCACGAGACCGGTGAAGAGGATGATGAGGCCGCCCATGCCGAGCTGGCGGACTTCGGGCCCGGCGAGGAGGCTCCGGCCGACCTCGTACACGATGACCACGGCCGCGAACGCGATCAGCCCGCCCTCGAAAGCCGCCGAGAAGAACTCGATCTTGCCGTGGCCATAGGGATGGTTGCGATCGGCGGGGCGCCCGGCAAAGACGAGGCCGCCGATAGCGAAGAGCGCGGCCACGACATTGACGATGGTCTCGAGGGCATCCGAAAGGATGGCCGTGGAGCCGGTCATCCGATAGGCCTGGTACTTGGCCCCGAGCAGGATCAGCGACACGACGAGCGACAGGATTCCCGCGCGCAGACGGATCCTCGCATCGTCGTCGACGCCGGGAACAGCGACGGGCGGAGCGAGCTCTGGCGTCACGCTCCGATCATACTCCGCCGGCCCGCACGAGGGGAGCGCGTCAGGCGCGAGCGTCGCGATCGCCGTCGAGCATGGGGGCAAGGAGCGGCGCCAGGATCATGGTCCCGGCCGTACCCAGGATCACGAGCCACGACCAGCCGAGCGCGATGCGCCCCGACTCCGAGAGCGTCAGGAGCACGAGGTTGACCATGGCCATGATGACCATGGCCGCCACATTGGCCCGGTTCGCGCGCAGCTTCGTGACAAGTCCCAGCAGGAAGACGCCCAGGAGCGAGCCGAAGGTCACCCCGGCGATCTTGAAGGCCAGCCACAGGATCCTGTCGAAGAAGGAAAAGCCCCAGGCGAGGAAGGCGAGGAGCAGGCCGAAGACGACCACGGCCACCCGGGAGACCATGAGGTAGTGGCGGTCGGTGCCGCCGCGCACGAGGACGGGCCGGTAGATGTCGGTGACGAAGGAGGCGGCGAGCGACCCGAGGGGCGAATCGATCGAGGCGAGCACGATGGCCGTGAGCATCACGCCGCGCAGCAGCTCGGGCATGACCGTGCGGATGAAGAAGGGGAAGATCTCATCCGGACGCGGCAGCGCCTCTCCTGGATGCTGGGCGTAGAACGTGAAGAGCCCGGCCCCGATGGCGAGATAGAGGAGCAGCGTCACCAACGTCCCGATGGGCGTGAGGGCGAGGGTGCGCTGGCTTTCCCCGCGCGTCTCCACGGTGAGGAGACGCTGCATCAAGTCGTGGTCGGTCCCGAAGGCGGCCATGGAGCCGACGAAGCCGTTGAGCACGGCGAGCCAGAAGATGTTGGGGTCGGTGAGCACGCGCCGCCAGAAATCGGGCGCGCCCGGCGCGGGTCCCCAGTTGATGACGGCGAGCCGTCCGGCCTCGGCGGCGGTGCCGAGCATGGCCCCCAGTCCGCCGTCGATGCTGAAGGCGAGAAAACCGACGGTGAGCGCGCCGCCGATGAGAAAGGTGCTCGCCTGAAAGACGTTGGTCCACACCACGGCCTGGACCCCGCCCAGGCCGATGTACGCAATGGAGACGACCGTGAAGAGGGCGATGGTCGCCCAGAGCGGCCAGCCGACGAGCACGGCCACGGCCAGCGCGGCGGCCATGAGTCGCACCCCCGAGCCCAGGAGCCGCGTGATGAAGAAGAAGATCGAGCCCGTCACCTGGCTCGCGGGACCGAAGCGGTGGCGCAGGAACTCGTAGATGGTGGTGCAGTCGTAGCGGTAGAAGGCGGGGATGAAGAGGTAGGCCACGGCGAGCTTGGCCAGGCTCGAGCCCACGAAGAACTGCGCGTACTCCCAGTTCTCGCTGTAGGCGGTGGCGGGGACCGCGATGATGGTGACGGCGCTGATCTCCGTGGCGAGAAAGGACAGACAGGCCGCCCACCACGGGATGCGCCGACGCGCGAGGAAGAAATCCGCGGTACCGCGCTGCTCGCCGCTGAAGGCGCCCCCGATGGCGATGAGGGCGAGGAGCGATCCGAGAAGGATCGCGTAGTCGGGCCAGGTCAGCGTGGACGCCATGAGCCTGGGCCATTATGGCGAAGCCGGGCGCGGCGAACGATTATTGGATCACCTCGTCAGCCCGCGCGAGCAGTGATGGCGGAATCGTCAGGCCGAGAGCTTTGGCGGTCTTGAGATTGATCACCAGCTCGAACGTGGTGGGCTGTTCGATGGGAAGATCGCCGGGCTTGGCGCCCTTGAGGATCTTGTCGACGAGGACCGCGGCGTGCCGCCACAGCTCCCGCCGACTCGCCCCGTAGGCCATGAGGCCGCCTGCTTCGACAAACCCGCTGCTCCCATAGATCGCGGGTAACCGATATCGAGCCGCGAGCTGGGCGATGACGGTCTGGTTTGCCAACGTGAGTGAGTCCTGTATGACGACCACGGCCTTCTCGTTCCCGCGTTTCGCCACCTCGAAAGCCTGACCCAGGTCATCAGCCTTTCGGATCTCGAGCGACCGGAGCTTGACCGCGAGTTTCTGGGCGGCCGCCTGAGTCTCTTGCCATGTGTGGACCGAACCTGGGTTGGCGCCATTCCACAAGACCGCCAGGCGAGAAAGCCCCGGAAGGAGCTCTTTCAGCAACTCGATTCGCTTGCCGCTCAGCTCCGAATTCAGACTACTCGTGCCGGTCAAATTCCCGCCTGGTCGCGCCAGGCTCGTCGCGAGGCCCGCCCCGACGAGATCCGCAGCCGTCGCAACCACGATCGGAATCGTCGTCGTAGCCGACCGCGCGGCAAGCGCGCCCTGCATGCCCACGGTGACAATGACGTCGACCTTGAGACGTACCAGCTCGGTGGCGAGCCCATCGAGTCGCTCGATCCGCCCCTCGGCGTAGCGAGCGTCGATGATGACGCTCTGTCCCTCGAGGTAGCCATGTTCGCGGAGCCCTTGGCGAAACGCTTCTTCGGAGGTCCGCTGCCCAGGCGCCCCAACCCCGAGAAAACCGATCCGCCAGACCCGTCTCGCGGGTTGCGCGCCGGCGGCCAGAGGAGCGGCCAGGAGGGCACCCGCCGTTGTCATCAGGAAGGTCCGACGCGCCACCTGGTCCGTGGCGTGAGCGGGCAGGCCGGCAGGCTTCATGGCGAGAGCTATCGTAGTCGAAGGGCGGGAAGTGGGCCAGCGCATCGAGGTCCGGAGGTCTCGGACCTCGAAGCGCTCAGCCGAGGTCTGCTGTGCGCGCGAAAGAGCCCGGCCGAGAGCTAGGAGCCGGCCTTTTCGCGGAGCGTCTTGAGGAGGTCGGCAAAGGAGCCGCGCTGGATGATGCGGCCGAACTGGGTCTTGTAGTTGGCCACCAGACTCACGCCGTCGACGTACAAGTCGTAGACGGCCCAGCGCTCGCCCGCCTTGTTGAGGCGGTACTCGATCTCGATCTGCGAGCCCTTGGGGGTGACGACCCTGGACTGCACGACCGCCGCATTGCCCTCCACGCGCTCGCCCGTATAGCTGATCGGCTCGCCCGCATACTGCTCGATCTTGCCCATGTAAGAGCTGGCGATGAGACCGCTGAAGAGCCGGATGAACTCGTCCTTCTCGGCCTGCGACACCTGGGTCCAGTATCGGCCCAGCGAGATCCGCGACATCTCCTCGAAGTCGAAGAGCGATTCCGCCGCCTTCCGGATCTGGGCGCGGCGCTGATCCGTGGACACCTTCTGGACCGGGGTACCACCTTGCTCGGGGAAGACCTGCTTCACGGCCCCCTGCACCGTCTCCGTGGGGCTCGCCGCAGCCGCCGCTCCCGCCGACGCGAGCAGCATCACCATGATCACGCTCAGCACGATTGGTCTGGTCACCCTGATCACCTTGTCCTCTCTCCGCGATTCGCCCTTGCGTGCGAGCCGCTAGTGTCCCACAGGGCCTGAGACGATGCTAGAGCGGACAAATTCATATCGCTGCCGCACATCGAAGGGGCAGAATGGCCGTCATGGCGCGGACATGGACAGTGGGCGTCGACGCGGGCGGCACGTGGGTGCGCGCGCGGGCCACCGATGACCGCGGCCAACGGCGGCGTGCCCGCGTGCGGGCCACCGCGTCGGAGGAGCTCGGGCTCACGCTCGACAGGATCTGGCGGCGATGGCGAATGCGCGGCTCCGACATCGCCCGGCTCGTCGTCGCCTCCCGCGGGGTGTGGACTCCGGCCGAGCGTCGTCTCGCCGCGCGCCGCTTCCGAGGCCTCGCCCGCGAGGTTCTCGTCATCTCAGACGCCGAGGCTGCCTATCTCGGCGCTCTCGGCCCCGGGCCCGGCGTGCTCGTCCTCTCGGGCACCGGCTCCATCGTGCTCGGGCGCGATGCCCGGGGACGATGGATACGGCGCGGCGGGCTCGGCCCGCTCTTTCACGACGCGGGCTCCGCCTTCTCTCTCGGGCTGACATGGCTCGGGCACGGAGACGAAGCGCGGGCTCGGCGCTTCGCGAAGGCGCCGGACGCCGTGGCGCGGATCGCCGCCCTCGGGCCGCGCGTCATACGCCTGGCCCGGAGCGGGAACGTCACGGCGCGGCTCGTCGTCGGCGCGGAGGCCGCGGCGCTTGCCTGGACCCTCGCCCGTGTCGCGGGCGCTCTCCGTCTCGAGGGAGAGACGGCGGCGAGCTGGGCGGGGAGCCTCATGGGCGACGACTACTTCCGCGCCCAGGTGTGGCGCTGGGCGCGACGGCAGGGACTGCGCGTCACGCCGCGCGCGCCGCGCGAGAGCGCCCTGGACGCCGCCGCGCGTCTAGCCGCCGCCCGCGGGCGCTGAGCGCGCGCGGTACCAGATCCACGCCGCCGGTCCCGTGAGGGCCGCGGCGAGGCCGGCCATGGTATTGAGCCAGCCCGCCGTCGCCATGGCGAGGAGCGCGGCCGCCGAGGGCAACACGGCGGTGAGCCAGAAGCCCGCGGCGCCGCCGCCCACGCGGAAGGGCCGGGAGAGGTCCCGCTCGCGCAGCCGCAGGGCCACGAAGGCGGCCATCTCGAGGAGCAGGGTCAGCGAGTAGAGCCACACGTTGAGGACGATCAGCTCCTTGAACGACCAGAGCGCGCACACGCTGTAGGCCGCGCACGACACGAGGACCGCGACCCACGGCACGCCCGTGCGGCCCGAGGTGGCCGCGAGCCATCGCGGCAGCATGCCCCGGAGCGCGAGGGCAAAGGGCAGCCGCGAGTTGGTGAGGACGAGGGAGAGGAAGAGCCCCGCCGTCGCCGTCACCGCGCCGGCGACGACCGCGCCCGCGAGCCACGGGCCGCCCACGGCCGAGGCGATCACGGGCCAGTGACCCGTCCGCCAGCCCTGCCAGTCCCGCGTGGCGGCCAGGCCCGCGGCCACCGGCGCCACGTTGGCGAGGGCGATGAGGGGCAGCGCCCACCAGAGCGCGCGTCGATATGTGGTCTCGGGCGCGCGCGTCTCGCCGAGCACCGTGCTCGGCGTGTCCCACCCGGAGTAGTTCCACATCATCACCGCGAGTCCGAGGCCGAGCCCGCCCACGAGGCCCTGACCCGGCGCGGCGAGCGGCACCCACGGCGCGTGGTCGGCATGCGAGGCGGAGGCGAGGGTGAGCCACGCGATGGGGAGCAGCGCGCCGACGGCCAGGGCCGCCGCGCCCCAGCCCGTGAGCCGGACGCCCGCGAGATTCACGGCCGTCAAGACCCAGATGAAACCGAGGGCCAGCCCCGCACGCTCCGTCGTGGTCATCTCCGGATGCCAGTGGCGGAGGTAGTCGACGAAGAGCGCCGGATAGACCGCGACGTCCACGAAGCTGTTGAGCCAGCTCCACCACCCGACCTGAAAACCCCAGAAGGGGCCGAAGGCCCGCGCGACCCAGGCGACATAGCCGCCTTCCTCGGGCAGGGCGGAGCCCAGCTCGGCCATGGCGAGGGCGACGGGAAGACTGACGAGCAGGGGCGTGACGATCAGGAGGCAGAGCGCGAGGCCGGGGCCGAAGACGGAGACCGCGTCCTCCATCCCGTACGGACCGCCGCTGACATTGAAGAAGACGACGGCCAGGAAAGGCAGGAAGGCGAGACGCTGGGGGGCCGCCCCCCTCACGCGGACTGCGCGGCGCGGATCAGATCCGGCAGACCCTTCAGCCACTCGTCGATGGGCGTGGTGGCGTCCACGATGATCTCGAGCTTGCCGCTGGGCATGCGGCGCACGCGGCCCTGCCCGGTGCCGAGCGGTATCACCACGTGCTCGCGGTGGATGCCCATGGCGTCCAGGACGGTGAAGATCTTGTTGATCTCGTTCATGCCGACGGCATCGAGCATGGGCGCTCCTCCCGCCGGCATCCTAAGTTGTGATAGCCTCGGGGTCAATGCGGCGCATCGTCCTGCTCGCGCTCGCCTTCCTGATGCTCAGTACCCCGGTGCGGAGCGCGGAGCCGCCGCTCTTCGACGGCCATATCCACTACAGCCGGCCCGACTGGACCGCGTACACGCCCGACCAGGTGTTCGCCATTCTCGATCAGGCGGGGATCCGCCGCGCCCTCGTGTCCAGCACGCCCGACGACGGCACGCTCAAGCTCTACGAGCGTGATCCCAAGCGCGTCATTCCCATCCTCCGCCCGTATCGCACGCGCGACGACATGAGCACGTGGTGGAAAGATCCCGCCATCATCGCGTACCTCGAGGAGCGGCTGACCAAGGGCGTGCACCGGGGGATCGGCGAGTTCCACATCCACGGCAAGGACATTCGCACGCCCGAGCTCGCACGCATCACGGAGATGGCCGTGCAGCGGAACCTGTACCTGCACGCGCACTCCGACGACGCCGCCGTCATCGAGCTCTTCGCCATCGAGCCTCGGTCGAAGATCATCTGGGCGCACGCAGGCATGTCCTCGGGGCCGCAGGCTGTGGGCGCGCTCATGGACAAGCACGCGAGCCTGTGGGCGGATCTGTCCTTCCGCTACGGCGACGTGGCCCCGGGAGGCACCCTCGACCCCGCCTGGCGCGCGCTCCTCGTCCGCCACGCCGATCGCTTCATGCTGGGCAGCGACACGTACATCACGTCACGCTGGGAGCAGGTGGTGGGCATGGCCGGCGAGGCCAGGAAATTCCTCAAGCAGCTCCCACCCGACGTCGCCGAGAAGATCGCCTACAAGAACATCGAACGTCTCTTCCCCTGATGACTTCAGCGGACGTCGAGCTCGGCGGCCACTCGCTCGATCTGACTCCAGGTCTCGTCCTCCACGGGCACACCGTCCCGCCGTCGTTCTGCCTCGAGGCGCGCCTCCGGCTCGCCCGGGATCAAGATCTCCTTGGAGCCCTGGGCGAGCTTTGCCGACTTGACCCAGCCGAAGAGGCCCGCGACCTGCGCGTGGAAATCCGCCAGGGGCACGAAGCGCTCCACATCGAGGCAGATCATGAGGGTGCCGTTGGCGAAGACCCCGGGAGGCGGGCCAGCCGGACCCGTGCCCGAGAGAATCCCGCCCAGGATCTCCACGGCGAGCGATAGCCCGTAGCCCTTGTGCTCGCCCGCCGTCAGGAGCGAGCCCACGGGATCGCCGTAGAAGATCTCGGGGTCAGTGGCCGGTCGACCCTCGGCGTCGATGAACCAGCCGAGGGGCGCCTGCTGCTTGCGGTTCTTCTTCACCCGCATCTTGCCCTCGGCGACCACGCTCGTGGCGAAGTCCAGCACCATGGCGGGTCCTGCCGCTCCCGGAATGCCGATGGCGTGCGGGTTGGTGCCGAGGCGCCGTCCGGAGCCGCCCCAGGGCGCCACGTTGAGGCCGTGCACCGCGTTGACCCAGAGCATGGCGACGAGACCCTGCGTCGCCGCCATCTCGGCATAGTCGGCGAGGCGCCCGACGTGCCCGGTGCGCGAGAGTCCCACGGCGGCGAGGCCAGAGGCTTTGGCCTTGGCGATGGCCATGTCCATTCCACGCCGCGCCACCACCTGGCCGAAGCCGCGCCCGCCGTCGAGGCGCGCCATCACCGGCGTCTCCGCCGTCATCGTGATCGGCGACTTCGGGTCAACGGTGCCCTTCCGGACGGCCTCCGCGTATTGCGGGATGCGGATGACGCCGTGAGAATCGTGGCCACGGAGATTGGCGCGCACGAGCAGCGTGGCGATCCACGCCGCATCGCCGGCGGGCGCGCCGAGGGCCTCGAAGATGCGCGTCGCGGTCGACTCGAGCCGGGAAGCGTCTATGGTCGGCATGCCGGATACAATACCCCAAAAGCCTGCTCTTTTCGGCCCTTACATGGCCGCGCGGCGCCGTGCCGACGCAGCTCTGGCGCCCGGGCATAATTCTTGCCTCGGGGCTCAAACTCTCGTAACCTGATCGGACGGGCTATCCATTGTATTAGGATGCCGACGATGTATCAGGATGCCGACGATGTATCAGGATGCCGACGAGCATCGAGCGAGTGGAACAGCACGCATGATCAGTCGCGCCGATCTTTCCCGTCCGGCCAACCAGGGGGTCTCTACCCCGCGTGGGGCGCGTCCCCTCCGCACGCGGACACGCGAGCGCCTGCCCTGGGCTTACCTCGCCGCCTTCTTCCTCGGAACCGCGCTCGTCTCGACGTTCATCTGGTACCAGATCGAGACCGAGCGCCAGGTCGTGCTCGCGAACTGGCAGGCGCGCGTGACCGCCATCGCCGAGGGACGCGCGCGGCTCGTCTCCGACTGGTTCAACGCCCGGCGCGCCGACGCCGACGTGCTCGCCGCCTCCCCTTCCGTGCGCGCCTTCGTGCTCGAGGGCGGCAGCAAGGGCGGCGACGTGCGGAGCGCGCTCGTTCCCCAGCTCGATCGCGTGGCCACCGCCTACGGCTACTCCGGCATCTCGCTCATGGACACGCAGGGACGCACCCTCGCGCGCTCGACGGGCGCCTCCGATCCCGGACGGGAGAGCGCGGAGGCCGTCCTCCTCGCGGTGCGAAACCGCGCCATGCGCGCCGACCTCGTCGAGGAAGCCTCCCGGAAGCTCCTCGTGATCAGCGTGCCCATCTTCGGCGACGGCATCGGCTCCAACCGACCCGTGGTCGGCGTGGTTGCCCTCATGATGGATCCGGCCACGCGGCTCTTCCCGCTCCTCTCCGACGAGACGGTCCCCACCCGCACTGGCGAGACCCTGCTCTTCCGCATCGACGGCCCCAAGCCCAGCTACATCTCGACCCTCAAGGGCCAGTCCGCGGGCTGGTCGGCCGTGGACCGCTCCCTCGAAGACCTGGTCCCGCGCGCCAAGCGCGCGGCGGACGGGCGCGAGACCTTCGGCGAGATGTTCGACTATCGCGCCACCCCCGTCTTCGCGGCCACGCGCTGGATCGCGCCGGCCGGCTGGGGTCTCGTCCTCAAGGTCGATCGCGAAGAGGCGCTGGCCGACTTCTATCAGGCGGGCAAGCTGGCCGGTCTCGCGGGCGCCTTCCTCACCCTGGCCCTGGCCGGCGTGCTGATCAGCCTCTGGCGCCAGAGCCAGCGCGCGGCCCTGCTCCGCGACCAGATGAAGCAGGAGCGCGCCATCTTCAACCTGAAGGGCTACGCCGAGAAGATCGTCGCCTCGGTGCCGTCGGGCCTGCTCCTGCTCTCCGCCGACCTGCGCGTGCTCTCCGCGAACCGCTCCTTCCTCGAATCGTTCTTCCTGCGCCGCGACGACGTCGTGGGCCACGCCCTCGAGGACGTCGTCCGTGCCGAGGGCCTCCTGCGTCGCGCCCGCGAGGTGATGCAGTCCGGCGTCGCCCAGCCCGACATGCTCTTCGAGCTTCACCTCCTTCACCGGCACGAGGCGCGCCCCGTGCGCGTCACCATGACGGGCATCCGCATCGAGGAGCAGGAAGAAGCGCGCCTGCTCCTCATCATCGAGGACCTGACCGAGGAGGAGCGCCTCCAGTCGGCGCGCCTCGCCTCGGAGCAGCGCTTCCAGGATCTCGTGCAGGGCCTCGACGCCATCGTGTGGGAAGCCGATGCGGCCTCCCTGCGCTTCTCGTTCGTCAGCCAGCGCGCCCAGACCATCTTCGGCTTTCCCACCGAGCGCTGGCTCGAGCAGCCGAGCTGGTTCAGCGAGCGCATCCACCCCGAGGATCGCGCCAAGGTCATGGCCCAGTGCCGCGCCGCCCTCACCCGTGGCGAGGATCACGAGCTCGAGTACCGGGCCCTGACCGCGTCTGGCGAGATCGTGTGGCTGCGCGACATCGTGCACGTGGTGCCGGACGGTCCCGGCAATGCCGGACAGCTCCGCGGCCTCACCGTGGACCTGACCGAGCTCAAGCACGCGGACGAGGCGCTGCGCACGAGCGAGGACCATCTCCGGCAGGCGCAGAAGATGGACGCGGTGGGCAAGCTCGCGGGCGGTATCGCGCACGACTTCAACAACCTGCTCATGGTCATCCGCGGCGACAGCGACCTGATGCTCCGGCGCTTGCCCCCGATCCACCCCCTGCGCAAGAACGCCGAGGGCATCCGCGAGGCGGCGGACCAGGCGGCCACCCTGACGCGCCAGCTCCTCGCCTTCAGCCGCAAGCAGGTGCTCGCGCCCAAGGTGCTGGAGCTCAACAGCATCGTGGCCGGCATGCAGACCATGCTGCAGCGGCTCATCGGCGAGACGATCAACCTCGTCGTCGTGCCCGAGCCGACGCTGAATCGAGTCAAGGCAGACCCCGGCCAGATCGAGCAGGTGATCATGAACCTGGCCGTCAATGCCCGCGACGCCATGCCCGACGGGGGACGGCTCATGATCCGCACCGCCAACGTGGAGGCAAGCGAAGTCCCGCCACCGCCGGGCGGCGGCGCGGCGGCGTCCGGCCCCCACGTGATGCTCGAGGTCAGCGACACGGGCACGGGCATGGACGCCAACACGCAGGCGCACCTCTTCGAGCCCTTCTTCACGACCAAGGAGCAGGGCAAGGGCACGGGGCTGGGACTCTCCACCGTCTATGGCGTGGTCGAGCAGAGCGGCGGCTCCATCGCGGTGGACACCGAGCTCGGTCGCGGCACGACCTTCCGAATCTACTTGCCCCAGGTCGAGGCCCCGGCGCCGCCGCGTGAGGTCCCCGTGGCGCCGGCGACCCGCTTCCCGACGGCCCGGCCGGCCGCGCCGGCGCCGGCCGTGGCGGGGGCGCCATCCGCCGCGGTCGCTTCCCCAGCGCCGCCGCGTGTGCAAGCGCCGGCCGCGCAGGTGAGCGGCAGGCCCGCGGCCCCCACGCCGGGACTCCGGCCCGCCACGCCCGAGGTGACCCCCTCGCACGCCGAGACCATCCTGCTCGTGGAGGACGCGCTTCGCGTGCGCGCCGTGGTGCGCGAGATCCTGGAGATGAGCGGCTATCACGTGCTCGAGGCGCGGCACGGCGCCGAGGCGCTCGAGATCAGCGAGCGGCACCAGGGCCCCATCCACATCATGGTCACCGACGTGGTCATGCCGCAGATGAGCGGGCGCGAGCTCGCCCAGCGGCTCGCCCCCGTGCGGCCCGACATGAAGGTGCTCTACATGTCGGGCTATACCGATGACGCCATCGTCCGCCACGGTGTCCTCGGGGCCGGCATGGCCTTCCTCTCCAAGCCCTTCACGCCGGACGCGCTGGCCGCCAAGGTGCGGGAGGTCCTGGAGACGCAGCCGGCGCCCTCGGCGCCGGGAGCGCCTGAGTCGGCTAATCGTGGCGCGCCGTCGAATGGGAATGGTGCCGGGGCCCCGCCCGCGTCACCTTCAGTGAAGGCCCCCACCGTGACGCCCACCGGGACCATAGTCCAGCGCGCGGAAGACGTAGGCGAGAACCGGCCCTCGCGCGTCTAGCGGCGCGCGTCCCGTCTTCCAGCAGGCTCCGAGCGAGGCACGGTGACGGCTTTCCGCCCGCGATCGCTCGTCATCGGCGCGGCCGGGCTCCTCGCCCTCTGCCTCGCCCTCGCCGGGTGGGCCGTGCTCATCGAGCCCGGCCGCCTCGTCGTCAAGGAGGTCGAGCTCTCTCTTCCCTCGTGGCCGAGGGAGATGGCTCCGCTCACCATCGCCGTCGTGGCGGACCTGCACACGGGCGCCCCGCACGTCGGCCCCGAGAAGCTCGACCGCGTCGTCACCCTCGTCAACCAGCGCCGGCCCGACCTCGTGGTGCTGCTGGGGGACTTCATCGTGCACGGGGTGATCGGGGGGCGAAGGGTCGAGCCCGAGGTGACGGCGGCTCGGCTGCAGCCACTTCGCGCGCCGCTCGGCGTCTTCGCCGTGCTCGGCAACCACGACTGGTGGTACGACGGCCCGCGCGTGGCGAGCGCGCTCCGCGCGGCCGGCATCGTGGTCCTCGACGACGAAGCGGCGCGCCTCCGGCACGGCGGGCACCCGCTCTGGCTCGTCGGGCTGGCCGACTTCGACACGCGCACCCCTGATCCCGCGCGAGCCACGAGCGCCGTTCCGCCCGCAGAGCCCATCATCGTCCTCACCCACAATCCCGACGTCTTTCCCCTGATGCCGGCGCGCGTGGCCATCACCCTGGCCGGGCATACCCATGGCGGGCAAGTCTACATTCCGCTCGTGGGCCGGCCCATCGTCCCGTCGAGGTATGGCGAGCGCTACGCGATCGGTCACGTCCAGGAAGGCGGACGCCATCTCTTCGTCACCTCGGGGATCGCTACCAGCATCATTCCCGTCCGCTTCCTCGTGCCGCCCGAGATCGTGATGCTCGTCCTGAGGCCGCGCTGAACCATCGCGGGTAATCGGTGAGGGGGTGTCGGGGGAGGAGCGGCGGCCGCTCCCCCCTGACTTAAACGACAATCGCGCGGAAGGTGATCGACATCGAGAAGTTCCTCGCTGTCGAGCGCGCGACGGTCGAGAAGGGCAAAAGCTGATCCTGCTCTAGGACTTGCTGATCTCCATGCTTCTGATCAGGCCGTCCTCGATCACGTAGGCGTGCTGCACCCTCTGCTCGGCCAGGACCTTCCCGGCCAGGTCGCGCACGACTTGATGCACGTCGACGACGATTCGCCCCGTCTCGTCGCCGCCGAAGCCTCGCGGCTCGACATGCGGATCGATCATGGTCCACTGGCGGGTCCAGTACTCCCGGACGGCGGCGTGGCCGCGGACCCGTCCTCCCTCCATCCCGTTCGGCCAGTCGACCTCGGGATGCATGACCGCGAGGACCGCGTCGATGTCGCGAGCGTTGAATGCCCGGTACGTGCGGGTCAGAAGATCCTGGGTGCTCGCTGCGATCACGGTCTGACCAGAGGCGGCTGCTCGACGTAGGCGATGGCGCAGTCCCGCCCGTGCCGCGCGCGCGCCTGAGCGACGGCGTCCTCCACGCTCGACGCGACCTCGAATCCGAGGTGGCGTGGCACGTGCGGCTCCAGAGGAGCGGCCACGATCACCCGTCCCACGTGGCGGAGGCGCTTGAGTGGGTGGGTGGCGAGGATGCCGTGGATCGGGTGGAAGGCGTGGCCCCGGCGGTACGCCTCGATGTACTCGGGGCGGGTCGCCAGGTCCTCGGCGAAGCGCGCGGTGATCTCGTAGGGATCGCGCGTCTCGGGCAGGATGCGCTCCCACACCTCGGGGTACGAGGGATGCGCCACACGGTCCCAGGCGTCGCGGGCGGGCGCCGCCATGATCACCGTGCAGCCGGGCTTGCCCACGGCCTCGATCATGCCGCCGAGATATCCCAGCCCCGACGAGACCAGGGTGAGGATCGGATTGACGGAGGCGAAGATGGCATACGGGCTCGAATCGGGGACCCCGTAGACGAGCACGTCGACTCGCTCCTGGCTCGCCTCCCGACGCGGCGGATAGAGCGCGGCCTGCTCCTCGAGGGCCGCGCGCTGCGTCTCGTCGACGGCGCCCGCGAAGATCCGGGCCGCGTGATGGGGATCGGCGAGGAGGGTGTCGATCTTGAAGATGCGCTTGCCCAGTCGCCCCTCGAGGTGCTGACCCATCTCGTCGAGCACGGCGTGCATGCGGTTGCGGTTCACGGACATCGACATGCCGTCCGGGGTGTGGGTGACGCGGATGGTCCGCCACGTCGACAGCCCGACGCAGATGGACTTCCAGCCGCCCGTGAAGCCACGGATGTAGTTGGTGTTGACGTAGACGGTGAGGTCCGAATCCGTCACCAGCCGATGCACCTCGACGGGATAGCCGTGGTCCGCCGTCTCCCCGAGATCGACGATCAGCGCAGGGTCCTCGGCGTCGTGACAGAGGAGCCGATCCCCGAACTCTGTCACGAGATCGGCGCCGAGGAGGCGGGCGAGCTCGGCGGGCCGGAGCATGCGATGGAGGGCGTTGGCGCAGATGAGCGTCACGTCCCGCCGACGCACGCCCGCTCCCTCGAGCTCGTCGAGGACGGCCTGAATCGCCACCCGGCGGATCGGCCCGAAGGATCCCGTGGTGTGATCGTCGAAGGCGATGGTCACCGTCGCCCCCGGCCGCACGAGCGCGCCGATGCGCGGCAGCCCCCGCGGGGCGGACAGGGCGGCGCGCACGGCGCGGTCCAGATCGGAAAGGGGCGGCAAGCTTGCGCGCTCGATGTTGGACAGCACGCGTGTCGTGTCGGGCAGGTCGGCCGTGATCGTCGTCTCGCCGTACGGAACTTCGACCTTCATGAGCGCCTCGCTTCCTTGACGGGCCACACGCTCGTCGCTACAGTGCGCCATACTAACTCTCCGGCCCTCGGCATGCGATCACTCACTGAACTGACAGGAGGACGACCATGAAGTTCGGATTGAGATACGCGAGCCTGGGCCGGTATTCGAACGGCCCCGCGGCGGTCGAGCTGGCGCAGGCGGCCGAGGCCGCCGGCTTCGACTCCATCTGGACCGTGGAGCACGTCGTGGTGCCGCACGGATACCAGTCGCGCTATCCATATTCTCCGAGCGGGCGGATGGGCTCGGGCCTCGAGGACTACCCCATCCCGGATCCGCTGATCTGGCTCGCGTATATCGCCTCCGCCACCCGGACGATCAAGCTCGGGACCGCCATTCTCATCCTCCCCCAGCGGAATCCCGTGATCACCGCCAAGGAGATCGCCACCCTCGATCATCTGGCGGGCGGCGGGCGCGTGCTCCTGGGCATCGGCGTGGGCTGGCTCGCCGAGGAGTTCGCCGCCCTGGGAGCGCCCTTCGAGGACCGCGGGCCCCGCACGGACGAATACGTCGCCGCCATGCGCGCTCTCTGGAGCCAGGAGTGCGCGAGCTACAAGGGGCGCTTCGTCTCCTTCGATCAGGTCTTCTGCCGTCCCCTGCCGCCCGAGCGACGCATCCCGATCATCGTGGGCGGCGACACGGTGGCGGCCGCGCGACGGGCCGGACGACTCGGCGACGGCTACTTCCCCGCGCGCCCGGCCCCGCCCGAGCTCCTCGACGAGATGCGCCGCGCCGCCGAGGCGGCGGGCCGCGATCCGGGCTCCATCGAGATCACGGTCGCCGCGCCCACGGAAGCCTCGGAGATCGAGGCGCTGGCCAAGCGAGGGATCACGCGCGTCGCGGTGCCGGTGAGCGCCGCCGCGGGGCTGCCCGCGCAGGTCAAGACGCCCGACGACGTGCTTCGCTACGGCAAGGAGATGATCGCGCGGTTTCGTTGATCTCGGAGGGGGGCTCTGCCGCGAAGGCGGTCAGGAGGCAGGGCGGAGGCCAGCCTTGGCGAGGCGGGGAAACACGGTGTCGCGGAATGCCGCGATCTCCCGCTCGGGCGGGGCGAAGGTCAGGAGCGGCATGAGGTAGAGATTCCGCACGCCGAGCTTGGTCATCTCGACGATGCGTTCGGCGCAATCCGCCGCTGTCCCGATGAGTCCCAGGGCCTCGCAGAGCTGGGCGACCACGTCGTCGGGCACGAACGAGGTCGCCGCGATGGCGGCCTCCCAGTCGTGGGCATGGGAGAGGTCGGGATAGACCTTGTGCACAGCCTCCGGGATCTCCATCTTCGGAAGCTTGAGACCGGCAGGCCCCAGCCAGTAGCCGCCCCAGCGAAGAATGCCCCAGTGGACGGCGGTGGGACGGGCGAGACGGCGGGCTTCCGCCGTCGTCGGCAGCGTGGCCGTCCGGACCGCCCAGATGATCTCGAGATCCTCGAGCCGGCGTCCGCCTCGGCGCGCGCCGCGCTCGAGAAGCTCGAGGGCATGCGTCACGATGCCCCGGTTGAAACCGACGAGCAGGAGGACGCCGTCGGCGATCTCGCCCGCGACCTCGATCGCCTTGGCTCCGGAGGCGGCCATCAGCACGGGGATGTGACGGCCGGACACGTAGCCCAGGCGTCCGGGCGTGCCGCCGAAGTCGACGGTCTTGCCGGCGAGGAGGGCCTTGACGGTGCCGATGCAGGCCCGCATGTCGGCCAGCGTCGCGGGCGACCGTCCGATCGTGCTCGCCGAGGTGTAGCCGGTGCCGATCACGAATCGCACCCGCCCCGGCGCCAGCTCTTCCACGGTCTGGATCGCGCTCGCCAGCACGGAGGCGTGGCGGGTGAAGGGGTTGGTGACGGCGGGGAAGAGCGCGAGCCGCGTGGTCTGCGCCGCCGCCTGGCCGAGGACGACGAAGGTGTCGCGGCTGAGCATCTGGCTGTCGAGGATCCCCGCCCCGTCGAAGCCCGCCGCCTCGATGCTCTGGATCAGCTTCATCAGGCGAGGCATGGGATCCGTGCCGGGGACCCGGATGTGCACGCGAACGGGCTCGGTCATGGCGTCCCCTCAGTGCGTCTCGTACTTCTTGCCCAGCTCCTCTTCCCAGCGCAAATACTGGATGGCTTCCGCCCACGTGCGATCCGTCCCCATGGTCAGCACGTCGTTCGGGGGATTCATCACCCCGCTGAGGCCTTGCTCCACGGGAAGTCCGGCACGGATCCATGCCGCCATCCCGTCGCCCAGCACCGAGACGCGCTGATAGCCGAGCGCCTTCAGCGCCGCTCCCGCGAGGACCGAGGAGAGGCCACTGGCGCAGGTCGCGATCAGCGGCGTGTCCTTTGACGGCGCGACGTCCGCGATCGTGAGCTCCAGCCAGCCCCGCGGCACCCAGCGCGCTCCCGGCACGTGGCCGTTGCTGAAATCACGGCTCGTGTCGACGAATATGATCACGGGCGGCGATGCGCCTTTGCGGCGCTCGTCGAGGGCGGCGGGAGTGATCAGCTCGACCTGCGCCTTGGCGGCGTCGTAGCCCGCCGGGAGACCGCCCCCGATGCCCTCGTCGTAGCCACGGGGACCGCCAGGAGACTCGCCGCTGACGAGCGGCTGCCCACTCGCGGCCCACGCCGTGGTGCCGCCGTCCACGATGTACACGTTGGGGAAGCCCATCTGCCGATACCAGGACGCGGCCACCGTCGCCCGCACGCGGCCGTCGCACGCGAAGACCACGTGGCCGTTCTTGACCGCCACGAGGTCGTCCGCGCGCTGCACGGCTTGCCCGCCGGGAAACCACTGGAAGCCCGGGATGTGGCCGCGCGCGTATTCCTCCGTGGGCCGGACGTCGATCAGGTAGACGTTCTCGCGCTCGGCCCTGGCCACCAGCTCCTGAAGCGCGACGATCGAGAGCGCGCGGACGCCATCCTCCGCCGCGATGCGCGCGGCGAAGGCCTCGGCCTTCGTGAGCCCCGCGGCCGAGACCTCGGGCAGCGCGAGACGCGTCGAGCCGGTCTCGAGCTCGAGCCCCGCCATCAGCCAGCCCATGGTGCCGTTGCGCAGATCGAAGACCTTCGAGAAGCCCATGCGCTGCAGGAGCCGCGCGCCCACGATGCTGCGGGTGCGCCCCGCGCAGTGCACGACCACCGTGGCCTCGGGATCGGGGACGAGGTCGGCGATGTGCATGGCCACCTCGCCATTGGGCGCGCTGCGGCTACCCGGGATGGTGACGCGCCGGTGCTCCTCGGGCGTGCGCGAGTCGAGGAGCACGATCTTCTCGCCCCGCCGCTGGCGGGCGGCGAGCTCCTCCGGGTGCATCTCCGCAATGTGGTGCACGACCTGCATCTTCTCGCCGAAGTCCTTGCTGGGGACGTTGACGCCCCACTCCGTCGGGTAGCCCTCCGTCGTCCACCGGTTGATGCCGCCGTCGAGCACGGCCACCTGCCGAAACCCCATGCCCTCCAGGGTGGCGGCGGCGAGAGGCGCCCGGCGCCCGTCGTCGTCGCACACGATCACGTGAGTGCCGCGGTACGGGACGAGCCGCCCCAGGCGGAACTCGAGCTGCCGGCGCGGCACGAGGCTGGAGCCGGGAATGTGCGAGTCGTTGTACTCGCCGGGCTCGCGGACATCGATGAGCGCGCACGTCGCCTGCGTGTCGAGGAGTGATTTCAGGGCCGCCGCCGTGATCGTCTGTGCCATGTCTGTTTTGCTCCTGGGCTCGGGGTCGAAGCGGCCTCCGTGTGATCGCAGGGCAGGCTTTGCCTCTCCGTCGCGGAAGACTGAAGACTACTCTGGCCAGCCCCTGTCGTCCAGTGCCCGCCCCGGGGGCTTTTCTTTCAGGCGCGTTGGTGCGAGTATGCTCCGTGTCAGGCCCCTCTGCCCGCGTGGTAAGCGGGCGCTCTCTTCGTGGGGGCCACCACGTCGAGGGGAGGATCGTGAGATGGCCCAGCGCGTCGTCTATCCCGCCCACATCGAGCCTCTGGTGCAGTTCGTGGAAGAGACGCCTCCCGATCGCATCGTGGCCGCTACCCACGACAAGCTGGCCGCAGGCACGTCGGTCAAGGAGATGCTCCTGGCCTCCGGGCTCGCCGTCGTGCGGTCGTCAGACCTGCCCCCGGGCCATCACGGCGGGCCGCTTCACCCGCTGGCCGGGCTTCACGCGGTCCGGCACATCGCGGCCCGGCTGCCCGGCGAATACGCCATGCTCCCCGTCATCCAGAACGTGGCCGTGGCCAACAAGCACATCCACTCGCCCGCCATGGGGCCCTTCATCCTCGCGGACGCGAAGCCCGTCTCGGAGAAGGACGACGTGGAGGCGACGCTCCAGTCCTTCCGCTATGCCGTGAGCCGCGGCGTCTACAATGCCTGCGACCACTACTTCCTCTACCTGCTGGAGCGACTCTCCCCCATGCAGGTGCTGGAAGAGCTTCTCCAGGTCGCCATTCCCAAGAATCAGCTCGACGATCACTATTTCCTGTTCCCGGTGTTCACGTGGCGGGCGCTCGAGTACTTCGGCTGGGAGTACGCTCGGTTCATCGGCCGGGCGCCCGTCCGCTACATCACCCGTCCCACGGACCCGACCTCGCTCGAGGAGATCGATCGGCTGATCGACAAGCACGGACTGCTCGAGCGTGAGCTGCGGGCCAAGACGGGCGACGACGAGACCGCTGCCATCACCGCCCTCGCCGACGAGATCGGCCGCTGCAGCAAGTTCACCGAGGTCCCGGAGATGCTGGCGCAGGCGCTGGGCGACGGCGTGTCGCTCGAGGGCGCGGGCGAAGGGCTCTCCGTGGGAGGCTCCACGCTCTTCCTGCGCTCGCAGACCGGCAACCCCATGGACGTGCACATCAACACGGGCGCCAACACGCGGCGCTACCTGCTCCGGCAGCCCGAGCTGTCGGTCCGCACCAAGCTGCGGGCGCTCCTCATGTGGCACACGGGACCGGAAGTGCGGATGGCCCAGCGCATGCTGGCCCCGGACATCCAGCCCGAGCCCGAGCGCGTGGCCGCCCTGCCGTTCCACACCCAGGACGAGCTGCTCGGCGAGATCGAGCAGCTCATCGGCAGGCTTCCCGTCGGCGAGCGGCTGCCCGCGGCCAATCTGGCGAGCTGGCGCTCGACCGACGAGGTGAAGCAGGCCGCCGCGCTCGCGCAGCAGTACGCCGACCGCGCGTACGCGCCCGAGGCTCTGATCACCTTGCTCGGCAAGATCGCCTGTCGCGACAACTTCACCGAGATGCACGCCCTGAAGCATCACCAGGCGACCTACGAGGAGTTCCACGCGACGCGCCCGTCATTGAGGTGGCGGCATCTGGTCGCCGCCGTGCAGGCCGCGGCCATCTCGCACGGACGGATCCAGGACATCTACGAGCACGCCGCCGAGGTGATGCACTTCTAGAAGTTCAGAAGGCGGCGTCGCTGACGCGGAGCTAGCGGGACGCCCTCGGGCGGGGTGCGGCGAACTGGATGCCGTCGGGGCGCGAGAAGAGACGCGCGTCGGGTGCCAGCCCCTGCTGGTATTCCACGTAGCGCACCACCCGCACGATCTTGCCGGCCTTGTAGTGCGCCACGGCGTAGATCCCCCGGTCCTTCGGATGAACGAGGATGGCCACCCGATGGTCGCCTCGCGAGAGCTGGTGCTTGTCGAGCATCAATCCTCCGCCGGCATCGACTCGCTCGTCGGACTTCGGCGCGTACGCCTGCACGAAGGCGAGCTCGCACCCGAATTCGAGCTCGCGGAGCGGCGCGGGCAGCTCGCCTCCTCCATCGAGGATCGGGGCCCTGAAGATCAGGCTTGGACCGGGATCGACGACATGCCGTCCCGACTTGTCATGCAGGTTGACGATCCACGCGTCGGGCTCGTTCACGACGATCAGGCCATGGACCCCTCGAGAGGCATCGGGCATCTCCTCGACTCGCCCTCGGCCGTTTCCGAGCCGGTACAGGGTCTTGGGGAGAGCGGGAAAGGACTGCGGATCGATTCCCGGCGTGGCGTCTCGAGTGACGATCCGCACCATCTTCTCGGGAGCACACTCCGCCGCCCACGCCACGGACGCGGGAAGAACGAGCAGCGCCATGATGATCAATCGAAGCAACGCTTTCTCCTCTCGAGGTCTCGGATCGCATCCAGGTGATCTCGAGTGGCTGCATCGTGGGTGCCAGCGTACCGGCCCAACCATTTCATGTCGTTAGCGCTCGGCCGAAGCTCCGCTCACCCGCCGGGCGACAGAAGCTGGCAGCCGGCGAGCGGGCTTCGTCAGCACCGGCGCGCCGATCACGAGAGATCGGGCTTGACACAAACGAACGGTCGTACTATTATCCTGCCATGGCGACGATGACCGCGGGGGCAAAGAGGGGGGCGAAGTCGCCCCGGCCCGGCTCGAAGGGAGAGCGGACCCGAGAGGCGATTCTCGCCCATGCGCTCGCCCTCGCCACCCGCATCGGCTTCGCGGGCCTGACGATCGGCCGGCTGGCCGAGGACCTTCACATGTCGAAGAGCGGGCTCTTCGCCCATTTCCGTTCCAAGGAGGCGCTGCAGGTCGCGGCCCTTCGGCGTGCGGAAGGCCTCATGATCGACGCCGTCGTCAAGCCGGCCCTGACCGCCCCGCGCGGCGAGCTGCGGGTGCGCGCGCTCTTCCAGGGCTGGCTGACGTGGGAGCAGTCGCCGACACTGCCGGGCGGCTGCCCGTTCGTCACCGCCTCGTTCGAGCTCGATGACCAGCCCGGCCCCGTGCGCGACTTCGTCGTGCAGACGCTGCGCGACTGGAACGACACCCTCGCGGGGGCGGCCCGGATCGCGGTGCAGGAGGGCCACTTCCGCCGAGACTTCGACTGCGAGCAGTTCGCCCACGATTGCCAGGGAATCGGCCTGGGCTTCGTCCACGCCTCGCGACTCATGCGGGATCCGAAAGCGCGCGCCCGGGCCGACGCCGCTTTCGAGGCGCTCGTTCGCGCCGCGCGCACCCCGTCCCACGCCGCCGCCAGCGGCCGGCGCCGCTAACCAGAAGGGAGACCGTGCCATGACCGACTGCGAATACATCTCGATGGTGAAAAGCACGATCGTTCGGTCTCAGAAACCGTTGCGGCTTCTGCCCATCATTCGCGCGGGCAACCGTGCCCTCTCCGCCCTGGCGCCGCGGCTCGCGGCGTTGCGGGCCGAGCGCATGTTCCTGACCCCGCGACGAACTCGCCAGCCCGCCGGCGAGCGCGCCCTCATCGCGAGCGCGCAGGCGCGGACCGTGCCAATCGGCGACGGCTCTCACGTCGAGACGTGGACGTGGGGCAGCGGCCCGAGGGTGCTGCTCGTCCATGGCTGGGGCGGACGCGGCGCGCAGCTCGGCGCGTTCGTGGAGCCCCTGGTGGCGCGCGGCTTCTCCGTGGTCGCTTTCGACGCCCCGGGGCACGGAGCGTCCGAGGCGGGCCTCGTGACGATCCCGCAGATGGTGGCGGCGGTCGGCGCCGTCGCCGCGCACCACGGACCGCTGGGCGGTCTCATCGCGCACTCGGTCGGGAGCGTGGTGGCGGCCCGGGCCATGTTCGAGGGCCTCGAGACGCGCCGCGCGGTCTTCATCGGGCCCGCGGCCGACCTCGTGAACCCCGCCGTGCGCTTCACGGACATGCTGGGCTTCTCCCGTCGCGTGGGCCAGCTCATGCACGAGCGGATCGCGCGCCGGATCGCCATGCCGTGGTCGGCCTTCAGCCTGCCCGAGCTGGCGCCGGCCCTGAAGGCGCCCCTGCTCGTGATCCACGACCGCGACGATGGCGAGGTGCCGTGGCAGCACGGCCGCGTCATCACCCATGACTGGCCCGGCGCCCAGCTCCTGACCACAGACGGGCTCGGCCATCGCCGCATCCTGCGCGACGCGAACGTCGTGAGCGCGGCCGCGGCCTTCATCAGCGCGGCAGTGGAGGAGGGTCGCGCGCCGGGTCTTCCGGCGGGCCGGGAGCGTCGAGCGCCCCTCCCCGCCGCCGCGGTCTAGAGGCGGAGGCGGCTCAGGGAGCGCTGACGCGGGCCGCGGGGGCCGCCGCGACGTAGCGCGGCATCACCTCCGTGGCGAAGAGCTCGATCGAGCGCATGGCGTGCTCGTGGGTGAGATCGCCCCACTGGAAGGAGCAGACGAAGTAGTTCGCCCCCGTGGCGACATACTCCTCCATGTACTCGCGAACGGCAGCCGGCGAGCCGGCCAGCGCCACACCGCCCAGACGGTTCGGATGAGGCCGGGCCTTTTGCTGGTCGAAGCGCTCGAGCTCGGCATCGATGTCGCGGCGCGTTTCCCGCGTGGGCAACCCGGCGGGCCGATCGCCGACGAAGCCGAACGAGCCGTCCTTCGTGGACATGAACTGGGTGAGCCCGCGCCGCTCGGCCTCGAGGCGCCGCGGGGCGGCCAGGTTCCAGCGGTATTTCTCCCAGGCCGGCGTGGCGATCCTGATCGCCTCGTCGTCCGTTTCGGCCACCACGAGGTGCACGACGAGGCCGATCATCGGCTCGTCCCCCTGCGCCGTCCGCGCGCCCACGCCTTGGTGCTCGTCCCAGGCCGTCCGATAGCGCGTGACCGACGGCGCGAGACTCTCGAGGGAGCCGACGAGGATGGTGTGCATCGCTTCCATGGCCGCCGTGACGGGATTGCGCATGTACCAGAGCGGCGGATACGGCTTCTGGAGCGGGCGCAGATACATGGGCAGGTGATCGAAGCTGTGGAAGCGCCCGGCATAGGTGAGCTGCTCGTGGCTGAGCCCTTCCCGCACGATGTCGAGCGTCTCGACGTAGCGCGCGTAGTTCGTCTCCGAATCCGCCTCCTGGCCCCAGAAGTAGGCTTCCATGACGCCGCCGCGCCCGACCCCGATCTCCAGACGCCCGTCACTCAGGTTGTCGAGCATGCTGATTTCTTCGATCAGGCGCAGGGGGTGATGCAAGGGCAGGACGTACACGCACGGGCCGAAGCGCAGGCGGCGGGTGCGCTGGGCGACCGCGGCCAGAAAAACGTTCTGCGATGGGGCGAGGCTGTGAATGGCCGGGGTGTGGTGCTCCGCCAGGTGGTAGGCGTGAAAGCCGGCGGCGTCGAGGCGCTCGATCTGGATCAGACGCTCGCGATAGATCCGATCGAGCCCGAGGCCCGGCACCGGCTCGATGTGATCGAAGATCCCGAAGCGCAGCGTCATGCCTCCCTCCCTCGCGTGCCCATCAGCGCCAGAGGGGGATGGTCTCGCGGGCCGCGGAGCAGGTCAAGCTGGAGCGGCGTCTCGGACGGGAGAGCGCGGGTGCAGCGAGATGCTAGCTGGTGCCAGAGCACACGGCGAGGTGGTCGTGGAGATCCACCGCGTGAACGACGAGGGCGCAACGGGGGCAGAAGCAGCTACGGCCGGCCAGCTCCGAGAGCTCCGCGCTCCATTCCGCGATCCGGCAGATCTCATCGAGGCCGGCAACCGTTTGCGTGCGAGCCCGGACAGGGAAGGGAATCTCTAGGCCGACCATAGGCGAATAACACCATTCCCAGTCGGCAATGTCAAGTGGGAAGCCGAGACTAGAATTATCTCTTTATAATCCGTTATTTATACTCAGATCAACAACTCGCCATTATCGAGGCCTCGTCTGGTTGGCCCTTGACGCCCGGAGCGCGTGCGGCCTAGTGTGCTCGTGGCAGCGAACCGACCACAGGAGGCACGATCATGGCGAACGCGACGGAGACACCGCTCCCCTTCCAGCTTCGAAAGATCGGTCATGTCGTGCTCAACGTCACCGACCTCGAGGCGGCCCTGCGCTTCTATACCGAGGTGCTGGGGCTCGAGGTCAGCGACCGGTATCCCGATAGCATGGTGCCGGGCGGGATGATCTTTCTCCGCTGCAATCCCGATCATCACGGCGTCGCCCTCGTGGGTGGAGCCAGGAAGCTGGACGCGAGCAGCCTGAACCACTTCGCGTTCGAAGTGGGGTCGCTCGACGAGGTGTTCCGGGCGCGCGCGTGGCTCGCCAAGCACGGCATTCCCCTCGTCTTCGAGGGGCGGCGCCGCGCCGGCTGCCAGATCGCGGTCGAGTTCAGGGACCCCGACGGCAACAACCTCGAGATCTACTGGAACATCGACCAGGTCGGCACCAATGCCGCCGCCCGTCCCGCGAGCGAGTGGCGTCAGGCGCGCTCGCTGGAGGACGCCGTCGCCAATCCGGTGGCGGGCCAGCGGCTTCCACCCGTCTCCGACTTCCGGTAGCGGAGCAGCAGCGAGGCGGAGGTCAGGCCTCGAAGACGAGGGGCGCGTCCCGATCGCCCCGGCCCTCGCGGAACAGCGCGCGGGCGTGGGGCAGCTCGTAGTAGATCTCGAGCAGGTTGCCGTCGGGATCGTGGAAGTACACGCTCTTCTGGCTGACGTGGTCCACCGCCCGCTCGATCGCCACGCCGCTCGCGCGAAGCGTGAGATACGCATCCTTGAGCGCCTGCTCGCTGTCCACGAGAAAGGCGATGTGGCGGACGCCCACCGCCCCGGGTGTCGACGGGGGGGCGGCCTGCCCTTCCGGGATCGGGAAGAGGTCGATGGTGTGGCTCAATCCCTCGAGCGCCATGAACACGCCCCCGTGCTCGGGGTCCTCCTCGACGACCTCGAAGCCGAGAAGCGTGGAGTAGAACTTGCGAGAGCGCTCGATGTCGGCCACCCGCAACGCCACGTGACCAATCCGCATGATTCGAATCATGGCCCCCTCCATTCGAAAGACGAGCTCAAGGCCGGGCCGCTCCGGCCTTGCCGGCTCGGAGCTTCGCCGTCTCCTCGGCAAGGACCTTTCGCCCGGCAAGATCGATGGCCACACCGTACTCCCGTCGCGCATAGCCGGCGGTCAGCTTCTCCTCGAGCACATCCTTCAGGACCAGCTCGGGATCGCGGGCCAGGGGGTCGCCCCATCCGCCCGCCCCCGCGAGGAGATGACGGAAGACGTCGCCCTCCCGGATCTCCAGAGTGCACTTGGTCGGCAGCTGCCGCCGATCACCGTCGGGGTTGAGGATATTGTCGGAGGGCGTGCCCTCCCGGCCCCCGGCCAAGCCATAAGGCAGAAAGCGGCGGCGATCGGTCCTGAGCTGGAGCGTGCCCGTCGCCTCCAGGAAGCGGTACTGGCGAACGACGGCGAGCCCGCCCCGATGCTTCCCCGCCCCGCCCGAGTCCGGCACGTAGCCATAGCGCTCGATACGGAGCGGATACTCGGATTCGATCACCTCGATCGGGTTGTTGGAGAAGTTGACCACGCTCGAGCTGCAGGCATCCACGCCGTCCCTGGCGGGCCGCCCGCCCCAGGAGCCGAAGAGAAACTCGAGGAACACGAAGGGCCGCCGCTCGCGATCGTAGCCGCCGAAGCTGACGCCGGTGTCGCCCCCCACCTCGCAGGCGAACACGCGATCGGGCGCGATCTGGGCGAGGGCGCCGAAGAGCGCGTTGGCGAGCCGGAACCCCGTCAACCCGCGCGCCGCCACCGCCGCGGGCATGACGGGGTTGACGATGGTGCCGGGGGGAGCGATGACCTCGATGGGTCGGAAGTAGCCCTCGTTGTTCGGCGGGTCACCGCCGATCAGATGCCGCACCGTCGCGTACACGGCGGACTTGGTAAAGGGCAGCGGCGAGTTGATGCCGCCGCGCACCTGGGGCGCGGAGCCGGTGAAGTCGGCGATCATCCGGTCGCCGTCGACGGTGAGGGCGACTTTCAGCGGGATCGGGTCCGGGTCGATGCCGTCGTCGTCGATCCAGTCGGTGAATTCGTAGCGGCCGTCAGGCATCCTGGAGATGGCCGTGCGCGCGAGCCGCTCGGCCTGAGCCAGGAGCATGGTGGTGCAAGACTGGAAGCGCTCGGCGCCATGCTGGGCGATGAGCTTGAGATAGGCGCGCTCGCCCGTGAGACAGGCGGCGACCTGGGAGCGCACATCGCCGAGCACCTGACGAGGCACCCGAACGTTCCGGTCGATCAGCTCGAACACCGCCTCGACCGGTCCCTCCGCCGTGTAGAGCTTGACGGCGGGGATCCGCAGCCCTTCCTGAAAGATCTCGGTGGCGTCGCAGCCATTGCCGCCGGGCGTCTTGCCGCCCACGTCGAGCTGATGTCCGATGCTGGCGGACCAGCCGACAAGGGCCCCCTCCAGGAAGATCGGCTTGAAGATGTAGAAGTCCGGAAGATGCGTGCCACCCTCGTAGGGGTCGTTCAGGATGAAGACGTCGCCCGGATGCGTCCGCCCCGCGAACTTCTGGCGCACGCGGGCCATGGCGTCGGGGATGGAGCCGAGGTGAAGCGGCAGCGTCAGCCCCTGGGCGATGAGCCGCCCCTCCGCGTCGCAGAGCGCGCAGGACATGTCCATGGCGTTCTTGAGGTTGTTCGAGTACGCGGTGCGCACGAGCGCGATGGCCATCTCGTCCACGATGGTGTCGAGCGCGTTCTTGATCAGCTCGTGCAGGATGGGGTCGCTCAGCTCGCGGGTGGCCAATCTATCCTCCCGTGTCGATCACGATGTTGCCGTGGGTGTCGAGGTGGGTGAGGCAGTCGGGCAGCACCAGCGTGGTGGCGTCGTATTCATCGATGAGCAAAGGGCCGGACCGCGGCCGCGCGTCGAGATCCTCGCGCCCGATGACCGGCGTGCGGATCATGCCGTGGCCGGGACCGAAGTAGGCTTCGCGCTCGCCGCCCCGGGCCCGCTCGCCGGGTGTGAAGCGGGTCTCGCGACGCAGGTCCGTGGCCCGGCGCACGCGCGCCGTCAGGCGTAGGTTGACGATCTGGATCGGATCGCCCTCGGCCTTGTGGCCGTAGGTGCGCTCGTGCTCCTTGTCGAACGCCTCGGCAAGCCGGCTGATCCCGTCGATGCCCATGGCGGCGGGCCCGAGCGGCACGGCCAGCTCGAAGGACTGCCCCTGGTACTTGAGATCCGCGCTGCGCTCGATCTCCACGCGGTCCGCCCCATAGCCTTGCGCGCGCAGGAGAGATTCCGCTTCTCTCTCGAGCGAGGCGAGCGCCTCGACCAGATCGCGCGGCTCGAGGCCGGCGAGCGGCCGGAGGAAGGTCCGCACCAGGTGATGCTCCATCTCCGCCTCGAGCAGCCCGAGCGCGCTCCACACCCCGGGGGCGGGCGGCACCAGCACCCTCGCGATCTCGAGCGAGCGGGCCATCTCCGCCGCGAAGAGCGGCCCGTTGCCGCCGAAGGCGATCAGCGTGAACTCCTGCGGATCGCGCCCGCGCTCGATGGTGACGGCGCGGACGGCGCGCGCCATGCCCGCGCAGCCCAGCAGGTAGACGCCGTGGGCGGCCTCGGACAGCCCGAGGCCGAGCGGCGCGCCCACCTGCTCCGACACGACGCGCCGGGCCTGGTCCGCGTGGAGGACCAGCCCGCTGGGGAGCCGCGCGGGGTGGAGATAGCCGAGGCAGACATTGGCATCGGTCAGGGTCGCCTCCGTCCCGCCGAGGCCGTAGCAGACGGGTCCGGGCACGGCGCCCGCGCTCCGGGGCCCCACGTGAAGCGCGCCGGCCCCATCCACGCTGACGATGCTCCCGCCACCCGCGCCGACCTCCGCAATGTCGATGGCGGGCACGCGCAGCAGGTAGCCGCTGCCCTTGTAGAGCCGGCTGCCCTGCGACATGCTGCCGCCGATCTCGAACTCGCCCGTGCGCTTGATCTCGAAGCCCTCGATCACCGAGGCCTTGGCGGTGGTGCCTCCCATGTCGATGCTGATCACGTTGCCCTCGCCGATGCGCCGCGCGAGGGCGGCGGTGGCGATGACGCCGGCCGCGGGTCCCGACTCGATCACGTGCACGGGCCGGCGGCGGCCGTGCTCGGCGGTCATGACCCCGCCGTTGCTCTGCATCACGAGGAGCGGGCCGGGCAGGCCGACGCGGCCGAGCTCGCGCTCGAGCGCCTCGAGATACTGGGCCATCACGGGCATGACGTACGCGTTGGTGACGGCGGTGCTCGTGCGCTCGAACTCTCTCATCTCCGGGAGGATGTCGGAGGAAAGGGTGAGGGCGAGGCCCGGCGCGCGCTCGCGCACGATGGCGCCCACGGCCTGCTCGTGGGCGGGATTGGCATAGGCGTGGAGGAGGCAGACCGCGATGGACTCCACGCCGTCCCCGGCCAGGCGATCGACGGCCTGCTCCACGCTCTCGCGGTCGAGAGCGGTGACGACCTCACCGACATGGCTCATGCGCTCGCCCACCTCGAGCCGCAGACGGCGCGACACCAGGGGCGCCGGCCGCTCGAAGTCCAGATCGTAGAGGCGAGCCAGACGCAGGCGGCCGATCTCGAGCAGATCGCGGAAGCCGGCGGTGGTGATCAGCCCCGTGCGCGCGCCACGCCGCTCCAGAATGGCATTGGTGGCCACGGTGGTTCCGTGAATGACGTCACCGACCACCGAGGGCGAAAGCCCGGCGTCGGCCAGGAGGGCGGTGGTGCCGGTGATGATCGCCTCGGCGTAGTTCGCCGTCGTGGAGAGCACCTTCCGCGTGAGGGCCCGGCCATCGGGCGCGACCAGAACCAGATCGGTGAACGTGCCCCCGACGTCCACGCCCAGCCGGTAGCTCTTGGCCTCCGTCATCGACATTCCCTCACTATCCACTCGCTCCCGTCACGGTGGCGTCTTTTCTCAGCACGTGCTTCGCGCGGCCGAACCGGAGGCCGGCAAGGCCGCGCGGCAGGAAGATCACGAACACCATGATCACGAGCCCGACCGCCACGAGATTGTAGACGACCCCGATGAAGCGCAGGCCCTCGCTGATGGCATAGAGCAGGAGGGCCCCGAGGGCGGGCCCCCAGATCGTGCCCAGCCCGCCGAACACGGCCATCCCGATCACGAGCGACGTGGTGGCGGCCGTGGCGACGGTGGGGCTCACGAGCTGAATGTAGTAGGCGTAGAGCGTGCCGGCAAGCCCGGCCAGCCCGGAGCTCAGGCCGAAGGCGAGCAGCTTGTAGACGGTGGTGTTGATTCCGAGGCTCTCCGCCAGCACCTCGTCCTCTCGAATGGCGCGAAAGGCGCGCCCGGCCCGCGTGCGACGGCAGACGTAGAGCATGGCGCCCACGCCGGCCCCTACGATGGCGGCCACGATCAGGTAGACGGCCTGGGCGCGCGGGATTCCCGTGGCGGGCAATCCCGTGAAGCTGCCGAAGTCGTAGATCCCGAACGGACCGCCGGTGACGGCGAGCCAGTTCTGCGCCGTCAGCCGGATCAGCTCGGCGAGCGCGAGCGTGACGAGGGCAAGATAGTGCCCGCGCAGCCGGAGGGCAGGAAACCCGGTGCCGAGCCCCACCACGGCGGCCACTGCCGCTCCAAGCGCGAGCCCGAGCCAGGGCGAGAGCCCGAGGTGCTTGCTCGCCGCGGCGGCGGTATAGGCCCCGAGGGCGAAGAAGCCGGCGTGGCCGAACGAGACCTGCCCGGTATAGCCGGAGAGCAGATCCCAGCTCGCGGCGAGGAGCGCCCAGATGACGGCCTGGGTGGCGATGCTCAGCACGAAGGGATGCGGGAGCAGCACGGGCAGGAAGAGGGCGACACCCGCCGCGCCGACAGCGAGGAGACGAAGCTTCGTCATCGCGCGGTGGCGCGCCCCAGGAGCCCCTGAGGCCGGAGGAGGAGGACCGCGATCATGACCACGAAGGCCACGCCGTTCTGCCACTGCGACGGCACGACGATGACGACGAGGGATTCCGCGACCCCGATGATCAGGCTGGCCAGGAGCGCGCCCACGAGGTTGCCCATGCCGCCCAGGATGGTGATGGCGAAGGCCTTGATGGTCAGCGGGAACCCGACCGCCGGATACACGTTGAAGAGCGGCGCCATGAGGGCGCCGCCGATGCCGGCGAGGCCGACGCCCAATGCCAGCGTGAGGGAGAAGATCCGGCCGAGATCGATCCCCATGGCCTGCGCGGCCTCGGGATTCTGGGCGACGGCGCGCACGGCCAGCCCTTGCCGGTGCCAGCGAAGGAACACGAAGAGCGCGGCCAGGAGGAGCGCGGCGACCGCGAAGACGAGCACCCGCTGGTAGCTCACGCCCGTGAAGCCGATCTCCAGGATGCCCCGGACGAGGGGCGGAACCTGCCGATAGTCGCCGCCGCCGATGGCGAGCAGGCTCGACTGCATGAAGGTGGAGAGCCCGAGCGTCAGCACCAGGTAGAGCGAGCCGGCGGGACGGCGCCCGAGCCGCCGCTGGAGCGGCGCGATGAGCAGCGGGTACACGCAGAGCCCCAGCAGGAACGCCCCCGCTCCGCCCGCCACCGCGCCGACGACGGGCGGAAGATGGAGAAGCACGACGGCGGCAAAGAGCACGTAGCCCCCGACGGCAAAGAACTCGCCGTGGGCAACATTGATCACGTTCAACACGCCGAAGATCAAGGTGATCCCCACCGCAAAGAGCGCGTA
>WNGQ01001532.1_pt1 | contig 35527 bp, 34 predicted proteins | sample 5407661 | NCBI WGS metagenome assembly WNGQ01 (sample SAMN13153382, study PRJNA577476) | soil metagenome | isolation source: 60 cm soil or saprolite under Garry oak tree replicate 2 | place: USA:California | collected 2016-06-15 | reverse complement strand
AGGAGCGGGATCGGCCGGCGCGGGAGCTGCGATCGCCTCCGGTTCGGGCGCCTTCGCGGAAGCCGGCTTGGCCGCGACGGCGCCGGCACCCATCGAAACCTTGCCGCTGAAGCTCGCCCCGTCCTGGATGGCGAGCCTGGCGACGCGGACGTCGCCGATCACCGAACCCGAGCGCGAAACGATCAGGCGCTTGCGCGCCACCACGGGCCCCGTCAGGTGCCCGCGAACGCTGACGTCGCCTCCGGCCAGCGATGCCTTGACCTTGGCCATGTCATCGATCTCGATGTTGCCGGTGACCTCGACCTCGCCCTCGAGAATCCCACCCACGAAAAGGTCGCCCTCGATGTACAGCTGGCCGATCAGCCGGTCGCGCGGACCGAGCGTGACGGAGCTTGGCTGATTCGAGGCGGCGGGTGAGGATACCGGCGGCTGGTCCGCCGGCGGCGCGGTCGGGCGCCTAGCTACCGGCCTGGTGCTCAAAGTCGCCCATTCGGACGTAGCCGTTGAGGCTCGCGCCGTCCTCGATCTGCAGCCGGCGCACCTGAACGTCCCCGTTCATTTTGGCCGACTTGCCCATGGTGAGCTTGTCACGCGCCGTGAGCCTGCCTTCGACCTCGCCCTTGATGGTCACGTTCTGGCCCTCGAGCAGCGCCTTCACGACCGTCCCGTTGCCGACCTCGATGTTGCCCCCGATGCGAAACTCACCCTCGGCGTGGCCACCGTCGACCGTCATGCTGCCTCCGTACGTCAGCTTGCCTTCGAGGCTGTCGTTCGGACCGAGCGTGAACTTCTTCAGCCCTTCCTTCTTGGAATCGGATTGACCGTCGGTCTCGATCGGCGTGCTCTCGGCTACCGCCTCTTGTGTTTCCATGCGCGTGCATCTCCCCGGCTAGGTATTGACCTCGGATCATCGAAGCCGGGTCACAGAATACTTCACGCTCCGACCCCTTCGTGGGCGCGAACTTTGTTTGTTGCCAGGCAACATGACGTAGGTCACAGCGGCAGCGCGGCGCTTGGATGCGCGGCGCGTTCGAATCCTTCCAGCGCCGGCTCGACCATGTCGTCAATTGCGGTCAGAGGTGTCCGCAACTCCTGCTGAAATTCGGAGGCCATCGCTCCTCATGCGAATTCGCCTAGCAGGCCGTCGGCGCTGAGCCCGGACCATTTCGACGAGACGGCGATGTAAGGCTCGCGCCCATATCCCTCCTGCATGAGATGCGGATGGTGCCGAATCTCGACGCGCCATGTCTCGAGCTGGCTCTGATGGCAATCGATGGCGCGCAGCTTCATCTGAACTTCCTCAGGTGTCAGCTCCACGACGAGGTCCACATGTTGCTGGACCACCAGCGGCAGGGCATTGCCGTCCTGCCCGCCGAGCGCGATCAGCGCGCGGTATGCCTGCGCCAACGGCGCATCCACGGCGAGGTGGTAAAGCGATGGACGCATATCCTCCGCAATCGCCGCCACGGCCGCATCGGTGCAGCGCCCCATGGCGATGTGGTCCGGGTGGCCGTAAACACCGTCAGGTCCCCAACCCACGACAGCGGCAGGCGCGAGACGCGTGATCTGCTCCTTGATGCGCTCCGTTATCGCGGCCTGATCAGATTGTTCGACGCCACCGTCCGGATAGTCCCAGAGCTCGTATTCGTGGATCGCAAGCGCAAATGTGGCCGCCTCCAGCTCAGAGCTCCGGATGTCAGCGAGGTCCTCCTCGCGCGCTCCGGGTGGCTTGCCGACCCATCCCTTCTCCCCGCGTGTCGCGCAGATCAGGTTGACGTGAATTCCGGCGCGCGTGTGTCTGAGGATGAGGCCGCCGGCGCCCATGGACTCGTCGTCTGGATGGGCCATGACGACGAGCAGGACGCTCATCCGCTGCGGTCCTCGATCTCCCACGCGTGGTCGAGCAGGTGCCATGCCATCCGGCGCGCCGCATACCGGGGCGGCCACCTCTTCTCGCCCGACTGAGGGCCGCCCGCCGAAGCACGAATCGCGTCAATGATCGCTTTCCGCCACTCGCGCACGGCATTCGCGTCGTCGAGGCGGGGCGTCTCGAGCTTGAGCCCCAGCCTGGAGACGTAGGCCGACTCGGCGTCGATGATGTGGTCGGCGATCTTGTCGCGGTCTCGCCCGCCGCCGCGCGGACCCTTGCGCAGCTCCGCGGGGGCTTTGGCGATGACCGCATCGAAGACCTTCCATGAGGCGCTGAGGAGCGCGCAGATGCGCTCCGCCTCTTTGGCGGCAAGGGCCTTCGCGTCCGTTGACGCGTGCATGCCTGGAGCCCCGAAATCGGTGGTCGCGTTGCCCTTCACGCGCTCGATGACCTTTAACGTTGGTTCTGCGGCGCTGAAGTCGATGCGCGCTGATTTGGGGACGGCAGCATAGCGCGGCGCATACGCGCCCAGAGCTTCCAGCGCAGCCTTCTCGTCTTTGCCCGCACGGGTCCAACCAGGCCACTCGAGCGCTGATGCAAACACACGCTTGGTGCCGACCTCGAGATAGACGGGGATTGCTGCAGCCACAGCGCGCCGATGCTAGCCCATCACCTTGGCTGCGAGTTTCCCGGCTAAACTACCGCCGGTCGGCACGAGTCAAGGAGGGGTCTCGATTGAGCATTTTTCGAAAGGCCTATTCAGTGGCGGGCGCGATCCTGATGCTCCAGTTTTTGGCGCAGCTCTATTTCATAGCTGCGGCCATATTCACCATCGTCAACGCCAACGACAACGAGAAAGATGTCTATGCCGCTTTCAAGAACGCCGACAACTTCGCCGGCCTCCACGCGATCAACGGAGACCTCATCGGCCTGACCATCCTGGTCATGATCGGGCTCTCGTTCGGGTCCAGATATCCATGGCGGACGACCATCCTGACCGGCGTCCTTTTCGTGCTTCTGGCTATTCAGTCCGTGCTCGCTCATACGGGCATCCCGGCGTTGTCCGGGCTCCACGGCATCAACGCCCTGATCATGATCGGCCTGGGTGGATTCCTCACCGGCAGGAACTGGGCCTTTCGCCCGGAGCCGACCGTAACCACATCGGCGCCGTAATCCCCGGCACCGCGATGCGATGACGATGGAGCGGGCGATGGGAATCGAACCCACGTAACCAGCTTGGAAGGCTGGCGCACTACCATTGTGCTACGCCCGCTTTGGCGCTTCGCCTGGTGGCCCGTAGGGGCTTCGAACCCCTGATCTCCGGCTTGAAAGGCCGGCGTCCTAGTCCACTAGACGAACGGGCCAGGCGCCACCGATTGTGCCGGAAACGGCTGCACCGGCACCGGCAACACCACCCCGTCTGGCCTTTGGTGGGCGGCGAGGGTTTCGAACCCCCGACCTCCAGCATGTCAAGCTGGCGCTCTCCCAGCTGAGCTAGCCGCCCGCAGCGGAAAGCGAACGGAGTGGACGCTTATTCTAGGCCCCGTGCCTGAATGCATCGGCCGACCCATGCCCATCGTCGAGCACCGCAGCGCTGGGCACTGATCCTCGAGGCACAAATCCACCTCTCGGCCCGCGAGGAGTCGACTGGCGACGAAACCTGGTCGCGCTGTGGTTCGCGGAGTTCACGGCCATCTTCGGTTTCAGCTTCGCGTTTCCGTTCTTGTCCATCTTCATCTCGCAGGATCTCGGCGTTGCACCCGGCCGCGACCTCGGATCGCTTCGGACGCAAGCCAATGCTCATCCGATCGATGCTCGGCGGCGCGATCACGGTCGGCCTCATCTTCTTCGTGCAGACGCCGATCCAGCTGGTCGTGCTGCGCCTGCTGCAGGGCGCGACCAGCGGAACCGTCGCGGCGGCCACCGCGCTGGTGGCGGTCGAGACGCCACGCAACCGCGTGGGCTGGGCGCTCGGCGTGGTGACCTCGGCGGTTGCGCTGGGGAGCGCGATCGGGCCGGTGGTCGGAGGCATCGCCGGCGCGGCGTTCGGGCTGCGCCTCGTCTTCCTCGGCGGTGGAGTTCTGCTGCTGCTGTCGATGATCCCTGTGCTCGTGATCGTTCGCGAGAGTCCCCTCAAGCCGCGCGATCGCACCCGGCCCGGCATGCTGGCGTTGATCCGCCAGCGGCCCGGCGCGCTGCGTTCGCTCGCGGTCCTCATCGGCGTGCAAGGGCTCGTCACCATCGTCATCACCGCGACCCAGCAGCTGGTCGTGCTGAAGCTCATCGAGATGCTCGCCAAGGGCGCGTCGGCGGTGACCGGGCTCGCTTTCGGCGCCGCGGGCGTCGCCAACAGCATCTCGGCCATCGGCTACACGTCGGTCACCAGGCGCATCGGCTACGTGAGGACGATCACGCTGGCGGCGATGCTCCTCGCGATCACAGTCGGCGTCCTGGTGGTGGCGCCGAACTGGATCGTGGTTGTCGTCGCGGTCGGGATGTCCGGTCTGCTCTACGGCACCATCGTCCCGGCGACCGCGAGCATGATCGGGCTGGAGACGCCGATCGAGGCGCAGAGCACGGTGTTCGGGTTCAACGCGAGCGCGGTCGCGTTCGGGTTCTTCCTCGGACCGCTGATCGGCGGCGGGATCGCGGCCACGAGCGGCGTGCCCAACGCCCTGGCAGTGACGGCCGGGCTTTCGCTGCTGCTGGCGCTGGTGGTGGCGCTCGGCACGAGAGAGCCGGCGCGGTGAGCCGCCCTTAACGACCAGGGTTGCGGGCACCTCGTCCGGCGCAATACGTTGACGTGCAACACAAATGAACCCCCTGAGGGTGGGCGGGGGGTTTGTGGGCGGGGGGTAAGGGGGGTCCAGCCTGAATCCACTAATCTCGTTGGCTCATGCGATTCGTTCTCGGTTTGCTGGTGGCCGCAGTTGCCCTGGGCGCGTGCGCCGATTACGTGCCGCCGGACTCGGCGACCTCGACTCCCTCGGGCTGCGACAATGGAATAGTCACCTGCATGGATCAGCGAACCACGCCCCCGCCCACCGTCATCGACCCCGCCAAGAAGTACACCGCGACCGTTCACACCTCTCGGGGCGACTTCACGATCGCGTTCGTCGACCCCAAGGTGGCCCCGCAAACGGTCAACAACTTCGTGTACCTCTCGCAGAACCACTACTACGACGGCCTCACGTTCCACCGGGTGGTGACGGGGTTCGTGGTCCAGGGCGGCGATCCCCTCGGCAACGGAACCGGCGGGCCCGCCTACAAGCTGCCCAACGAGACCAATCCGTCCAAGTGGCCGCGTGGCACGGTCGGAATGGCTTCGAGCTCCGCGGGAGTGAGCGGCTCGCAGTTCTTCATCACGACCGGAGATGCGCCGTCTCTCGCCAGCAGCGGCGTCTACAACCACTTCGGCCAGGTTGCGTCTGGCATGGACGTCATCGACAAGATCCAGGTCGGCGATCGAATGACCTCGATCGACATCACGGCCTCGTGAGGCGCGCGGAACTCACCGCCCTCATGATCGCCGGCGCATTCGCGCTGGCGGCCTGCGGCTACTCGGATCCGTACGCGACGTCGGGCCAGGTGGCCAACGAAAGCCCCGGCGTCCACGTCAGCCCATCTCCAGGCACCGACGACTTCAACGCCGGTGGCGGCCTGCCAGTGGTCACGTATCCGGACGGCCTCCAGTACATAGACCTCACCGTCGGCACCGGCGCTGTGGTCCACGGCACCGACATCGTCACGGTCCAGTACACCGGCTGGCTCAACGCGGGCGGCTCGAAGTTCGACTCCAGCCGCGATCGCAACCAGCCCTTCACCGTGCCGCTGGGACAGGGCCAGGTCATCCCCGGTTGGGACGAGGGCATACCCGGCATGAAGGTGGGCGGCAAGCGGAAGCTAATCATCCCTGCGGCGCTCGGCTACGGATCGGCCGGCCAGCAGGATCAGCAGTCCGGGGCGTACATCATCCCGCCCAACGCGGTCCTGGTCTTCGAGGTCGAGGTCCTGAGCGTCAAGCCAGGGCCCAGCCCGTCGCCGATACCAACGCCCAAGCCCAGCCCATCGCCGAGCCCGAGCCCGTCTAAGTAACAGTCAGCGTGCCTTTCATGCCCGAGGCCTCGTGCCCGGGCTGGTCGCAGAAGATCGTGTAGCTGCCGGCCGCCAGGTTGTCCACCGTGAACACGAAGCTGTCCCCGGCCGACACCAGCTCGCTCGCCGCCATGCGCTTGCCGGAGCTGTCGCGAATCACCATGTCATGGGACGTGGTGCCGGCGTTGACCAGGTAGAACACCACTTTTCCCGCCGGCGCGCTCATCGTCGACGGGTCGAACTTGTACTCGGTCATCGTGACCTTGGTCGACCCGGCCGGCTGGGAAGGCCCGCCCCCGCCACCGCCGCATCCGGCGAGCAGAGCAATTGTTGCCAGGCCCACAGCAAGCGCTCTCATCGGAACAGTGTCACCCCCAGGTAGAGGATGCCGAAAAGGAAGATCCACACGACGTCGACGAAGTGCCAGTAGAGGGTCACCGCCGCGACGCCGACGTGGTTTCGCGGCGAGAACTGGCCCCTGGCGGCGCGGTACAGGATGATCAGCAGCAGGATCAGTCCACCGAGGACGTGCAGACCGTGGAAGCCGGTCATGATGAAAAAGGCGCTGGCGAAACTGTTTGCGGTCAGCGTCAGGCCCCGCGCGAAGGCTGCGATGAATTCGATCAGCTGGCCGGCCTCGAATCCGAAGCCCAGGATGATGGTCACGATCCAGAGGAGGAAGAATCGCCGCCGGTTGCCCGCCGCGATCGAATCGCTGGCGAAGTGGCAGGTGACACCGCTGGAAAGCAGCACGATCGTGTTGAAGAACGGGATCGGCCACCAGTTCACATAGAACTCTGGCGTGCTCGAAGGGGCCGGAGGCGGCCAGACGATGTGCGACCCGTACAGATAGAAGTAGGTCGCGAAGAGGCTTCCGAAGAACATCACCTCGGATGCGAGGAAGATGTACATCCCCATCATGCCGGGCTTGATGGCGGGGTACTGCGGCCCGGCCTGCTGCTGCATCGTCGCGACGGCCATCAGGAATGCACCTCGCCGCCGGCCTCCTCGGCCGGATACATCTTCACGTCTTCGACCAGCACCCAGCCGACTATCCCGGTGAGGAAGATGACACCGCCGATCACCGCGAGGGTGATGCGCACCGCCGCCGAAAAGGGAATCGCAGCCAGGCTGAGGAAGAACGCGCCGGCGCAGATGACGAAAGGCCAGTTGCTCGGCGGCGGCATGTGGATGCCGAGCTCATGCGCCTTGGCGTCGTAGTCGATGACCAGCTCCACATGCCGCGGGATCTCCATGTCGTAACGCGAGGCCTCCGCGCGCGCCGGGTCCGCGTCGCGCCATGCCTTGAAGGCGGCGGAGGCGACGTAGCTGGACGGCCAGAGCTTGTAGGCGTCGTTGCGGCAAAGGTCCAGAAACCTCGGCGTCAGCAGCCCGCAGCGCGGGCATTCGACGGCGAGGGATGGGTTGGAGATGTCGACATATCGGGGCTGCTTGGATGCGGCCACGTTCGGTTCGGATTCTATCAGCGGTAGAGATCTGCACTGGAAATGCGGTTCCCTGTCGCCGATATACTGGCGCCGTGAAGGCGGGGTCACTTACGCGGTTGTGGCCGCTGGCCATCCTGCCCGCGGCCTTCCTGCTGGGCTCGTGCGAGGCGCCGGGCGGAATCTCCCCCATCTTCCCCACCCCGGTCTCTCCGAACGGCCAGGGCATCTACAACACGTACATCGGCATCTCGGTGCCCGCGATCATGGTGTTCCTGGCGGTCGAGGCGGCCCTGCTGTGGGTGGTGATCAAGTACCGCCGCTCCAAGCAGCCCGCCGGATACATCCCGCCCCAGGTCCACGGCAACTTCACCCTCGAGATCGCCTGGACGCTGGCGCCGCTCGTCATCGTGCTCGGGATCGCAGGCTACAGCTTCGCTGAGCTGCAGAAGGATTTCCAGCCTGTCACCAACTATGACTTCGAGGTTGTCGTCTCGGGTCACCAGTTCGGCTGGAACTACACATACCCGGAGGGCTTCACCGTCCACCAGGAGGGAACCCTGGCCGGCGACGTGACGCCGTTCGTGGTGCCCGTGAACAAGCTCATCCGCCTCCGCATGCAGGGCACCGACGTCATCCACTCGTGGTGGGTGCCCGCCATCTCCGGCAAGACCGACGCGGTGCCGGGGTATGACAACTTCACGTGGCTGAAGGTCGACCGCGTCGGCACCTGGCGAGGAGAGTGTGCGGAGCTGTGTGGCTCAGGCCACAGCACGATGCAGATCATCGTGCAGTCGATGGAGCAGTCCGATTACGACGCCTGGGTGAAAAGGCAGATGGCTGGTCAGAGCTAGGATGGAAAGGTAATGGCAGCGGTCCAGGCTCTGCCCCGCCCGAAGGCTTACGACGACACCTTCTGGAAGCCGATCACGCTCTGGCTGACGACCACCGACCACAAGCTGATCGGGATCATGTACATGGTCACCGGCCTGCTCAGCTTCGTGATCGGAGGCATCTTCGCACTCGTCATCAGGCTGCAGCTCTCACAACCCCATCTCTCGGTGGTCGATGCCGAGACCTACAACCAGCTCATCTCGGCCCACGGCGTGACGATGATCTTCTTCTTCGTCACCATCTTCCTGACCGGGATCGCCAACTACATGGTCCCGATCATGATCGGCGCGCGCGACATGGCCTTCCCGCGCGTCAACCTGCTCGGCTTCTGGCTGGTGCCGGTGTCGATCCTCCTCTACTACGGAGGTTTCTTCACGGGTGGCGCGCTGGACGCGGGCTGGACCGGATACGCGCCGCTGACCGAGAAGGCTTACCAGGGCCACAGCCTCGGTGTCGACTTCTGGGCCTTGAGCATCATCGTCTGGGCGATCTCCGGAATCATGGCCTCGACGAACTTCCTGACCACGATCGTCGCCCTGCGCGCGCCGGGCATGAAGCTGACCCGCCTGCCCCTGTTCGTATGGGCGCAGATCTCGACGTCGATCCTGCTGCTCGTCGTCGGCGCGCCGCTGGCCGCCGCGATGATCCTGGTCGAGTTCGATCGCCAGCTCGGGACGCAGTTCTTCACGACCCAGGGCCGGCCGGTGCTGTACCAGCACCTGTTCTGGTTCTTCGGCCACCCCGAGGTCTACATCATGATTCTGCCCGGATTCGGAATGATCTCGGAGATCATCCCGGTCTTCGCGCGCAAGCCGATCTTCGGCTACATGTCGATGGTCGCGGCTCTGTTCGGCATCGTCTTCCTCTCCATGACCGTGTGGGCGCACCACATGTTCACCGTGGGCATGAACACGTACGTCGAGGGCTTCTTCATGCTCATGACGATGCTCATAGCCGTGCCGACGGGCATCAAGTTCTTCAACTGGATCGCCACGGCCTGGTGGGGTTCGATCGAGTTCACGCTGCCGATGAAGTTTGCCTTCGGCTTCCTGGCCACGTTCTTGATCGGCGGCATCACCGGCGTGTATCTGGCCTCCGTGCCCGTCGACACGCAGCTCCACCAGTCCTACTACGTGGTGGCCCACCTCCACTACGTGCTGTTCGGTGGGAGCGTGTTCACGATCTTCGCGGGGATCTATTACTGGTTCCCGAAGATCACAGGGCGGCTGCTCAACCGCACCCTTGGGGAGTGGAACTTCTGGACGCTCTTCATCGGCTTCAACGGCACGTTCCTGATCATGCACACGCTCGGATTGGAGGGGATGCCGCGCCGCATCGCGACATATGCGAACCCGGCGTGGGCCACGACCAACATGATCATCACCGTCTCGTCATTCCTCATCGCCTTCTCGGTGCTGCTTTTTTTCATCAACGTGATTCGCAGCTGGCGCGGCGGGGAGATCGCAGGCAACGACCCCTGGCGCGCCAACACGCTGGAATGGGCCACGACCTCGCCGCCGCCGCCGTACAACTTCGAGAAGGTGCCGCCAGTTCGCAGCTTCATGCCGCTGCGGGACCTGCGCGAGGCGGGCGAGCTCCCGGCCGAGCCCGAGCCGGCACCGGCGCCGGCATAGAGGTGGTCGTACTCGCAGGCGAGTGGGTCCCGGCCTGGCTCGCTTTGAGCATCACCTTCCTGGTTGCCCTGGGCGGTGTTGCGGGCCTGGGGTGGTGGGTGCTGCGCGGCGACGCACGCAACCGCGCATCGGAGGAAATCGGCGAGGCCGAACCGCACGACGTCCATCACTAGTGGTTCCCGGGTAGCCGGGGACGCCCTGCCAGTTACCTTAGAGACCTGAATCCAAATTTCGTCGACCTGGTGATCGTGGCCGCCGTCGTGGTCGGCCTCGTCAACGGCTACCGTCGAGGCTTCTGGCTATCCCTGGCGCAGTACGTCGGCCTGGTCGTGGGCGTGCTGCTCGGCGCTACCGCTGCGGGCCCGCTGCTGGACTACATCGGCATCCACAACCCCGTCGCGCGCCCGCTGGGCGCGGTGCTCGTACTCGTCATCGGAGGCAGCCTCGGGTCCAGCATCGGTTTTGCCGCCGGCGAGCCCATCCGCCGCAAGATCCTTCGCAAAGGCGTCCACACGATGCCCGATTCGATCGTCGGGGCCGTGTTCTCGACGATCGCGGTGCTGATCATGTGCTGGTTTTTGGGCCTGAGCTTTTCTCGAGGTCCGAGCCAGGAGGTCGCGCTGCAGATTCAGCATTCGACGGTCTTGCGAACCCTCGACCGCATCGCCCCGCGGCCGCCCGATTTCCTCGCACGAGTCGAAGGCATCCTGGGTGGCGTCACCTTCCCACCGGTGTTCGCGGGCCTGGAGCCTCCCCTCCCCGCGCCCCTCCCAATCCCCGCGTCGGTCGACACGGTGGCCGTGCAGCACGCCGCCCACGTCGTGGTCAAGGTGACGGGCACCGGCTGCGGAGGACTTGTGACCGGGAGCGGCTTTCCGATCGGGAACGGTTACGTGGTCACGAACGCACATGTGGTTTCGGGAACCGGCAACCACCGCGTCGAGACGCCGGACGGCCAGGTGCTGAAGGCCGATGTGGTGTACTTCGACTCCGACCGCGACATCGCTCTCCTCTACGTTCCCGACTTCACCAAGGTCTCGCTGATCCTGGGTCCAGCCGAACGGGGCACCCAGGGAGCTGTGATCGGGTACCCCGGTGGCGGCGGCGAAACGGTCCAGCCCGCGGTGGTGGACGGCGCCATCGAAGCGGCCGGCCGCGATATCTACAACCAGAAGCAGGTCACCCGCGAGATCTACGTGATCCAGGCCCGCGTCCGGCCCGGCGACTCAGGCGGTCCGCTCGTCGACCTGGAAGGACGCGTGATCGGGATCGTCTTCGCCACTTCCGCGAGCGAGCCGGACCAGGCCTATGCGCTGACCGACGACGAGATCACGACCGCCGAGCAGAAGGTGCACAACTCGAAGACACCGATCGACACGAGCCGACTCGAGTGCGCGGCCTGAGTAAGGCCTAGGTAGTTGCCCTCCCCACTCGTGGGGAGGTGCCCGCGCAAAAGCGCGGGCGGTGGGGGGAACCACTGACCAACATCATCCCCACCCCGTGGGGAAGTCGCCCCCGCGCTTCGCGCGCGGGCGGATGGGGCGATGCACTAACTGGAAGGCGACTCGGGCTTGCCCTCTATCTTCCCCACCCCGTGGGGAAGTCGCCCTCGCGCTGCGCGCGCGGGCGGATGGGGCGATGCACTTCCCCACCCCGTGGGGAAGTCGCCCTCGCGCTGCGCGCGCGGGCGGATGGGGCGATGCACTAACTGGAAGGCGACTCCGGCTTGCCCTCTTCGATCAGCAGCACTGGGATGCCGTCGACGATCGGATAGAGCACTTTGCAGTGAGGGCACCGGAGCTGATCCGGCTCCTTCATCTCGAGCTTCGTGTGGCATTTGGGGCAGGCCAGGATCTCGAGCAACTCTTGGGATATCACAGATGCATCGTATTACGCGCCGCATAGACTTCGGGCGTGATCCTGAGGCGCCTCTACATCTATCTGGTCAGCGCGGTGGCGCTGGCGGTGCTCGCGTTCGGGCTCGCCACCCTAGGTGTAACGCTGCTGCAGGGCGCGTTCAACGGAGTGGATTCGTACAACCGCAGCGCCCTGGCTGGGTACACCGCGGCCGTTGTGGTGTCGTTTCCGGTCTGGGCGATCCACATGTGGTTCGGTGGTCGCTTTGCACGCCGAGACCCGGCAGAACGCGCGTCTGCGATCCGCCGCCTCTACCTGTACCTGGCCTGCGCCGGATCTTCGATCGGAGCGGCTATCGCGCTGGCGAACACCGTCAGCTACGCGTCGCAGCAGCAGCTCGACGGCCAGTACCTCACCCAGTCGGTCGTCGCCCAGTCCGCGTGGGTGACCATCGTGCTCGCAGCTATCTGGGCATTCCACTACCGGATCGCAGCTCGCGATCGAGCCGCCGTCGGCGAGGTCGGCGCGTCCGCCACCCTGCGACGTTGGTACATGTACATCGCCCTCTTCGTCGGCCTGTTCATGATGCTGGCCGGCGCCCAGGGCTTTATGCGCCTGGCCTGGCTGAGGGGACTTCACAGCCACATGGCCGACTACATGTCGCTCTCGGCGCCGGCCGGCGAGCTGGCGGGCGGCTTCCTGCTGTGGGCATTCCACGCACGGGTTCTCGTCACCCGATTTGCCCAGGACGACCGGCGATCAACCCTGCGCGCGGTGGAGGGATTCCTTGCCGTCGCGGTCTGCATCGCGGCGGCCCTCGTCAGCGCCAGCCTGATCCTGTACTACAGCGCGGCGCACATCCTGGGCGTCGTCAACCCTGGCGGTGCAGGCAACGACCTGCTCGCGGCCTTCGCCCAGCCGGCTTCGATCATGGTGGTTTACGGCGCCGCGTGGCTCCTGATCCGACGACGACTGGCGCGGGACGCCGGCCCCGGCGAGGGTGCCCGCCAGGCGGCGATGCGACGCTTTTACACCAACCTCGCCGCGCTGGTATCGATGGCCGCCCTGGCGGTTGGGGCCATAGGCGTGCTCGGCACGTTGCTGATCCAGGCCGAGGCTCAGGTGATCGGGGTGACTGCGCCCGATTGGAAGGACCCCCTCAGCCTGTGGGTGACTCTCCTCGTCGTCGGCGGCGCCGTGTGGCTGGCGCACTGGCGACCGGTGCCATGGCTCGAAGAGAGGCAGGCGATCAGCCGCCGCATCTACTTGTGGGCCGCGCTGCTCGGCAGCGTGCTCGGGGTACTGGCCGGCGGGATCGGACTGCTCTATGTCGTGCTCCAGCAGATGTTCAGCCTTCGGCCGAAGCTCGCCGACACGGCCAATCTTGGCTTCGCACAATCCCTGGCGGTGATCGTGGTCGCGGCCGCGGTCGGTCTCTATCACTGGCGGACCCTCCGCTCGGACGCGGCATCGCGCCACGCTATCCCTGTGCCGCCGGCAGAGGCTGCGCCTGAAGTGACCTCACCGGTCGGTGAGGCGGAACCCGCACCCGAAGCGGCGGCCGGCCTCCACTACGTTCTATCGGTGGTCGGGGCGACCGAGGACGACGTGCACCAGGCGCTGGCAAATCTTCCGCCGCAGGCGAGCTATCACCTAACACCGTCTGACCAGCCGACCTGACGAAATCCACTCCCCGAAGGGAGAGGGCCAGGGAGATGGGCGTGTGGCACGAGAAACGATCGACAATTGACGCCCATGGACCCCCATACCCTCCTTACCACCACTCGCGCTGTGCGGAAGCGACTCGATTTCGACCGGGAGGTTTCGCGCGAGCTGCTGCTCGAGTGTCTCGAGGTCGCCGTCCAGGCCCCCACCGGCAGCAACTCGCAAGGCTGGCAGTGGATGATCGTGACCGACCCCGAAAAGAAGCGTGTCATCGGCGACTTCTATCGGCAGTCGTGGTACCCCTACGCGGCGAGCAGAGGTCCGCGATATGCGGAGGGCGATCCACGTCGCCAGCAGCTGCCTCGAGTCGCATCGTCGGCCCAATACCTGGCCGAGCGCATGCATGAGGTGCCGGCGATGGTGATCCCGTGCATCGAAGGGCGCGTGGACCGTCCTGGCGTTACCAACCTCGAGATTGCCGGCCTCTACGGATCGATCCTGCCCGCCGCGTGGAACTTCATGCTCGCGGCGCGAGCGCGGGGCCTCGGCACGGCATGGACGACGCTGCATCTCAAGTATGAAAAAGAGGTTGCCGAGCTTCTCGGCATCCCCTATGAGCGGTACACACAGGCGGCGCTGATCACAGTCGGTTTCCATGACGGCGGCGAGTTCAAGCGCGCGCAGAGGATCCCCCTGGAGCCGATCGTGCACTGGGACAGCTGGTGAAAAACCCCGACCCGGTTGCGCTGCTCGACCTGGTCGACTGGCGCCGGAGGGTTGGGGATCTCTATCGAACGTCCGGGCCGGCCGCGGTCGAGACATTCCGAAAGGGTCGCGACGAGCTCTTCAAGTCACATCCGCAATCGCCGATCGATCCTGAGGAACGCCACGTGTTCGCCGGGTTGAAGTACTTCGCCTACGACCCGGCGTACCGGGTGCCCGCGAAGATGGCGGCCGCCGACGGATCTGAGCTGCTGATCGACACCGGCGGCGACGATGGCGCGATCCAGTACCGCCGGGCCGGCGAGCTGCACTTTCGACTGGCGGGCGAGCCCTGCAAGCTCACGGTCCTGAGCCTGGTTAAGTACGCCGGCGGGCTCTTCGTCCCTTTCAAAGACCCCACCGCGCCAACCCAGACGTACGGCGCCGGCCGCTACCTTTTCGACACGGCCAAGAACACCGACGGGCTGGTCCTGGAGACCACGTCAGGATCACCCGACGTGGTCGTCGACTTCAACTACGCGTACAACGCGTCGTGTGCATACAGCCCTCGCTGGGCCTGCCCGCTGGCGCCGCCCGAGAATTTCCTACGCGTGCCCGTAAGGGCAGGAGAGCTTCTCTACAAGCCCTAGGCCGCCGACCGCGCTCCCGCCATGAGCTTGATGAGCTCGCCCGCGAGCCCGATCGCCTCTTTGCTCGGCAGCGTCTGATTGCTCAACGTGAACCCGCCGAAGCCGGCATCGACGTAGGGCTGCAGCCTCTCCGCAACCTCCGCGGGGGTGGCGACGATGACCATCGCCCGTCGCTCCTCCGGGATTCTCTCTAGGTGCGCCTTCGCATCGCGAGTGTTCTCGACAAGAATCGCGAGGCTGCCCATCAACAGCAGCACCGCGGATGGATCGCGATTCTCGGCCTCGCAGTGGCGAAGGAAGATTTCTCGCTTCCGCTTGAGGTCCTCGAGCGGGCCGCCGAACCAATGGCCGATGTCGCCGTGCTTGGCCAGGATGCGCAGCGTCCGCTTCTCGCCGCCGCCTCCGATGAGAATCTTCGGACCGCCGGCTTGAATTGGCCGAGGGACGTTGAGCGCCCGCTCGATCCGGTAGTGCTTGCCCTCGAACGAGGGCCTGTCCTGCGTGAACATCAGCCGCGCGATGGTGACCGCCTCATCCAGCCTGTCCATGCGCTCGCCGATGGGCGGAAACTCAAATCCGTGACCCTTGTGCTCGTCCTCGTTCCACGCCGCGCCGATGCCCAGGATGGCGCGTCCCTTTGATATGACGTCCAGGGTCGTGACCATCTTGGCGACCAGAGCTGGGTTTCGATAGGTGACCCCCGCCACCAGCGTGGCCAGCTTGATTCGCGAGGTTCTGGCGGCCATCGCGCTGAGCGTTGTGTAGGCCTCCATCATCGGCTCCGTCTCGGGACCGACGCCGCGGATCTGATAGAAGTGGTCCATCACCGTGACCATGTCGAAGCCCGCCGCCTCGGCGGCCAGGGCCTGGTCGAGGATCCGGTCGAAGATGTCTTCGGTGCGCGCACCGGCAAACGTGTAATTGGGCATGTGGTAGCCGAAGAAAAGCTTCATAAACGTCAAAATACGATGCCAGGCGCAAAGATTCCGGTAACGAAGTAAAGGAGCGTCGCCTCGAACATGAGATTGACCACCGTCGCCGGGGTCGCCGCCGCCCTGGCCGTCCTGGCCTACGGAAGCGTGCTCGTTTTCCTCGCGTTCGACCGCAACTCGAATTCGGCGAGCGACACGATCCGTCCCTTCGTGATCACGATGGGCCCGGTCTGGGTCCTGGCCATCTGGTCAGGACTGTCACTGGTCCGCAAACGCTGAGTTCCCTCCCCACCCGTGGGGAGGTCGCCCCGCTCGCGCAGCGGGCCGGGCGGGTGGGGAGCGACAGTTCGCCAGGAACCAATCTCCGGCGCCATAGATAGAATTTGTGGCCACGGCCGTGGCCATAGACGAACCGCGTAACGGCAAAGGGAACTCCATCCAGCTCGTCCAGGTCCAAGGATTCCTGGAGGTTGCTCGGCGCGGCAGCGTAAGCCGGGCTGCCGAGGCCCTGTTCATCACCCAACCAACCCTGACTGCACGCCTTCACGGTCTCGAGCGCGAGCTGGGCACCCCGCTGTTCCTGCGCACGCCCCACGGCATGCGGCTGACCGACGCCGGCAAGGCCTGGGTTCCTTATGCGGAGCGCACGCTGCGCGCGCTGTCCGAGGGCCGCGACGCGCTCGAACAGGTCATGACGGCGTCGGCCGGCCACCTCGTCCTCGCCGCGGCGCCGGCGGTCAGCACATACGTGCTCCCGCAGCTGCTGGAGAAGTACGTCGCCGCCCACCCACGGGTCGAGGTGTCGGTGAGGACGGGGCACTCGGAGGACGTGGTCGAACTGGTGCTCCGCGACGAGGTCCACATCGGTCTCGGGCGAGCCATCCGCCATCCGGACCTCGAGCTGCGCCCGTTCCACACAGAGGAACTCGTGCTGGTCACGGCGCCCGACCATCCATTCACCACCAGGCGCAGCGTGACGATGGCCGAGGTCGCTGGGCAGAAGCTGATCATGTTCGATCGCACCTCCAGCTACTACGAGATCACGCAGGCCGCGTTCCTGTCGTCTGGGACGATGCTGCGCGGCCTCATGGAGCTCGACTCGATCGAGGCCGCCAAGAAGATGGTCGAGCGAGGTCTCGGCGTCGCCCTCCTGCCGCGGACGGCCGTGGCGCGGGAGGTCGAAGGCCGGACGCTGCGAGCGGTGCGGATGAAGGATGCACCGCCAATGCACAACTCGATCGTCGCGTACCGGCGGCGCGATGCCGGGAAGCCAGAGGGCATCGTGGCCGCTTTCCTGGCGCTCCTGACCACGATCGAATAGCCCCGGGTAGCCCGGCTCAGCTATCGGTTTTATTGATCATGGAGATCGGATCAATTAATTGGACTTATATAGATGCACTTGATACGTTGTCGCCCATGGATAGTCGCGATCAATCGCAGGAGAACGAGGCCACGGCCGCTTCCACCCATGAGTGTGAATGCCCGGACCCGTGCAACTGCGACCACGAGAACGAATAAGCCTCGCCTCCCCACCTCGTGGGGAGGTCGGCCCGGGCGCGAAGCGCCGCGGCCGGGTGGGGAGGCACCACCAACCAAATAGTTGAGAGGAGTCCCCCCGATGGAACTTGTCGCCACGCCCCTCCTTCCCGACGGGTTCAAAGTGCCCGCGTCGCGCAACGAGGACCCGAGCCGGCGGCTGCGCCGCCTGCTGGCGACCAAGCCGTACGTCTTCGGGCCTGGTGTTTACGACCCGTTTGGAGCCGAGCTCGTGATGTACCACGGCTTCGACGCCGTCTACTTCAGCGGTTACTCCTTCGCCATCGGCCATCTCGGCACGACGGACATGGACATCTACTCGTCGGTCGAGATCGCTGACGGCGCTCGCCGAACGGTCAGCGCCTTGCGCAAGTTCCAGCTCACCATGGCGATGGGCGATCCCGAAAAGGGCGTCGACCCGGTTCACCTCGAGATCCCGCCCGTCGTCGTCGACATGGACGCCGGCTACGGAAACCTGTTCAACGTCCAGCGCACCGTCGACCTCTATGTAAGAGCCGGCGTCGCGGCCGCGCACCTCGAGGACCAGGTGATGCCCAAGCGCTGCGGCCACATCGCCGGCAAGGCCCTCATCTCCGCTGATGAGTTCGTCGGCAAGCTGAAGATGATGCGCAACGCGGCCGACGATCTCGGCCACAAGGACTTCGTCATCATCGCCCGCACCGATGCCGTCTCGGCCACCGAGGCTCCCGAGACCAAGCGCGGGATCCAGCTCGCGATCGAGCGCGGCCTTCGCTACCTGGACAGCGGCTTCCCCGACCTCTTGTGGTGCGAGTTTCCGACGGCCGAGCGCGGACCGACAGAGCAGTTCTGCGGCGAGATTCGCAAGCGATTCCCGGGCGCGCGCTTCGCCTTCAACTATTCGTCATCCTTCAAGTGGCACAACGAGAAAGACCCCATCACATGGGATGACCTCGCCGGCCTCGGGGTCGGCTTCATCTTCATCACGCTCGCGCTCCAGCACGCGGCGGGCCACGGCATGTCGGTCCTGCTCGACGACCTGAAGAACAACAAGGAGCAGGGCTACATGTCGCTGCAGCGAAAGGAATGGGCGGATGACGCCGACATCCCGACACGCAGCCATCACCTGTTCACGGGCGTGCCGTATCACCAGCACGTCGGGCAGGGGTACGGGGCGACTCGCTTGAGCGAAGACCTCGACGAGCACCTGGAGATGTCGAAAGTAGTCTGAGCCTGCGACCCGGCGCCAATTAAGCTGTGGCTTAGAGGCGGGGTGTGATCCTCTATCCGTTCCGATATATCTGGTGGCTGCTGTCGCGCGCCTGGCGTTCGATCGGCAAGGCGCCCGATTACGTCATCTTCGTGCTGGAGTCGGCTCTCCCCACCCTACCCGACCCGCCTGGGCCGTTCTGGCAGCGGTTCGTCTCCGAGCGGCGACTGAGCGTCAAGGAGCTTGGCGAGCGCTTCGACGCGATCGCGCGCGATTCTCGCACCAAGGGCGTCGTGCTGCACCTCCGACCTGTGCCCATGCCGATGGCGACGCTGCAGGACCTCCGCGCGCTGGTCTCGAATCTGCGCACCCGCGGCAAGCGCGTGATCGCGTGGGCGCCGTTCTACACGACCGCCACGTACTACGTCGCGTGCTCCTGCGACGAGATTCTCATGATGCCGTCCGGCGTCGTGTTCCCCCTGGGTTTCGCGTCGACCGGAGTCTTCCTCGCGGACGCACTCGGCCGCGTGGGGATCAAAGCCGACTTCATCCAGGTGTCGCCGTACAAGGCTGCCGCCGACCCGCTGACGAAATCGAAAATGTCTCCCGAGCTCCGTGAGCAGGTGACGTGGCTTCTCGACTCGCATCACAAGGACCTGGTCAATGCGGTCGCGGAGAGCCGGCGAGTCGACCAGGTGGCGGCCGCGAAGCTGATCGACGCCTCGCCCTATACCGATGACACGGCCGTCGAGCAGCACATCGTCGACGCCGTGCTGCCCGAGGAACAGCTGCCCGATCATCTCGGCGGGGAAGGCGAGCGCGCTCGGATCGCGGCCTGGGATCAGGCGCGCCGAAGGCTGCCGATCCCACGTCCATCGACCGGTCGCGGCCGCTACGTGGCCGTGATGCGAATCGAGGGGACGATCATCGACGGGCGCAGCGGCCGGCTGCCGGTCAAGCCGCCAATCGACATCCCCCTCGCCGGCGACGACCGCGCGGGTGATCTGAGCGTGGTGCCGCTCGCGCGCCAGGTCGCCGCCGACAAGCGCGCCGCAGCCGCAGTGCTCTTCGTGAACTCGCGCGGCGGGTCGTCGTCAGCATCCGAGGCGATGCGCCAGGCCCTCGAGCTGATCGCCAAGCGCAAGCCACTCGTGATCGCGATGGGTGCGGTGGCCGGGTCGGGCGGCTACCTGGTGGCGACGCCCGGCCGGTGGATCGTGGCCAGGCCGGGAACTCTGACGGGGTCGATCGGGGTCTTGACCGGCAAGCTGGTCACCAGCGGTTTGTTCTCGAGGCTCATGGTCAATCGAGAGACGGTCGCCTTCGGCCGCCATGCGACGCTCGAGGCCGACGACGATCCGTTCACCGACGAGGAGCGAGAGATCGTGCACGGCGCGGTGAACCGCACATACGAGCTGTTCCTCGCCGCCGTGGCATCGTCGAGGCACATGAGGGACGACCAGGTGCGGCCGATCGCAGGTGGTCGGGTCTGGACGGGCACGCAGGCGCTGGAGCGGAAGCTCATCGACGAGCTCGGCGGCCTCGACACGGCGATCCAGAAGGCACGCAGCCTGGCCGGCCTCCCCGAGACCACGCCGGCGCGGGAAGTGAAAGCCCCGCGCCGGCCCGTCCCTCCTCGGGCGATGCCGTCGGCGGCCGGGCTGATCGGCTACGTGCTGGAGGGGATCAGCCTTCTCAGCCGAGCGCCATCCCTTGCGGTAATGGAGGTTCTCCCCAAGGACGAGTACTAACTCGCCTCCCCGCGCAGTGGGGAATTTGCCTCCCCACGCAGTGGGGAGGTCGGCTCCGCCCGCGTAGCGGGCGCAGCCGGGTGGGGAGATTCACGTCTGAAGGTCGAATCAGTCAAGTCCAGATAGATGGCGTGAATGACGTCGTCCAATGACTCGTCTACAGCCCTGACAGGAAACCGATGAACCCTGTAGCCTTCGACTTCAGGTAGTCGTTCTTTCTTTCGTCCGAGTCGTCTTCATGTCCCGGACCGTCAATCTCGATCGCCAGCCGCTCGGATACGCAGGCGAAGTCGATAACGTAGGGTCCGACCGATACTTGGCGCCGAAACTTGAATCCATCAACCTGCCTGCCTCGAAGGCGCGACCACACGCGTCGCTCGGTCTTGGTCATGTTGTCCCGCAGCCAGCGGGCGCGATAGATCTCCGGCGAGTGCATGGAAACAGACTCGCTTGAGAATGCGTCAGGGTCAACGCAGGTGGTTAAGAGCGCTTTCGGGGAAGTGCGACTCCCCACCCGGCCGCGCGCTTCGCGCGAGGCCGACCTCCCCACTGCGTGGGGAGGCAAGAAAACCTAGTCCAGGGGTGGGAACTTTTCCGGGTGGCGTTCTCGCATCAGCGAATAAACCGCCTCTACAACGCTCTCCCGGTTCGGCTTCGTGAAATAGTCGCCGTCGGGTCCATACGCCGGGCGATTGGCCGATGCCGCAAGCGTCCGCGGCGCGGCGTCGAGGTGCCACCACCCATCCTGCTTCTCGAGCACCTGCTGCATCATGAAAGCTGACGCGCCGCCGGGCATGTCCTCGTCCAGGAACAGCACCGCGTGCGTCTTCTCGACCGAGCGGACGATTGAGTGGTCGAGGTCGAACGGGTTGATGGTCTGCACGTCGATGACCTCGCACGACACCCCCAATTCGTCGAGCGCGCGCGCCGCATCGAGAGCGATCGCGCAGCACGCGCCGTACGTCACGACCGTCACGTCGGTGCCGGTGCGAAGCACCTCCGGCACGCCGAGTGGCACCGTGAAGTCGCCGATGTTGTCGGGTACGCGCTCCTTGAGGCGGTAACCGTTGAGCGCCTCGATCACGACACCAGGGTTGTCGCCGCGGAAGAGCGTGTTGTAGAAACCTGCCGCCTGCGTCATGTTCCGCGGCACCGCGATGTACACGCCGTGGAGGGCGTTCAGCAGCACCGCCATCGGCGAGCCCGCGTGCCAGATGCCGACCAGGCGATGGCCCTTCGTGCGGATGACGACCGGCGCCTTCTGGCCGCCGGCCGTGCGCCAGTGCAGGCTGGCGAGATCGTCCGAAGCGACCTCGAGCGCATAGAGGAAGTAGTCCAGGTACTGGATGTCGCAGATCGGCCGCAGGCCGCGCATCGCCGCGCCGATGGCCTGGCCCAGGATCGTCGCCTCGCGGATGCCGGTGTCGGTCAGCCGCAGGTCACCGTACTTCGCCTGCAGGCCTTCGAAGACCAGGTTCACGTCACCCAGCCGCCCCACGTCCTCACCGATGACAAAGAGGCGAGGGTCGCGCGCGAAGTTGGCGTCGAAATTGCGAAGCAGCACCTGGCGGCCGTCGACCGCGGGCGCCTTCTCCGCGTACCTGGCCGTCACAACGGGCACCTTCAACGGCGACTCGTCCGAATCGCTGTAGACGTGTGAGCTGTAGCGCGAGGCGTTCTCGCGCCGGTAGTCCTCGATGAACTGGATCAGCTCGTTGCGCTCGGGAGAGTCCGACCCGCGCAGTGTGCGCAGCGCGAACGACGCCCCCGACAGGATCGCCGACCGCGTGACCTTGTTGGCATCCGTCAGCGTCGCCGCGACCTCAGCCACCTTCGGGGTATCGATGCGGCGCAGGATCGATACCGCGCGATCGCGCTCCTTTCGAACCGGCACCTGGTAGGCCTCCCATGCGAGGTCGCGCGCCGCCTCGACCGCTTCCTTGTCTGCCGCCTCCCAGCCCTCCAGCTGCGATTCGCTTGCCATGCCCGACTCGATGATCCAGTCCCGCATCCGGGTGAGGCAGTCGTACTCGACCTCGAAGCGGAGTCGTTCCTTCGACTTGTAGCGCTCGTGGCTGCCGCTGGTCGAGTGACCCTGCGGCTGAGTGAGCTCGGTGACGTGAAAGAGCGCCGGCTTGTGTTCCTTGCGCACGCGCTCGACTCCGTTCAGATATGCCTCGACGAGCGCGGGGTAGTCCCAGCCCCTGACCACGTAGATGTCGATGCCGGCGCGATCGTCGGGCACGAACCCTCGCAGCACGTCGGAGATGGATGCCTTCGTGGTCTCCGCCGTGATCGGCACCGAGATGCCGTAGCCGTCGTCCCACACCGACAGCGCCATCGGCACCTGGAGGACGCCCGCAGCGTTGACGGTCTCCCAGAAATGCCCCTCGCTCGTGGCCGCGTCGCCGATGGTGCCAAAGGCGACCTCGTTGCCATTGACGGAGAACCCATCCTGGGCGCGACGCAGCTGCGGGTTGCTGCGATAGAGCTTCGATGCATACGCCAGCCCGAGGAGACGCGGCATCCAGCCCGCGACGTTGGAGACGTCCGCGCTGGAGTTGGGCGTTTCGACCGACCGCATGAACTCGCCGCGGTCGTCGACGAATCTCGTCGCGAAGTGGTTGCCCATCTGGCGCCCGCCCGAGGAGGGGTCGGCGTCGAGATTGGTGTTGCCGTAAAGCTGGGCGAAGAACGCGCGAACGTTCGACATGCGGGTCGCCCACATGAAGGTCTGGTCGCGGTAGTAGCCCGCCCGCCAGTCGCCCGGCCGGAACGCCTTCGCCATCGCGAGCTGGGCGACCTCTTTGCCGTCGCCGAAGATTCCGAACGTGGCGTTCCCGCGCAGGACCTCGGCGCGCCCGATGATGCTGGCGCGGCGGCTGGAGTAGGCGAGGCGGTAATCGGCGCAGACGGTCTCGGCGGCCAGGGCGAGCTTGGAGTTGCGAAGCGCTTTGGCCATCTGGAAGGCAGAACTTACGTTATCACGGCGTTTGCGCGGTGCCGCTTACGGGGTCTGGTGCCCCCCACACCCCGCCGCTGCGCGGCGGGGAGCTCCCCACGTGGTGGGGAGCCCAGTGAAATCGATTTCCTTACGCGGACCCGGCTCGTTCCGTCGGTTTGCCCGTCTCCCGAAGGAGGCCTGGCCGGCTGGCCGACAGCGCCTTCTTCATATGCCCATACGCCCGCTCGAGGTCGCCTCGGCGCTCGAGGATCTCCGCGTACATGCCATGGCATCTCAGCAGCCTCTCGCCGCTTCCAAACTTCCCAAGGCCGTGCAGCGCAAGCTCGAACTCGCGGTCGGCGCCCGCTGCGTCGCCGCGCTGGTCGGCAACCCTGCCCAGCCACATGTGAGCCTCGGCGATGTTCATCCCTTCCTGCAGGCGCTCGGCCAGCTTGAGCGCTTTCTGGGCGAAATCGGCGGCCGCATCGACGTTGCTCTCCTGGAGGCTGAGCTCGCACAGGCTGAGCAGCACGTGTGAGCGCCCCGTCTCGAGGTCCGTCTCCTCGCTCAGGTCGAGGGATCGGTCCAGGTGCTTGCGCGCGGCCACATGATCGCCCTTGGCCATCAAGATGAGGCCGAGCTCGTTCTCCACGCGCGCCAGCGAGATACGGTCGTGAAGAACCTCGAGCAGGGCCACCGAACGGCGCGCGTATCGGGCTGCGACCTCGATCTGGCCCTTCTCGCGGTAGGCGATGCTCAGCCCGTTGTACATCTTGGCAAGCCGCCGCAGGTCGTAAAGCGAGCCCGCGACGTCGATCGCGTCTTTGTAATAGCGGGTCGCGAGGTCCCACTCGTGATTGACGATGTGAACGGTGGCCAGCACGGCCAGGAGACGGGCTTCGGTCGTGTTGGGGACCGGGTTCAGGCTGCGGCAGAGGGCCAGTGCACGCTCCGCAAGCTCCAGCGCCTCGGGTTTCTGGGTCATGTAGGCGAGCGTCGCCTGAGAGCCTGTGCACTCGGCGAGCATCAGGATGTCACCGCCGGCCTCGAAATGCGCGGCGGCCTGTTCAAGAAGGCCGGACGCCTGGTCGGGTTTCCCGGTGGCAAGGTAGGCCTGCGCGATCTGATAGCGGATGTGGCCGAGACGGTGCGCGGAAGAACCCAGGCTGAGCAGTTTCTCGCCGAGCTCGATCACCTCGTGCTCGCGCCCGTCGAGCAGCATCCTTTCGAGCTCGACGAGACCGTCATGCGTTTCGTCGCTCATCCCGGAGGGATCGGCGAGGAAGAACTCGACGGGCTTGCCCGTCCGCCGCGCGATGTGCTCCAGCGTGGGCAGAGACGGTCGTGTTCGCCCGGTCTCGATCAGAAAGATCGCCGGAGCTGTGACGTGGCCTTTGCCCACCTGGGCAAGACTCAACCCGGCTTCGTGGCGCGCCTGTTTCACAGAACCGGCCCTCAGGTTCACCCCAGGCAACCGTCGCCGCTCCGACCTGACGGGCGCGCTCTCCGCAACAGATGCGGCCCGTTGGCGACCCACGATCGGAGAGCTTAGACCAATTTACTTAATGGGTCTATACACCCGGATCTGAAAAGGACGTTCCAGCGTAGGCAATCAGTCCTAGGCGGCCGGGAACGTTCCAAAGAGCTTGATCTGTGCGGAGGCCTCCTCGAGGTCTTTGAGCGCGGCCTCGGCGGCACCGGATGCACCCTCCTCGCCGTTGATCGAGAAGTCGAGGTAGAACCGGTACTCGAACGGCCGGCCGAGCATCGGCCGGCTGTCCAGCCGGGTGAGGTTGACGTTGCGCCGCGCGAAGCAGTCGAGCGCGTGCGCGAGGCTGCCCGGCCTGTGCGCTGCCACAAACGCCAAGGAACATTTAGACAAGGCGCTCCCCACCTCGGGGGGAGCGCCCTCGAGAAGCGAGGGCGTGGGGCGATTCGAGCTCGAGTTGACCTCGCGTGGTCGCATGGGCTCTCCCTTCTCGACGACAACGAATCGCGTGCGGTTCTCCGAGTCGTCCTGGATCGACTCGGCCAGCACGTACAGGCCGTATCGCTTGGCGGCCGCGCGACTCGCGATGGCGGCCGTACCGGGCTGGCGCTGCTCGGCCACGGCGCGCGCTGCGCCCGCGGTGTCGTGAAACGCAACCGAACGAATCTGTCGCTCGTGCAGGTAGCGGCTGCACTGCGCGAGGGCCTGCGGGTGAGAAAGCGCGCGCTCCACCGGCCCGGGCCAGCCGAGCAGGCAGTGCTGCACCGGCTGCACGTGCTCGCGCACGACCCGCAGGCCAGGCAGCTCCCACAAGAGGTCCGAGACCTCCTGCACCACGCCGGCGCTGCTGTTCTCCACCGGCAGAACCGCAGAGTCGACCGCGCCCACCGACAGCGCCTCGAACGTCAGGCGGAAGGTCGCATACCCAACGGCGTCGGCGCCCGGAAAGAGCGCCGCCACCGCCTCGTCCGAGTAAGCCCCAGGCTCGCCCTGGTACGCAATTTTCACCCTCCCCACCCCGTGGGGAGGTCGGCTCGCGCGCAGCGCCTGCCGGGTGGGGGGAAACGAGCTGGCAATATCGCCTAGCCGAAGATCATGTGGCGCAGGGTGTCGGCGACGTGGTTGTGCTCGTTGGGCACGTCGATCGCGGTGGCGTGCCCGTTGCCGTTCGATTCCCCGGATGCGATCTTGCGAAGGTCGTCGTCGTTGACCTCGCGCTTGGTGTCGGCGACCTGCAGGAACCGCTGCCACGCCGCCTCCGCCTTCCCGTCGGCGAGCTTGATCCCCAGCCGGCCAAGTCGGTGGTGGAACGCGTGCCGTCCGGAGCGGGCCGTGAGCACGATCCGTGAGTCGTCGAGGCCGACGTCCTCGGGCTTCATGATCTCGTAGTTGAGGCGGTCCTTCAGGACTCCGTCCTGGTGGATGCCCGAGGCGTGAGCGAACGCGTTGGCGCCGACGACCGCCTTGTTCGGCTGCACCGGAGTGCCCGTCAGCTCGGCCACCAGTCTCGACGTGGTGGTGATCTGCGTGGTGTCGATGCCGCACTCAAGGCCAAGCCGAGCCTGGCGGACACGCAGCAGCATCACGATCTCCTCGAGCGACGTGTTGCCGGCGCGCTCGCCGATGCCGTTGATGGTGCACTCGACCCGGCGCGCACCCGCCGTGACCGCGGACAGAGCGTTGGCGGTGGCAAGGCCGAGGTCGTTGTGGCAGTGCACCGAGAAAAGCGCATTCTCGCTGCCGCGGGCCTCGGTGATGACGCGCCGCACCAGGTCCCCGAACTCGCCCGGCAGGCAGTAGCCGGTAGTGTCGGGAATGTTGATGACGTTGGCGCCGGCGGCGATCATCGTCTCGACCGTCTCGATGAGGTAATCCACGTCGGCCCGCCCCGCATCCTCGGGCGAGTACTGCACGCGATCGCACAGCGACCGCGCGTACGCGACCATGTCCGCGCCGCGCTGCAGAACCTGGGCGCGGTTCATCCCCAGCTTGCGGTCGATGTGGACGTCGGAGACGGAAAGGACGATGTGAATCTGCGGGGTCTCCGCATCCTTGATCGCGCCCCACACCGCGTCGATGTCCTCTCGAACCGCGCGAGCGAGAGCGGTCACAGTGGTGCCGCGGATCTCGCGCGCGATCTGACGGCAGGCCTCGAAATCGCCAGGCGAGGAGATCGGGAAGCCGGCCTCGATCACGTCTACGCCAAGCTTTTCGAGCTGGCGCGCGATCTTCAGCTTGGAGGTGGCGTCGAGGTGAAAACCTGGCGACTGCTCGCCGTCGCGCAGCGTCGTGTCGAAGATGTATACGCGGTCCACGTCTGATCCTCTCGTCATTTCTCTACCGGCTCCAACCAGGTCATCATCGAGCGGAGCTCGCGCCCGACCTTTTCTACGGGGTGTTCGGCGTCCTTCTTCCGCATCTCGTGAAACTTCTCGCGACCGTTCGAGTTCTCATCGAGCCATTTCTCGGCAAACGAGCCGTCCTGGATCTCGCGCAGCACCTGGCGCATGTTCTCCCGCACCTGGTTGTCGATCACGCGCGGGCCCGACACGTAGTCGCCGTACTCGGCCGTGTCCGAGACCGAGTACCGCATGAACCCGAGGCCCCCGCGATACATGAGGTCGACGATGAGCTTCAGCTCGTGGAGGACCTCGAAGTAGGCGAGCTCGGGCTGGTAGCCGGCTTCGACCAGCGTCTCGAAGCCGGTCTTGACGAGCGAGCTGACGCCGCCGCACAGCACCGCCTGCTCGCCGAAGAGGTCGGTCTCGGTCTCTTCCTTGAAGGTGGTCTCGAGGATGCCCGCGCGGCCGGAGCCGAGCGCACGCGCGTAGGCCAGGGTGCGCCGGCGCGCGTGCCCGGTGGCGTCCTGGTGGATCGCCATCAACGCGGGCACGCCCTGCCCGGCTACGTACGTGCTGCGCACGAGGTGGCCCGGGCCCTTGGGAGCGATCATCGCGACGTCGATGTCCTGGTTGGGCTTGATCTGCGCGAAATGGATCGCGAAACCGTGCGCGAACATCAGCATCGCGCGCTCCTGCAGGTGCTCCTCGATCGACTCGCGGAACAGCTTGCCCTGGCCCGCGTCGGGCGTGAGCACCATCACGACCGAGGCCTCCGACACCGCCTCCGGCACCGGCACCGCGCGCAGGCCGTCCGTCTCCACCCGCTCGATCGACTTGCTGCCCGGGTAGAGGCCGACGCGGACGTCTTCGCCGCTGTCGCGCAGGTTCAACGCGTGGGCGCGGCCCTGGCTGCCATACCCGATGACCGCAACCGGCTCGCCGAGCTGAGGCGGGCAGTCCGCGTCGTAATTGATCTTCATGCGGTTCTCCTCATCACGACGGGGCCTGAGCGGACCACGTCCTTGACTCCATGCCTGGCCAGCTCATCGACGAAAGTACCGACCTCGTTGCCGTCACCCGCGAACTCGACCGTGGCGCCGGCCGGTCCGCTGTGCAGCAGCCTTGCCCCTTTTTCGAGCAGCTCGGACAGGTCCGCCGAGGCAACCCGCGCGACGACCAGCTCGCGGCTGTGGACGTCGTGGTCGGTGAGGTCTTCGACCTCGACCACCTCGACCAACCGCTCCAGCTGCTTGCGCACCTGGTCGGCTTCGGCGTGACCGTGGTCGATCTGCAGCGTCAGCCTCAGACGTCCCGGCTCCGGGCTCGGTCCGACCGAGATGGCGCGCACGTGAAAGCCACGCCGGCGGATGACCCCGGAAACCTTGGTCAGCGTGTTGGGCCCGTCCTCCACCAAGACAGAAAGAACCCGGATCTTGTCCTTCACCTCCCCACCCCGTGGGGAGGTCGCCCCCGCCGAAGGCGCGGGCGGGTGGGGGGATCCAACTGGCAAATTACTCACGACTCCGGCGCCTCCCAGAAATCATTCAGGCTCTTTCCGAGAGGCACGATGGGATAGACCTTGGCCTCAGGGTCGATGCGGAAGTCGATCAGGAACGGGCCCTTGGTGCGCTCGGCCGCATCGAATGCCGCGCTGACCTGGGACAACGAGTCGACGCGCATCGCCGGCAGGCCGTATGCGTCCGCGAGCTTGACGAAGTCGGGCATGTGCGTGAGGTCCACCTGCGAGCGGATGCCGCCGTAGAAGTCGTCCTGGAACTGGCGGACCATGCCAAGCGAGAAGTTGTTGAGGAGAACGATCTTGACGTCGAGCTGGTGCTCGACCGCCACCGACAGCTCCTGCGCGGTCATCACGAAACCGCCCTCGCCGGCGACGCACCACACCGGGAGCTCGGGGCGCGCGAACTTGGCGCCGATCGCGGCCGGCAGCGCAAAGCCCATCGTTCCGGAGCCGCCGGAGTTGAGGAAGAGACCGGGGCGGTCGTAGTTCCACCAAAGCGCGGCCCAGATCTGGTTCTGGCCCACGTCGGCGACGACGATCGCCTCGTTGCGGCACCGCCTGTACATGGCCATGAGCACGTCCTGCGGCTGGAGGTGGCCGTTGGAGTGCGTGTAGCGAAGCGGGTGCTCCTCGCGCCACGCATCGATCTGCGCCAGCCACGTGCCTCGGCTGTTCTCGGGTTCGGGAAGGTGCGGGATGATCGCGTTCAGCGCCTGCTTCGCGTCGGCGACGAGCTCGATCTGCGGGCGGACGTTCTTGCCCATCTCCGAGCCGTCGATGTCGATGTGTATGAAGGTCTTGACCTTGGGTGCGAAGTCGGCGAGCTTCGCGGTGACGCGGTCGTCCACGCGCATGCCGACCATCATCAGGACGTCCGCGTTCTGCACCGCCTTCAGGTTCCAGCCGGTGCCCATGAAGCCGGTCATGTGCAGCGAGAGCGGATGGTTGACTGGAAACGCGCCGATGCCGAGCAGCGTCGTGCCGACCGGCGTGGCCGCGCGCTCGGCGAGCTCGCGCAGCTCGGCTTCCGCGTGGCTGAGCAGGACGCCGTGGCCGGCGAGCACGACCGGTCGTTTGGCTCCGGCCAGAGCGATCGCGGCGGCCTGGGCTTGCCCGAGGTCGGCGTGGCCGTTGGGCTTGTAGCCGGGAATCTCCAGCCGCTCGCGCGGCACGCTGGGCGCGTCGGCCTGCTGCACGTCCTTGCAGATGTCGATCAGCACCGGCCCCGGCCGCCCGGTGGTCGCGATGTGGAAGGCCTCGTGAATGACGCGCGGCAGCTGGCTGATGTGGGTGACCAGGTAGCTGTGCTTGGTGACCGAGCTGGTGGCGCCGATGACGTCGGTCTCCTGGAAAGCGTCCCGCCCGACCTGCGTGCTGGCGACCTGGCCGGTGATCGCGATCATCGGCACGGAGTCCATGTATGCGGTGGCGAGCCCGGTGACCAGGTTCAGCGCGCCGGGGCCGGAGGTGGCGAACACGACGCCCGGCTTGCCACAGGCGCGTGCGTAGCCGTCGGCCATGTGGGCGGCGCCCTGCTCATGACGCACGAGGATGTGCTTGAGCTTGGGATGGCCGGGCAGGTGCTGATAGATGGGCAGGTTGGCGCCGCCCGGGTAGCCGAATATCAACTCGACCCCCTCGCGCTCCAGCGCCTCCAGCACCATGTCCGCTCCGGTCACTTCGGTCGCAACTTCTCCTTTACAAACAAGAAGCCCCCGCCTTTCGGTCGGGGGCTTTGCGATCTCTTTACGACTTGGGTTAGGTCGCGCGAGCCCCCGACTGACCAAGGCCAATAAGGCCCAGGAGACCAAGAAGGAGGCCTACGAACACGCGCGACGACTTGTCCATGTGTTGCAGGATCTTAGGCCATCCCGACCGCGTGCAGTTGTGTCTGAGCCACAATTCCAGGCCGCTCACCTTGAATGGCTTGCACGCACGGGATGTGCCAGGGGCCGGTAATGTTGGCTCTCCGATGCCGACGCTGGGCCAGAAACTGTGGGATGCGCACGTGGTCCGCGCGACACCCGGCGAGCCCGACCTTCTCTATGTGGACCTCCACCTGGTCCACGAGGTCACGTCGCCGCAAGCGTTTGAAGGGCTTCGATTGTCGGGACGAAAGGTCCGCCGGCCCGACCTGACGCTCGCCACCATGGACCACAACGTCCCCACCCGCGGTGGCGCGCGCGCGGCGGACGACCTTTCGCGCAAGCAGATGGACGTCCTGGCTGAGAACTGCCGCCGGGAAGGCATCCCGCTGCATCAGATCGGGAGCCGGCGGCAGGGAATCGTGCACGTGATCGGCCCCGAGCTCGGCCTCACGCAGCCGGGGATGCTCATCGTCTGCGGCGACTCCCACACCTCCACCCACGGCGCCTTCGGCGCGCTCGCCTTCGGAATCGGAACGTCCGAGGTCGAGCTCGTGCTGGCCACGCAGTGCCTTCCACAATCGCGTGCCCGCGATCTCGCCGTGACGGTCGACGGCGACCTGCCGCTCGGCGTCACCGCGAAGGACGTCGTCCTTGGGGTGATCGGCCTCACGGGGATCTCGTTCGGGCAGGGCCACCTCGTCGAGTACCGCGGGTCGACGGTACGCGGCCTGAGCATGGAAGGCCGGATGACCATCTGCAACATGAGCATCGAGTGGGGCGCCAAGGCGGGCATGGTCGCTCCCGACGACACCACGTTCGCCTACCTAGAGCGCCGGCCGCACGCCCCGCGCGGCGCCGCGTGGGTCGAGGCGCTCGATTACTGGCGGTCGCTGCCCTCAGACGCCGGCGCTGTCTTCGACCACGAAATCCGCCTCGACGCGGCAAAGCTCGAACCGCACGTGACCTGGGGCACCAACCCGGGTCAGGTGGCGCCTGTGACGGGTCGGGTCCCCGAGCCGCGATCCGAAACCGATGCCCGCGCGCTGAAGTACATGGACCTGCGGCCGGGGGTCGCTCTCGCCGACATCGCCATCGACAGGGTGTTCATCGGGTCGTGCACCAACGCCCGCATCGAGGACCTGCGCGCCGCTGCCCATGTCATCGCGGGCAAGCACGTGCATCCGAAGGTGCGCGCGATGGTGGTCCCGGGATCCACCACGGTGAAGCGAGCGGCGGAGGACGAGGGCCTCGACGCCGTGTTCAAGGCCGCGGGCTTCGAGTGGCGCAACGCCGGGTGCTCGATGTGCCTGGGCATGAATCCGGACATCCTCGCGCCCGGTGAGCGCTGCGCGTCGACGAGCAACCGCAACTTCGAGGGCCGTCAGGGCGCCGGCGGGCGCACGCACCTGATGAGCCCACCAATGGCAGCGGCGGCCGCGGTGACCGGGCACCTGGTCGACGTCCGGGAGCTGCTCTAGCCGGTGGAACCTGTCAAGAGCGTCAAGGGCCGCATGGCGCCTCTGGACCGCGCCGACGTCGACACCGACCAGATCATCCCCAAGCAGTTCCTCAAGCGCATCGAGCGCACGGGCTTCGGGCCTTTCCTTTTCTATGACTGGCGGCAGGAGGACGACTTCGTGCTGAACCGGCCCGAGCACCAGGGCGCGTCGGTGCTCGTCACCGGCGCGAATTTCGGCTGCGGGTCCTCGCGCGAGCACGCTCCGTGGGCGCTTCGCGACGCCGGCTTCAAGGCGATCGTCTCGCCGAGCTTCGCGGACATCTTCCGCGCGAACTGCTACAAGACCGGGCTGCTAGCCGTGACGCTGCCCGACAGCCAGGTGCGCCACCTCATCGATCTCGCTTCGGAGGATCCGCAGGCCGCGGTGACTGTCGACCTCGTGGCGCAGGAGGTGCGCGGCGACGGGTTCACATACCCGTTCGCGATCGACCCGTTCTATCGCGACTGCCTGATCAACGGCCTGGACGAGATCGGCCTGATCGAGCGCCACGACAGCTCGATCGCCGCGTACGAATCGCGTCGGGCAACCTGGCTTCCAGCAGTCAAGTGAGGTCTGAGTTTCTGAGCTTCTCACCCCTCCCCACCCCGTGGGGAGGTCGGACCCGCGCGAAGCGCGCGGCCGGGTGGGGGGCTGCTCAGTGCAGGGGCCGAAAACTTGAGGACTGAGTTTCTCAGCTTCTCACCCCCTCTCATCGGTGAGGAGGAGATCGAGGAGGTCGTCAAGGCGCTGCGGTCGGGCTGGATCACGACCGGACCGCGCGTGGACCGGTTCCAGTCCGAGTTCCGCGAATTCATCGGCGCCGAGGCTGCGCTGGCCGTCAACTCCTGCACCGGCGCGCTTCACATCGCCCTGGCGGTGCTTGGGATTGGACCCGGTGACCGCGTCATCAGCACGCCGATGACCTTTGCGTCCACCATCCACGTGATCGAGCACGTGGGGGCGCAGCCCGTCCTGGTGGATGTCGAGCCGGACACGCTGAACATCGATCCGGAGCTGGTCGAGGCCGCGGTGAAAGCCGACCCGACGATCAAGGCCATCATGCCCGTCCATCTATATGGGCACCCATGCGACATGGACGCCATCCTGGACATCGCACGACGCCACGGGCTGGCGGTGATCGAAGACGCCGCCCACTCGCTGCCGGCGTCGTATCGCGGCCGCATGATCGGCGCGCCGGCAGGTGACGATGTCACCAACCTGGTCGCGTTCTCCTTCTACGCCAACAAGAACCTGGCCACCGGCGAAGGCGGGATGCTGACCGGCCCGCAGCACCTGATCGACCAGGCGCGCAAATGGTCTCTGCACGGAATGAGCAGGGACGCGCATCAGCGCTACGCGGAGGAGGGCTCCTGGTACTACGAGGTGGAGCTGCCCGGGTTCAAGTACAACATGCCCGACGTCCAGGCCGCCATCGGCATCCACCAGCTGGCGCGCCTGCCCCAGATGCAGAGACGGCGGCGCGAGATCGTCGACCAGTACGACGAGGGGTTGGCCGGGATGGCGGGGCTCGAACTACCGGTGCAGAGAAGGGATGTCGAGAGCGCCTGCCACGTCTACGCGATCCGCCTCAACCTCGAGCGCCTCACCATCAACCGATCGCGCTTCATCGCCGAGCTCAGGCAGCGGAACATCGGCTCATCGGTTCACTTCATCCCGATCCACATCCACCCGTACTACCGCGACAAGTACGGCTTCATCCCTGACCAGTTCCCGGTGGCTTACGGCGCGTACCAGCGACTGGTTTCGCTGCCGCTGAGCCCGAAGTTCACCGACGGTGACATAGCCGACGTCATCGAAGCAGTCGGCGACATCCTGGACAAACACACGAGCTAAGGACAATCAACTTCAGGTAAGCGTGTATCCGGTGCCCGGAACAAAAACGTCGTAAGCCGCGGCGCTTCCGGAGTCGCGGACCCAGACCGAGAAGCGATACGTGCCCCCAGGCAGCCCGGTCGTGCTCCAACTGAACGTGGAGCTGGTGGAGTAGCCCTGCGCTTTGGTCCAGGTGCTGGAGCCTGGGGACTGAATCCAGAACTCATACATCGGGTTGGAGCAGCCCGAGGAGCCGGCGGTGATCGTGACCGCCGTACCCGAGGCTTGCGGAGAGGGCGGCGCAGCGGAGGCCGTGACCGACGTACACGGAGTTGTCGTCAGCGTGTACGCCGTGCCGGGGAAGAACGCGTCATAAGCGGCCGCGCTACTGGCGTCGCGAACCCAAACCGAATACCGGTATGTGCCGGCAGGCAGTCCGATCGTGCTCCAGTTGTACGTGGTGTTCGAGGAATAGGCCTGTGCCACCTTCCAGCTCCCGCCCGGGGCCAGGAACCAGAACTGATAGCGCGGGTTGGGGCAGCCTGAAGCCGTGCCCGTGACGGTGACCGCGGTGCTCGAGGCTTGCGGCGAGGCCGGCGCCGCCGACGCTGTCACCGACGGGCACGGCGTCGGTGTCAGGGTGTAAGCGGTGCCTGGGAAATAGGCGTCGTACGTGTTGGCGCTGCTCGCATCCCTCACCCACACCGAGTAGCGATAGGTCCCCGCCAGACCCGTGGTGTTCCAGTTGAACGTGGCGTTCGTGGAGTAGGCCTGAGCCACCGACCAGCTGCCGCTCGGCGCCAGGATCCAGAACTGGTACCGAGGGTTGGGGCAGCCGGATGCGGTGCCGGTGATGGTGACTGCAGTGCCCGAGCCTTGCGGTGACGGAGGCGCCGCGGATGCGGTCACCGACACGCATCGGGCGAGCGTCAACGTGTACGCGGTGCCGGGCACAAAGCTGTCGTAGCTCGCGACGCCGCTGGCGTCACGGACCCAGAGCGACAGATGGTAGGTGCCGGGCGCTGCGGCGACGGTGTTCCAGTTGAAGGTGGCGCTCGATGAGTAAGGCTGTGCCACCGTCCACGTGCTCGATCCCGGGGCCTGCGTCCAGAACTGGTAGCGCGGGTTGGGGCAGTTGGCGGCGCTTGCCGACCCAGTCAGGACGATCTGCGTTCCCGCGGCCTGAGGCGATGGCACGCTTGGGCTCATCGCCACCCCGGTGCACACGTTGATCACGTATGGCACGACCGCGAACTGGTCATACGAAACCGGCCGCGAAGAATCGCGCACGTCGGCCTCGATCTGATAGCTGCCTCCGGGAGCGCTCACAGCCCACCGGAAAGTCTTCACGGTGCTGTAGTCCTGCGCCATCGTCCACCCCCCACCCGGGGTCTGGACGAAGAACCTGTACAGGGGCGAGGGACACGTCGTCGTGGTCGCGGTGAAGGTGACCGCCACGCCCGCACCTTGTGGCGAGGCGAGGTCGGATGTGAGCGTTGGAGTCGTGCACGCAGCGTTGGCGATGGTGTAGGTCAGCGTCGCGTTGGCCTCAGACGTCGATGTCGCACCCTGGTTGCGAACGTCGACCTCGAGGCCATAGCCACCAAGGGGCAGCGCCGTCGTGTCCCAGCCGTACGTGTTCGGCCCGCCAAAGTCCTGGACGATCGTCCAGCCTGCGTTGGGCTTGCGGACCGAGAAGCGATATTGGGCGGTGCCTGCACAGCTGGCTGTGGCGGTCAGCCCGACCGTTGTGCCTGCCACCTGGGGCGACGAGGGATTCGTTGTGAGGGTGACCGACGCGCAGCTCGCGAGG
>WNGQ01002881.1_pt1 | contig 35528 bp, 32 predicted proteins | sample 5407661 | NCBI WGS metagenome assembly WNGQ01 (sample SAMN13153382, study PRJNA577476) | soil metagenome | isolation source: 60 cm soil or saprolite under Garry oak tree replicate 2 | place: USA:California | collected 2016-06-15 | reverse complement strand
TCTTCACAACTATCCGCGCGCGCTCAGTGATCGCCTGGCGAAGCTGCGTGACGAACTCACCGAAAAGATGCGCGCCGACAATTCCGGATGGGAAAAAGTCCTGACGTTGCCGGAAGAAGTCGCGGAAGAACTCATCAACGCGAAATAGCTTTGCGACCATGAACCAACTCCGGATCGCGCCGGCTGCAACTTATCGTTCTCCTCATGTATACTCGGTTTCTCTCCATAAAAAAGAAGGTAAACTGAAATTATGAGATTTACGTTCATCGTTTTTCTGGTGCTGTGTCTGCCGCTACTCGTGATGGCTCAAACATCGCGCAAAGCTTTCGCTTACGATTACAACATCGACGATCTGCCGAACGGTTTGCGCGTCGTCACTATTCCCACTGATTATCCGAACCTGGTAGCGCTTTACATCGTGGTGCAAACCGGATCGCGCAATGAACCCGAGAAAGGTAAGAGCGGCTATGCGCACCTGTTCGAGCACCTGATGTTTCGCGGCAGTGAGCATTACACCGGCCAGCAACGCGACGAGATTCTGAAGAAAGCCGGCGCCAACGACAACGCTTACACCACCGACGACCGCACGGTCTATCACGAAGTATTTTCGAAGGATGACCTCGACAAAATCCTGGAGCTGGAATCCGATCGTTTTCAGCGTCTGAAATATCCGCAGGATGGTTACAAGACCGAGACGAACCAATCAGTACGACTACAGTCTGCAGTTTTACGGCCGATACTACCGGCCCGAATACACGACGATCGTTCTGGTCGGCGATCTCAAGCGAGACGCCGCACTTCAGATGGTGAAGAAATATTTTGGGGACTGGAAGCGCGGGAGCTATGTTCCCAACATTCCTGCCGAACCAGACCAGAGCGCCCCACGAGAGAACCACGTCGATTGGCCGTCGCAGACGCTGCCACTGCTGTACGTCGCGTTTCACGGCCCCGCATATTCTGAAGTTAAGAAAGACAAGGCCGCGCTGGATTTGCTGGCGCCAATTGCTTTCGGTGAAAACTCGGATCTCTATCAAAAGCTGGTGCTGAAAGAACAAAAACTCGACTCGTTGTCTGTGACCTTTGAAGATCGCGCCGATCCTGAACTGTTTCTGGTTACTGCAACGCTAAAAGACTTGAAAGACATGGATTACGTGCGTCAGCAAATCCTGGATACCTATCGACGATTCACCACGGAACTGGTGCCCGGGGACAAGCTTGACTCGACGCGTTCGCGGCTGCGCTATCAATTCGCGCTCGGGCTGGACAGTTCAGAAGCGATCGCCGGCGGCCTGGCAAACTACATTGGTTTGCGCCGCTCTCCCGCGACCATCGACAAGCTCTTTGCGCTCTACGACTCGATCACGCCACCGGACATTCGTGACATGGCGGCTAAGTATTTCGTTGATAATCACCGCACAATCGTCACGCTGAGCACGAAGAAGGAGGTGGCGAAATAATGCGAAGAGTTACCACAGCTTTCATCGCTATGTTGGTTTTTGGAAGCGTCTTGACGATAACAAAATCGACCGCCACGACCGGGCGGCGGACTTCAAATATGAATCTGAGCGACACGAATGCAGTCCTGTTGCCGAACCGCTCGCCGCTTGTTTCGTTCCGAATTTTGTTTATCACCGGGTCGGCCGCGGATCCGAAAGGCAAGGAAGGCATTGCTTCACTGACCGCCGCCATGCTGGCTCAGGGCGGCTCGCGCGCGAAAACCTATGCTGAGATTACGGACGCCATGTATCCGATGGCTACTTCCTTTCAATGGCAGGTGGACAAGGAGATGACCGTCTTCTCAGGCACGACGCACGTCGACAATCTCGACAGATACTACTCGTTGATTCGCGAGATGTTGCTCGATCCGGGTTTTCGTGACGACGATTTTCAACGACTGAAGGAAGACGCCCTTAACTATCTGAAAGTCGGTCTGCGCGAGAGTAACGATGAAGAGCTCGGCAAGGAAGTGCTGTACCTGATGATCTATCCGGGTTCCCACGCGTACGGCCATCAGAATCGTGGGCGTGTAACTGCGTTGGAGGGCATGACGCTCAACGACGTACGCGATTTCTATAAGAATAACTACACCAAAGCGAATCTGGTGATGGGACTCGCCGGTGGCTACCCGGACAGTTTTGCGAAGCGGGTTGATTCCGATTTTGCCAGGCTTCCCGCGGGCGTGGCCAATCGCTTGAACTTTTCAGAACCCAAACTCGAACCAGGTACGCAAATCGAGATCGTCCAGCGTGAGACACGTTCGACTGCGGTATCGCTCGGCTTCCCGATCAACGTCACTCGCGCGGACAAAGACTGGCCGGCACTGGCAGTGCTCGCTTCTTATTTTGGCCAGCATCGTTCCAGTAATAGCTACCTGTATCAGCGCCTGCGCGAAGCGCGCGGGTTGAATTATGGCGATTACGCGTACGTCGAGTACTTTCCGCGGGGGATGTTTCAGTTTACACCCGATGCCAATCTCGGGCGCCAGCAGCAAATTTTCCAGATTTGGATTCGCCCGGTCGAGCCGCAGAATGGCCACTTCGTCCTCCGCGCCGCGCTTTACGAATATGAGAAGCTGGTTCGCCAGGGAATGTCTCAGCAGGCTTTCGACTCTACGCGCGAGTTTTTGTCGAAGTATGTGAACGTGTTGACCGCAACCCAGGATGCGCAGCTCGGCTATGCCCTCGACAGTCGTTACTATCACATCGCGGACTTTCCCACCTATATGCGCGAGCAACTGGCGAAGCTGACGCTTGATGATGTAAACCGGGCCATCAGGCAATATTTGAAATCCGACGCGGTGCGCATTGCGATTGTCACGAAAGACGCCGCTGGTTTGCGCGATGCGATCCTCAGCAATAAGATTTCGCCGATAACCTATAACGCGCCCAAGCCGAAAGAGATTATCGACGAAGACAAGATCATCGAGGCTTACAAGATTAATGTGAGGCCGGCGGATGTGACGATTGTGCCGGTGACGAAAGTTTTTGAATGATTGGTCTAATCCTGCGAGCCGGCATTGACCAGCTTAGCCTCAATGCGCCGATCTGGAATCAGCCACATCACGGCGACCAGAACATAAAGCGTGCAAGCCACCCACGATCTTATGAAGGCAAGTGGAATCGCTATCGCGTAAATCACGATTGAAATCTTTCCTTTGAAGTCCCGGCCCAGGGCCGTTGCCAAAACGGAGCTGGCGCCATGGAGAGAGAGGAGCACCCGGACAAGGATGAAATAAGCCACCGCGGCGCAGAGCAGGACAACTCCGTACAAGGCGACCGGCCAAGAGGCAAATTGATTCTCGCCCATCCAATTCGTCACAAATGGCGTCAGCGATAACCAAAACAGCAGGTGCAAATTCGCCCAAAGCACCGCCCCGTTAACCTGTTCGGCAACCTGCAAAAGATGATGGTGGTTGCTCCAGTAGATTCCCATAAAAATGAAGCTTAGTAAGTAACTAAGGATCGCGGGAATCAACGGTCGCAGCGAAGCCAGGTCAGTGCCGCGGGGCGCTCGAAGTTCGAGCACCATAATCGTGATGATGATGGCGATGACACCATCGCTGAATGCTTCCATGCGGGCGGTGGTCATTTGGATCAACTAAAACTTGTTTTGGGGATTACCTGGGCCGTTGGCCCAGGCTTTTACATTGCGCGCCTTCGGCGCTTTTCTAATCCTTGCCCTCGACCGCCTCGCCTCGCCGTGTCGGCGCGAGTTTACGGACAACGCTCGTGACGGGCGCGGTCAATCTGCCGGTTGTCGCGGCCAGTCTCCGCCACCGCGCGGTCGACCGCATATCGTCGAGCAGCGAATAAACTACGGGCGTCGCAACTAAAGTCAGCAGCAACGAAAGCGATTGTCCGCCAATAACCACGATCGCGATCGAGCGCCGCTCTTCGGCGCCGGGGCCAGTGCCGAGTGCCAGCGGCGACATACCCGCCACTAACGCCAGCGTCGTCATCAGAATCGGCCGCAGGCGATCTCGATTGCCCTGGATGATCGCCGCTTCCCTCTCCATTCCATAGGTCCGCAGATTGTTCATGTGATCGATCTGCAAAATCGCGTTCTTCTTGACGACCCCAAACAGCACGAGAATGCCGAGCGCCGAGTAAAGATTCAACGTGTCGCTCAACAGCCATAGGGAAAACAGGGCAAAAGGAACTGAAAGCGGCAGGCTGAGGAGGATTGTCAGAGGGTGAATCGTGCTCTCGAACTGCGAAGCGAGAATCATGTACATGAAAATGATCGAGAGCAGAAACGCCCAGAGGAATTCGATGAAGGTTCTTTCCAGTTCGCGCCCGCGCCCGGCCACGATGGTCGAGTACGCCGGCGGGAGATTCATGGCCGCCGTAGCTTTGCGCAAGGCATCCAGCCGATCAGCAAGCGCAAATCCCGGTGCCACGCCGGCACGCACCGAAGCCTGGCGCTGCCGATCCAATCGATCGATACGCGAAGGGCTCAACTCTTCCCTGATATCGACGAGGTTATCGACGCGCACCAGACCCGCGCGGGAGGACGGCACGTAGAGTCGCGAGATGGTCGCAGCATCTCTTCGATCCTGCTCAGAAAGTCGCAGCTCAACATCATAATCTTCATTCACCGAAGGGTCGCGAAAGCGCGAAACCTGGTCGTCACCGCCAACCATCAAACGTAAAGCGGTGGCAATATCCGAAGTATCAACTCCCAAATCCGCCGCCCGATCGCGATTGATGTGCACGCGCAGCTCTGGTTTATCGAGCTTCAAAGTCGTGTCGGCATCAACGATGCCGCCGATTTCTTTGGTTTTTTCCCGCAGCGTGTCCGCATATTTCGCCAGCGCCTGTAACTCCGGGCCGCGAAATACGAAATCGATATCAAAGTTGCCGCCGCCAATATTGAAGCTCGGCGCATTGCGGACGCTAAAGCGCAGCGGCGCGTACTTCTGCATCCGCGCGCGCACTTCCTGCATCACGTCGCGCTGAGTGTAGTTACTGCGAAAGGCCGCCAGCGGATGGCCATCCTTGATTGATGCCCACAGTTTAGTCAGCGAGAAGACGCGCTCTTCATGCGGCGCGATGCGCACATAAACGCCGCCCTGATTCACGGCGCCAAGAAACGACCCGCCCGAAGACGACAGAATCAGCCGCACGCCCGGCGTATCCAGTAAATCTTTCTCGATCGCCAGCATCGCTTCGTTCATAGTGTCGATGTTGGTCCCTTCGGGGGCGTTGACGTTGACGTCGAACTCGGCTTCGTCAACGTCTGAGGGGATGTATTCCTGTTTCACGACTCGATAGAGTGGAATACTGGAGAGCGCCACCGCGATCGCGATTACCGCAACTACCCAGCGATGATGCATGGCCAGCCGTAACAGCCAGGTGTAGGAACGATCGATGAACGAATAAAAACCGCGCCGGGATGAAGCCGAAGAGACCGTATCGTGGTGATGTCCATGCACCGAAGTGTGTCCGGCGGCGGCATCTTCAGCCCGCAACAGTCGCGCGCTCATCATCGGCGTCAGGGTGAATGACACCAACAGCGAAACCATTACCGCTACGGCCGCAGTGATGCCAAATTGAAACAGGAAACGGCCGGAGATTGAGGACATGAAAGAAACCGGAAGAAATATGACTACCAGCGAAAAGGTCGTCGCCATGACCGCCAGACCGATGTCCGCGGTCGCTTCCTTCGCCGCACGCATGGGCGTAATGCGCTTTTCTTCAACAAACCGGAAGATATTTTCGAGCACGACGATCGCGTCGTCGATCACGACACCAACCATTAAAACGAGCGCGAGCATGGTCACGCTGTTCAGCGTAAAATTCATCGCCCGCATCATTCCGAAAGTCGAAATTACCGAACAGGGAATGGCCACCGCGGCGATCAGCGTCGACCGCCAGGAGCGCATGAACAAAAGGACCACCAGGCTCGCCAGAATGCTGCCTAATACCAAATGGCGGGTGATTTCATGAAGCGCCGCATCGATGTATCGTTCCTGATCGCGAATTGTGTCGACCTTGATATCGCCGGGCAGTTGCGGCGTAACGCGCGCCAGCTCGTTCTTCACGTTATGAATGACTTCGACCGTATTGGCCCCGGATTGCCGCCGGACTTCGAGGGTCACCGTCGGTAACCCATTCAGCCGCGCGATTGAACGCTGCTCTTTGGTGCCATCTTCGACGCGACCGATATCGCGCACTCTTACCGGCGCGCCATTGATGTTCGCGATGACCAGCTCTTCCATGTCGCGCGGATTCGTGTAACGACCCAGAGTGCGTAACACGAGTTCTCGCCGTCCCGTCTCGACATTCCCGCCGGGCACGTCCGAGTTTTGACGTTGCAGCGCCTCACGCACCTGGGTGATTGGAATTTTGTAAGCGGCGAGCCGCTCCGCATCGATCCAGACATTAATCGCCCGGTCGAGGCCGCCGACGACTGCGACTTCACCCACACCTCCGGCGCGTTCGAGCTGGACTTTCACGACCTTGTCGGCCAGCTCGCTAAGCTCGCGAATCGAGCGCGGGCCAGAAAGCGCAATCGTCAGAACCGGCGTGCTGTCGTTATTGAACTTCGAGATTACCGGCGGTTTCGCGTCGGGCGGCAAGTCGCGGACAACTGTGCTGACGCGATCGCGGATGTCCTGCGCCGCCGTGTCGATGTCCCGGTTCAGGTTAAAAGTTGCGATGACAATCGAGTTTCCCTGGACCGAAACTGAACGGAGATTGTCGATACCATCAACCGTGTTGACGACTTCTTCGATGCGCTGCGAGACCAGCGTCTCCATTTCTTCGGGAGAAGCGCCGGGGAGATTTGTGCGGACGGCAACCGTGGGTAGATCGACGGAAGGAAAACGATCGACGCCAAGTTTGAAATAGCTCGCGGCGCCCACAACGACCAGCGACAAAACGATCATCGCGGCGAAGACCGGGCGGCGGATACAGATTTCGGCTAACTTCTGCACTTAGAATCTAATCAATTCTTCCAAACCATTTTCCATATATCATTTGACATTTTTCATTTGGCATTTTGATGGCTCTCTGGTTTCCTCCGAGGCTAGCTGGAATTCGTATTAAGAAGGGTATCTGGAAAACCCTGGCTTGAACATCAATAACAAATGAAAAATGTCAAATGATATATGGAAAATTAATCTATTCGACAACCGCCTGCCCTGACTGCAGATTCCCCGGATCCATGACCACCGTATCACCGACGTTTACGCCGGACTTAATTTCGATCCAGTCAGAACCTCGACGACCGGTAGTCACCGGCTTCTCAATTGCCTTTCCGTTTTCGACGACAATTACTTTTTCGATGCCCGCGAAGGTGACAATGGCGTTTACCGGAACAGTCACGGCCGTTGCCGACTGGTTCGTAATAATCTCAGCCTTGACGAAGGCGCCTGGACGCAAGCGACCATTGTTAGCAACGTCCGCCTCAACGGCGAGGACCCGATTCTGTTCTCCGATCGTTGGGCTCAGCCGCTTGATGTAACCGAGATAAGAATTCGGATCGCCTTCCACACTGACGCGCACGCTCTGGCCGTTGCGAATGTTATGCGCCTCGCGCTCGGGAACTTCGACCCGCAATCGCAGCGGGTTGATTCGCACGATGTCGACCACCGGCGCCCCGGCCGCCAGGTATTCGCCCACGCTCGCTTTCTTGGTAAGGACGACACCATCCAATGGCGCATAGACGATTGTGTCGGCAAGTTGTTGTTTTGCCAGCGCGAGCTCAGAACGCCGCTGCGCCAGCAAACCCTGGCGATTGCGAATCTCTTCGACCGCATCCTGGTAACGGCTGAGTGCGACTTTGTATTCTGAATCGACGGTGTCCCATTCAGCGTGGGGAATGACACCCTGCTGAACCAATTTTGACGCGCGGTCCCGTTTTAGCCTGGCATCATCGAGAACCGCCTTTGCTTGTCTGACGGTGCCGGTCTCTTCAGAGCTGACGCGATCGTCGGCGCCATCCGGGTTCAAGCCCAGACGTGCACGCGCCTGTGCCAGCGCAGCTTCAGCCTGTTGTACCCGAAGTTTGTAATCCTGCTGTTCGAGCTGCGCAATGTTCTGTCCTTTACGGACCACGCTGCCCAGATCGACGGTGATCGTTTGCAGTCGCCCAGGCACCTTGATGCCGGCAGTCGTTTGATCATAAGCGGCCAGGGTCCCGTTGACCGTTACCGTCTCGCCGATCGGCGTCTCGGTGACCTTTACCGTCTTGACCTGACGCGGTACCGATTTAGTATCGGAGCTTCCAGTTTTGCCCGAGGCGGGATAATCGCTCTTGCAGGCAGGCAGGAAAATGATCGCCAGAACCAGCGCGGCCGGCAGGATTGCTCGTAGGGGTTTTGGAGAGTGCGGAATTAGCATGTCGAATAGGAATCAGTGCAATAAAGCGCCAAGTTTAGCATGTTGTGAGCCGCAGAGTTCAGTGCCCCGGCAAGCTTTAGCCTGGCGATATCGGGCCTACAAACCCAGGTTTTGGCGAACGAAACTGATGAACTTGAAAAAACCACTTGCGTCTTACGTTACGTCAGAGTTTAGCATCGATTTCGATTCGGAGCGTGACTGATGAAGGGCAATAACGAAAAGTTGTTTCAGGCGCGCGAGTTTGCCGAACTGACGGGCGTCACCGTGCGCACGCTGCACCATTACGACCGGCTCGGCCTGTTGAAGCCGAGCCGTTACACGGGCGCCGGATATCGTTTATACGGCGACGGCGATCTGGCGAGGCTGGAACAAATTGTCGCCCTGAAGTTCATCGGTTTTTCTCTGAAGGAAATTAAAGACCTTCTCAAGCGGGATTCATTCGATATGTCTGTGGCGCTCCGGCGCCAGCGGGAAGCGATCGAGGAAAAGCGCCGGCGTCTCGAGCTGGCGATCCAGGCAATTCAGCGGGCGGAATACGTCATAGGCACGACGCGTGAGCCCGGTTGGGAAACATTCATCAAAATTATCGAGGTGATCAATATGCAACACGACATGGACTGGAGCAAGAAATACTACTCTGAAGAAGCGCAATCCGAGATTGCCAGGCGCGCCGCCACGATTCCCCGCGAGGTAATCGAACAGGCCCAGCGCGATTGGGCTGTTTTAATCAAAGAAGTCGAGGCAGCAGTTGCTGCCGGAGAAGATCCGGCCGGCGAGAAATCCGGAAGATTAGCCGCGCGCTGGTCTGGGTTGCTTAAAGGCTTTACCGGCGGCAACGCCGAAATTCAGAAGGGGCTGAACAAGATGTACGCCGGCCAAGCCAATTGGCCGGCTTCGATGCCGAAACCCTTCAGTGACGAAGTGCAGGGTTTCATTGTGGAGGCAATGAAACACCGGAAGCACAAATAGACTTCCGAAACGTTTAGAGGCGGGCTATTGCCCGCCTGGTTTTTATTATCCAGAATTGGCGGGCGGTAGCCCGCCTCTAAACGTTTCGTTCGTCCGCAAGGGGCGACTTCTCTCCCCACTTTCCTTCAAACACAAAACTGTTGATTGACTTACGCGAGCGCGGAGCGGTCTCTTGTTGGCGGAATGCTTCAGGCGCCGCGCTTGGATCCGCGCCGTAGCCAATCGCAATTGCCGCGACCGGCTCAAAGCCTTCGGGCACAGTGAAAAGTTCCTTCACCTTCTCGGGAGAAAATCCGGCCATCTGATGAACGAACAGATTAAGCGCGGTTGCTTCCACGAGCAGATTTCCCATCGCGAGTCCCACGTCATGAAACGCGTGCCGATTAGGCTTGCCCGTTTTCGCGAAATTCAGTTCAGTTACTGAAACCATGAGCACCGGCGCATTACGGGCCCACTGTTGATTCTTTTCGACCAGACAACTCAAAAGCTTTTCGTGCTCTGCCGGCTTATCGCGGGTCGCCACGATGAAATGCCACGGCTGTTCGTTGAATGAAGACGGCGCCCAGCGCGCGGCTTCCCAAAGGCTGCGCAACTTTTCAGGCTCAACCATGCGATCTGAAAATGCGCGCGGGCTCCAGCGTCGTTTCAAAATCTCTTCAATCGGATGATCAGTCTGGGCAGGCTTATCCATTCGGGCTCCTTCTAAAAGATTACTATTGCCGCCGAGGCGCAGAAGGCAGAAACCCGAGGGTAAGGGAGGGTGTCCAAGTCAGTCGCGCAAGATCGCACATAGAGACGCAGACCGGATCTCTTTCCGGCATCGGCACTCTCCCTTACCCTCGGGTTTCCGCCTACTGCCTTCTGCTTTCTGCTTTCTCTGTGGCGATTATCAGTGAGAATTGGCTCAACTACCAAAGCTCTTGCGAAACAGGTAGGACATTTTGATAAAGAAGGTGCGACCACCCGAGCCGCGATGTAAACCGGGCTCAAATTGACCAGTGAACGGATTGATTCCGTTGCGCACCAGATCATCGTTGTACCCAATGTAAAGCGCAGTGCCCGGATTTGGGGTCCAGCCGAAAAGGAATTGACCGCGGGCCTCCGAAGAGAGGGTGTCATAGTCGACACGGGCCCGCGCGAAAATGAAGCGGGTGAACTGATAGGTCGAACGAAAAGAATAGATGTTGTCATCGAATGCCGTCAGATGGGTATCCTTGCGAACCAAACAATCCTTTGAATAACTGAGTGACATGCTCAGTTCGTTTGTCGGTTGATAAGTGAGATCCAGGGTGACATTCAATTCGTTACCCGGGCCAGGATCCTGCAGCGCCAGACATACCACCGGCAACGGATTTGCGTTGCACTGCCCGGCAAGTTCCGCCTGTCGCGCCAGAATTGCCGACGGGCTGGCCCGCGAAAACTTCGGCTCGGCGCCGAAGTCAAAATCAAAACTACCTGATCCGTACAAAGCAAAGACGTTAATTGAATATTTCTTGCTGGGCTTCGTACCTGCAAATAGATAAGGAGCGTATTGACGAGTTGAGCGCTCCGGCCCTCCAGAGAAGGCGCCGAGTTGCGTGGTTGTGCGCTTGACGCCAAATTCTTCTTCGAACAGTCGTTCATAACCAACCAACAGGCCAAGGCCAAGATAGGTGTTGCGCTGGAAGTTGAATGAAACGTTCGCTTCTTCGCTCCAGCTCTGGCTGCGGCCCTGCCAATTGAAGGTGATGTTCGACGAGTTATTAAAGTGCCAATTAATCATCTTTGCCTTGGGCTTCTGCTCTGAGTTATAACCGAAATAAACTCCGTGGCCATTTGAATTCGTCCGCCGCGTGAAACCTACGTCGGCGCGATAGTCACGGGTGCGGCCGTTGCCGTTGGCGCCATAGTAAAAATGCCGGCCGTCTTTGCTGTAGTTGTAGTTGTAACCAAACCCATTGCCGGTGCGGTAAAAATCGCGCGAGGTCCCGCCGTTGAAACAGGGGGCAGTTGCCGAAGGAGTGTAGAGATCCGCGCCGGGATTCGGAAAGCAACGCCGGGACATCGTCCCAAGAACCTGAAAACTAAACGTGGTTTGCTTATTCAGCTTGAATCGTCCGTCGAACCCGGCGAGTTGATTGTGCCTCTCGATGAAGTTGTAACTGGTAGCCAGAAAGCCGATGTTCGATTCCCGGCCCACGTCGTGCTTCAACCGAATCACCGCAATGTAGGCGTTCTTGTCCACGAAACGGAAGTTCACCGGGTCGGTGCGCTCATCGGCGGCAAAGTTTCCTGGCGCGTTGTCGCTGGCCAACAAAACGCCGAACGTGTTGCGCCCGCGCTTGCCGGTCAGTTTTACGGCAATGTCCGGATCGACAATCGCGCGCGTATGGACGGACTGCAGCGGCGTTCGAAAAATATCAATCCCTTCCAGGAAAAACGGCCGCTTCTCTTCAAAGAAAATCGGGAAGCGTTGATTGGCGAGCACGACTGTCTGGTCCGCTTCTACTTGCGCAAAATCGGGGTTGATTGTCAGATCGAGAGTGACTGTCGGCGTAATGCCGTATTTCATCGTCAACCCCGGGTCAGCTTTGATTGGCTGGTTGAGCGTGCGCCCCGGATCCAGCAGGTTCGGATTTGCGGCCAGTTGTGCAGCGCTGAGCGCGCTAACCCGCTTGCCTGACTCAGAGAGCGTCAGGCTGGGAATTATTTCCAGGGTTCGTTCAGTTGAGATTCCTTCGAGGCCCGTGAGATGGGCCTCCTGCGTGAGAGTGCCTGAGATGTCTCGACTAATCGGCACCCATGAATCCATCTCGTCATTGAAGCGATCAATGTTGCGCCAGACGTGAATGCCCCAGAGCCTGTCCTTTCCTGCTTCGTAGCGCAAAGACTTGAAAGGAATGGCTGCTTCGACGGTCCAACCATCCGAGGCGAGGAGCCCTTTTGATTCCATCACGATGTCCACGCTAAAGTCAGTGCCGCCACCCTCTGTCATGATGCCGTCCTGCTGAATGCCCAGGGGATTCCAGCCCAAAACATATGCGCGTCGCTGATCGTTAAAGGTGTCGAGAAAAACGCGCACATTGTCTTCGTCGAAGATTTGGTCACGCTTAGCGACGGTACCTCTTACTTTCGAAGGATCGTCATAACAATGGAAAGCGAAATAGAGGAAACGGGAATCGTAGCCGATGAAAACATCAGTCGGCGCTGAGGGAGCAACATTGTCACCGGGGTTGATCTGGTAGAAATCCTTGAGCACTGCCGCCTCTTTCCAGACCTCATCGTCGAGCTTGCCATCAATCACCGGTGGCTTGTCTAATCGCGGAATGTGAATTGGTTTTGCTTTTTCGGGAGGAACGGCGACCCTGGCTTTTGCTCCGCTCGTTTTGCCCAAAGAGGAGGCGGCAGGATTCGATTGAGCCGGCGCCAGCGTCCAACACAGCGCCACGGCGCCGAATAATGCAAGCGGTCTTGTCACCTCGATCAATTCGACGTCTCTGGAAGGCCTTTGATTCCAAAAAAAGTGACGGCGAGCTGTAAAATCGAGCCGCCCGTTCTGATGCACATATTGTGTAACGTGCTGCCCGTGGTGGCCAATGCTTTTACGCGCGAGATGGTGATTTGGTTCCGGAAAGGACTCCGGACGCCGGACGCGGCTTTACCGCCTGATGCGCGGAAGGCTTCCGGCCTTCCGGCAACATTGATTGATTTATTTGAGGCTGCGCCCCGATACGGGCACAGCCCCGAAGTTGATTAAGGCCGTCTCTCGGAAAGGCATGGCCTTTCCACAGGTAACATGACAGGGCCGCGAAAAGGTCTCAAGCTCCCGCGGTCTTTACCAACGTCGCATTCAACCTGATCTCGGTTCCCGCCAGCGCCTGCGAGACAGGACAATTCTTCTTGGCCGATTCTGCCTGCTCGAGAAATGCGCTTTCATCGATTCCCGGAACTTCGCCTTCGGTCTTGAGTTCAATCGTGGTGATCTTGAACCCTTCGCCAACCTTCTCGAGGCTGACCTGAGCCGTTGTGCTGATTCGCGTCGGATTATGGCCGGCTTTGGTCAAGGCAGCAGCCAGGGCCATCGAAAAACATCCGGCGTGGGCCGCGCCGATTAACTCTTCCGGATTCGTGCCCGTGCCGTCCTCAAATCGCGAGGCAAAAGAGTATTTACCTTCAAACGCCCCGCTGCCTAATTTGACTGTTCCCCCGCCTTCTCTGAGCGTACCTTTCCATACCGCGCTTGCTGTGCGTTTTGCCATGATTGTCTTCTCCCCGGATATTTAGTCTGGGGAAATTGTAGCGCGTTTGCTCGCAGAGTTGTGAGCGGCCTCAATCAAAGCATTTATTTTGTCCTTGAGATCGGGCTTGATCGCCAGCGCGCGGTCAAAGTCTCGGGCCGCCTCGATCTCTTTGCCTTGAAGCAGAAATGCCACGCCACGGTTCTTGTATGCGGCCGCCAGATCGGGATTCAACTGAACTGCACGGTTAAGGTCGGCGATGGCCGGCTCGAGTTCGTTTCTCGCCAGATGAGCAGTGCCTCGCCCCCCGAAAAGCCAGGGCAATTGCGAATCCAACTTGATTGCCATATCAAAATCGGCGAGCGCGTGCTCAAAATCGTTTCGCAGCATCCAGGCAAACCCTCGATGGCCATAAGCCTTTGCCTCTTTACGATCCAATGCAATGGCTTTGTCGAGATCGGCGAAAGCCGCATCGAGGTTGCCCATCTCTATCAACACTGCTCCGCGATTGACATAGGCGGCGGCCAGCTTTGAATCGAGCTGAATCGCCTTGTTCAAATCGGTGAGCGCGCCTTGTGTATCTCTCAGCGCATAACGTGCTCCGCCGCGATCGACATAGGCCGCGGCAATGCCCGGATTAATTTCGATGGCGCGATTCAGGTCAGCGAGCGCGTGGTCAAAATCCCGTTTTTGAAGAAAGGCCAGGCTGCGACTGATGAGGGCCTGCGCCGTGAAAGGATTAATGACGCGTATCTCACCGGCCTCGTCACTGGAAGCAGCAAACGCATTTGCCCGACCTGACGCGATCTTGCTGCCTCGATTGCTAACAGTCAGATAAGAGCTGATTTCAATAGCTTTGGAGAAATCTTCGATGGCTCTATCGAAATCGCCCTGCTTATAATGCTTAGTTCCGTGTTCGAAATAATTGCGCGCCGCGTCGGGAGTCTGACTCTGAGCAAGCACCGCGCCCGACAACAGAACGGAAATGCAGAACAAACCGATTCGTGAAAACACTGGTGACCCTCCCTCTCCTGTTAGATCTTTCCGAAGCCGGTTTCGCTTTGGACGATTAATTCACGGGCCGGCTTTATAAGACCAATCGTTGAAGTGTGGCCACCAGGTGAGCTAAGATGCGGTCTGACGGATGATGCATCTTGGCACGCCGCGAGGCAGCCGAACTTGTGTTGTCATCCTGAGCCTCGTTGCTGTCGCAAGTAGCAACGAGGCTCAAACTTTTCGTGCCCCTATCTAAAACGCCGCACGAAACTCTTGGGTTCCCGCGAATTACCAACCGCCTGGAGAAAGTCTCGTTGACGCTAAAAGTATAAACACCGCGCCCAAAAAATCTGTGACGTCATTTTTTGGGATAAGGTCAGTACCGTCCGCATTGCTGAGTTCAGTACCATCCGCGTCGAGATGAGGTCAGTACTATCCGCGTCGAGATGAAGTCAGTACCATCCGCGTGAGCGGATGGGTTAATGAAACAAGTTTTAGGAGGCCGGTCGTCCTAATCGGACCGTTATGCTGGGAGTGCGGACGTCCTCGTCCGCAACGAGTGAGGTCAATACTATCCCCGCGGCCCTGCGCCGAAGGCGTTCGCAAATTTAAGCCCAAGGCAACACATTGGGTACACGGTAGCCCGACGTGAGCTAACTCTGAAAGAGTTCGCGAGCCATAATCAATTTGGAAATCCCGAAATCAGATCGCAGCGCAGTCTCATCAGTTGTCGGACGATTACTGCGTCGGACTACGTTTCGAGATCAGCCGGAGCCATTCTTTTGCGCCGAATCATGACCACAGCTGTGCGGCATTCCTCTTGCCCTGGCTGTTCGCGTTAGTAATCGAACAAACGGAAGCGGCCTCTTGCATCCATTCGCGAAGCGCCCGTCGCTGCCAGGAAAGGAATCATCATGTTGAAGAAATATTCTCCGTTGCTCCTGTCCATGCTCCTGGTGCTGGCGCCTTTCACGCGAAGCATGAACGCGCAAGAACAGCAGCGCATAACTCTCGATCAGCTTAAAGTAGAAATCGCGAAAGTTGGTGTGGGAGAGAAAGCTCGCGCGACGATCACCACGAGCGACGGCGCAAAGATAAAGGGCTATATTTCGAAAGCCGGCGAAGACGATTTTGTGGTCCGCGATCGTAAAACCGACGCGCCTACCACTATTCGCTACACCGACATTGCCAGAGTCGAACGCAACCGCGGCCACTCGACGGCCAGGAACGTCTTTCTTGGAGTCGGCATTGGCGCCGGCGCCTTGCTCGCGACAATTCTGATCGTGATCGCCCGGGCTGACTAAAGCGGGGGACTGGCGTTCACATCGAGTTTCGGCAAGAAAAAGGTGAGACTTTTGATTGAGATTCGACTAAAGCAAACAGTTCATTAGACGTGCTTACCTCTTCACAAACTTCATCGCCACGCCGTTCATGCAGTAACGCAGTCCGGTCGGCTTCGGCCCGTCATTAAACACATGACCGAGGTGACCTTCGCATTGCGCGCACAGGACTTCGGTGCGCGTCATGCCCAGGCTCTTGTCGGTTTCTTCGATGACATTTTCTTTTTTGATTGGCGCCCAGAAACTCGGCCAGCCGGTGCCTGAATCAAACTTCTGCGCCGAACTGAACAGCGGCAGCCCGCACGCCGCGCATTCAAACATGCCTTGATCGTGAATATCGTTCAGCGGGCTGGTGAAGGCATACTCAGTTCCCTTCTGCCGCAAAATGTTGTACTGCTCCGGCGTTAATTGGGCCTTCCACTCTGCGTCTGTCTTGATCACTTTCTTGATTCCTTTGGATTTCGAATTGAGTTTGTTTAATTTTATTCCCTCTCCCTGCAGGTTAGCGCTGACTCCCTCTCCCTTTGGGAGAGGGCCGGGGTGAGGGCTTACGTCCGAACCACCACTGCCCAATCTCAAGTCGTCGGCTAACACCATCCGCGTCATCCGCGACATCACCACCCAACCGCCCACCGCAATTGAAGATGAAATAAAGAAACGTCGGTTCATATGTAGCTTCTATGATAACGAGTGTTGTTGCGGCAACCAAATTACGCGAGTGATCGATTCAGAACCGGGGTCCCCAAGCGGGCAGCCCCCATGGGATGGTGGATGCGACCGATTTGGAGTGCGGTGGCAATCCCGAAGCATCGGGAGACACCGCTTTGGATCTTTGGAGTCCCACCTTCAGGCGGAATTACTGGTGAAGTCAACTCCGCATAAATGCGGTACTCCGAACTAAAGTGCCACTAGGGAAAGACTAATCTCTTGCCTTTCATTCCGCAGAGTCCTACTATCACAACCATGGTAACGATTACGTTTCCCGATCGCGAAACTGAAAAGAGGGCGCTCGCGTTTATGCTCGGCCGCTTCTCTGGCCGCGTTCTGCGATCGGGTGAACACATCGTTCCGGAAGCCGCACTTGAGGCACTTGCTGGTCAAAACATTCCATTCTCGGTAATCGGAAGGACCACGTATGAGCAGCAAATGGCGGCGATTCGAGGTCCTGCTCCCACTTCAGTTCAATGATAGGAATGAATCATGAGCACCGTCGCGGAAGACATTCTGGAAAAATTTGATCGGTTGCCGGAAAACGACAAGCAGGAGGTTGCCGCAGAAATACTGCGCAGGACACGCGACATCAAACTTCCGGGGCGCGCCTTCATCGGAAGCCCTCGATTAGTAAAGCGCGCGCAAGTAGCAGATTTTGAAAAGCAAATAGTCGAGGGACCTCACGATGCCGGCGTACGACGCTGACCTATTTTTTCCTCCTGCTCCAGTCGCGCGAGTAATACTCCGGAATTCGCAAACGAGTCAAACCGTTTCTGATATTTCGCTACTAATCGATTCCGGCGCAGACGTGACACTGATTCCCCAAACCGCTGTCGATGAATTAGGGATCACAACCGACGCTGAGCATTACGACAGGGGAAAGTTCCTCATAAGCGATCAAGAATTCGGAATACTCGGTCGTGATATTCTCAACCACGTTTCGATTGTGCTGGATGGTCCTCGATTAACCTGGCGTGAATCAAATTGAGGGAGATCACTCTAATCCTTTGAGGGCTTCACGCGCAGTGCGAAAGGCTTCTTCAGAATCGACACCTTGAACCTTTCCGCTGTGAAGTTCTTCAAGCCGTCGTTCAGCTGCCGAAAACGATAATTCTTCCGTGCCAGTCTCGAATTCGTCATCAAGCGTCGAGACAAGGCGTTGCGCGAGCTTCACTCGATCTCTCAGCGGGAGCTTCATCGTATCAGCAGTGAGTTGATCTAAGTTCGAACTCATGTCGTGAGGATAGCAGAACGCGCCGCGGTTGATAAAGACTCGAGTACTTGCGGCTGCGCCGCCGACACACTGCGGGAAGCCTTCGGCTTTCCGTGACGAATCTAATATTTGCTGAGGCTACGCCTCATCGGAGGCGCAGCCTCCTAATAATTCAAGGAAGCGCGCCGGAAAGCCAGAGGCTTTCCGCAATGTGCTGCGGCACAGCCGCGAACATACGCTTGTCACGAAAGATTGATTCAATTTTGCAATCCAAGCCCGCTTTAGCGGGCGAACTCTCACACCTGCAAGCACACTTCCGTTCGGCACTTCAACCAAGCATCATTCTATTGAAATTGGCGCGAGACAGGCTGCATGCGAGATCTCCAGACGCCTAGGTGTCCTCTCTACTTGCACTTGCTATACCCACAATCCCGGCAAAAATCACAGCCACTCGCATGCTCTAACTGGCCGTGACACTCGGGGCAGGTGCTGATCATGGTCGACATCACCCGAAGACTGGAGTCTAGGGGCTGGAGGCTGGGGGTTGGAGCAACAGTAGCTGAGGTCTTCAACGCGCGCGCGGAATCGGGATGGCCCTTCAAGCGCCGGTTGGTGATCATGATGCATTCGGCCACGGCTTGTTCGGGTGAAGTCAAAAGCCGCTCGTTGAACCAGACGGCGTGCGTGCCTGTAACCTTGTTCAAACTGTAAGCGACTTCGGCTGCATCGAATCCGCCGCGCAGCATCTTGGAAGCCAGCATGCCGACGCCGCCGCTGATCGGACCCGTAGCAAAAACTTCCTGAATCATCTGGCCATCGTGATTGACGGTGACATAAAGGTTCTGGCCGTCGAAAGGAATCCTCCAGGTCGCGCCCGAAAGTTCGCGCGGGCGCTCGAGCCGAATCGCGCCCTGCTTGCGCGCCGCGGCCTCGGCTTCTGCCAAACGCCGCGCTGCCGCTTCATTCTCGGATTCAGTCCTGCCTTCTGCCACGCCCGCCGACGCGACGTCGCTCGCCGGCTCTGCAACCGGTTCAATGATCGTCGTCGTCGTAACGACGGTCGGCGATTCGGTCTTGGTCTCTGTCTTCATCGAAGTCAGCACCTGGTTCTCGCGCGAGCCGTCGCGATAGTAACTCACGGCCTTGCAACCAAGCTGTCTGGCCAGGCGATATAGATGATCGACTGATTCGATCGTGTCGTTGACGGCGCCGTTGCAGGTCTTCGAAACACTGTTATCGATGTTGCGCTGCGCCGAAGCGAGGACATGCACATGCTGCTCGGCGCTGATGGCCATCGCCGAAATGAAATAACCGGGCAGTTCGTGCTCATGCTCGACCACATAGCTTGCCGCCGCATCGATCGAATCCTGATCAGTCTGATCCACATCAACACCCAGCGCCTGGGCGGCGAGAGTGTGAACGTACGTGCGCGTGCCGAGAGTGTCCTTTCGCACGTACGCCCATGAGAAGTTCGGTTCAACTCCCGACGACGTTTCTGCAACCAGGGAAATCGTGCCTGTAGGAGCAATCGTCGTTACTTCATAGTTACGCGGGGTGAGCGAAACTTCACGTGAGATGCCGATTTCGTTGTAGAGAAAATCGGCGTAGGAATCGCGGTTCGGTTCGAGTTCGGCAAAGACTCCACGCTCAGCGCCGAGACGCAGGGACTCAGTCCAGGCCTCGCGGCGTATGAAACCCATGACCTCATCCATCAAATCGATTGAGGCAGGTGAGCCGTAAGTGATCTTCAAATTCAGACAGAGATCGGCGAAGCCCATGATGCCGAGGCCCACCGGCCGGGTGCGCTTCACGACGTCATTGATTTCCGGCAAAGGCCAGGCGCAGGTGTCGATTACGTTATCGAGAAAACGCGTCGTCCAATGAGTCACTTCAGCGAGACGGTCCCAATCGAGGCGGTTTTCACGATTGTAGAACTTGTTCACGTCGATCGAGCCGAGATTGCACGAGTTGGCAAAGTGCAGGAACTGCTCACCACAGGGATTGCTGGCCATGATCGGCCCCATCGATTCCATCATATGGTTGTGGCGATTGACTTCGTCGATGAAAGCAATGCCCGGCTCGGCATAGCGATGCGCGCTGGCAACAATGCGGTTCCAGATATCGGGCGCGTAAACCATGCCCGGCGCGGGTGGCTCTTCGATCAGAGCGTCCGAAAGATCCGCGATGTCGAATGCTTCCTTGTCCCGAAACGTCACGGTCGCGCCGTCGGGCCGGCGGTAGACAACATAGTTTCGGCCAGTAACCGGATCGAAAACCGGCTCGTTCCAGGGCTCGCCTTTGAATTCCAGCGCATACCATTCATTACGATCGATAGCTTCGAGAAATTTGTCAGTGACGTTGACCGAGATGTTGAAGTTGGTCAGCGAATGCTGATCGTTCTTCGCGTGAATGAAACGCAGAACGTCCGGGTGCGTGACGCGCATCATGCCCATGTTCGCGCCGCGCCGCACACCGCCCTGCTTCACGGTGTCGGTGGTCGTGTTGAAGATATTCATGAACGACACGGGACCGCTGGCGACTCCATGAGTTGAGCTGACCATCGCCCCGCTCGGACGAAGCTTTTCAAAAGTGAAACCGGTGCCGCCACCGGTCTGGTGAATAATCGCCGCATCAGTCGCCGTCTTCATGATGCCGGCGATCGAGTCAGGTACATCGAGCACGAAACAGGCCGCCAATTGTCCGTTGGGTTTACCGGAATTGACGAGGCAGGGAGTGTTGGGAACAAACTCGCGCGCCAGCATAATGTCCGTCAGCGCATTGAAGAACTCATCGCGCTGGGCCGGATCGGTTTCGGCGACGGAAACATGAGCAACCACGCGCGCGACAATGTCGCTCCATTCTTCCAGCGAGTTCCCTTTTGCATCTTTCAGCGAGTAGCGCTTGGCAATTACCCGTTTGGCATTCAAGCCGAGTGGCAGGATTTGCCGCTTGAGGGAAACCATCGATTCGGCAATTTCGTTTTGAGACACTTTCGTCATCTTCACTCCACTCGCAGTGTTCATCTATTTTACCTTTCCCGCGCCGGGCAGGCACGCGAGCCGATTTTGGGGAATAAAAAACCGCTGACGATACATGATCGCCCTTCTCAGTTTCGGGTTGTTTTGCGGATATTACGGTTGGCTTTTTCGAAGCTAGAAAAACTTAACGGGACTTTGATTATGACCCCCGCTCCCGCCGCTACCAGCCGCCTCGTCCAAAGCAGGACGCACTATAAACCTCTTGACTCAAGATGTCAATATGTTGTGGCTATCTTTTTTGTCAACACGATAGAGTGTGTTTCCTGAGGCACTACCTTAAGAGCTAAGTGGCTGGGAATCAGCTTGTTAACGGCATGTTAAGGAAAGGAAAATGAGGACCAGATCCAACTCTCAAGCGAACGATTGGGGAACTGTTTAAGGAAGACCCGATTGCAGAAACCTGACCGTCAGGGAGGGTGCGGTTAGAACAATTTTGAGAGAACTAGAATGCTCGCAGCTTCATGAGGAATGGATGCACCGCTGACTGGTTTTGACGGGCAAATATGCACCCTCCCTCACGGTCGGGTTTCTGCTATTTGCCGCTCGAGAGAAGCAGGTCCAGTTCGCGATTCTGATTGTCGAGCATGCCGAAAGTGTCCGCGGTTTCTTCCAGCATTTGCCGGGTCATGGCAATTGAATCGCTCAACTCTTCAAAGTTGATCGAGGAAACACGCTCGGGAGTTGGCAGCGTAACGACCTGGTCGTTAACCAGGCCAAAGAAATTTTCGATCGATTGGAGCTGGCCTTCGACCAGACGAACGGAACGTTCGAGATCCTGAAAGGCCGCGACACGGCGCTTGAGAATCTCGGCGTTCGCCTGCTGAATCCGCTTTTGCCGATCGTCGGTTGAACTCTGGATCGCATGTTCGGCCTGCTTCAATTGGTTCTGCACGGCCTGGCGGTTGATGGATCGCAGATGATGTTTGCGTCGACGATAAACGTCCAGCAGATCGACGAAGTCCTCCCAACGCTGATCGAGCGTTTGCAGATTGTGGGGAATCTGTTTGCTGGTCGTGAACTTCTTATAGTTCGAATAAATCTGGTTCTTCATCCAGCGGAGATACTCGACCGCCTCGCGTTCGCGCGGGTCAAATCCTTTGATGACCGCTTCGCGCTGGGAATCACGCAGCTTGCGGGCGCGCTCGGTTTCGCGCCGCGCGATCAGGCGCCGGTAAAAAGGAGTTGCGGGAACCACAGCGAGATACAAAGCCTCAGCCGCGAGCGCCGCCAGCAGCGGCGTCACGTCCTGAACGTAGGCAGCCGCGACGGCGAAGCCGGCCATCCCCCAAAAGTTGATCGGCTCCTTAAATGCTTCTTTCAGATACCGAAAATCTATCCTGGGCAATTCCATGTATCGTACGATGAGTGTTTATTGATTGTTCTGGCTACGTCAGTTTGGAGTACCGTCTTCAGGCGGCCAGCTTTAATGATCACCGCCTGGAGGCGGGGCTCCAAACCATCACCCGGAGCTATTTATTGTCTCGGCGTAGTCTCACCTTGCGCGGGCAGCGCCTGCGGCGAAGACTCGCTTGATGCCGCCGGCAGCAGACCCATATCGCGTTTGTACTCGAGCAACTTGTCCTGCAATTGCATGTCCATTGCTTCCCGTTCGATCTCCTGCATTTGCGTGTCGACCGACGCTGTCCCGAGCTGCATTCTGGCCTCCGCCGCCGCCGCCCGCCGATCGATCTTGTCGCGCATCTCGTCAAAGGTGGAAGCGTCGTCACCCAGCTGGAACGAGGCCATTGTCTGGGCCAGTTGTTCCTGCAGTTTTGCCTGTTTCGACTGATTGATGAGCTGCATCGCTTCAGCGGTCCGCTTCTGCATTTGCAGGACATAATTGTCGCGGGCTTTCAGCGCCTGCTTGGAAGCCAGGTTCGCGTGCTCAAGCTGATGCCCGGTTTTCTGAAGGTCAACCTGCGCCTGCTGAAGCTGTCCGATATAGGCACTGGCTATGTCATCGCGGCCCATTTTAATCGAGGCTTTGATTTTTGAGTCGATCTCTACCACCTGGCTTTCGAGGCGTTCCTTGTTCTTGGCGAGCAATTTTTCGGTGGCCATGACCTGGGCGACCGAGTTATTGAGATCCGGGATGCGATCGCGCATGTCGCGGATCGTCTGTTGAAGAATGCGCTCCGGATCCTCCGTTTTCTCGATGATCCCGCCAAAAAGGGCGCGCATCGAACGCTTTATTCTTGTCCATAGTCCCATTTCTCACTCACCCTCCAACAATTTAGATTCGCAAAGCACGGGTCAGATGCAGCGGTCGGTGAAACGCAGGCACGCCTTCCCGATTGTACGAAGCAGCGGCACGGGCGGTTGCATTTTCAACCGATTTCCGCCGGAGTATAGCAGAGAACGGAAGGCAGTAAGCAGTAGGCAGAAGGCAGAAAGCAGAAAACGGGCAATCGCACCAACTTATCCGCCTGCCGGTACGCCCGAAGTTAGTTTCCGCCCAATGTCGCGCCGGTAATGCATTCCTTCCCAGCGGATCTCATCGACTGCCTGGTAGCAGCGCGATAAAGCACGGTCCAGTGTGGGGGCAATGGAAGTTACACCCAACACTCGCCCTCCGGCGGTTAGCCATTCGCCGTCCGGTCCGCGCGCCGTCGCGGCATGAAAGAGCGTTACGTCTTCGTGCTCAGCCGCGCGACCCAGGCCTTCTATACGACTACCTGTTTCAGCCTTGCCGGGATAGCCACGCGCGGTAAGAACCACACAGGCCGAAGAATCCTCGGACCAATTAACGTCGAGCCGACCTAAACGTTTTTCGACGATTGCTTCAAAAGTATTTGCCAGGTTGGTTCTCAATCGCACAAGGATCGCCTGAGTTTCTGGATCGCCAAAACGAACGTTGTATTCCAGGACGCGCGGCCCGTCGCTGGTCAGCATTAAGCCGACAAACAAAACACCGCGAAAGGGAAAGCCCTCATCAGCAGCACCCTGCAGGGTCGGCTCGACAATTTCGCGCACAATCCGGTCGAGCATCGCATTGTCGAGAATGCCGGCATCGGTAATTGCTCCCATGCCGCCGGTGTTTGGCCCCGTATCGTTTTCGCCGACACGCTTATGATCGCGCGCTGCGGGCATCAGGCGGAAATCTTTGCCGTCCGAGAATAGCAGCAGCGATACTTCGCGGCCTGAGAGGGCTTCTTCAATCACAATTTTCCGCGCGGCCTCAATTCCCACGGCGCCACCTGCGAAATCGCAAAGGGCTTGAGCGGCCTCAGCCCGCGAAGGCGCCACGACAACTCCTTTTCCTGCGGCCAGTCCATCGGCTTTGATCACGACGGGCGAGTGTTCGTCGCCAAACTCGCCAGAGCTAAGTATTCCCTTTGCTTCCTCAGGCGATGATGTTACCCGGTAGCGCGCCGTGGGAACTCTATGGCGGCGCATGAAATCTTTGGCGAATGCTTTGCTCGACTCCAGCCGCGCTGCCTCTTTACCGGGTCCGGCGATGCGCAATCGCCGCCGTTCAAATTCATCGACGATTCCTGCCGCTAAAGGCCCTTCCGGCCCGACAAAAGTCAGATCAATTTTTCTTTCTTCGGCGAGGCTGGCAAGCGCGGCGGTATCTGAGGCGTTAATCGGCAGGCAATGGGCAATTTGCGCGATTCCCGCGTTACCGGGAGCGCAAAAAAGATCGAGCTTTGCCGCATAGTTTTTCTGTAGTGCCCACGCGAGGGCATGCTCTCGCCCACCGGATCCTACGAGAAGAATTCTCATAAACAACTGGGTCTCGATCGAGCGCCCAGACTCTCACGACGATCGAACCCTGTCAACAGACGTTTTAGCGGCAGCGCCATTGCATTGCACCGGAGGCCGGAGGCCGAAAAATGCTTGACACAGGGTGGTCATCGTCATATAAGTTGCAGCCGCTGTGGCTTTGGCTCCTCGCTCCACCAGAGTAGCGGGAACACGATCTCAAAGCTTCCTGGTGTGGCCTCCTCGTCAGCTTGCGTTAGATGTGCGCTCAGAATATCGAGTTCCTACTTCGCGCATTGGGAGGGATCCGGAATGTCGGCAACAGATGACGTTGATCCGATAGCAGAATCGAACGACGTCAAGTCAGACTTTCAAGACCGTTCGATAGCCTGCATCGATTGCAACGAACCCTTTACCTGGACTGCGGGTGAGCAGATTTTCTTTCATGACAAAGGGCTGAAAAATGAACCCAAGCGTTGCAAGCGTTGCAAACAAGCCAAGAACGAACGGCTCGCTGCTGTAAGCGCCGCGCAATCAACGGGCGTTAAGCAACGAATCGAAGTCGCCGTTATGTGTGCTCAATGTGGAGCCCAAACCACCGTTCCCTTTTACCCCTCTCAGGGACGGCCCGTGTATTGCCGGTCCTGTTTCCTCGCGGGACGAACGCAGGCTGCCAGCGCTTAGCCCTTCGAAGATACCTTTCAAATCGGAATTCCGATCACCGCTACTGATCTGCGGTCGACCTCAAACAACTTTTTTGGTTTTAGCGAATTGTCGGTTTGTAGATCTTCCGGAAGAAGTTCGTAAGGCCAAAAATAAAAGCGGGCGGGGCCCTCCCACAAGCCCCACCCTAAGGCCACGTGTCCTCACCCCACGCGACCACTTCGCCCACCGGGGAGGCGGGCGCGGCATGATTATGCACAAGTCACCTTCGGGATGCAACCCAAAGTTAGAGTTTTTTTGGCAGTTTTTCTGGAGGAAAAGAAGGGCGGATCCGGTGGCTTAGCTTAGCCCTATATTTTGTGTTTATCTTCCAGGTCGGCCACCGCCACAATCACCAATAAGGCGGTCACACCCAGGGTTGCGAGGATGTAAAGTACCGCCGTCTGCTCTTTATAAATAAGCACGATGGTCACTAACGCAAGCGCCGCCACCCACGCCAGCGTAATCAGGCGCCGGCGCCTTTTCCTGGTCGCATCAATCCTTTGACTCATATCTTTTTCGACTGGAACTTAAGACCGGAAAAATGAAACAAGTTAGGCTGTGCTTAATACAACACTTTGTATGGAAGGACGCCGCCAAAGCTTCCCAAAGTACCTTTGGCAGCGCCTACAAAAGTGTCGACCCATCTTGATTTAGAAAAAGGGCCGCTTTCGCGGACGTCAATAATATCGTAGGGCTTCAGCGGAATATCCTGCGCTTGCCCTTTCTTGATGGCCTCGTAATTGAAGGTCAGATCATCCTGACCGATCTTGCCATCTTTTTGTCGATAAATATGAACCTGACTGATCTTGGCGATCCGTTGCGGGCCACCAGCCATTGCGATCGCTCGAGCCAGTGTGAGTTCATCCTTCATGGCAAGTTCTCGCGGCGCATTTACCGCTCCCGTAACATACACCGGCTCGCCTTCAGAAACGATAACGACGTCACCCGGCCGAATCACGGGATCGGCTTGCTCTTTACCCATTTTTAGATCGGAGATCTTATAGATCTCTAACTGAGCGAGCTCTTCGGCCGAGGCGGCGGGTTTTTGCGGAGTCGCCGGCTGGTTGGTGTCGGCGCACATCTCAGGTTCAGTGTGGACAATTTGAATACTCCCGCTGGCTCTTTCTGTAATTCCACCCGCAGTCGCGATCAGTTCGTGCAAGTGCGCGCGCCGCAGCATCTCTACGCGCGTCGGCGCGCGCACCGCGCCTGTTACGGTGGCAGGCTGGCGGCTGCGTCGCTCAGAAATTCGAACGCTGACCTGGGGACTATTTACGAATTTCGAATAGGCCGTCGCAATGTCCTTTGCCACATCGCGTTCGACGCGACACTGCGCCCGAATTGGCGTTTCCAGGAAAGCCAGGGAGGTGATGTTGCCCTGGTTATCAACCTCAACGGTGCTGGAAAGATCGGCTTGGCCGAATACGCGGACCTCGAGTATGTCACCCGGGCCGATCAGATACTTTCGCATTCCCTGATTATCGATTGATGAACCCTGCGTGGAGACGGGGCCCTGTGTCGCCGGCTGTTGACCTTGCCCCAGCGCTAAGATCGTCAAGGCAAGCGACAATACGGTAATCAGAAACATTCGGCCTGTGTTAGTCATAACAGATTCCTTCCGCCAAATCTTACATCCATCATATCCGGCAAAGGGGTACCTAAAAGATTCGACTGCCTACGAAACGCGGCCGGGTTCGGTTGATTGGGTCTCTTTCTGTTCACTACCTCGACTGCGTTTGGACTGCCTGCGCACCGTGCCTGGCACTGCGAATCCGGTAAAGAGTAGGTTGCAATGATCGCATAAAAGACTGTGGATACCAAACATCCTGATAAACCAGGGAGTGGGCCGATAGCCTCGCCGGATCCGCTTGCTTCGGCATTTTGGACACCTTTGTGAAATCATCTTTGTTTACACGAAGCGATGGGTTTCAAATCGCTAATCATTGTTTCCTTTCGAAACGTGTTTGGGCGTCAAGTCGGCATCTGCTTTCTCGGTGGCGAGCCGGGCGCGCAACAGGTCAATCTCTCTGGAAATGCGGTCGGCCGTAGCGGTATGGCTATCGTCTTTCAACCCTTCGCGCATGAGATAGAACAAAGCATCCCGGTAACAATCGATAGCCCGTTTGTAATATCCCTTAAACGCCGCGCGCTCGCCAAGTTCGATCCAATGAGCAACTTTGCTGGACGCGATGAATTCATCGAGGGCGCGAACTGATTCATTGAGTTCGCCCTCTTCAGGATAAACCAGCAAGGCCGAGTCAATACAATCGCGAGCGCGATTTGCCAACTCCACTTTTTCCGATAAGCGAGCACGCTTCTGCGCTTCTCGTGTCAGGACGCGCGACGAATTACAAGCCCAGGCGAGCAAATGATGTTTCTGCAAAGCGCGCACTCGCTCCTGACCTCCGCGCAAAGCAATTCGTCCTTCAGAGTTCAGCGTCGGAGACAACAAAGCTTCGTCCGTAGTCGCCAGGTAGTCTTTACAAAGATTGTAAGCGTCCAGGTGCGCTTCGGGCAGGGCGTCCGCAGCATCAGCGTGCGCGCATTCTTTCTGTAACGCACGCAGCGCCGCGGCATGATGAGAAGGTGTGCGGAGGTCGACGGCCTTCGAAGCTGATCGCCTATTGACGGTGCGAACGTTTTTGTCCAGGCGATCGCGATCCAGGATATATCGTGACCATGCTCGCCGCATCACGATCTCCCGAGCGGAAGCTGCCACCAGCATTACTACGCTGGCCGCCAGGCCGGCCGGAACCCAGGGATATTCCTCGCTCTGCAACATCCACCAGAGAACAAAAAACAACGCCGCCGCGGCAGCGGCGGCCGTTATCATATAGCCTGATGTCGATGGCGCCCGGTGCCGCGGCGCACGGAAGCGCGCCGGTATTCGCGGCACATGCGAACGCATTGATCCACGAGGATTTTGATCGCTGGAGTCTGTCGGCACGCTGCTCACCAAGAACCGGTTATGAATGCACGGAAAAAGTTAGATCAATCACCGCAGCGTGTTAAGGCGTTGCCCGCTATCCAAAACGCCCGCTCGGCTTTATAGGACGCGCGTCCTTCAGCTTCGACGATTATAGTCAACCAGCCGCCGAGCGTGTCAATATAACTAAGCACCTACTGATTATATGACTATCGGCAGGCAGTTTCTAATCTCTTCCTAATATTAAGGAGCACGAATGGAAAACGAGTTCGCAAACAAGGTCGTAGTTGTGACTGGCGCGACCTCCGGCATTGGCAGAGCGGTCGCGCGACGATTTGCCTCAGAAAAGGCCAATGTTGTTGCTGTTGGGCGTAATGCAAAGGCGCTCAATAAAGTTGTTCGTGAAATTGAGTCCGCTGGTGGCCAGTCGCAGTTAACGAGTGCCGACGTAACAAACGAATCTGACGCCCAGCGAATAGTTGGTCGGGCAATTGATCGGTTCGGACGGCTGGATGTGTTGGTAAACGCCGCCGGTCATATTTCTTCAGGAACCGTCGAGACGACCGAGCTTTCAAGCTGGGACGCAATGATGGATGTTAACTTGCGGTCAATATTCTACTTAATGCAGCTTGCAACGCCGCACCTACTCGAGACGAAAGGCAATATTGTGAATGTTTCGAGCGTTACTGGTCTGCGTTCGTTTCCCGGGGTTCTCGCTTATTGCGTGTCCAAGGCGGGCCTCGATCAACTGACTCGATGTGCGGCCCTCGAACTCGCACCGAAAGGCGTGCGCGTTAATGCGGTCAACCCGGGCGTCGTCGTTACCGAAATTCATAAGCGTGGCGGCATGAGCGAAGAAGATTACGCCAAATTCCTTGAACATTCGAAGACGACACACCCACTCGGTCGTGTAGGTGAAGCGGGCGAAGTCGCCGATCTTGTTTTCTATCTGGCTTCGAATCGGGCCGCCTGGATTACCGGCGCAACCTACCAGATAGATGGCGGTCGCGCGCTGACCTGTGCGCGATGAGTTTGAAACTCGAATCTCGGTACTTTTTTCTCTTCGCTTGCTCTAGTCGGTAATCGCAAATCCCTATATACTTTCGACCAAAGTCAGCGATTTGGTCATCATGGATCGCAACTACATTCCAACACCCTTAGGCCCGCCGCAGTACGCGATGCGGTCTTCAAATACCAGCGCGCTCAAGATCGTCCTGGCGGTTTTCGGCGCGATGGTCGCCGCCTTCCTCGGGTTAATTGTCCTATTGCTAATCGGCGTAGAAGCCGGACCCGTAGGGTTACTCGTGGGAATGATCTGCGCATGCTTGCCGGTGCCGATTTACGTAATGCTTCTGTTGTGGATCGATCGATATGAATCTGAGCCGCTTTGGATGTTGATAACAGCCTTCTTATGGGGAGCTCTGGTGGCGGTACTAATAGCGCTGGTACTCAACACCAGCGTCATGATCATCAGCGCCGTCAGCACGCATAGTGCTCAAGTTGGCGAGCTCATGGGCGGGGTCGTCTCAGCGCCCATCGTCGAAGAGAGCGCAAAGGCATTTATCCTTTTGGTATTCTTCTTTTTCAAGAAAGACGAGTTCGATGGAATTATTGATGGCATCGTTTACGCCGGCATGGCAGGCCTCGGCTTTGCAATGACCGAGAACATCGTCTACTACGGCCGGGCGCTTGTGGGCGGTGGCGTTGGCGTGCTCACCTTCACCATTATTCTCCGCGGGATGGTGGCGCCGTTTTCCCATCCGCTCTTTACCAGCATGACCGGGATTGGGCTGGGATGGTCGCGCCAGTCAGACAACGGGTTTATCAAAGTGACGATGCCGGTAGTCGGCTTCATGCTGGCGATATTGCTGCATGCCACCTGGAACGGTTCGGTGATGTTCGGTGGCGGCGCTGGATTCATTATTGCTTATCTCATGATTATGGCTCCTGCCTTCGTGGGAACCCTGATGACCATCGTCTTCTCGCTCCGGCGTGAAGGACGAATCGTGCGTGAGTTTCTCTATCCTGACTATCAGAACGGCCTTTTTCCATCGCAAGAATACGAAAAGCTTTGCACTGTTCGCGGGCGGATGGGCATGTCATGGAACATGTTTTGGAATCGCGGCTTCAGCGTTTGGCGTCTTCGCATGCGGCGAAATCAAATCGCCAGCGAGCTCGCCTTTCATCGCAGCCGCGTAGCGCGCGGCTTTGTCAGCAGCCCTCACGTAGCCCAGGAACGCGAGCGGTTTTATCAACAGATGTTGGATGAATTGCGAAGGAGACTGGGCACTTAGGTCGCTCAAAAAGCCTCCGCGCAAAGAATTATTCTTGACTGGCCGGAGTTTGCTTTATACTTGGCTGGCCCGAATGAGCCTGGTCTTTAATTAGACTAAGACTTTGAAGATTCAACTCTTACCCAGCTCGTTTGACTCTAAAGGACGTGCCACTTCTGAGCAACGCCTCACTTGTTTTCTCATTGACGGCCAGGTCACGGTTGATGCCGGCAGTATTGCTATTGCGCTAACCGACGAGCAGCGCCGCTCGGTTCGGAACATCATCGTTACCCACCCGCACATGGATCACATTGCGAGTCTTCCGATCTTTGTCGATGATCTCTTTGCCGAGCTCGAGGAACCAATTTGTGTCTACGCCACGCAGGAAGTAATCGATCTGCTGGAACGTGACATCTTTAATGACAACGTGTATCCAAGATTTGCGCAGCTGGAAAACAGTCACGGCCACGTCATGAAGTATGTCCCTTTTCGAGTGGGCGAAGAATTTCAGGTGGCGCATCTGAAGGTTACGGCGGTCCCGGTAAATCATATTGTGCCGACTGTGGGACTTTTGGTTTCCGATGAAAAAGCTACGGTGGCCTTCAGTTCAGATACGGCAGAGACCGAAGAATTTTGGCAGCTCGTGAATCGCGCGCCGCATCTTGATGCATTATTGATTGAAGCTTCTTTTCCAAATGCGATGTACCAACTCGCCGAAGCTGCAAAACACCTGACCCCGTCAATGCTGGCGACTGAACTTGCCAAGTTGAGTCATAACAGCATCGATATTCTCGCGGTGCACTTAAAGCCTGCCTACCGCGATACCGTGATTGCCGAATTGGAAGGATTGAAGATTCCCAGCCTTAAAGTGATGGAGCCCGGACGAGTCTACGAGTGGTAGGACCACGTTCATCCAAGATAAGTTTGGATCTGTCGTCGAAAACCCGCGTGATATGCCGCGCCCCACAGCGGCGTTCCTTCAAGGTAGTACAAATAGCCTGAGGCAGTATCAAAGGCCGCGCGAATTTCTCCCGCTCCCCAGTGGGCCGGAGGCGAATCACTCCTCAGATATTGAGCCGTCTGCGGATCGATTTGACTGGCGATGGCTACGGCAAAGCAGAACACCGCTTCAAACAGTCCGCAAGGCAGCGGCGATGCCTTGGAACGCATAGCAAATTGGAATGCCGAACTGGAGAAGCTCGACATCAATTGGGGAGTAAGTTGTGGTATTTCAGCGAAGACGAAAAACGTTTCGACGTTTCCAAACTTGCTTAATTCGAAACGGCTGAGCCGCGTCGCAAATTTGAAGCCTGCAGCTTGATACGTTTGCGGCGGCAGCGGCACGAATCCGTCAGCTTGTAGTTTTCCCGCGACCGATGATAACCAGGCATCGCTATTCGACATCACTTCGTCTCCTCAACTTTCATAAAGTTACCCGCGTCGATGGCCGAAGTAAATTTGACAGTAACACGTGGTCGTCTCGATTCTCGAAACAGTTATCACGCCTTAGCCTGCGCTCTTCGGGTTACAAACCAGAGGCCATAGACTGAAATCGCCAGATTGGTTCCGCCGTATAAAACGCCGAACATAAGGCGGGTCATACTAAATCCGGGCCGTAAGGCGTAACGCAGCACGATGAAGCCGGCGGCTAAAATTACCAGACACGCCACGGACACCATTCCGTCCGCCCAGGCTCGCTGACGCAGCAAGGCAATGGCAGAAATCAGCGGCGTCGCGATCAACGATAGTGTCACTCCTAAAAGAGCAAGCATCTGAAACCACGGCAATTCCCGTAGGTACCCTTCACGGGCGAGCGCGAAAACGATCGACCACACAAATGAGACTAGAACCAAATGCGCGGCTCCAAACAAGATGAATAAGACAGCAAGAATCTTGCCGTGTTCTCTTTGGTTAGCTTTGGCGATGCCGGGTTCTCCGGAAGGGTGACATGGTAAAGGGGCCATCTTCGCCTTCCAGCTTGAAGCCGAGAACGTTGACATGGAATTCTACGCTGGGGCCTACTTCGTTGACGTTAAGAATCAAGTGATCAATGGTGGTCATACGATACCTTCTCCGCGCTCTTCGCAATCGGCTCCGTAACCGCTCTCCGTCCGATCTCTTATCATTCTGGCTTGCGATAACGTAACTTCTACGGGCGAATACCGATGCTCCGGTACAACGCTTCCGGTTCATATAAGTTCCCGTCTTTCATAACCAGCGAAACGCGCCGAATGTCACTGATGCGCTCCGTGGGATTGCCATCAACTAAAATGAGATCGGCGAGTTTTCCCGGAGCGATTGAGCCTAATTCACGGTCGCGTTTCAAAACCCGCGCCGCTCCTATCGTGGCGATGCGCAAAACTTCGGCCGGCGGAATACCTGCTTCGGCATACAACTCCAACTCGCGATGTAACGCAAACCCGGCGAACGAATCAGTTCCGGCGACGAGCGGAACGCCTGCGTCATAAAGCATCTTGATCATGCGCAAAAGGGCTTTCGTCGATTCGCGGTAGCGTTCGTCTTTTCCTTCGGGCACGGGCAAGCCGCCAGAGAGCAAACCGCGCCGGACCTGCGGCGGCAAGCGGCCGGCGATCGGCGCATAGCCGACTGAAACCTGGCCGGGCCGATCCATGAACATGCTCTCGAAAACATTGACGGTGGGGTCTATAACAATTCTTCGCGCTCGCAAGAGTTCGATGAACGAGCGGACGGCCGCCGAATTCAAGTCAATCATCGCCGCGCGATCAGCGACGGCGGTAAAGCGTGCGGGCGTCCGCGTGTCTTTCACCTCGTCGAAGAGAAAGTTGAGCACGAAAAAATTGATGTGCTGGAATTCATCGGCGCCCTCACGGACAAATTGCTCCGCGGTCATGAAGGCCGGGACGTGACCGCTGACGCGTAAACCTTTGGCGTGGGCCAATTCGATGATTTTGGGGACAAGTTCCGGTTTGATGGAACTGTAGATCTTGATTTGCACGTATCCGAGCCGCGCATAGTTATCGATCGCCGCGCGCGCCTCTTCTTCCGTGTCCACAAAAACTTTCGTCGGTCCGGCGTATGGACCGCGCCCGTCCATAAACCCGGCCATGGAAATTCTCGGACCGATCTCTTCGTTCGCCTCAATTTTGCTCCTGAGCGCGAACAGTGCGTCAGTGTCATTTCCCATGTCCCGCACCGACGTAACGCCGGCGGCGATATGCATCAATCCATCATTCGGGCCGATGTGAACATGCATGTCCCACAATCCGGGCATCAGCGTCCGGCCTCGCGCGTCAATGATTTCGGCGTTCTTCGGCAGACTAACCTCTCCGTCCGGACCAACATTCCTGATTCGATTACCGTCAACTATGACCGTGGTATGCGGGCGCAATTTGCCGGTCTCGCTGTCGAACAAATTTGCGTTCGTGAACGCCAGAGGCCCCGCGGGTTTGCGCATCAGAGTGCGCGCGAGTTTCGCGGTGCGGCCGGCTTCTACGGCGTCCTGGCTTTTGAGGAGCACCGGCACGCTTGATTCCCAGCCTGCGCGAATAATTGAAAGCCAGCTACTCACGGCTCCAAAGAAAGAGTTATCTTCGTCAAGCCAAATTGTGTCGGGCGTAAAACCTAACCCGGTAATTTCATAAGAAGCGACGCGGCGGGTCTTTGAACCGTCGCTAACGGTCACCTCTCCCGTGCGTTCTATACTCGCCTCGCCTTCAGGAAGAAGTGCCAGGCGTTTGTTCGGAGATTTGAGTAAGGCCGCCGCCAGCAATGCCTTTTCTTCGGGCGCGCCGTTCATGCTGTTGTAAAAAGCCGCGGTGGCGACTTTCTTTTCACCGGCTTCGGCGGTGTTCTTCCAACGTGCCATTCCCTTTTCATACGAGAAAGTTTCGGCAACCGGGGCTTTGAGGTAATCGTTCCCAACAGTTTCAACTGAAATCGGAACGCCGTTGGAATCGAGCTTAATACTTGATGTGAGTTTCGGGCCGCGGCCGCGATCGTTATATTCAAAAGCAAATTCTCGGACGCCGTCAGCTCTGACGTTGGAAGTTTGCGTCCCTGCCGGCTTACCCAGCATCAGGATGGAATATCGCGCTGTTTGCTGGCCGAAAACCGAAAACCCGCCCGCACTCAGGCAAAAAGCGAGACAAGCCATGAAGCTGATGGATTTTCGCATGATAAATTCTCCTGCTTTAAAACTGAACGCGTCAGGGAGAGACATTAAACGTGATCGTTACGGTCGTAATACCTGCAAAATAGTTGGTCGCCTGCCCGGTTAATTTGGCGCTGCCGGAAATGAAAATCCAGCTGGTCTGGCATTCCATTGCAAAGTCCAAATCCTGTCTCAGAAAAATTCCGGTCAGGACATTCCCGTTCGCATCAGGCGCCAGGTTCTGGGTCTGCGGCCCCAGAACAGCATTCTTATTTTGAGCGACGTTCTCTCCGCCGGGCGGCGCCTTGCAGGTCCAGGCCATCTCGCCGCTGCCAAGGCCTGGATTGAGCTGTATTGACTTAACTCCTTCGGGATCGTTCGCCTTCAGTGTGACTTGAAACCTTTCGCCGCGCCTGGCGTTGATGGTTGGGCTACCGGCATGATCAGCCTGCTGGCCTGTAACAAGGTTCAATACATTCCAGGCGAGCGACGGCGGCGTCGAATCGGACTTGGGTTTCTTCACTTTCTGGCAACTCGCGATAGGTATCAGCAAAGCAGCCGCGACGCACGACCAGCCGAAGCACGAAAGTAAGTTACTACGTAGGATTCGCATAAGCTTTCGGTCAAATGAGGCCCACAGAAGATACCAGAAGTCGGCAGCTTTTTCTCGTGATTTGATTGTTCGATGGGGCTCTTCTTTTTCTCAGGCCGTCACGGCGACGACGTTAAGGATGTCTGTTCATTTCGACTTCCGCTCGTTGTAGAGAGGTTCAAACGCGCGGGTAGTGTGCTCGGTCACGCTCGGCATGGATTCTGGCAGCCCTCGCGGCTGACCCGCGTCAAGCTCTCTTGTTGCCTGCCCGTTCATTAGCCCGGTATCGCCTGCTTCATCATGGCCGCGCTTGCGACGCAATAACAGCCTGACAAACACGACTTCGAGTGAAAGCATTATTAGGAA
>WNGQ01000860.1_pt1 | contig 35528 bp, 46 predicted proteins | sample 5407661 | NCBI WGS metagenome assembly WNGQ01 (sample SAMN13153382, study PRJNA577476) | soil metagenome | isolation source: 60 cm soil or saprolite under Garry oak tree replicate 2 | place: USA:California | collected 2016-06-15 | reverse complement strand
TTCCAAGTACGGAGCGAAGCGACCAAAGGGCGGTGCGGGGGCTGGTGGAGGCGGCGCAGCGAAAGCAGCGCCGGCAGCGGCCAAATAAAACAATCAAAGTTTGAAACAGACGATCAACAATGTCGCGGCGGCGGAGAGTTTACAAGAAAGAGGAGCACGTCGATTCCCGATATGGGAGTCCGGCGGTAGCCCGTCTGATTACGACCGTGATGAAGCGGGGCAAGAAATCGCTTGCCGAGCGGGTAGTCTACACCGCGATCGATAAGTCGCGTGAAGGCTCTGATTCAGTCGATCCGCTGGAGATTGTAAACAAAGCAGTCGAAAACGTTCGTCCGCGGCTGGAGGTGCGTTCCCGCAGGGTTGGCGGCGCGACGTACCAAGTGCCGATGGAAGTGACGCCCGCGCGGCAAATCTCACTAGCCATGCGCTGGATCGTGAAATTTGCCGGCGGTCGCAAGGGTATGCCATTGGCTGACGCGCTGGCGCAGGAACTCAAAGACGCAGCCTCCGGTCAGGGCAACGCCATCAAAAAACGCGATGACACACATAAAATGGCGCAGGCGAACCGCGCGTTTGCCCATTTCAGGTGGTGACGATTATGGCGACGGCGACAATGGAACAGAAAAAAGCCCCGGCGAAAAGTCCGAACTCGCCGAATCGCAAGTTTCCGCTGGAACGAACGCGAAACATTGGCATCGCGGCCCACATCGATGCGGGCAAGACGACGATCACCGAGCGCGTTCTGTTTTACACCGGCATGATCCACAAAATGGGGGAGGTGCACGAAGGCACCACCGTCACCGATTGGATGGAACAGGAGCGAGAGCGCGGAATCACGATCACATCCGCAGCGACAACGTGCACATGGGCGCAACGAAAAGAAGAAGGTGTTTACAAGATTTTTGAAGGGGTCAAGCAGCGCGTCAATATCATTGACACACCCGGCCACGTCGATTTCACCGCCGAAGTCGAGCGCTCGTTGCGTGTACTCGACGGCGCAATTGCCGTGTTTGACGGCGTAGCTGGTGTGCAGCCGCAATCGGAAACCGTCTGGCGTCAGGCGACCAAGTACAACGTGCCGCGCCTGGCGTTCATTAACAAAATGGACCGCGTTGGCGCAGATTTCGAAATGTCCGTGGACAGCATCCACAAAAAACTCGGCGCGAATGCGTGGCCGGTTTTACTGCCGCTGGGGAAGGAAGATCAGCTGCGCGGCCAGCTCGATGTAATTAACAAAAAAGCGATCATCTATTCCGAGAACGATCAGCTCGGATCGACCTACGAAGTGACCGATGTGCCGAAAGAGTATATGGACGCGGTTGAGAAGGCGCGCCACGAACTTATTCAACAGGTTTCCAACATCGACGATGAAGTCGCCGAGGCGGTGCTCGAAGAGCGTGAAGTCACCCCGGAGTTGTTGAAGGCCGGCATTCGCCGCCAGACGATCGCGAACAAATTTGTGCCGGTGATCGGTGGCTCCGCTCTCAAAAACATCGGTATTCAATATTTGGTCGATGCGGTTGTCGATTACCTGCCCAGCCCTCTGGACATTCCGCCGGCCAAAGGTCAGAACCCCGACACTGGCGAGCCAATGGAAGCGGTGACCGACGACAATGGCACGTTCTGCTCGATTGCGTTTAAGTTGTGGAGCGATCCGTTTGTGGGGAAACTCGTGTTCTTCCGGGTTTACTCCGGCACACTTAGCAAAGGCGATACGGTTTACAATCCGCGCACGAACAAGCGGGAGCGGATTTCGCGTTTAATTCAGATTCAGGCGGACAAACGCGAAGATATCGAAACGTGTTACTCCGGCGACATCGCGGCGATTGTCGGAATCAAGAATATCACGACTGGCGACACGCTCTGCGATGAAGATCACCCAATTCTTCTCGAGCCGCCGTCTTTCCCCGATCCAGTTATTTCAATGGCGATTGAGCCGAAGACGAAATTGGACCAGGAAAAAATGGGCACCGCGTTGCAACGACTCGCCGAGGAGGATCCAACTTTCCGCGTTTACACACACGAAGACACCGGACAGACCATCATCGCCGGAATGGGCGAGTTGCACCTGGAAATCATTCGCGACCGGATGTTCCGCGAGTTCAAAGTGGACGCGAACGCCGGCAAACCGCAGATCGCGTATCGCGAAACAATCACCGCTAGCGCGCATGGCGTTGGTAAATTGATCAAGCAGTCAGGAGGCCGTGGTCAGTATGGGCATGTGGAAGTCGACGTGCGTCCGGCCGAACGAGGCAAAGGGCTGCTTGTCGAAAACAAGATCGTCGGCGGCATCATTCCGAGGGAATACATCCCCGCGGTGAAAAAGGGCATCGACGAAGCGGTGCTTAACGGCGTGCTGGGCGGTTATCCTGTTGTGGATGTGGAGGTGGACATCGTTTACGGATCGTTCCACGAAGTCGATTCCAGCGAGATCGCATTCAAGATGGCGTCGATTTTCGCGATGAAGGACGGTTTCAGGCAGGGCAAACCCATTCTGCTGGAGCCGATCATGAAGGTGGAGAACATCACGCCAGAAGAATATCAGGGCGATATTTGCGGCGACCTGAGTCGGCGGCGCGGCGCGATCAATAGCATCGAGACCCGCGGTAACTTGGTGATCATTCACGCGCTGGTGCCGCTTGCGGAATTGTTCGGATACGCGACGGCCATCCGGTCGTTGTCGAAAGGCCGCTCGAGTTATTCAATGGAGCCGTCGCACTTCGAGCCGGTGCCGGCGAACCTCGTCGCAGCAATTCTCGATCAAAAGGAGGCGAAATGAGCAACGGCCAGCGTATTCGCATTCGCCTGAAGGCGTTCGATCACCGCATGCTCGACCAGTCCGCGATGGAAATTGTGGACACTGCCAAACGCACTGGCGCACGCGTGGCCGGGCCTATTCCACTGCCGACGTTGATTGAGAAGTTCACTGTGAATCGTTCGCCGCACGTGGACAAAAAATCGATGGAACAATTTGAAATTCGCACGCACAAACGGCTGCTGGACATCATCGAACCAACGGCAAAGACAGTGGACGAATTGAAGAAACTGAACCTGCCCGCGGGCGTTGACATCACGATTAAAATTTAACCGGAGGCGCCTCTGAAACATTTTCGATCGCAAGGTCATGAGCATCGGACTTCTTGGACAAAAAATTGGTATGACCAGCGTTTACGACGCGAAGGGCCGATTGTGTTCGGTGACTGTGATCGCAGTTGGCGATAACGTTCTGCTGCGCCGCTTGACCGAAGAAAATGAAGGTTATTCGGCGGTGCAGATCGGGTTCGGCGAGCAAAAGCAATCGCGTTTGACCAAACCGTTAATCGGCGAATTTAAAAAGGCCGGAGTCGAGCCACAGCGATTGGTGCGCGAATTTCGGCTGAAACGCGATCTTCCCGAAGGCGAAATTGATTTGACCGTTACGCAATTTCAGCCCGGCGACTTCGTCGATGTCATTGGCCGCTCGAAAGGCAAAGGTTTTCAAGGCGTAATGAAAAAGCACAATTTCGCTGGGCAAGGTGCGGCGCACGGTTCGAAAACGCACCGGCGCATCGGCGCGGTCGGCAATCGCTCTACGCCGGGCCGCATTTGGAAAAATCAGGGTATGCCGGGTCACATGGGCGATCGACGTGTAACGGTGCAAAATCTTCAGGTCATGCAGGTGCGCGAAGCGGAGAAAATCATTTTGGTAAGTGGCGCGGTGCCCGGAGCCAACGGCAGTTACGTCATTGTGCGGCCTGCCATCAAACATCCCGAACGCCTGCTGGCCCTGCACGCTGAACATCGAAAGCACGAGGAAGAAGAGAAGGCGAAGAAGCCCCAGACCCTCCGTGAAATGGCGCAGAACAAATGAGCGCGAAAGTTTTGACCACAGCCGCAGCCAAAGAAGCGAACATCGATATCATCGAGGGCGGTCGCGGTACGCAGGCTGTGCACGATGTAGTAGTGGCAATGCGCGCTGCCAGGCGTTCCGGATCAGCGAACACAAAGACCAAAGCCGAAGTGGATTTGTCGGGTGCAAAACCGTGGCGAAGGGACTGGTCGTGCCCGGGCCGGTTACAAATCGTCGCCGATCTGGAGAGGCGGCGGCGTCGTGTTCGGGCCGAAGCCGCGTGATTATTCGAAAAAAGTTGCGAAGTCCGTTCGGCGTCTCGCTTTTCGGAAAGCACTGAGCGAACGGATTAATGGCGGTGATGTTTTGACGATCGACAATTTCGTGGTGCCGCAACTGAAGACGAAAGCATTTGTCGATCTGGTCAGAGAACAAACGGACGCCGCGAAAGTGCTTATCGTTTCAGATTCGTTTGATGAGAAAACCTACAAATCGGCCCGCAACGTGAAGCCGGTCAGCTTAGCCACTGCCTCGGATGTGAACACAGAACAATTGCTCGGGTTTCAGAAAATTCTCATTACACAGAAGGCCCTCGAAAAGCTGGCCGAAAGAACACGTCCACCTTCGCCGAGAGTCACGCCACGCTAAATGAACGAGCCATACGATATTATTAAGACTGCGTCGCTGACCGAGAAGTCGACATTACTGAGCGAGAAGCAGAACAAGTATGTCTTCCGCGTCAGCCCGAAGGCGAACAAGATCCAGATCAAGAATGCAATCGAACGGCTTTTTCAAAAAACAGTCGTCGATGTGAACACTTGTAATTACGCGGGCAAGGAGAAACGCGTGCGTGGCCCGCTTGGGCGTCGCCCGCGGTGGAAGAAAGCAATCGTGACGTTGAAGGAGGGCGAGAAGATCGATCTGATATGAAATCGCCTTACTTCAACATCAGCGCTGTCATCCTGAGCTGCGTAGACGGCCAAGGATCTCAGGATTTAGAGCGAGTAAAGGCCGAGAAGAATTCCAGAGATTCCTCGCTCTGCTCGGCATGACAATTTTGGTTTTATGGCCCTTAAAGAATTTCGCCCATTAACTCCGACACTGCGTTTTAAGTCGCTGCCCGCGTTTGATGAAATCACGAAGTGGCGTCCTGAAAGGAGACTTGTCGAGCCAAAAAAAAGAAGCGGCGGCCGCAACAACCGTGGTCGGCTGACGTCGCGGCACATTGGCGGCGGCCACAAGCAAAAATATCGCAAAGTCGATTTCAAACGACGCAAGCACGGCGTCGCAGCGGAAGTGATCGGAATTGAATATGACCCGAACCGCTCGGCCCGCATTGCTCTCATTAAGTACACCGACGGCGAAATGAGCTACATTCTCGCACCAAACGGACTTCGAGTCGGAGCGACCGTTTCCGCCGGGCTCGACGTTGCGTCTGACTTGGGCAATGCCCTGCCGCTTCGCGCGATCCCCTTGGGCACGAATGTTCATAACATTGAATTGACTCCGGGCCGCGGGGGCCAGGTCGCGCGCAGTGCCGGGCAACAGGCGACGCTCACGGCCCTCGAGGCTGGTTATGCATTAGTGAAAATGCCGTCTGGCGAAATTCGCCGAATTCACGAGACCTGTTTCGCGACCATAGGCCAGGTCGGCAACGTCGATCATATGAATGTTTCGAGCGGCAAGGCTGGGCGTACTCGCTGGCGAGGCCGGCGACCGCATGTGCGCGGCATGGTGATGAATCCCATCGACCATCCAATGGGCGGTGGTCAGGGTAAATCAAAGGGCGGTGGCGGTCGCCATCATCCTGTCAGTCCATGGGGTCAGTTGGCGAAAGGCTTCAAAACTCGTAGTAAACACAAACCAAGTGACCGTTTTATTTTGGAGAGGAAAAGACCCAAGAAAAAGGCGTGACGTGAATCGCAACTCGCGAATCGGAAGCGGCTCGGATTCACGATTCTCGAATTACGAATAACTTGCAATTTATGGCTAGATCGTTAAAGAAAGGACCCTTCGTCGAGTTGTATCTTCTGGAAAAGATCGACAAGATGAACGCATCGGGCGTAAGGAAACCGATCAAGACCTGGTCGCGACGCTCGATGGTGACGCCGGACTTTGTCGGCCACACGTTTCTGGTGCACAACGGAAAGACGTTCAATTCCGTCTTCGTTACCGAGAACATGGTGGGCCACAAGCTCGGCGAATTTTCGCCTACACGCGTGTTTAGGAAACACGGCTCGCACACGGCGAAGGTCACGAAATAATTGCACATTGCAGATTGCAGATTGCGGATTGGCAGCTCGCGGCTACGTCGTGGGCTCGTGCAATTTGCAATTTGCAATTTACAATTTGCAATCGGGTTTTGCGCGTATGCGCAGGGAAATAGTTCTTTGTCAGAATCCAAAAGCGGAACCGTCACGCAGTCGGCGAAGGCTGAGCCTGTGGCAGCGGAAACAGAATTGCGAAGACAATTGTCGATCGCGCAGGAATCGCTTAAGGCCTTGACCAGCAGCCTGGCGGAATCCAACGCGGAGGCGGAAGAACTGCGTCGCAGGTATTCCGATCTCCAATTGCGAATGGAAGCGCTGGGTCTGGGATCGGCGAGCAAGGATCGTGCGAAACTCGAGCAGCGGTTGCTCTCCGCGGTGAGCGATCTTGGGTTGGCGCAGAAAGCTCGTAACGAATATCGCGACCAGATGCTACGGCTGAACGAAGCGATCTTGCGTTATTTTAAAACGTCGCAGGGCGGTGACGCGCAGGCGCGCATGGATGTAGAAGCGCAATTGCGCAGCACGAACGAGCTGGTGACGAGATCGACAAACGGGTCCGGGGCCGCGGAGCCGACTTTAATGGACGGCAGCGTGATCAGTGTTAAGGAGGAATGGTCGTTTGTCGTCGGCAATCTTGGCGAAAACCAGGGAGTGAAGATCGGGATGCCTATGCGGGTAATGCGGGAGGATCGAAAGATTGCAACGCTGCGGGTGGTAGATGTGCGACAGAAGGTATGCGGCGCGGTCGTTCAGGAAATGGATTCGAGGAAGGAAAAGATTAAAGTGGGTGACCGCCTCCAAGTGGATGCGCAACCCGATGTGAGTTTGAAATAAAGGAAAGGTTAAAAGAGTTACAAAAGTTACATTGCTTAAAAGAAAGAGCGTTCCTGTTGTAACATTGTAACCCTTTTAACTTTTTAACCTCGCGAAGCGATGGAAGTCAGATCGACATATAAATATGCGCGGATTTCGCCCTTCAAGGTGCGCGAAGTCACGCGTGAGATTCAAGGGCTGCCTGTTTCGGCGGCGCTGGATTTGCTTGCGTTTACTCCGAAGAAAGCGGCGTCCTTGATCGGCAAGACCCTCAAGAGCGCAATCGCCAACGCCGAGAACAACGCGAATCTCAAAGCTGACGGTTTGGTGGTGAAGGAAGCGACCGTGGGTGAAGGACCGACCTTGAAGCGGATCATGGCACGTGCCCGCGGTAGCGCCAGCCGGATTTTGAAGCGCACGAGTCATATTCGCATCGTGCTTTCGGACGAAATCGCCATTGAGACGCGAGCGACACGAAAAGCGAAGCGAAAAGCCGAAAAGAAAGCGACAAAGAAGGAGAGTAAGAGCGAAACCACTCAAAACGCGTCGGGCGAGAGCAAGTCGGACAAAAAGACCGCCAACCAGCCAAACAAATGAGGTAGCAGCTTATGGGACAAAAGGTTAATCCAATTGGGTTTCGTCTGAACGTGAATCGCGACTGGCGCTCACGCTGGTATGCGTCGCCACAGGAATTTCCATCGTTTTTGCACAATGATCTGAAGATTCGCGATTACGTGAAGAAGAAGCTGCAGTTTGCGGCAGTCGCCAAAATCGTCATTGAGCGGGCGTGGAACTCCATTCGCGTAACGATTCATACGGCGCGTCCCGGAATTGTGATCGGACGCAAGGGCGCGGAGATCGAAAAGATGACGGAAGAAATTTCTAAGATGGCCGATGGCAAACAGGTGAAGATCGACATCCAGGAGATCAAAACCCCTGAGCTTGACGCGCAGCTGGTTGCCGAAAACGTGGCGCTACAGATTGAGCGGCGCATCGCGTATCGGCGCGCGATGAAAAAAGCCGTGCAGACGGCGATGGATTTTGGCGCGGAAGGCATCAAGATTCGTTCCTCCGGGCGGCTGAACGGCGCAGAGATCTCGCGTTCGGAATGGTATCGGGAGGGAAAAATCCCACTGCATACATTACGTACGGCGATCGATTACGGGTTTGCGGAAGCCAACACCGTTTACGGAAAAATCGGAGTGAAATGTTGGATTTGTAGAAAAGAAGAGCGACCCGCAGAAGCGCCAGCTGCGCCTGCTCCTCCTCCGCCGCCACCGGCCGAACCAGCTGAAGTTTAGGAGGGATCTCTATGCCATTGATGCCAAAACGCGTGAAGTATAGGAAAGCCCAGCGCGGGAGCCGAAAGGGGACTGCTTCGCGCAATCTCACCATCGATTTTGGCGAGTTCGGATTGCAGACACTCGAGCGCGCGTGGATCACCAATACGCAACTGGAAGCCGCGCGGGTCGCGCTCACCCGCAATATGAAGCGCAAGGGAAAATTGTGGATCCGTGTTTTCCCGGATAAACCGGTAACGGCGCGGCCACCGGAAACTCGCATGGGCAAGGGTAAAGGCCAACCTGAGTCCTGGGTCGCCACCGTGCGGCCCGGCAACGTCCTATTTGAGCTGGACGGTGTGCCGGAATCGGTCGCGCGCGAGTCTCTGCGACTGGCAGCGGACAAGTTGCCTGTGCGCACGAAGTTTCTTTCACGCCATCACGTGAGGGCTGCCTAACAACCATGAAAATGAAAGAGCTCACCGAGTTAGTTATGGACGAGTTGCTCACAAAGCGACGCGACCTCCGCCAGGAAAGCTTGCATCTGCGTTTGCAACAACAGAGCGGTCAGCTTGAGCAGCCGAGCAGGCTCCGATTACTGCGGCGTGACATTGCAAGAATTGAAACAGTGCTATCGAAGCGCGGGAAAAAAGCGGAGAGGAAATAAGATCATGCCCGAGCAAGAATCGTCATCACCGGCTGCATTAGCCCAAGCTGCGCGCGCGAATCGCGCCGCGCGTAAAACCCGCACAGGCGAGGTGGTTTCCAGCAGCATGAATAAAACGATCGTGGTGCGAACAGTGACGCGCGTGCCGCATCCGAAGTTTGGCAAGATCGTGAAGCAGATGAGAAAATTCTATGCCCATGATGAACAAAATCAGGCAAAGCCGGGCGATACAGTCCGCATCATGGAAACGCGCCCACTCAGCAAACTCAAGCGATGGCGCCTTGTGGAAGTCATTCAAAAATAAACTTCGATGGTTCAAATTCGATCCAGATTGGATGTGGCTGACAACACCGGCGCGCGTATGGCGACGATGATCGGTGTCATTGGCAAACAGACGCGTAGCGCCGGGATCGGCGACGTGATCACTGCTAACGTGAAGGAAGCGAGCCCCAATGGGACTGTGAAGAAAGGCGAAGTGGTCCGCGCGGTCCTCGTGCGCACAAAACAGCCCATCCGACGCGACGATGGCTCGCTGCTGCGCTTCGACAACAACGCCATCGTGATTATTGATAAAGATTTAAATCCACGCGGCACCCGGATATTCGGGCCGGTCGCACGCGAATTGCGCGAGCGTAACTTCATGAAAATTGTGTCGCTCGCCCCAGAAGTTTTATGAACCGCATCAAGTGTCACGTTAAAAAAGGCGACCACGTCGAGGTCATCGCTGGCAACTATCGTGGCTCTTCAGGACGAATTCTTGCGGTGTTTCCAGGGAAGCAGCGCGTGTTGGTGGAAGGCGTCCGTATTATTAAGAAGCACCTCCGCAAATCGCAGGACAACCCAAGCGGCAAGATCGCCGAGCGCGAAGGCCCAATTCACATTTCGAATGTGCGATTGCTCGAGCGCGAGAAACCGGAAAAGGAGAAAAGGAAACCCAAGAAAGAAGCAGACAAAAAGGCGGCGTAATGGTCAAGAATACTGCAGAACAAATCATCCCCAGCGAAGTCGTTGGACCGCGCTGCGGAACGCCAGGTCAGGCCGTGGGACTTGTCGGCTCCACGTCGCTGCGCTCGAAGTAACAGCCATGAAAAACGAATTTCGTCGTCATTACAAACAGCATGTTATGCCCGCGCTTCAGGAATGCCACGGCTATAAGAACGCCCATCAGATTCCAAAGGTGGAGAAGGTCGTGATCAACACTTCGGTGGGCTCACAATCTGACGTGAAGCAAGCGCTGGAAGAAGCGAAGGCCGAGTTGTCGCTGATTACCGGACAGCGCCCAGTGGAAACGCTGGCCAAGAAAAGTATTTCTAACTTCAAGTTGCGCAAAGACCAGGCCATCGGCGCGAAAGTCACTCTGCGCGGAGAGCGCATGTATGAATTTCTCGAGCGGTTCATCAAGGCCGCCCTCCCGCGCATTCGCGATTTTCGCGGCGTATCTCCGAGGTGTTTCGATAAGCATGGTAACTACACCATCGGTATTTCCGACCAGTCAATTTTTCCTGAAATCGAACTCGACAAAATCAAGCGCAACATCGGATTTGATGTTACAATTGTAACTACGGCGCGAACGGACGAGGAAGCTAAATCGCTTCTAAGTGAGATGGGGATGCCGTTCAGCGACCGGGCGAAGAAGCCCGCCGCACAAGCGGCCTGATTTTTTTAATGAGTACTGTTACAGATCCTATTGCTGATTTTCTGGCGCGCGTCCGCAACGGCGTGCGTGCGCAACGACCTGAGGTACTCGTGCCGTACTCGAAAATTAAAGCGGAACTTGCGCGTATCTTAAAAGAGGAAGGTTACATCTCGGATTACTCCGTCGACACAGGCGGAGAGCACCCGCGCATCAAAGTGATCAATAAGCTTGTAGACCGATCCAGCGCGATCGCAGGACTGCGACGGATCAGCCGGCCCGGTTTGCGCCGTTACGTTGGTGCGGATGAAATCCCGCGGGTTCTTGGTGGAATGGGTCTGGCGATCCTTTCCACTTCGCGAGGTATTTTATCAGGCCGCGAAGCGAGAAAGCAAAAGGTCGGCGGCGAACTGCTGGCGTATGTTTGGTGACGGATTTGATGTTGTAACGGTCTAAACGGATTACGAATTCATGTCACGAATCGGAAATAAAGCCGTCGAGATACCCGACAAAGTCAAGGTGAATGTCGGTGACGGCGGGCAGGTGTCGGTGGAAGGGCCGAAGGGAAAAATGCAATGGACACTTCCGCGCGAGATCAAGGCTACCGTGCAAGACAATCGTGTATCGCTGGTGCGGGAAGCGGAAACGCGCAGCGCGAAAGCGTTGCATGGACTTTCGCGCAGTCTCGTGCACAACATGGTTCAGGGCGTCAGCGAGGGGTTCACGAAGCAACTCGAAATCGAAGGCGTCGGATTCAGAGCGGCTGTGCAGGGATCAAACCTCAACTTGAGTCTTGGCTTCTCGCATCCGGTAGCATTTCCAATTCCCAAGGACATCAAAGTTACGGTGGCCGATAACACCAAAATCACGATTCAGGGCGTCGATAAAAAATTAGTCGGACAAGTTGCGGCTGATATCCGCCGATTCTATCCACCGGAACCTTACAAGGGCAAAGGCGTTCGTTATGCAGGCGAGCAGATTCGTCGCAAGGAAGGCAAGACCGTTCAATAAGCATGGCGACGATTCGTAAGGCAGCGCGGCAGCGCATTCATCGGAGGATCAGGAAAAAAGTTGCAGGCACGGCGCAACGTCCGCGACTGGCAGTTCATTTCTCCGGCAAGCATATATACGCCCAGGTAATCGATGATGATGCTGGCCGCACAATCGCTGCCGCATCGACTGCTGAGTCCCGAATGCGTTCGGGATTGCTCGGCAAAGCGAAAGCACACGCAAATCAGGCTGCAGCCGAACTGGTCGGCAAGGCAATCGCGGAGCGTTCACTGGCGAAGAACCTCGACCGGGTTGTTTTTGATCGTGGCGGGTTTTTCTATCACGGAAAAGTGAAGGCGCTGGCAGATGCTGCGCGCGCGGGCGGTTTAAAGTTTTAATTCATGAATCACACACACTCAGGAAGGCGAGGAGACTCGCGCAGGCAAGAAAGGCCATCGACTGCAAGGGGTGACACCAGTGAGAAAGTCGTGTTTATCAATCGCTGCGCGAAAGTCGTGAAGGGTGGCCGCCGTTTCAGTTTTAGCGCCTTGATTGTGGCGGGCGACCACGATGGACGAGTCGGGTACGGGTTTGGTAAAGCCAACGAAGTTTCCGAAGCAATTCGCAAAGCCTCAGAGGCGGCGCGCAAGTCGATGGAGAAAGTTTCGCTGAACGAAAATACGATCCCGCACGAAGTGATCGGCGAATTCGATGGTGCGCGAGTGCTGTTGCGCCCCGCGTCGCCTGGAACAGGGATTATCGCCGGCGGCGGTGTCCGAGCGGTTGCAGAAGCGGCCGGTATTCGCGATGTCCTGGCCAAATCGTTGGGATCAAGCAATCACGCGAACGTAGTAAAGGCGACGATCGCCGCGCTGCGATCGCTTCGACGGAAGGATGAAATTTTTAAACTGCGCGGAATTCCATCGCGCGATGGGAGAGGTGAATTACATGCTGCGCCTTCATAATCTGCGACCTCGTCCCGGTTCCCGCCATCGCGTAAAACGCCTGGGTTGCGGTGAAAGTTCGGGACATGGAAAAACCAGCGGGAAGGGGACCAAGGGCCAAAAGGCGCGTTCTGGCGGAAGTATCCGGCTTGGATTCGAAGGCGGGCAAATGCCATTAATTCGGCGTTTGCCAAAGCGCGGATTCAACAATGCTGCATTTCACAAATGTTACGCGATTGTGAATGTGAGCGATCTGAATGCATTTGAAGCTGGCACGGTTGTAAACGAACAGCTGTTGCGCGAGTCGAATCTCGTCCGCGGTCATTTCGCAGGGATAAAAATTCTCGGCGAAGGCGAGCTGAAACACGGGCTGCAGGTGCAAGCGGATAGAATCAGCACGACCGCGCGAGAGAAAATCGAGAAGGCCGGTGGCACTGTGACCCTGCGCGAGGCGCGTACCAGTCAAGAAAACAAAACAGACGTTACTTCGTCTGGAGCGGAGCCAGATGTCGCGGCCGCAACTGTCAAGCCGCGGGCCAAAACCAAAACGAAATCGCGCAAGAAATAAGAGCGAATGATTTCGGCGTTCTTAAACACAGTCAAAATACCGGAGCTGCGCCGGCGAATTTTATATACGCTGGCCGTGATTGTGATTGTGCGCCTGGGCGCTGCGATTACCACGCCCGGTGTTAATCAGGGCGTTTTACAGGAGTGGTTCCGCACTTCGTTGACACAACGCACTGGAGGCGGTCTGGCAGCGCTGTTCAACTTGTTCAGTGGCGGAGCGCTGGAAAATTGCGCCGTCTTTTCTCTTGGCATCATGCCTTACATCAGCGCTTCAATCATGATGCAGCTATTGACGGCGGTGATTCCGCAACTGGGAAGACTCGCGCGCGAAGATGGTGGTCGGCAGAAGATCATGCAGTTGACGCGGTACACGACGCTAGTGTTATGCATTTTCCAGGGTTACTTGCTGGCTCTCTCATTTCAGCATCCGGAATCGTACCACACGATGCTGCCCGGAATCACTGACACCATCAGGCAACTTGGGATCCCGCTGGTGGACGATCTTGGTTGGAAATTCCGAATAATAACCGTCGTCTCGCTCACCACCGGCACGTTGCTTTTGATGTGGTTAGGCGACCAAATCACCGAGCGAGGTATCGGCAACGGCATCTCTCTTATTATCACGATCGGCATTGTTGCGCGGCTGCCCGCCGGACTGGTGCAGGCATGGAAGACTTTTGTTCCGTCGGGGCAGGGGGCGAGCCAGGTGAACCCGATGGTGCTTGTTCTGCTGGTGTTGGTCCTAGTTTTTGTCATCGCTGCTGTCATCGCGATCACCCAAGGCGTCAGGAAAATTACTGTGCAGTATGCAAAGCGGGTAGTCGGCCGAAAGATGTATGGCGGCCAGACCCAGTACATGCCATTGAAAGTGAATTATGCCGGGGTGATGCCAATCATCTTTGCCTGGGCATTGCTTCTTTTCCCGGCCACCATTGTGAGCTATGGGTTTAAGAATAGTCCCACTGCGAATCGCATCGCCGCCGCGCTTTCCACTGGCTGGCCGCATTATGTGGCTCTTGCGGCAATGATTTTCTTTTTCAGTTATTTCTGGGTCGCCACACAGTTTCAACCGACTCAAATCGCCGATGATCTGAAGAAATATGGCGGGTACATCCCCGGAGTCCGACCGGGGAAACCGACTGCCGATTTTCTCGATTTCACCATGACGCGACTGACGTTCGCTGGTGCAATTTTTTTGACGCTGATCGCCGTTTTCCCCAGCCTACTCAGCCAGTCGTTAAACGTGCCGGTAATTACCGCCCAGTTTTTCGGCGGCACAAGTTTGTTAATCATTGTTGGAGTCATGCTCGATACGATGCGGCAAGTGGAGACCCATCTGATTCAGCGGCATTACGACGGGTTCTTGCGAAAAGGCAAGATCCGGGGGCGCTCGTTTGATCGCGCTGCCTATGCGCGCGGCGAAACGGCAACAAGCGGCACCCTGATCTGGTTTGGCGTGGGGATCGCCGTGCTCGTGATCGCCGGGGTCGCAATTTTCCTTTATGGGCGATAGGTGAAAAGGCGGCTTGTTCTTCTCGGCCCGCCTGGTTCCGGCAAGGGAACGCAGGCGGAGATGGTTACGCGGCACTTTGGGATTCCCGTGACTTCCCCGGGGGCAATTTTGCGGCGTGAACGCGATCTCGGAACGCCCCTCGGGCAGGAGACCGCTGAGGTCCTCCGAAGCGGCGGATTGGTCTCGGATAAGATCATCATCGAACTTATTGAGGACTGGTTGCGTTTGCACGGAGGTCACGGATTCGTCTTCGACGGTTTTCCCCGGACATTGCCGCAGGCCGAAAGTTTAATGTCGATGTTAACGAAGTTGCGCACGGCGCTGGACCTGGCGATCTGGCTGGAGGTATCGGAGGAAACAGTTCGCGAGCGTATCACCGGCCGGCTTCAATGCGCCGAGTGCGGCTTTACGACGAGTTCATCCAGTGCGCAATTTGCCAACCGTCCGGTATGCCCATATTGCGACGGGCGATTGGAGCGCCGCAACGATGATGATCTGGGCGTATTGCAAACACGCTTGCAAGAGTTCCGCACAAAAACTGAACCGTTGGGCGCCTTCTACAAGAAGCTGTCGATCCTGCATCGGATTGACGGCAACCGGGACCGCGATGCGGTCTTTGCCGACATTTCGCGACTGATCGAGGACAAGAAGGCGAAATGATTCCGATTAAGAACGCCAGCGAAATCGACAAGATGCGCCAGGCATGCCGCTCAGCGAGTGACATTCTCCACAAGGTCAGCGACCTGATTCGCCCCGGAATCAGCACCAAGGAAGTAGATGAGGCAGCTGCGGACTTTATGAGTGACGCCGGCGTAAAGAGTGCGTTCCTGGGTTATCGGCTCGGGCATCGCGTGTTTCCCGGAAACATTTGCATCTCGCTTAATGATGAAGTGGTGCATGGGATTGGCAGTCACCGGCGCATTCAATACGGCGATATTGTGAAGCTCGACATCGGGATCGTTCAGGATGGCTGGGTTGGCGATAACGCGACGACTGTTCCGGTTGGAATAATTGATGAGCGCACGGACCAGTTGCTGCGTGTGACCGAAAACGCGCTTACCCGCGCAATCGGCGTCGCGCAGGAAGGCCGGCGCGTTGGCGATATCTGCGCAGAAATCGAGGACGAAGCTCGGCGCTCTGGTTTTTCAGTGGTACGCGAATTCGTTGGGCACGGCGTTGGGCGCAAAATGCACGAGGAACCGCAAATTCCTAATTATGGTAAACGTGGCAGCGGACCGAAATTGAAGGCCGGCATGACGCTCGCCATTGAACCGATGATTAACATCGGCACCTCCGATGTCCGATTGCTCGACGACGGCTGGACGGTGTGCACGGCGGATGGCCGCCCGTCGGCCCACTTCGAGCATACGGTTCTGATTACCAGGGACGAGCCGGAAATTCTGACATGGCGCGCAAAGACGCAATTGAGCTAGAGGGAACCGTCGTCGAGTTGCTGCCGAACACCATGTTCCGGGTCGAGATCCCCGGTGGCCGTCGCGTGCTGGCGCATATCTCCGGGAAAATGCGCCTGCACTTCATTCGCATCTTGCCAGGAGACAAAGTTATGCTAGAGATTTCACCCTACGATTTGTCGAAAGGGCGAATTATTTATCGCCAAAAATGACGACCCGGCGGGCGGCCGCGGTTTTCGATTTCGCGAATTATGAAAGTACGACCATCAGTGAAAAGGCTTTGTGCGAGTTGCAGGATCGTGAAGCGCAAGAACGTCGTGCGCGTGATCTGCAAGAATCCGCGGCACAAACAGCGCCAGGGCTAATTACTGGAGTGATGAAGTAGTGGAGTTTTTGATTTATGCCAAGATTGCTAGGAGTTGAAATACCAGCAGATAAACGCGTGGAGGTGTCTTTGACCTACATTTATGGAATCGGGTTTAGCACAGCGCGCCGGATTCTCGAGCAGACAAACATCGATCCGAACATTCGAGCAAAAGACCTTACGCCGCAGCAGTTAAACGAAATCATTCATGCGATCACGAACAATAAGGTCAAAATCGAAGGCGACTTGCGCCGCGACGTGCAAAGCAATTTGAAGCGTTTGCAGGCAATCAATTCTTACCGTGGCATCCGTCACCGCAAAGGTTTGCCGGTGCGGGGTCAACGCACTTCCACCAATGCGCGCACACGCAAAGGACCTCGCAAGACCGTGGGTGTGATACGCAATCCCGACGCAAAGGCTGGCAAAGTTTAGTTATTGATTCACATGGCTGAAGAAACCAATCCTGCAAATCCGGACGAGACGAAAACGCAAGGCGACGCTGCTGATGACCAACCGGCCGCCAAAGAGGCAACTCCAAAAGCCGAAGCGGCCGTCAAACGTCCTGTCGCAAAAAAGGCAGCAAAGCAAAAGAAAGAACAACCCGCGCCTGCTTCCGGAGCGCCCGAAACTCTTTCGCTCTCAACCGAAGAGGTTGACAAGCCAAAGATTGTTAAGGCCAAAGGAAGCAAGAACGTTCATTCAGGCATTGCGCATGTGCTTGCTACGTTTAACAACACCGTCGTCACGATCACCGACCTGAAAGGCAACGTTATTGGATGGTCGAGCGCCGGGAAAGTCGGCTTCAAAGGTTCGCGCAAAAGCACCGCTTACGCCGCGCAAATGGTGGCGCAGGATGCCTCCCGCCAGGCAATGGGCCATGGACTGAAGGAAGTGGAAGTATTGGTCAAGGGCCCAGGAGCGGGACGCGAATCTGCGGTGCGCGCTTTGCAGGCTATTGGGCTCGATCTCACGGTGATTCGTGACGTAACGCCCGTGCCGCACAACGGTTGCCGTCCTCCAAAACAACGCCGCGTCTGATGTTTTAACGCTTTAACGCTTTAACGAATCCATGGCCAGATACACAGGACCAAAAACAAAGGTAAGCCGACGCTACGGTGTGCCGATCTTCGGTTCCTCCAAGGCATTGGAGCGGAAGAATTATCCGCCGGGCCAGCACGGTCCCAGAGGGTCGCGGCGCAAACAATCTGACTACGCGATTGCACTCGGTGAAAAACAGAAACTGCGTTATCAGTACGGACTGCTCGAGCGCCAGTTCCGGCGCATCTTTCAAAGGGCGCTGCGGAAGCGAGGTGTGACCGGTGAAACGCTTCTCCAGTTATTGGAAACGCGGCTCGACAATGTTGTTTATCGGCTTGGATTCGCCAACACTCGCAGCGCAGCGCGCCAACTAGTGTCACATGGGCATGTGCTGGTAAAGGGGCGTCGGGTCAATGTCGCTTCGTACAATGTCAAAACAGGCGATGAGATTACGATCAAAGACAAACCCAAGTCACGACAACTCGTGCTGCGGAATCTTGATCTCACGCAGATTGTTCCCGTGCCCGACTGGCTTACAGTCGACCGCGACGGCCTCAGCGGTAAGGTTGCACGCATCCCATCGCGAGAGGAAATGCAGCCGATTGTGAACGAACAGTTGGTCGTTGAGCTGTACTCGCGGTAGCTGTAGCGGCGCTCTATGAGCGCCGAATTACCGCCGCGCCAAGAACGACGGGCGGTCGTACACCGTCACTAGGGTTTCGCTTCGAGGTGCTCGAGCGCTTTATCGTAGCTTTTGCGATCGAGAAAATGCTTCAGCCGCGGATCGGCTGACGGCGGAAGCGACTCTTGCAGCCGGTCGATTTTTTCCGAGACTACGCGCAATCGGGCGATGTGTTTTGCCTCGTCGCGGCGACTTTCCTCGTCCCGAATTACCGCGAGTCGTTCTCGCAGCGCCTCCGCCAGGGCGGCCAACCGCTTGTTCATTGTGTGCTACTGCTCGGTAACTTCAGTGACGTGTTTCGGCGACTAACTGTCGCTTCGCTTCAAGCCAATCGGACTCAGCATCGCCGGGCAAAGCGAATCTGCGCCGGCGCTCCGAGATGAAATAGGCCAGCAGGCGAATGGTTTCCTCTGGAAGTTCGCCAGACGTCGCCGGCTTCTGCTGTGGAGATGCTGAAATCTGTGCCGTCGTTCCGGCAAACGTCTCCTTGCTCGTCGCCTCCTTGCGCGGTTTTTTGGCTGTAGTGACGCGTCGTCCGCTCTGACGCTTGTCGGCCTTTTTTTTCGGGGCCGGCCCGCCTGACTCTGAAGACGATTGATTCTTAATTTCGGCAGTTTTCGTTTTTCTCGGCACGATAGATCAATGGTTAAATGACTCCAATTCGTTTATCGTTCATCGGCTGGTTGGCAAGTGCTTTCTCGCGCCCCGTCAGACATTCGCATAAACTAGTAATTTGGGCTTCCAGCCTGACGGATCATGCAGGCTTCCCAGCCTGCTCATTCCCGACCAGGCAAGGTGCCTGTTCGACGAGACAGGCAAGATGCCTATGTTACGGGTCGCGCGACCATTAAAAAATCCATAGTATGAGACAATTCGTGTTCCGCTGGGCTGCCACGACGGTTGCCGTAATGGTTGCGTCGTCGATAATCAGCGGCATCCGGTATGACACTGTCGCCGCGCTGATCGGAGCGTCGCTTTTGCTCGGTATTCTCAACGCGTTTGTTCGGCCGTTTCTCTTGATCCTGAGCGCGCCAGTGATTCTCCTGACGCTTGGCTTATTCATTCTTGTCTTGAACGGACTCCTGCTGCTCCTGGTGCCGAGCGTTGTTGTTGGATTTCATGTGCACAGCTTTTGGAGCGCCTTCTGGGGCGCCATGGTAATCAGCTTTGTGAGCTGGCTTCTAAGCGCATTTTTCCGGGGAAGCGACGGACGCGTTCATGTACTGACTCATCACAGCGAAGTACGCCCAGTCCGAGGTCGAGTCCTTGAGGACGAGGAGCGCCGTTGAGAAGCAATGTCGGTTATAAATCAAAATATTTGCTGAGACGGGCACGGAGTTCTGTCCGGGCGCGAAAAAGCACGCTTTTAACAGCTGGTACCGAAAGATCCAGGACATCGGCGATTTGCTCGTAACTGAGCTGCTCGTACCGACGCAGCACGAGCGCCATTCGCTGAGTCTCTGGCAGCCGTTGAATCGCTTCCTCAATGGCTTGTTGCAGTTCCGACTCCAGAAGGGATGCGTCCGGCGCGGGGTTCGTCTCATCCTTTAAAGGTGGATCCTCCGCACCTTGTTCTGATTGCAGCGGGACATGCGGTCGACGTTTGGTTCGGCGCATCTCGTTGAACACCAGATTGCGCGTAATTTTCAACAGCCATGTCGTAAACTTGGCGCGCGGAACATAACGAGGCGCGCTTTTCCAGACTCGAATAAAAACCTGTTGCGCAATGTCTTCGACGTCCGAACTGCTGCCCAACATCCGAGCGACCGTGCCTGCCACCAACGCCTGATGTTTTTCGATTAGCTGCTCAAACGCCTGGGCATCGCCTCGCCCGACGAGCCCCATCAGCCGTACATCGTCGGCGTCCTCTTCCGATCTGCCCTGGTTTCCCGGATCGTTCTGTGACATCGTGACTTGGACGTTCCAAGGCCGAAAAGTTTGCCCCAAAAAATGCCGACGGCTAAATTCGGCCGTCTATCACCCTCGTAGTCATCGTTTTTGTTGCAAGCCATCAGCGGCCTGTGCATGCTTGATGTGCGATTAACCAGAGCCCGCCGATGAATTATCAGCTCATTCCAAAGGAACTGCGACCGATCGCTGAAAAAGTCGAAGCGCGGCAACGGATATCAGGGGAGGAAGCTCTCATCCTTTACGGCGCAAACGATCTCAACGCGCTTGGAATGATCGCGAACGTGGTGCGCGAGCGAAAGAACGCCAACTACGCAACGTACATCCATAATCGCTACATCAATTATTCGAACATCTGCATTTTATCCTGCCAGTTCTGCGCTTTTGCAGCCAAGAAGCGCGACGCGCACGCCTTTGAATATGCTATTGAAGAAATCGAGCGTGCTGTGGCGGAGGCACTTCCTTTGGGCGTCACCGAAGTGCACATGGTAGGCGGGCTGCATCCCACCTTGAAGAAAGATTGGTATCTCGACCTCTTGCGGCGACTCCGAGCGCTCGACCCGCAGCTGCACATCAAGGCATTCACAGCGATCGAGGTTCGCCACCTAGCTCAACGAGTCTTTAAAATGCCGATTCGCGATACGCTGGAAACTCTGCGGTCAGCCGGACTTGGTTCGATCACCGGGGGTGGCGCCGAGATTTTCGATCCGATTGTGCGCGACCAAATCTGCCGGGGCAAGGAAACCGCTGCCGAATGGCTCGATGTCCATCGCACCTGGCACTCCATGGGCGGCCGCAGCACCTGCACGATGCTTTACGGACACATTGAAACGCTGGCACATCGCGCTGATCACCTGCGCCAGTTGCGCCAACTACAGGATGAGACCGGAGGATTCACTGGCTTTGTTCCTTTTGCTTTCGAACCGGGACAATCCCACGGCACCCTCGCGCATATCAAGCGCGCCTCGGCGTTTGAACAACTGCGCAATCTGGCGGTGAGCCGGATTTACCTCGATAACATCGATCACCTGACCGCTTACTGGGTCAGCCTCGGATTGCCGCTCGCGCAGGTCTCGCTCAGCTACGGCGTGGATGACCTGCACGGAACGATTTTGGAGGAAAAGATTTTCCACATGGCTGGCGCAACCACCCCGCAGCAACAGAGTGTGGCCGCGCTCGAGCACGCCATTCGCGAAGCGGGCCGGGAGCCAGTACAGCGAGACAGTTATTACCGGCATATTTCGCCGCGTCAGACAACGGAGACACGCGCCACGCCTGCGCCAGCCGAGCTTGCCTGCGCGTGATTTGGTACGGCGCGACCGCCGGGCGATTCAAGAAAGAATGCTGCGCATCGGCTGCGTCAAATATCTCAACGCCCTTCCGCTTATCCGCGGGTGGCCGGGTGAGGTAGATTTTGATCATCCATCGGCATTGTGTCAGCGCGTCGCGATCGGCGAACTCGATGTCGCACTTGTTTCCAGCTTTGAGTTTTTACGCAACCCGCTTTATCGAATCGTTGACGACGTTTCGATTTCATCCGATGGCCCGGTTTATAGCGTCGTACTCGCGCACTGCGGCGAACTCTCTGATATTCAGGAAATTGAGCTCGATCCTGCTTCGCAAACCAGCATCAACTTGTTGCGCTGCCTTCTCGCAGAGCTTGGGATGAATCCGCAACTGGAGAGCGCCACGAAAACTTTCGGGGCTGGTGTCGGCAGTCCGCCACAGGACGGATTCGCCGTGGCGAACTTGCCGACACCTCATAGCGGACAGCTCCTCATCGGCGACCAAGCCATTGCATTTCGACAAAGGCACGCCGGTGAATTTCAGTTTTGGGATCTCGGCGAACAATGGAAGAACCTTACCGGTCTTCCGTTCGTCTATGCACTTTGGCTGATTCGGCCTGAGGTTGTGGATGCAAAATCGGTCGCTCAACGTCTGCGCGCTTTACGTGATGAAAACCTCACCAATCTCGACGATCTAGTCAGCGATTCTGTAGCCGGTGGCGTTGAACAGGATTCGCGAAGCATGACTGAATTTCTTACGCAGTATTATAGCGAGCATCTTCGATTCAGTTTCGGAGAAGCTGAGAAGCAGGGATTGGAACATTTCGCGCATCTGTGCGTCAGGCATTGCGTGCTTCCAAGGCGCGATCGTACGTTTACGCTCGTTTAGAACGCAGTATTCCAGTCAGGTGAGCTTGCGATCTCGCAATCAACGCTTCTCCTCGGTTAAACCAAGGTCGAGATCGTAAAGCTGCCAGCCCGACCAGGTAAAATGAAACCGGAGCTTGATTCCATCGCGATCGACGACAAATACCCGCGGCCCGCTAAAAAACGCATATTTCACCTTCGACCAGTTTACGCCTTTGCCGAGTGTGAAATGGAATTCTCGGGGATTTTTTAAGTTTTTCAGTGTTTCTGGGTTAGACAGCAGCGCCGCGATCCCGTCCGGTGTGACATAAGTATCAACAATCGCATCGATCAGCGTGGGCCCGAGGTTACTCCAGCGTTTGTGGCCGCTTGTTTCGCGGGCAAACCGCGCCACCAATTGCCGCTTCAGCGAAGCTCGAACAGCGGGAAAATCGACGCGCGAACTGATTGCAGCAGCATTGCCCGATCGAATCGCCTCTGTGAACTGCCAAAACGAAACGTAAGGCGACGCTGCGTAAGCCAGCAAAGCAATGACACAGATGATCAGGAGCCAGCGGATCAGTCTCATTTTAGATCTAACATAAACAGGATTCGTACACGTCTGAAAGCGATGCGAGGACGCATCGCACCTGAAACGGCTTTGCGCGAAAAAAGTTGTCTGATTTCAATGTGCGTAGTCGCCTTGTCACTTGCTAGGTAGTAAATAAACTGAGCGGTGCAACATCGATGGATTCTACCGCCGCGCGAAGATCTGAATGGCGGCGCTATTCCGTGGAGCGAAATTTGCGCATCGGAGTGCATTGCACGATTGCTTTTTCGGAAAGGCTTTCGAAGCGCCGATGAAGTCCAAAATTTTCTGCGGCCGCGTCTTAGCTCCCTGAGCGATCCATTTTTGCTGCCGCAAATGCGGGCAGCCGTCCCTCGCATCCTCCTCGCACTGGATCGGCGCGAACGCATTGTTCTGTTTGGGGATTACGATGTCGATGGCGTGACCTCACTGGCCTTGCTGGCTGAAACATTGCGTGCTTACGGCGCGGCGCCGGAGCTATTCTTGCCGTTGCGCATGGAAGAAGGCTACGGGTTGAGCAGGGAAAGCCTCGCGCGTTGTCTCGAGCAGCATCGACCGCAACTGCTCGTAGCGCTCGATTGCGGCACTGCTTCAATCGTTGAGATCGCCAATCTTAAAAGAGACGGCGTGGACGTCATAGTGCTTGATCACCACCAGCCTTCCCAAAGCCACGGCGTGGCGAGCGAACCGAAATCACAGTTGCCCGATTGCGTCGCAATGGTGAATCCAAAGGCTGATTCAGCCTCGTCGTTTCATTATCTCTGCAGCGTGGGGATCGTATTCAAGCTGTGCCATGCGCTGTTGAAGACGCGACCGTTGCCCGGGTTTGATTTGAAATCAAAACTCGATCTTGTGGCGCTTGGCACCGTGGCTGACATCGTGCCGCTGGTGGAAGAGAATCGTTTGCTCGTTCAGCGCGGCGCAATCGAGATTGGGCGGACCTCGCGCATCGGTCTAAAAAAACTAATGCAAGTCGCTGGAGTGCGTCCGCCGATTTCGCCGCATGACATTGGGTATCGACTTGGGCCACGCTTGAATGCCGCTGGCCGCTTGAGCACCGCGGAGAAATCCTTGCGCCTATTGCTCACAAACGATGAAGAGGAAGCAACTGCGTTGGCGATAGAGCTGGATCAACAAAACCGCGCGCGCCAGGAAGTGGAAAAGCAAATTCTCGCTGCAGCCGTTGAGACCATCGACAAACGATTCGATCCCGCGCGCGACGCGGGCATTGTGGCAGGCGCGCGGGGTTGGCATCCAGGCGTGCTTGGCATCGTAGCATCGCGCATTGCTCGAAAATATCATCGGCCTGCTATTCTAATCGGATTTGACGAAAACGGAGTCGGTAAGGGAAGCGGACGGAGCATCGAGGGGCTAAATCTTGTCGACGCGCTGACTCGGTGCGTGTCGCGCGATTGCGCGATTGAGAAGTTCGGAGGCCACGAAATGGCAGCGGGTCTGGCTATGCGCGAAGAAAATTTCGAGCAATTCGCCGAGGTATTTGGCCGCATCGCGCGCGAGTCACTTTCCGAGGAAGCCTTGCAAGGACGCCTTTGCCTCGATCACGAGCTACCGTTCAGGGACATTGATTTCGAATTCTTGCGCTGCCACGAACTATTGCAGCCGTTCGGAAATGCGAATCCCCAGCCGCTTTTCTTTGCGCATGCGGTTGAGCCAGTCGGGCCGCCACGAGTTTCAAACCAAAAGCATCTTGTGTTTCGCTTGCGCCAGGGCAACCAGCATCGGCGCGCCGTCTATTTCGACGGCGCAGCAAACCAATTACCCCCATTACCGTGGGACGTCGCCTTCCGAATTAGCGTGGATGAATATAATGGCGAAGCCTTGGTTGGGATGCGAATCGAGGCCGTTCGCGCAGCCGAACCCGTTTTAAACGCCGGGGTTCGAATTGCATGACCGACATTTCTATAAATCTTGAAGAACTAAGCTGGATGCCACGCCCGCGTTTGCTGGCGCTGCGACGGCTCGGAGTTGCCACCGTTGAAGACTTGCTGACGCATTTTCCGCGTCGTCATGAGGATAGAACCGAGTTCCCGAATTTCCCTCGGGAGGAGAGCGATGTCCCCATCTGTTTATGCGGTGAAGTCATCAAAACGTCGCTGCGACGATTTGGCGGCTGGAAGAAAATCTTCGAAGCGACCCTGCAGGAATCACAGCCGAACGCTTTGAGTGAACCGATGGTGTGCCGCTGGTTCAATTTACATTACGTACAGAAGATGATCGCCACTGGTCAAAGGATCGTTGTTTTTGGCAAACCGCGACTGCGCGGAAAACGAATGTGCATGGATCATCCGGAATTCGAGGTGATCGAGAACGATGAAGAGATATCGATCCATTTCCGGCGCATCACGCCAATCTATCCTGCGACAGAAGGTCTTTCGCAGCGTGCCTTTCGCAGCATCCTTTATCGCGTCTTGCAGGAAGTTGCGGATGCAGCTTGGGAACCGATCGCGCCGCACAATTTGGTGCGCGGCGCGCGATCGGAAGCCATTCGCGCAATCCATTTTCCGAAAAGCTGGGAAGCACGCGATGCCGCGCGCGAGTATCTGGTGCTCTCGGAATTCTTCGCCATGCAGATGCTGATCGCGGGGCGACGCGCTGATGCTTCGGTCCGCCACGGGCAGGCCCACTGCGGATCCGGTGCACTGCTGGAAAAATTCCTAAAATCGCTGCCGTTCGAATTGACCGCTGCGCAGCGAAAGGTGCTCTCGGAAATCCGGCGTGATCTGGCGGCGAATTGTCGCATGAACCGTTTGTTACAGGGCGATGTTGGCTCGGGAAAAACCGTCGTGGCAATTGCGGCGATGCTCCTTGCGGCTGAAGCCGGATATCAGACGGCGTTCATGGCGCCAACCCAGATCCTGGCGGAGCAACACTACGACGTGCTGCGTCGCTGGCTCGAACCGCTGGGTGTGCGCATGGCTTTGCGAACAGCCGCAAGGCAGGAGGAAACCGGGCCGTTGCCGCTGTTTGCGCGAGAGGCCGCCTCGGGTAGCGCACGCGTCTCGCGTGCTGGCGATGGCGTCGCGCCGTCGCGGACTTTGGTTGATAGACAGTGTGAGCCTGGAGCTCAGTATTCCCGTCGACGTCTTCCACATTTCGAAAGGCCGTGGGCCATTTACGCCGTCACTATTGCGACGAACAAGGATCGTTGTCTGTCACCAAATGCGCGCACAATTGTCCTGGAATCCCTGCGTCACTTTCACAACAGACGTTACGAAATGTTCGCCGCCTGCGTAATGCCCGACCATGTGCATTTACTCATCCAGCCTTGGCCAAAAGACGACGACGACAAGGGAAACACTGCCTTTTGGCCATTGAGTGAATTGCTGCATTCGATCAAATCTTTTTCAGCGCATGAACTTAACGAAATCGAGAACAAGAGCGGATCGGTCTGGGAGAAGGAACGGTTCGATCGCTACGTGCGATCGGATCGCGATCTAAAGGAAAAGTTTCACCACATCCTGCGGAATCCATGGGATTCGGGGGTGGCAAAGCAAAATGAAGATTATCTCTGGGTCTGGACGCAGGACGATGAACTACGTAATGAAAGTTCGTTTCGGCGCGACGCCGAAACCAGCACGCGGGACGCGTGCGCTCCCCAGGCGCTCCCGCCTGACGAGCCCCAAATCATCGTCGGAACGCATGCGTTGCTTTACGAGAGTGTTTCGTTTTCGAATCTCGGACTGGCGGTGATTGATGAGCAGCACAAGTTCGGAGTTGCGCAACGCGCGCGTCTGACTGCGCGCGAGCCGGTGCCGGATGTGCTGGTCATGACCGCCACGCCGATCCCGCGAACCCTAACCATGACGATTTACGGCGATCTCGATGTATCCACAATCGATGAGATGCCGGGAAACCGTGGAAAGATTGTCACTGCGGTGCGCGATACGTCTGCGCTGGGGGAGGTACTCAGGTTTTTGCAAACGGAATTGGCGAGGGGACGTCAGCTGTATGTGGTCTATCCGCTAATTGATGAAAGCGAGAAACTGGACGCGAAAGCCGCCGCCGCCGAATACGAGCTGTGGCGTGAACGCCTGCATCCGTTCCGATGCGAGTTGCTTCATGGCCGGATGGCAGCGGCTGAGAAACAGCAGATCATGGAGCGTTTTCGACGGGGCGAAACGCATGCGTTGATCAGCACGACTGTGCTCGAGGTCGGCGTCGATGTTCCCAATGCGAGCGTGATGGTGATTGAAAACGCCGAGCGCTTTGGTCTGGCGCAGTTACACCAGCTCCGGGGTCGCATCGGTCGTGGTGAACATAAATCGTATTGCATTTTGCTGAGCTCCAACCAGACGCCAGAGACGTCGGCGAAGCTCGCAGTTTTAGAAGGAACGACCAATGGCTTTGAAGTGGCCGAAGCGGACTGGGAATTGCGTGGGCCGGGCGATCTGCTCGGCACAGCGCAGAGCGGCTTGCCGGCCCTGAAGATTGGCGACTTGAAACGCGACGCAAGCCTGATGCGGCGTGCTCGCGCTGCTGCCATGGCGGTTTTCGAAACCGACCCGCGCTTGGAGCTGTCTGAGAATCAACGTTTTCGCCACTTAATTGTCGAACAACAGGGACAAACTTTCTCGCACGTTAGTTGATGAAAAACCTCGCAAAATTTTTGCTTTTTGTGCTGCTGTTAAGCGCCGGAATTTCGCTGCTTTACGATTACCGCCTCAAACACGGCGGCTTAAAGTTCGCGTCCGGGCGCACACCGGAAAAATATACGTTTGCCTCCGAGTCGGCGGTGAACCCAAAACAGGTTGCATCCCTTGAATCGTTGAATCAGGAACGGCGGGCGCTCGTCAAGGGTGTCGTGCCATCAGTTGTAGCGGTGAAGACGTCAACGAAGGTCGCTATCCGGCGCGAATATGGAGTCGATCCCTTCGAATTTTTCTTTCCAAATCAACGGAGATTTCGCAATCCGCGCGACGAAGCGCTGGTGCAAACGTCGCTTGGGTCCGGCGTGATCGTGACGAATGAGGGTCATATCATTACGAACAACCACGTGGTGACTGACAGACAAGGCCGTCCGGTTGATCAGATTGAAGTCCAACTGAGCGACGGCCGAACGAAAAAGGCGCGCTTGGTTGGTGCCGATGACCAGGTGGACCTGGCCGTGCTCAAGATCGATGATCCAGGAGTCAGGCCGCTCAAGCTTGCTGACTCGGACAAGGTACAGCCAGGGGATTTTGTCCTGGCGATCGGTAACCCACTTGGATTTGAGGAAACGGTCACCGATGGGATCATCAGTTCAAAGGGACGGCCCAATCGCAGCGATGTTTTCGCTGATCTGCTGCAGACAAATGCAGCAATCAATCCGGGCAACAGCGGAGGCCCATTGATCAACCTCCGCGGCGAAGTGATTGGGATCAATACGGTGATCGCCTCAACCACCGGCGGGTCTCAGGGACTTGGGTTTGCAATCCCCTCAAACACAGTTCGCAGCGCGCTGGAAAGTTTGTTGAAACAGGGACGCATCATTCGCGGCTACCTCGGAATCCAGACGGGAGCGTCGCAGCGCGGCGTCGGTGACTCGGACACGGAAGGTGTGACTGTGGGTGAAGTAGTCTCCGGATCCCCGGCAGAACAGGCAGGCCTGCAGCCCGGCGATGTCATCAGCAAATTCGACGGACGCGACGTGAAGAATTTCAGGACGCTTCGCACACTAGTCGCCGAGGCGCCACTGGACAAGCAGGTAGAGCTTCAAATCGTCCGCAACGGAAAACCGTTAACGGTAAAAACGCAGATTAAAGAACAACCAGTCGATTACGAAAGCGCGCGCGTTGCTCCGAGCGGAAACCAGCCGCGTCCACAAGGCCCGCAACAGCCTGAGGATCAGGAAGACGTCGACAGTCCCCTGGCATCAATTCACGTAGACGAATTAGCTCTGGAAAAAGCGCGCCAACTCGATCTGCCTCCAAACGTGAAAGGCGTACTCGTTACTAACGTTGATCCCGACAGCGGTGTGGCCGAATTACAGAAGGGCGACGTGATTGAAGAGATCAATCAACAGCCAGTCACATCCGTTTCCGACTACAACAAGATCGTCGCCTCGCTCGATCCGAACCAGCCGCAAGTCTTATCTGTTTGCCGCCATCGCGCGCGCTCGTTTTTAGTTTTGCGGCCGCGATAAATATTCCAAAATTGTAGCCACCGGCCTGTGGCCGTTCCGGTCCGCAGTCATTTACAACGAGAAGACGGTCCACAGGACCGTGGCTACAGCCGCTTAGCACGCGATCGCGTGCCGCTGGCACACCCCAGAGAGCATTTCCCAAAGCGCGTCGAGAACGCGGTTCACGGACGCTTTCACTGACTCAAAATTTTGCTTATCGATGTAATGGCTCAGCATTTCGCGTTCGGAAGCGGAATGTTCGCGGTCAGCTTCGATGTGCACGCTGAAGTATTGGTAATGTTTTGGATCAGCGAAGCCGTAATATTTTTTCAGCCCGTCGATCTTGGATTCACAAATTGCCGGGATCTGACTTTCATACGCGTAGAGCGCCGCTAACCCGCCCGCCGTTGATTGCTGGCCGCAAACTGAACGGAAAGTGTCTATCAGATTGTTTGTCTCCCGTCGCTTGTCAGATTCGCGCGCATCGCCGTAAGACACACCGAGGCCTTCAGCAAACTGGAGCCACAGTTCGGGATGATTCGGCGATCCCGCTTCCTCATCGATCAAATTGTTGAGCAATTGTTTGCGCGCCGACTGATCTTCGCAGTGCGCATGCACTGCCGACAGGTACGTCGGAAAAGCTGCGACGTGATGGTAATACTGCCTCGCATAATCCGCGAGTGCTTCTCGGCTGAGTTCCCCGCGTGTCCACGCGAGATAAAACGGATGTTTCAAGAGATGTTTCGCCGCAATGTCGTTATCGATCGTATCGAGGTATTCGTTCATTTATGTTCTCCAGATGGATTCAGGCCACAGATTGACACAGATCCTCACCAATTAAGAAGCAGAATTTTATCTGTGTTTCATCTGTGTGCATTGTGTGGCAGAAAATTTCACGCAACTTGCAAAATGTGTTTGATCCCGCGAATCGGAATGAGGACCCAGCTGGGACGATGGTTTAGTTCGTAGGCGATCTCGTAGACAGCTTTGTCGAGCAGATAGGCTTCAAGCATGATCTGGAGGTCCTCGCTGTTTTTCGGGACAAAGATCGCGGCTGCGGTCGTGTGCAAATAGCTTTGCAGAAAGACGCTGCTCATGTGGCGATACCAGAGATCGGCCCAGCGCTCGAGGAAGGGCACGTCTTCTTTGCGCATGGCCGGCTGCCACAGTGCGGCGTAGGCGGCATATTGGAACGAACGCATCATACCGGCGACATCGCGTAGCGCGGACCGTTTCATTTTTCGATCGCTCAACGGTCGCGCCGGTTCTCCTTCGAAATCGAGAATCACGAAATCTTTACCCGTATAAAGCAGTTGCCCAAGATGAAAGTCGCCGTGAATCCGGATTTTCGCGGCGTTCGCGCGGCGATCGAGCAATCGCTTTTCGCGTGCCAATATTTCCCTTTCCGCAGCGAGCACTTCCCGGGCTTCACTTCGGAATTTCGCAGGGACATCCGACAATTTCTTCCCCAAAAATGTAAACGCGCGGCGCAATGAGGTGCGCATGCTTTGGTAAACAGACCGCTGGGCCATGGCATTAAATGCCTCTGGCGCGAACGCGGGATCGTCACTTCTCGATGCCAGCGCAAGATGCAGCTCACCAGTGCGCTGTCCTAGCAACTTTACCTTTTCGGGATACACGCCGCCTATCAGCTCATCGAGAAGAGCCCCGGGAGGTGCTGTCTCATTTTGAAAATCGGCTTTGCGCTCCAGCATGCGTTCGTAATAGCGGCCGAGAGCGTCCACTGTAAGGGTCCAAACGTCGCCTTCGTTGGCGACCGCGCGTTGCAGAAGACAAACAACAGTTGGCTCTGCCTTTGCCCGGCGATATTCGAGTGCCCCGACGAAAGCAGGCACGTTCGGAAACTCGGTTCGCTCCGTCAGAAATCGGGTGATTTCCACGTCAGGGTTCATGCCGTCCTCGAGTTTCCGATAGAGTTTCAGGAAGAATTTATTGTCAAACAGCATCGAAGAGTTGCTTTGTTCTGCGTTCAAAACGTAGGATTTTTCGGAGACACCAGGGTCCTGCGGCTCCAGGTCATCCTTTGCGACGCCGACAAATTGTCCTGCCTGAGCTCGGAGCGTGCGACGCTGCACGATGGCGTCGAACAATTGTGAGCGAAACGCCGAGTCCCAGATGGCATCGCACAGAATAGCGCCGTTGCTTTGAGCAAAATGCGCTACGATGGCTTGAGGCGCACTCTGCGCAATGGAGTGTGCGCTTTCGCCGGAGGCAATCTCTACCGGAATTGTGTACGTTTCTGATGGGGCATCCAGATAATTTACCTCGACCAACCAAAGTCGCGCGCCGTCGGCATTGGGCGAAACCGGAAGCTGCTCGGTCACTTTGAGGTTCCGAAAACTGCGTGCTTTGGAACCAAACCAACGGGCATTGTGGATGTGATTGGGGAGAACCTCTCGCTCGAGCTGGTCTCGCTGGCCATCGCCAAGCAGGATGTCGAACTGAGCTGGCACGTTGATACTTGGGACAACGCGTTTCTTCAACGCACGCCGACTATTGCTCGGCGTTTGGAGCGCGAACCAGTAATAAGCGTGTGGACCGAGTGTGATGACGTAGCGCGTTTTCCTTATCGGTCGAAAAAGATTGCGGCTAAAAACCTCCATCGGGACGCAGCCGGCGAAACGCGAAAGATCCAACTCGGCTGACTGCGAAAACCTGGAGAGATTTGCAACGACTATGATCGTCTCGTTTTCCCAGCGACGCAGGAACGCCAGCACTTTCGGATTGTCCGGATGCAAAAATTCGAGAGCGCCGCGCGAGAAAGCTTTGAAATTTCTTCGCATCGCGATCACACGACGCGTCCACCACAGCAGCGACGAAAGATTTTTCTGCTGGTTCTCGACGTTCACAGCTTCGTAGTGATACTCAGGGTCGATCGTGACCGGCAAATAAAGCTGTTGCGGATTTGCTCTTGAAAATCCTGCGTTCCGGTCTGGGCTCCATTGCATGGGCGTGCGGCAACCATTGCGATCGCCAAGATAAAAATTGTCTCCCATGCCAATCTCATCGCCGTAATAGATGATTGGTGTGCCTGGCATGGAAAAGAGCAGCGTGTTGAGCAGCTCGATTTTTCGGCGGTTGTTCGCAAGGAGCGGCCCAAGCCGACGGCGGATGCCGAGATTGATCCGTGCGTGAGGGTCTGTGGCGTACACGCGATACATGTAGTCGCGCTCCTCGTCGGTCACCATTTCCAGCGTAAGCTCGTCGTGGTTGCGCAGGAACATTGCCCACTGACAGTTCTCCGGGATCGCCGGCGTTTGCTCCATGATGTCGATAATCGGAAAGCGGTCCTCCATTTGGAGCGACATGAACATTCGCGGCATCAGCGGGAAATGAAAACTCATGTGGGTCTCATCGCCTTTGCCGAAATACGCTGCCGCGTCCTCCGGCCATTGATTGGCTTCTGAGAGCAGCATGCGATTTGGGAACTTCGCATCCACATGCGCACGCAGTTCGCGAAGAAATTCGTGTGTTTCGGCTAAATTCTCGCAGTTAGTGTCTTCCCGTTCGTAAAGATACGGCACGGCGTCGAGCCGAAGTCCGTCCACGCCCATCGACAGCCAGAAATCGCAGACCTTCTTCACCGCCTCGTGCACCGCGGGATTGTCAAAATTCAGGTCCGGCTGATGCGAATAAAAGCGGTGCCAGTAATAGGCCTTGGCCACAGGGTCCCACGCCCAGTTCGACGTTTCGAAATCTTTGAAGATGATTCGCGCATCACCGTATTTTTCCGGCGTGTCGCTCCAGACGTAGAAATCCTTGTAGGCGAGGTCGCCGGCGTTGTAGCCGGCGGCGTTGACCCCGGTTGCCCTTGCGTCACCGGCCGCTGCTGCCGCCACCGCGCGTCGTGATTTTTGGAACCACGGATTTTGGTCGGACGTGTGATTGATTACCAGTTCGGTAATAACGCGCAGATTGCGTTGATGCGCGGCATCCAGAAACACCCGGAAATCATCGAGCGTGCCGAAATTCGGATTAACATCAAAATAATCGGCAATATCGTAACCATCGTCGCGCAGCGGCGACGGATAGAACGGCAGCAGCCAGATAGCGGTGATCCCGAGTTCCTGGAGATAATCCAGCTTCTCCATGAGCCCGCGAAAATCGCCCATGCCGTCGCCATCGCTGTCGCAAAAAGTCTTGACGTGCAGCTCGTAGATGATGGCGTCCTTGTACCAAAGTGGATCCACACTTGTTTGAGATTCCCCTTGCACCATGTGTTTAATCTTTGACGCACAAAAGGCTGCGCGCAATCATCGATCAATCGCTGTCCCGTAACTGCGCGTCACGTGGATTGAAACAAAATAGGCTGCGTTGTCATGGCCGCGCCTGCAAAACTTAAGATTTGGCGCGTGGTGCGCTCGGAAAACCGGTGGACGAACTCAGCCGCCCAGATTAAGACACTCAACTGCATTTCGGGCATCGATCTCTTCTTGACTCTTGATTTCCGATCTCACATGGCACGTTCCAAATTAAGCTCTTCCACGGGCGGCTCACGAAAGAAACGCGCGCGAGTCGCAAAGCCACGAGCGAGACCGCTCACCACTGCGCCGACGCTCGAACCCGGAGCGCCGACTGATTTCGAACTGATGAAGGGGATTCAAGCGGGTGACGCTGATGCGCTGTCGCAACTCTACGACCGGTACAACGGCATTCTCAAAGCGCTGATCCTGCGAGTAATTCATAATGAGGCTGAGGCCGATGATCTCTTGCAGGAGATTTTCATGGAGATCTGGAACCAGGCAAAAAATTTCTCCCCTCAAAAAGGCAAACCGCTCGGCTGGATGGTCACCCTCGCACGGAGACGCGCAATCGACGGTCTGCGCAAGAAACAGGCTTATGCGCGCGCAGAGGAACGCCTGCAAAATGAAACTGAGCAACAGCCCGACGCATGGGTGCACAATGCCACCGAGGACGAGATAATGCTGAGCGACACGCGCGTGTTGATTCGCAAGGTGATAAGCAGCCTGCCGCCGGCTCAGCAACAGGCAATCGACCTCGCATTTTTCAGGGGCATGAGCCAGCGCGAAATCGCAGCGAAAACGAATACACCCTTGGGCACCGTGAAAACTAGGCTTGAATTGGGACTTAAGAAAATATATGACGGCCTCAAGGACCTGAGAGATGAACTTTGAGCAGTTCCAAAATCAGTCGCGATTATACGTCATCGGGGCCTTGGAGCCGGAAGAAGTGGAAGAGTTCGAGAAAGCTCGACAGAAATTCGGGAAGAAAGCCGAAGACTTCATCGCCAAATGCTACGCCTTGCACGAAGCATTCGCGCTGAGCCTGCGTCCGGCGAAGTCCTCTGACGCTATCAAGGAACGGCTCATGGCCATGGTCAAAGCCAAGAAAGAAACGTAGTACCGCGAGTCGTTGGGAACCATCCATTGCATTTGCATCTGTAGTGGCGGGCGTGCCGCCCGCATCCCAACGAAGTGCAGCCGACACGGCTGCCGCTACAGAATGAACAACCTTTGGGCTCGCGACGCTAAGCGCGCCTCAGCACTCCATTTCGCGCAGGATAAACTCCTGCAGAAAACCATAAAAATTTACCTGGAACAAGCTCAGGTCCCGGCGCGATCCGATCGGTGAGTGCAGGTGATCGCTCAGTTCGGTCTCGGTAAAACTGTTTTTTGCTGCGATGACGAGCCGGGCCTGATTCAATGCACTCAACCATGCGTCGGCGTGTTTGCAGGGAATCCGCAGCGTGCGATTGGCGAGATTCTTTTCATTTCCGTTTAGCTGCTCCAAATCGCCGGCCACGGTTTGCGCTGCCGTTTGGAACAGGCGGCGCAATTCAGGTTCGACGTATATTTTCCACTCGGCGCAAAGCTCCGTTTCCTGTCCGTTTGCTGGAGGACTGAAGATCCGTTCTTCGGCAGCAGGCGCGCCTTCCGGATTGGCGCTTGCTGGGATCTGCCGAAGCAGTTCGGCCAGGAACGGATCGAGCTCGAAGATTTCGATCTGGTTTTTACGGCGGCGAATCTCCATGACTAAGAGATCTTCTCCAATGTGGCGAGCAAAAGGTAGCCGTGCAGTTGTTGCACATAAAGTTCGGCCCGTTCCCGCATACCGCTCCACAGAATCGAACGTCCGTTGTGATGCACTTCCAACATGTGTTTCTCCGCTTTGTCGCGCGGATACCCGAAGACACGTTGAAAAACCATCGTTACGTAGCTCATCAAATTGACCGGATCATTGTGAACCACGACTTGCCACGGTACATCGAGCGCTTCTTCCTCACGTGTTTCCTTCTCGATTGTCGGAATGGCAATATTTGGCGGCGCCGCGCTCTTTGGACACACCATTGTTGAACTAAGAGGCACCGCCACTTCTGCCGCAAGCGGCTCCGCACTCATGAAAAAATGCTAACATACGCGGCTCTCAGTTCAAACTGTAGCCGGCATCGGTGATGCCGGATCTTCAAATTATTTATTCTGCCGCGATCAACGATCCCGGCCACAGACGCGAAGAATGTCCTCCTGCACCGTTCTCATTTTGCGTGCCTGACCCGGCGTCTGATCGTCGAACCCATGCAGATGTAAAAGCCCGTGGACCATGTACAGCTTGAGCTCGCCGATCAGGGAATTGCCGAACGCGCGCGCCTGACGGCGTGCAGTCTCGACACTAATAAAAATTTCTCCGTGTTGGAACGTGAGCACATCAGTCGGCCCGATTTTTCCGAGAAATTGCCGGTGCAAAAGAGCCATCCGCCGATCGGAAACGAGCCACACGAAGACCTATCGCAACTTACG
>WNGQ01000662.1_pt1 | contig 35530 bp, 32 predicted proteins | sample 5407661 | NCBI WGS metagenome assembly WNGQ01 (sample SAMN13153382, study PRJNA577476) | soil metagenome | isolation source: 60 cm soil or saprolite under Garry oak tree replicate 2 | place: USA:California | collected 2016-06-15 | reverse complement strand
CTTCAGCCGGGGCAAATTAGCGGCATCGTGAAAGTGCCCACGGGGTTTGTCATCGTGAAGTTGTTGGACAGGAAGCAGGAACAGAAGGCTCAAAGCGGCGCGCAGGGGCCTGTTGTTGCGAACCAGAGCGCATCGGGACAGGGGATGGGGCCGAATCGCGATCTTCACCTGGCCGGCAAGGGCGCGATTCAATACCCCGCGGATGTGGCGGGGCAAGTTCTGGCCGATATGCTTTTCCAAAAGTTTCCCAAGCCGCTTGGGTGGGAGCAGGATCTGCAAGAAGTGTGCGCGGTGCGAAAGCAGTCGCTCGCGGAAGGGATTAAGTCGCTGGAAAGAACGCTGGCCGATACGGCGAAGATGACGACTACGACGCCTTACGATGCGATACAGACGCACTACGGGTTGGCGCAACTTCAGGCTTATCAAGGCAACATGGATGCAGCCGTCAAGGAGTGGCAAGCGGCCTACAAACTTGCGGCCACCAATGTGGCGGCGGGAATACCACAATTGACGGAAGTTCTCGGCGTCGCGTATTTGCATAAATCGGAAATGGAAAATGACGTTTATCGCAATCCGCTCGACCGGTGTACTTTTCCTCCGCGCACGAATTTCTGCTATCAGCAGACCAGCGATTCGGAAAAGGCGATTGAGTACTTTACGAAATATCTAGAGCTCACGCCTGAACGGCCGGATGCGGTCCAGGTGAAGTGGCTGCTGAATCTGGCGTATATGACGTTGGGAAAATATCCCGTAGCGGTGCCTCACAAATATTTGATCTCGCCGTCCGTTTTTGCGAGCAAGGTAGATTTCGGGAATTTCGTGGACGTGGCGGCCGCAGCAGGACTGAATTTCACTTCGATGGCCGGCGGCGTGGTTGTAGACGATTTCGAGAATAACGGCCTACTGGATATCGTGGTGTCCAGCTACGATGTTTGTCAGCCGCTGCGGTCCTTTCACAACAATGGGGACGGCACTTTTGCGGACCGCACGGCGCAGGCGGGGCTATCCGGTCAATTGGGCGGGCTGAACATGATTCAGGCCGATTACAACAACGACGGATGCATGGACCTCCTCGTTCTGCGCGGCGCGTGGGAATTTCCCGTACGAAAATCGCTGTTGCGCAACAATTGCGACGGAACGTTTACCGACGTTACTCGCCAGGCGGGCTTGGCTGAGCCTGCGACTCGCACGCAAGCCGCCGTGTGGGCGGACATTAACAACGATGGCCTCCTCGATCTCTTTGTCGGCAACGAAAACGGCCTGAGCCAGCTTTTCCTCAATAAGGGGGATGGGACCTTTCAAGACATTTCCCCGGCTTCCGGCGTCAATAAAACCGCCTTTACAAAGGGCGTCAGCGCCGCGGATTACGACAACGACGGTTACGTAGACTTTTATGTCTCCAATCTCTACGGCGGCAATTGCCTCTACCACAACAATCACGACAACACGTTCACTGAGGTTTCTCAGCAGGCGGGCGTACACCAGCCGCAATCGCAGAGTCTTGCAACCTGGTTCTTCGATTACGACAACGATGGCTGGCCCGATATTTTCGTGACCACTTACTTTTTTTCGCTGGATGAAACGATGCGGAGCTACATGGGGCTTCCCACGAACGCTGAGACCCTCAAGCTCTATCGAAACCTAGGCAATGGAACTTTCAAAGATGTCACAGCAGAAGCCGGCTTGAACAAGGTCAATGTGCCCATGGGCGCGAATTTCGGGGACGTTGATAATGATGGTTATCCCGACATTTATTTGGCCACGGGCGGCCCCGAGTACGGCGCACTCGCTCCGAAAATGCTTCTTCGCAATCGCGAGGGAAAAGATTTTGTGGATATTACGGCGTCCTCTGGAACTGGAGATCTGCACAAGGGGCACGCAGTTGCTTTCGCTGACTTGGGCAACAACGGAGTCGAGGACCTATTGGCGTCGATTGGCGGCCCTACGCCGGGAGACGCGCATCAATTTCGCGTATATAAAAATCCTGGAAGCGGCAACGACTGGATTACTGTGAAACTCGTGGGCGTCAAGTCCAACCGCGCGGGAATTGGGGCGCGCATCCAAGTGACTGTAGAAAACGAAGGACACGGGCGGCGCTCTGTATACCGCACCGTCGGCAGCGGCGGCTCCTTTGGCGCCAACCCCATCCAGCAGCACATCGGCCTCGGGAAATCGGCGAGGATTGTGCAGTTGGAGGTCTGGTGGCCTGCTTCCAACTCGCGCCAGAGTTTCACGAATGTAGAAAAGAACCAGTTCATTGAGATCAAAGAGTTCGCGAAAACTTACAACAAGCTTGTGCGGAAACCGTTTCGGCTTGGATCTTCAAATCTTGCCAACAACGCCACACAATCATCCAGGCTGGATTCGCGCTAGAATGACGTGAATTGGGGCGAAGCAACAGGAGTCGAAAGATGCGGTGTCGCGGATGTCTGCTCATGCTTTCTCTGCTTTTTGCGGCTCCCCGCCTTTTCGGAGAAACCTATTCGGCGTCGGGAGTGGTTCTCCTCGCAGACCGTGACAATCTTTCTCTTGCAATCTCTTGCCAGGCGGTTCCCGGTTACATGGAAGCCATGGTGATGACATTTCCCGTGCATGATGCCAAGGCGCTCGACGGCCTGAAACCCGGCATGCTGATTGATTTCAGGCTGGACGTGCGGAAAGACGTGGCTTACGCCGAGCAGATTCACGTTCGTGCTTACGAGAATGCCTCGCAGGAGCCGATGGCCGCGCGGCAATTGGAAATTCTCGATGCCGCCACATCTTCGCCTTCTCGCAATGCGCATGTCTTGCAGGTCGGCCAGGCCGTTCCCGATTTCACTCTCATCGACCAGAAACGCGATAGCATCAGCCTTTCCGCGTTGAAAGGCAGGGTGGTCGCGATCACATTTATCTACACCAGATGTCCTCTTCCTAATTTCTGCTTCCGCGCGTCCAACAATTTTGGTGTTCTCCATCGCCGCTTTGCGGGCCGGATGGGGAAAGACCTCGTGTTGCTCAGTATTACTTTCGATCCCGACCATGATCAGCCGGAGACCTTGGCGGATTACGCGCGCACGTGGACCAAGGACGCCGCAGGTTGGCACTTTCTCTCCGGACCTCCCGCCGACGTGAAGAATCTCTGCAGGGAGTTTGGTGTGAATTCCTGGCAGGACGAGGGCTTCTTAACTCACGGCCTGCATACGGTGATCGTCGATCGCCAGGGACGAATCGCCGCTAACCTTGAGGGTAACGAATACACTGCGAAGCAACTCGGCGATCTAACCGAAGCAGTAATGGCCCGCCGCTAATGCCCTTCGCTACGTTTGGAGAAACGTCATCTGGGACAGAGTCGCTAACCGTGCGAAACGCTTTGCAAAATACAAATAAGGTTCTTTGGGCCCTTCTTCTCGCGCCCCCATTCCTTTTCCTGCTGATAACCTCAGTGTGGGCCGCAAGTCGCCCTCAGTCTTCCGGCCAAACGGACGCGCTGCTCTCCGACGCCAAAACTCTTCTCCGTGAATCAAAGTTCTCCGAAGCCGAACGCCTCGTCCGTGAATACCTCAAGAGCCATCCAAACTCCGCCGACGGCCATTTCCTGCTCGGCCACGTCCTTTTCCGCGAAATTCAGGCAGAGGCGATTCTGGATCGCCAGCTCGCCCTTCAGGCACAAGGCGGCATGGGTGGCGCAATGGCAACTCCCGGACCATCTCTCCCAAAAGACCGGGAAGAAAAGGCCAAAGCTTCGCTGGAGGAATTCACAGCTGGCGCAAAATACCGCAACCCCACGGCCGCGGACCTGAAAATTGTCGCGTTCGATTATATTGTGGTGGGGGACTACCCGGACGCCGACAAGTGGCTGACCAAGATGCTCGAGTGGACTCCCAGCGATTCCGACGGTTGGTACAATCTGGGCCGCACCAAATACAACGAGAACCGTTTTGCCGAAGCCATCAACGCTTTCCAGCAATGCCTGAAGCACGATCCCGGGAATATCAAAGCGGAAGACAATCTCGGGTTGTCGTTTGCCGGACTGGGTCGTAACGAAGAAGCGGCCGCTGCCTACCAACAGGCCATCGACTGGCAAGCGCAATCTCTCGCAAAAAATCCCCGTCCCTATATCGATTTGGGCAGCCTTTTGATTGACGAAAACCGCCAGAAAGATTCCGTCCCTTTTCTTCTTCAAGCCATTGAAATTGATCCGCGCGATTCCAAGACGCATGAACTTCTCGGCAAGGCTTACACGCGGCTGGAGGAATTTCCCAGAGCGCAAGTGGAATTAGAAAAGGCGATCGAGCTTTCTCCCCAAACCCCCAATCTGCATTGCATGCTGGCTCCCGTCTACCGCAAACAGGGACTTGCTGAAAAGGCCAAAGCCGAATACGACCGCTGCGCCACTCTTACCGGCAGCCGCTCCACACCGCAAACGCCGTGAGGGCAAGTCAGAAACCTGCAGTTAAATCTACAAATGCTATGTAGTTGGCCTTTCAAGCATTTCCTTGCGTCATGTATCACGGCTTATAGTGGTGTTCGGCATTGTTCTGTTCCCAAGCTTGTTCCCAAGTTTCGTCGGCCAGCCTTAGAGCGTGGCATGATGAGATGCCTAGGAGGTGCCGTGAAAAAAACCTGGCCGAGGCGATTCGTTCCAAGACCTCCGAGCCCAGTAAAGAGAGCCGAGATTACCGATGAAATGAAAGGGGAAGGTCGTTATCAGAGAGCCAGTCCACAGAAAAAGCAAGGCAGACACAACACTCTTCAAACCTACGCCAAGGACCGCACCAAGACGAAAAGCCCAGGAGGGCTTGCCTGGATGAGTGTAATATTGACTATGCATAGCCACGAAAACAAGCGTGACGAACGCGATTGAAACTGATGTGGAATATCCTGTTGCATTCAGCGTCACAAGGCAAAACGCGATCCACAATTCTTCCGAGAATGCTCCAACGAAGAAAATACTTACCCACAGCCGGATGGAGCCGCGGCGCACCTCGCGTGTAAATTGATTATCAGAGCGAAGAGACTTGCTCATCCGACTCTGCAATACAAGGTAGACGGCCAGCACCGTCATGCCCAGGACAATACTTGTTTCCCATTTATGGAGGTGCAGGCCCAAGCGAGCCGCAGGAAGCGAGTTCCTCTCGGCCGAGATCGCAATGAAACCCAAAAGCAGGGCGTACTGTAGGAAATTAGCATAGCGGTTGATGGCGTCCGACTTATCGCGCACTTCTGCAGGTTTCGGGGCCAAGCCATGATGAAAACCCCAGGAGAGTTCCACGACATTCGAAAAAGAAGCCATTATCGTGGCCACGGGAAGGGTTGCAAGTGCCAGATAAGGAGTCAGGGCAGACACTTCAACCTCGAATCGAGAAGACCTTCCATTCAATCGCGCAAACGCAAGGTGGCGTCTTTTGGCAAGTAGATTTCAATCTTTGGCCGAATGATATATGTTATGAACATAACTACTACATATACAGTCGGAAACCATGCGAGTATAACAGCTAAAACCAGATAAAGACTGCGGACGCCCAATGCCCAAAACACTAGTCCATCCACTAGGGCACTTCCGTATCCAACCCAGACTCCGTAAGACTCCGCAGCCTGAAGCTGCGTGTGGCAGGTTGGACACGGGAAAGGCCCTGCGGCCAGAATCTCCTTAGTTGTCAGCGTCGCGCCACATTTAACGCAATTTTGAGGTCTCTTCATTATTGATCCAAAAGCCAGTGATTACGGTTCCTTACTTTTTTCCTGCAGCACCTCTTTAGCCCGTTCCGCAGTTTTCGCTCGCGCACTTTCTTCCAGTTTGCTGAACACTTTCATCTCTGCTTGAGCTTCCTGCGTTCGTCCCAGCGCGCGATATGCCTGCGCCAGCAGGAAATGCGTCGAAGCTTCACCCGGATCGGTTTTTACCGCCGCTTCCAAATCTTTCAACGCTTCTGCGTGCCGCTCCAGTTTGATCAACGCGCGGGCCCGATCCACGCGCGCCTCCGTGAGATCCGGGCACATGTCCAGCGCTTTTTGTGTTTCCGTCAGTGCCGATCCCGGATCCCCGTGCTGCTCGAGGATAATGTTCCCGAGCTTCCATTGGGCCATGCAATTCGAAGGATCGTTCGCTAGTTCCGCGCGAAACTGTTCCGTCGCGGCATCCCACATGTTCAGCGACCAGTACGCATTCCCCAGATGGTAGTGAGTGCCCGCTTGCAGCGGCGCCACCTCCACGGCTTTCTTGTATTCGAGGAGCGCGCCGTCGTAATTCTTCATGCTTTCCATGACTTCGCCGGAGATTTCGTGAACCCAGACGGAATTGGCATCCAGTGCATTGAGTTTCGTGAGCGCCTGCTCCGACAATTTCATGTGCACTTTGCCAAGCAAATACCAGACTTCCTGGTTATCGGGCTGGCGTTGCGAAAGCTGCCGCAAATGCTCCGCGGCCTGTTCAAATTTGCCGAGCTTGATCAGGTCATTTGCCAGGAAAAGCTCGGCGTTGTTGTCTTTGGGATTGGCGCGGAGCGCGGATTCCAGGTTCCGCCCCGCCCCGGCATAATCACCCAGTTCGTAAAGGGCTATGCCCAAGAGTGCCGACGCGGACGACATCTTCGGGTCAATCCTCAGTCCTTTCTCCAACACAGCAGCCGCTTTCTTGTACTCGCGCTGCCGGAGATAGAGCGAGCCGAGATTGTTGTAGGCAGGCGCCAGGCGCGGGGCAACCTGTAGCAGGGATTCGTAATCCGCCGCGGCGCCGGCAAAGTCGCCGCGCGCTTCCGCGGCTTTTGCCTCAACATACAGTTTTGACACGCGGGGATCATCGGCTCCCGCGCCGGATTGCCCCAGAACGCTGTTCGGTGAAAACAGGAGGACAAATCCGAGAAAGAACAGGCAAGCCAGCGAACTCGCTGCATTTCTTGGCGATGATTGGCCCGAGGACTTCATGAAATCGATTCTATCGTTGCGAGTTTGCATGTCAATGGAGGCCGGAAAGAAAGCCCGGGCTAGCGAATAACGCCATGTCGGCTCGTACAGTTTCACTGACCGTTCATAGATTTCGCCGCTGACCAATGGGCTACTTTCGCGTCCAATTGAGTGTGGGTCGGTTGCCGGTGTGAGATCCCTGTGCTTCGTGCGAGAATGCTTTTCACAGCGGGTTCATAAAGGTAGAATAGGATATTGGTGCAAGCCTCTGCCGCTCCGTGTGAGGCTCTCCGAACGAGCAGGGAATCCTAGGATTTGTCGTGTATCCGAGCCCCAAAACAGGGTTGCGTGTCCCGCGAAACATTTCAGGCGGGACGGGCGTATGTACAAGTAGAAGCGGTTCGGAAAACCATTGGCCATCGCGCGGCATCGCAATCCCAAGATTTTGTGGAACTTGGCGGGATGGCAGTAACCTGGATGACGGCTGCAGCGTGGTGGAGCGAAAGGGAAGCGAATGAAGACGTGGCATAAAGTGGCGATTGGCGCGGGTGTCGTGGGTGTGCTCGGCGGAATTGTCCTTTTCAGCGTAAATCAGGCGAACAAGGGCGTAGTTGCTGTGCAAACTGCCAAAGTAGCCAAGCAGGACAGCCTGGTGTCCTTGGTAACCGCCTCGGGCGAAATCAAGCCCACAACCTATACCAATGTGACGGCGCAGGGATTTGGAAGAATCACAGCGATCCTGGTTAAGGAAGGCGACAAGGTAAAAAAGGGCGACAAACTACTCCTCCAGGAGAACGTCCAGGCAAATGCCGATGTGCAGGCGCAATCAGCCGCGACGACTTCGGCAGAGTCCGGTGCTCAGGCTGCAGAGGGCAGCTATAAAGCGGCGCAGGCGGACCTCATTTCCCAGCAGGCGAATCTGGAGAAGGCCAAGCTGGATTACGACCGCGGCCAGGGCCTCTATAAGGATGGCTTGATCCCCAAGCAGGATTTTGACCAGCGCAAGACAACCTATGATGCGGCGGCCGCTTCTGTTGAATCCGCAAAGGCGCGCGTGCAGGCCTTGAAGGCGCAAATGGATCAGACGCGGGCACAGATAAATCAGAGCCGCGCGGTACTGGCGCATACGGAAGACGTTTTGCACAAGACGATTTACACTTCGCCGATCAACGGTATCGTTAGCTACCTGCCGGAACGCGTCGGCGATTATGTAGTTCCGGGCATTCAGAATTCCAACGGCAGCTTTCTGATGACGCTCTCCGACATGTCGATCGTGACCGCCGAAGTCAAGGTCGATGAAACGGACATTGTGAACGTGAAGATGAGCCAGGAAGCGGACGTCACGATCGACGCCGTTCCCGGCAAAGTGTTCAAGGGCAAAGTGACCGAGATCGGCTCTCAGGCGGTATTGCGCAGTTCTGGCTTGACCACCACGCAGACCACCACGAGCACGCAGGAAGCGAAAGATTTTAAAGTCGTCGTAACGCTGGACAACCCACCCGACAACCTGCGTCCCGGTCTTTCCGCTACTGCGAAGATTAAAACGGCCGAGCGCAAAAATGTAGTGGCCATTCCCATCCAGGCTCTGGCCATGCGTACCCGGAAGGAATTGGAAGAAGCAGCCAAAAACGCCAAGGGCCAGGGCTCGGGCGTGACTCTCGCTGCGCCTCCTCCTGCCGCACCCGGCGACCCCAAGAAAGATGAAATTCAAGGCGTTTTCGTCGTGAACGGCAAGAAAGCCTTCTTCCGTCCAGTAGACACCGGAATCTCAGGCGTCACCGACATTGAAGTTACCAAGGGGTTGCAAGCCGGCGATGAGATCGTCATCGGGAGTTATAAAGCTCTGCGCACGTTGAAACCGGAAGCTCAGATCAAGGTAGACAACAGCGCGCCGAAGAAGCAGGATGATCAGCAGAGTTGACGCACCGAAAAGATAAGGGAGATTGCATGCCTGTTGAGACGCAAACCGTTGACTCTTACCGCGAGGACCTGGTCAACTCCGGCGTAGTCATCAAGACCGAAGATCTTGCCAAGGTTTATGAGATGGGCGCCGAGCAGGTGCACGCCCTGCGCGGCGTGAGCCTGGAGATTCGTAAGGGCGAATACGTGGCCATCATGGGACCTTCCGGTTCCGGCAAGTCCACGCTTATGAATCTCATTGGCTGCCTCGACTCGCCATCTTCCGGCAAGTATTGGTTGGCAGGCCGGCTGGTCAGCGATCTGGACGACGATGAGCTCGCTTACATACGCAACAAGGAAATCGGCTTCGTCTTTCAGACATTTAATCTCCTTCCGCGCGCAACCGCTCTTCACAATGTCGAGTTGCCATTGATCTACAGCGGCACGCCGGCCGAAGAGCGGATAGAAAAAGCAAAAAAGGCGCTAGGGCGCGTGGACCTCACCGATCGCATGACCCACAAACCCAACGAGCTTTCCGGCGGTCAACGGCAGCGCGTCGCGGTTGCGCGGGCGCTCGTAAATAATCCCTCGATCGTGCTTGCAGACGAGCCCACGGGCAACCTGGACTCGAAAACCGGCGAAGAAATCATGACCCTCTTCGAGAACCTCTACCGCCAGGGAAACACCATCATTCTCGTGACTCACGAACACGACATCGCCCAGCACGCCCACCGCATCATCTTCATCCGCGACGGCAAAATCGCTTCCGACGAGATCGTCAAGAAATAACCGGACAATTCGGCTCTTTCTCTCCCCAAAACTAGCTGCTAGGGTTCTCGGGTTGGCGCATATCCTGTGCCGCCGCTTTGTACAAGCTTGCCCGCGAAAAGGATGGACTCCATGCAGCCAAAAGACACAGTGCAATCACAGGTCGCGGAATTGCTGAATCTCGCCGCTGAAAAAGCGATTCACTATGTAGAGAATGCCGGCCTGCGCCGCGTCAGTCCCTGCTCCTCCGATCTTGCCGCTCTTGCTGGATTTCACGAGCCCTTTCCCGCCTGGCCCTCCAACCTCGCTGACGTACTCAATCAATTGGACGCCGCTGGCTCCCCAGCCACGGTAGCTGCCACGGGCGGCCGCTATTTTGGCTTTGTGAACGGCGGGATGGTTCCGGCTGCACTCGCCGCCAGCTGGATGGCTGGTGCCTGGAACCAGAACGCTTCGCTTCGCGCTATGTCCCCAATCGCCGTAGAGCTCGAAGATGTAGTCCTTCAATGGATTTGCGAAGCTCTAGGACTGCCTCCGGATTGCCAGGGAGGGCTGGTTACTTGCGCGACCATGGCCAGCTTTACTGCCTTTCTCGCCGCTCGCCACGCTCTCCTGAAACGGGCCGGCTGGGACGTAACCGAGAACGGCATGTTTGGCGCGCCGCCCATTCAAATCGTTGTGGGCGGTGAAGTTCACGCCTCCGTCGTGAAGGCCCTGAGCATGGCCGGCTTTGGGAAAAAGCGCCTGACGATTGTGGACGCAGACGGGCAGGGGAGGATGCGTGCCGACCGGCTGCCCCCGTTATCTCAAAGAACGGTTGTCTGCATACAAGCCGGCAACGTGAACACCGGCGCCTTCGACCCCGCCGAGGAGATCTGTGCAAAAGCCAAGCAGCAAGGTGCTTGGGTCCACGTGGATGGCGCATTTGGTCTTTGGGCGCGCATTTCACCGAAGTACGCACACTTAACAAGAGGCTTCGAGAACGCCGATTCCTGGGCGACCGATGCGCACAAGTGGCCCAACGCCGGATATGACTGCGGCGTGGTCCTTTTGAAAAATGTGGATGCCCTGCGGACCGCCTTTGGCATTAACGCGGCTTACCTCGAACCGGGCGCGCGCCGCGAGCCGATGCATCACACGCCTGAGTCCTCAAGAAGAGCCCGTGGAGTGGAGTTGTGGGCCACGTTGAAGTCGTTGGGCAGAACTGGACTGCGCGACCTCGTCGAAAGAACATGTGCTCACGCGCAGCGATTTGCCAAGGGGCTGCAGGACGCGGGCTTCGAAGTATTAAACGACGTGGTCATCAATCAAGTGCTGGTCTCTTTCGGCGCTCCCGAAGTGACAAGAGAAGTGATCCGTCGCATTCAGGAAGACGGCACTTGCTGGTGTGGAGGAACCGTGTGGCAGGGGAAATCCGCCATGCGCATCAGCGTTTCTTCTTGGGCTACAACCGAAGCTGACGTGGACCGAAGTCTTGAGGCGATCGTGCGCCTAGCCCGCGAATCCCAATCTATTTCCATGCGCGCTTAAGAGCCGGCAATCCTCAACGGCTGCGGGCCACGTCAGTAGACTCCAGTTCCGGCAGCGTTTGCTCTACACTCAAATACGTCCGCGAAAGACGGTCGTGCCACGTGAGTTCGTCGGAATCCCACATTGCCCACAAAAATCCCAGAAAAAACGTGCCGGCAGAAAGCATGTAACCCACGCTGCGCAAAACCATTTGCCTTGCTGTAGGTGGCTCGCCGGAAAAACTGACCACCTGTAATCCGCGCAGCATCATCCCCGGCGTTGTTCCGCCAAAAATCGTGAAAAGCGCGAAATATTGCATGTAAACAACCGCAAACGTCGCCACGCAAACCGCCGCGCTCAGCTTGCTTAGCGTGAAGTGTCCTCCCAGGGAACCAAAAAGACCCAGGAAACCGCCGTACGCAAACGCCAGACAGAAAAAGTCGATTAATCCTGCCAGCCGCCGGTCCTCGAAGGAAGCGACGGCGTACAAACCGGGCTGAGAGTCGGCTTCCGCCTGCGTCGACGGCGCCTGAACGTGGCCATTTGCACCTGATCGCGAGGAAACATCAATCTCCATCGGCAATTCTTCGCAAGGATTGGCCTTCGCGGCTTTGCCAATGGCAATCGCGAAAGAGAACTCTTCCTTGTGCGGAAGCTCTTCTTCAATGGCGATGGATGCTCCCGCCTTGCCCTCCACCTGCGAATCCTCGAAGGAAAAGTGCGCTTGCATGCCGTTCTCAGGAAGCTTTCCTCGGCGGGTCCTATAGGCGCTAAGGCGCTCGGCTAACTCGCCACGCCAAGAGCCACTTTGTGTTCCTTTTAAGCCAGAGGACGCTTGAAACTCGAGCGACTCGACTCCGGGCATGCCGGATTTCGCATTTCTCGAGGGAATTCCAACGCGAGGAATGTCCGAAGGCTCCACAATCGCCGAGAAGCCTACGGAAAAGGAAGAATCACAGAACTCGCAAACACGGGTTCCTGCCGGTAAGACCGCGCCACACTGCGAACATGTTTTTGTCACCGTAAGTTTTGCGCTGCGGACGCATCCACTCCGGTGAGGAGAGAGCCTGTTTAGGATAGCACGGCTCTGGGAAAGTCAAGCAGGGAATTGAGGACCGCTGTCACGAAAGAAGTATCAGGACAAGGAGGTGCGGCGGGACAGGGGTCAAGCGTCGATTTGCTGCGCCAGCATGTTGCGGCTAAACGAAATGCGCCGCTCCAGGGCGATGGCCGCAAAGTACGTACAGTGTCCGCGTTCGGAATCCGTCCAGGACCTCATCGAAGGAGTCAACCGCGCAACGGTGGATCCAACGAAGCTCAGCAAGCGGAAATAGGCGCCAATAGCCTGAATTCCTTTGCGGTCTTCCGGCCGCTCCGGGCAAAGATGCAGCAGCTGCATGACCCGGTTGAAGTCCTCGCCGGACGCTGCTTTCTGAATGCCGGTAACTTCCTGCACTTCAGGGGACAAAGCCTGCTTGGAAGACACGGCAATGAGCGACCGGCAATAGAACACGAAGAATTGCAGGAAGATCACTACCGATACGACGAAAATGAATGCAGCCATCATCTCGGCACCGCCACAAGCCGCGAAGGCGCCAGCCTGGAGTCTTCACTCACCCACAGGAACGAAAACGCCCAAGCCGCGGGCAAGATGCAGCCCAGCGCAGGCGTCACGTATTGCCAAACGGGTTGCAAGTTTGGGTAGAGATTGCGGAGGGCGTAGTCCGCCGCAAAAGCGCTGAAATAAACTCCCAGCCCAAGCACAAGCTGAATCAGGCGGGTCCGCGTTTCGCGCAGCTTCAGGATCGCGCCCCAAAGAACATACGTGAGCACCAGGCCCACGAAGTAGAGGTTTTGCGAGAGCTCGAACGCGAAATGCGAGAGAATTCGATGCGAGGACTGCGCGATTACTGCGTATGAAAACCACGCCGTGCCGCCCAAAAGCAAAACCGCTCCCAGCCGGAGGTATTTCTCAACCTTCATCTCGTCAAAAACGAGGCTATAAAGATTCAGCAGGGCAAAATACAGCCCGATGGTTAGGAGCGCGTCCGAGAAAAAATAAAAATATGCATACTCCATGGACGACACGCCTGAGCGATGAATTACCAAGTAGCGGCCCACGCTCACCAGGAACGAGAGCGCCATGTAGAGATTAAGGCAGAGGTATCGGCGGACAGAATTGCTCTTGACCGCGCACACCACTACCGCGGCCTCAAGGAGAGTGCAAATCAACCAAACGCTAGATTGAGCCAGACCAGGCACGCTCTTTTTTCGCCTGCGCCCTGGTTGACTCCGAGATAGGTCTTATCCTCGGTCGTTCAACTACTTCCAGGGCACCGGGGGAGCTGGCGCGCCGCCATTCTTCCAGGGTACTGGCGGTGCAGGTGCTCCACCGTTCTTCCATGGCACCGGCGGACAAGGAGCTCCACCGTTCGCCATGATCACGGAGCCATCACCGTGGGTGACAGCTACCGTCTTCAGGCTCATCGCTCCGACCAATACTAGCATGGCCAGAAGAACTACCGTGAGTTTGCGTGACATTGTGCCTCCGAGTTAGAAAACAACCCCGGGGGCATCCTATCTCTTTGTACAGCAATGTCAAGCTGCTCAGCCTACGAGCCTGTATTGTATCGGTACACCGTACCAGGCACCACGTTTTCGCTGGGCGTTCGCCTATCGTGGAGCCCGGGCCGGAGCCCGATGTCCAGAGCTTAAATTCTCCAACTGCTGAGAGCAACAGTACGCTAGTACCGATAAATTTAGTACCCTCCTCCTACCCACCCATCGCAGTCTGCTTCCTTCAGTCGCGTTCTCGCGCCTGCCATTGTGCTTTATCCACCTGTTTTTGTGCCCTTTTCTGAAAACCTGATGCCTCGTTCGGGTTTCTCCCGCAAATCGCTTTGCTCGCGGAACGCCTTGACATGCTTCCTGCTGTCTCCATAGCATTAAGTATTACCATTACTTTAGGCCGGCGTAGCTCAGTGGCAGAGCGAGGGTCTCATAATCCCTAGGCCGTGGGTTCGATTCCCCCCGCCGGCACCACATTTTTTATTCCCAACTTGCGTACTTCGAGAGTGGGATTATCCTTCACGAATATGCCCGCCCGCACGGAACCATCCACGGAGCTACGCGGCACCTCCGTTCTCGTGTTTGTAAATCGCGTGGCGGGCCGCCGTCGAGCCCGCGCCTACTTGCCTCTCTTGGAATCTCTCTTTGAATCCCGTGGTGTCTCCGTTCAATTTGTCGAGACCAGCGGCGCCGCGGAATTGGAATCTGCGGCCCGTACAGCGGCCGGCCAAAGTCGCCGCGTCCTTTTGGCGTTGGGTGGCGATGGAACCTTTCAAGCCCTCGTAAACAGTGTGTATGGAAGCGACGCCGTAATCGGCATCCTGCCGGCTGGCGGAGGAAATGATTTTGCTAATGCGCTCGGTCTTCCCAGCAATCCCGTTTCGGCTGCGGGCTTAATCCTTCAAGGCAAGCCGCGCTCCGTGGACTTGGTGAGGGCGCGCACCGCAGATGGGCGAACGCGCCTATACGTCGGTGGGGGAGGCGTGGGACTCGACGCCGAAGCAGCACTCCACGCGAGCGGGCGTTTCCGCCGCCTTCCCGGCCGATTGCGCTACGTTGCCTCTGCTCTTCGAGCTTTAGCCGAGCATCTCCCGCTCAAAGTTCGTCTTGAATTTACCGGCGAAGACCTCCAGCCCGTGGAAACAGTCGCTCTTCTTGCCGGTGTCTTGAATACGCCCACGTATGGAGCTGGGTTGCGCCTTGCGCCTGACGCGCGAATTGACGATGGTTTGCTACACGCCGTCTTGCTCGAAGATTTAAGCGCTCTCAGTGTTTTCAGATTGCTCCCTCGCCTGATGGGGAGTGGGGAACTGCGTACCTCGCAGGTGAAGCGATGGAGCGTGCGAAACGTGAGAATCTCGGCGGACCGGCCCTGTTTATTTCACGGTGATGGAGAGATTCTCGGCCCCGCTCCGGTCGAAATCGAGGTCGTGCCCAACGCCGTGCGTGTTCTTGCTCCGCTCAAATAAGCTTGATGGCGTTTTGTGCGCCAAACCGCGAATCAAGGCGTGTTTTTGCGGAACACTTTGCGCCGGATGTCTGGCCAGAATTCCTTTAGTCCGTTAGACAACCCGTCGTAAACAATCAGAAATGCAAAGGTGGTCGCATTCCGCGATGCCGTTCGATCGGAGGGCACGTGATAAATGTTTGAAAGCCCTGCTGCCGCCGCATTGCCGATAGACTCCGAGTAGTTGAAGTGCGTTTTGCCGGAATCCGTTCGTGTCACAAACAATCGGTTCACAGCGTGATACGCACGCCGGCGGAAACCGCCTTTACCCATTTGGTAGTACCGTGGATCTTCTCGAAACAAAGTAGGGAAAATCGCCACGGTCATGTACGTGCCGATGCTGTTGTCGGCGAAATTTGCTCCGAACCGTTTCCCGTACGCATCCCAGCCCTGGCCCCACTCTTTGGGATCATTCCGTGCTTGTGCTATCGCGGATAGCGTGCCGTTGAACGGATAAGCGCCCCAGTCAAATACACTCGCCGTCGCGATGCGGAACTTTTGGCCGGTGCTCAGGGGAGGAAGGGCGTTCGCGTTTTCGACAGTTCCGTAGTTGGGGATGACCTCAAAGATGCGGTCATTAACGGTTCCCGTCTCCCTTTCCAGCTTGCTTTTCCCCACCGTTGCGCCTGGCTGCTCGTCTCCTTTCTTGTCCTTGTCATTCTTTGCGTTGGACGGAGGCGGATCGGTCTTTGGTGCAGGAGGTGGAGGCTGCTGCGAGTCCGGCTGTTGCGCCAGCGCCGGAGAAACGGCCGTCCACAATCCAAACAAAATCGCCGTCGCGAACCCCAGTTGAAACCTCTTTTGTCTTTTCATAGCTTCCTAGTAATTATCTCCCGAGGGCTTTGACTTCGGGCCGGTAATGAGTCGCGCTGTTTCCATGATTCGAGGGCTCCACACTCAGATTCCTCGAACATGCGAATGGTTTCTTTCGGGAATTGTGTGATTTCTTCCGGTTTTTGCTGTGAAATGAGGTGACCTGGAAGAAGTTAGCTCTTTTTCTTGTCGATCTTGAGGTTCAGGACGATGTCTTTCCGCGAGTCAAAACTCGACACCGTGCGCGTCGTGGACTTCTCGTTGTCTTTTTCCGCACGCAACTCGTAGTCCGCGTTTGGGTCAAGGCCGCTGAACCGGTAACTTCCCGTGTCGTCGGTATAACTGCTGCGCACGGAATTCGTCCGCATGTTCTTCAAGAAAACCACGCTGCCGTTGAGAGGGCTTTCGGACTTGTCCATCACCACGCCTCGAACCGTGCGAAGCTGCGCTTCGTGCTTCTTGTCTTGCGCGGCCGCCGCAGTCGCCAGTAGCGCAATCGTTGCCACAAGGCAAAAAACCCGTCGTAGCTTGGTCATTTTGCGTCTCCCATAACCGGCAGCATCCGGAAAACCAAAGCTTCCTCGTTCCCGCCGCCCTTCGCCTCGACTGTTCGCGTCTGGTCCGAAAATCCTTTTACATGCACTAGAATCTCATAGTTCGAGCCTTGTGGAACGCGCACCGCAAACTCTCCCCGCGAGTTCGTGTGCGTTGCCCACTTGTATTTCTTTTCCCCCTCCTTGCGAAGCCGCAACTCCACCTCCGGAAACGACAGCGCCTTTTCGTTGAACACGGTTCCCCGGATCAAAAAATCATTCAGATGACTGAATTTTTTCTTGCCCGGTTTTTCAGTTTTTGAGGAAGAATCCTGCGCTGGACCGGGGGGAGCCGCAGGCGGCGCTTCTTGCGCGGCCGTAAGCGATGCCGCGAAGGCCAGCAGCACACCCGCGCATAAAAATAGAATTCTTCTCAAGCGATTCATCGGAGTGTTCCTCTCAGATTGGATGGCAAGGGGGCGCTGCGGAGATGCCAAGGGCGGGACTTGGCGGTCATTCCTCGTCTTCTTCTTCGTATTCCTCCTCTTCTTCGTCCGCATGATCACCATCCTCGCCCGTTTCGCTCTCCTCTTCTTCCTCTTCCTCTTCTTCGTCTAAATCATCGGAGATCACGTTCAAATGGACGGGGTGCGTCTGCGACACTTCAAGCTCCGATTCGCACTCGGGGCAGCTTAAAATCTCGCCTTCCTCCACTTCGTCTTCATCCACGTCGATTTCCGCGGAACACTCAGGGCAACGGATCACGGGTCCAGCCTCCGTAAGCTCTTTTGCATGTGGCGGTATGAGGACCGTCCCCGCCACCCTGCAGCGTATTATATACCGAGGCGTGGAAATGCAAGCTCTGGCGGGGTGTTTCCGTCGTAAATGCCACCCGCAGCACACTGGAGAGTTCGCTGAATGGCCTTTTCCCGAGAATATCCGGAGCGCCCGGTGATGGGCGTCGGCGGCGTGATCGTGGATCGCGGCCGCACGGTTCTAATTCGCCGCGGCACGGAGCCGCTGCTTGGCGAATGGTCCATCCCCGGCGGGACCATCGAGATTGGCGAAACCATCGAAGAAGCCGTCCGGCGTGAATTGCGAGAGGAAACCGGGCTCGAAGTTCGCGTTCTCGAACTGATTGAACTCTTCGACCGCATCTATCCGCAGGATGGAGCCACCGACAAGAAGAAACCTCGCTTCCACTTCGTCATCGCCGACTATCTCTGTGAACTTGTTGGCGGCGAACCGCGCGCCGGAAGCGATGTCACGGATTTGGCTTTTGCGCGGGAAGAAGAGCTTCCCCAATTCCATCTAACTGAAAAAGCCACGTCTGTCCTGAAGAAAGCCTTTGCCATGTCCCGCGCGCGTCTGAAAGCCAGCGGAATGGAAGCCGAATGACGCGGGTCACGAGTCACTTGTCACGGGTCACTGTCCTTTCGTGATCTCGATGCTTCCGTTCGAGTCGTTCAATTGCAGTTGGCAGCCGCCGGAACCGATCGTTCCGTTCAGCGTGTCTCCCCCGATGTTTCCCGTCGAAGTCACTGGCAGCTCCGAGGAAATCCTGCCGAAGGAGGTGTGCGCGGAGAGGTTGTACCCCAGGCCTTGTGGAATTTGCACGCGGATGGACGAGAACGAAGTCTTCAGCAGGATGTCGCGGCAGCCGCTCGCCGGGCGGCCGGCCGTCAGCGCGATTGCGCCATTCTGATTGTCTACGCTGATTCGCCCGCCGATGCCATCCAGCGTTACGCCGGAGAAGGAAGTTTTCACATTAGCGTCGCCCTTCACGCTTCGCGCGGTCACTGATCCGTTGGTGTTTTCCACGGTCAAGTTCCCGTTCACCCGCTCGGTCAAAACGCTGCCAAAACTGGTTTTCGCATAAGCGTCCGCACCGATATCCGCGAGCGTGATCGCTCCATTCCCGTTGGTCGCTCGGATTCCTTTTGGAATGTTCGCCGCATCAATGGATCCGAAGGAAGTCCGCAGGGTCACGGCTCCGCGCGCGTCGCGAATGGTGATCCTTCCATTGGAGGTCTCGGCGTCCAAAGCGCCGCTAATATTGTCCAGTTCGACATTTCCGAAGGAATCGTGGATGGTCACCGAACTGCCGGTCGCGGAGCTGCCTTTCACGCGGCCGTTGTTCGTTTTCAAGTTCGCGAGCCCATGCACGTCCGAGAAAGTGATGTTGCCAAAGCTGTTGGTGATGTCCGCGGCTCCGCCAATCGTGGCGATTTCCACGTTGCCGTTGTTGTCATGCACCGTCAGATCACCCTTCACGTTGCGTGCATCCACGCTCCCGAACGAAGTCGTGATGTTCGCGGAAGCGGAATCGGTCAGCGTGACCGTTCCATTTCCTCCCGTGATTGTCGCCGCGCCCTGGATGTTCTTCGTAGTGATGCTCCCGAAGCGGTTGCGCACTTCCAGTGTTCCCTTCACATCATCCACCTGCACCGAACCGTTCGTGTCCGTCACGGATACGTTTCCCGCTGCGCCCGTTAGTTCGATGCTTCCGAAGGAATTATTCACGTGCGCTGCGCCGGTGTCGCGCATCCTTATGCTGCCGTGGCTGTTCTCAATGTCCGCAGCGCCATGGATGCGGGAAGCATCGGTGCTGCCGAAACTATTGCGCACATTCAGAGGCGCATCCGAAGGCACACCGATGTCGTAGTTTACGGAATAAGAGGGGCTCTTCCCGATACGGATATGCCAGGTATGCTCATCCGGATAGACCGTTTTGATCTCTACACCACCGGCGGTTTGTTGCACTTCGATTTGGATTTTGTCCGCGAAGGATTGCGCCTCTTCGCGCGAGCTCGCCTGCACGCGGATAGTGGCTGAAATCTTCACGTCGCGCCCCGATTCCCCGTGGACTTTCACTTCGCCGAATTTATGTTCCACGCGAACCGATTGCCCCGCTCCAAGCGTAACTGTTTTCTGAAAATCCTTGGACACTTGGTCCTGCGCGCTGTGGGCCGCGACAGCCCGCGGCTCGGCCGCAAAAAACATCGCGGCGAACAGCAATCCCGCTATTGCGGTTCGACACCCTGCTCCTTTGCAAGAATTCAGACTGGGCTCTCTCATTACTTTCTTGCCTCCAAGACTTCTTCCAGGGTTTGCTGCTTTTCCTGGTACATCGCCAGCAACTGATGCCGCAGTTGAGCGTTCGATGGATTCAATCCCGCCTGCGCGCGCAAATCGTCAATCGCGCTGTCCAGCACCAGCAGCTTTTCGTGATAATTCGCCATCAGCGGCGTCGCCGGATCCTGGAGTTGGGGTTTGGCTTCCTCCGCCAGCTTGTCGATGGCCTTCTCGTACGTGCGCTCCGTGCTTTCCACTTCTTTCAGTGCTGCGCTCTTCAGCAAGGATGGGTTGTCTGGTGGAACGCGGTGATCGCGAATAACAAGTATCCAGCTCACGGAAACCGTCAGGATCAGCACGAATGCACAGGCCAATGCTGTCTGCCATCCCACAGAAATCGCCGGAAGAAACGAAAACCATCTCTTACGTTCCGCGCCCTGCGTCTTCCTCGCATCTTCTCTTACTAGCGCGCGCTCAATCCGCGCCCACAACTCGGGACCCGCCGAATAATCCTGCAACTCCTTCGCCGCGACGCTCAGCGACTTCCACGCGCGCACTTCCTCCGCGCACGCCGCGCAGCCCGCCGCGTGAGCTTCCAGCGCCGTCCATTCCGCCGCGGTGCCGTCTTCAAAAATCCGCTCTCGGTCCTTGCAATTTACATTCATCGTCATTCACCAGACTCGGTTTGCTCTGCTTTTCACCGAACTCTTTTCACCCTTCTTGCTCACCGCGCTTCCGCTGAACTGCTTCGAGGAGGCTCCAGCATCTCCCGCAGATTCTTTTTCGCTTGAAACAGCGTGTTCTTCGACGCCGCTTCCGTAATCTCCAGCATCCCGGCAATCTCCGCGTGCCGGAAGCCTTCCACTTCGTACAGCAGAAAAACGTCGTGCTGATGCCGCGTCAGCTTCCCAAGCGCGCGCTCCAGCGCCATCTTTAGCGACGGATGCGAGCCTGGCGCGCGGGGCTCGATCCGCGGCGTTTCCTCCGAATCGTCGTCCGTCGTCACTTCTTTTTTCCGCAGCCGGCTGCGGCGCGCGTCGTAGCAGGTGTTGATCAGGATGCGGTAAGTCCACGTCACAAAACTCGATTGCCCGCGAAACGTTGCGATGCTCCGCTGCACTTTCAGGAACGTTTCCTGCACCGCGTCTTCCGCGTCCACCGTGCTGCCCAAAACGTTGCGCGCAAGGTTTTTCATCTTTGCGCCGTGCAGCGCGTAAAGCCGCTCGTAGGCGCGCAAGTCTCCCGCCTGGCACGCTGCGGACAGCGCGGCGTCTTCGCCCCCAGATTCCACGGCCGCCCGCATCGGGCTGCCGCTCACGTGCTCGGAACCTTCCACTCGCGTCCCCCACTTGCGTGCCGTGGCTGGATTGCCTGTCCTCGTCACCGCGCCCGCCGCCGCAGCTCCGACTGCCACCGCAGCTTCACGCGGCGCGGAAGCGATTCTAGCCTTCCAGGGCAGCGCAAGTCCCATAGTTCCCATTCCTGGCTCCTGTGGAATAGACGACCCAGCACCGTCAAACGTCAGGGCTCGCCCTTACCCATACACGCGACTTCAAGTGTTACTTTCACTGCCGCCACTTAGCCCCCCCGGCAATTTGTATCGTTATCAAAACAAAGTACTTGCAGAAGGGACAGTTTGTATTTGCTTGAAAGGAAAAGAGATAACAAGGGGCAAAAAGGGCGAAACAAAGCGAAGAAGATGCTGCCTTCAGGCGCACGGGAACCGCTGAGGATGACAGAGAGCGGCGCTGAGGTGCCGTATTCATCTCTATAGTATACTACCTAGATACTATTTGTCAAGCCTTAAATAAGTCCTGTGGATGCTAAAGGTTAGAACGGAAGAAAATTTCCTCTGATCTCCTGTTCTTCAGGAATTTCTAAGTGCCGTGGATACTGAAGGTTGGAAGATAGGTCCTTCGACGCGCCTCGAAGAATCATCCGGGGCACAACCGTCTTAGATCCCCCGGCGTGCCTCCCGCGCTGACGACGGCACGCGGAGAGCCTTTGCGCTCGCTCTTGTGGCTTGATGCTCCCGCATCTATAATGTTGCTTTACGCGGAGCCTGAGGCACGATCCGTGCTCTCGGGCTCCGCGGTCTTTTTGCTTGCCACGCGCTTTAGGAGTGTTGGTTCAGGCGCGCCACAAGAACACGACCATGTCCGATCCGCTGGCTAAAATTAAGAAGAAGTTGCAGGACGAAATTGATCAGCTCTCCCACGAGCTGAGCGTCGAGCTTCCAAAGGAAATCGCGGTGGCACGGGCGCACGGCGACCTATCCGAAAACGCCGAGTACAAATTCGCCAAAGAGCGCCAGACGTACGTCAACGCCAAAATCGCGCAGCTTAAAAAGCGCATGGGTGATCTGGGCATGCTCAACCTCAACAATATCCCGAAGGACCGCTCCGGCTATGGCTCGCGCATCGTCGTGGTGGACTTGGCGCGCGACGTCAAAGTGAAATACAAGCTGGTCAGCAGTGAGGAGGCCGACGCGGAAAAGGGCCTCATTTCGACAACTTCGCCGATCGGCCGCGCCTTGCTCAACCGCAAAGTCGGCGATGAGATTGAAGTCGCCACGCCCGCCGGCAAAAAGGAATTTGAAGTCGTGGAGTTACTGACGATTCACGACGGCGAGTAACTGTGTAGTTTGGCAAGAAACCTTCTTTTCCGTCCCCGCGTCTTACGGTTTGTCGCGCCAGCCACAGGAGGACTTATATGAGTTGGGGGACCGGCCCGGCGCTCGGGCTGCTTACGTTCTGCGGTTATCTACTTTTTTTGTTTGGCGCCGCAATGGTTTGGCGCAATCGTAACAATTTTTTGCTCTGGGTGCAGGATGAGATTTCCTTCTTTCACCGCAGCTTTTCGCGCTTTACGCCCGCGGGTCCCTTCTACATCCCGCGCTCGGAAGCATCGCGCATCAAAGAAGTTCCGCATTATGTGTTGAATTCCCTTACGCGCCTTCCGCGCACCAGCATTAATGGCGGCGCCATCCTTCTCTTTGTCGGCGTGCTACTTTTCTTTCTCGATTTTTATATCTGACAGACTCTTGTTCTTTGCTTTCGGCTCCTCTTGTTGGCCGAAGGCGGGTTGCGCAAGAAGGTCGCCGCGCGCGGTGGACAAATCGAAACCGCTTTGCGATTCTCGTTGCGATGAAACCTGCTCTGATCGTTCACGGCGGCGCGTGGGACATTCCCGACGAGGCGGTTGATGCTTGCAAATCCGGATGCCAGCGCGCGCTGGCTGCCGGCTGGTTCATCCTTTCGCGCGGTGGCCACGCGCTCGACGCGATCGAGGCTGCCATCATGGTGTTGGAAGACGATCCTGTCTTTGACGCGGGCTACGGCTCACACTTAAACCTGGATGGCCGCGTGGAATGCGACGCCATCGTGATGAATGGCGCGACGCTGCACGCCGGCGCGGCGTCCACGCTGCAACGCGTGAAAAACCCGATTCGCGTGGCGAGAGCCATCCTCGAGAAATGTCCGCACATGATGCTCGTGGCCGAAGGCGCGGAGCGCTTTGCCAAGGAGCGGGGAATTGCGCTGTGCGATCCGGATGAACTGATCAGCGAAGCAGAGCAAGAAGCCTGGCTTAAGTGCAGAAACGATAAGCACGCAGCCGAGCACCATCGGGGGCACGAGCAGGGAACCGTTGGCGCCGTGGCGCTTGATAAGGACGGAAACCTGTTTGCCGCGACATCCACGGGCGGTACTTGCTGCAAACTTCCCGGCCGTGTCGGAGATTCGCCGCTGATCGGATGCGGATGCTACGCGGATTCCGAAGCGGGCGGCGTTTCCTGCACGGGGTACGGCGAAGCGATCATGAAAATCGTGATGGCGAAAACTGCCGTCGATTTCTTGCGCCAATCGGAAATATGCGTGGATTCGGCCGCGGGTGCTTCGTGCGAATTGACTACCGCGAGTGTCGCCGCTAAGGAGGCGGTGCATCTCCTTGCGAAACGCACGCGCGGCCATGGCGGATTGATTCTTCTCGATCGCCACGGCAATCCCGGCTTTGCTTTCAACACGCCGCGGATGGCGTATGGGTACGTGGCCCTCGATGGAAATTTCGTTACTGCAATCTAGGGAGGAGTTCCATGCTCTCGTTTTCCAAGATCATAGCTTTTGTGCCAACTAAGGATGCGAAGAAGGCGCGAGCGTTTTATGAGGGATTATTGGGCCTGCGTTTCGTAAGTGAAGATCAATTCGCCCTCGTGATGGATGCCAAAGGGACTATGGTGCGTGTCGCGCTGGTCCCGGAATTTCAGCCACAGCAATTCACGATTGCGGGGTGGGAAGTTTCGGACATAAAGAGAGAAGTCACGAGTCTTCAAGGACAGGGTGTTCGTTTTGAAAAATATGGGATGAAGGGTCAGGACGAGCAGGGAATTTGGTCTTCGCCGAGCGGAGCCAAAGTTGCGTGGTTCAAAGACCCTGATGGAAACGTGCTCAGCCTTACACAATTTTAGTAGCCGGATTTTCATCAATCATCGTCGTCTTTTTTCTTTCGGCCTACGGTGGCTTCTTCGGTTTCGGAAATGCCGAGGCGCATGGCCTGATAGGCAGGCAACGCGGCGGATTGCGGCATGTTTGAACCGTTTCCCGTGCAGGCAAACCAGATGATGGCGTTGAGAGTTTGCGGATCAGCCATGTCGGCGTGCGCAAAATCCTGCTGCTGCGTTTTCCTCATCCATTCGGCAGTGGCCTTGTCTTTCGGTTTGCCGCCCATAAAGTTGTCGGCAGCGATGGTCGGTAGCACCGCTTTGTAGGGAGTCAAGTCCGGCTGGTCCTGAAAAATGTCCATGGGAATGGCGGAAGCATCAAGCTGGTTCATTGGAGTGATGCCGAGGAGCATCTCGATGGTTCGAATCATGCTCACGGTGTTGTGAAATTTGTGAATCAGCGCCCCGTGCTTGTTGTACGCGCTGATGGCCAGGCCGACTGAGCGGTGCGAGTCCACGTGGTCCGGGCCGGACTGCGCGTCATCTTCGACAATGAAAATCGCGGTGTCCTTCCAATAAACGCTGGAAGAAATACCTTCGACGAGGCGGCCGACGGCGTAGTCATTGTCCGCGACCATGAATTGCGGCGTGGGAAATCCATTTTTGATTCCTGTAGTGTGATCGTTGGGAAAGCGCATCACGGTGAGCGCGGGCATGGGATCCGGTTTACCGGCTTCGCGTTGGGCAACGAATTGCTGGAATTCGGCGAGCCATTCGCCAAAGCGCGAATTGCCCCGGCAGGTGGTGCTTGGATTGTCCCGTGTCACGGCCGCGTCGGCGGCTTGCGGCGAAGCGAGAGTTGCCTTGTAGCAATCCACCGTCATGCTGTCGGGAGCGGTGACGTCGAAGCTGCGGAAACTGGGACTGTGATGGTCTGCGAGCGAAGGCTTGTTGGGAATGTCGCGAACGGCTTTGGAGATGTCGGGATACTCTTTGTGGTGCTTCCGTTTTGTGGCCTCGACGTCGTTTGCAGAAATCACGGTGACAAATTCGCCGTAATTCCGGTAGGTCAATCCTGCGCGAGCGGCGGCATCCCAGAGGTAAAGAGTTTTCGGTTCGCCCAGATCGAGGAATCCCTGACGATAAGGAAGATGTTTCTCGAGCATGTCAGTTAGCGCAGCAAGAGCGTCACCATTGAATTTGTCGAGTTGCAATTCGCTGGGAGGTTCGTAATCCGGCAGGCGGTTGTAACCTTCGAAGTCGTAAGTGCGGCCGCGGTCGGAATAGTTCCAGCGAAAGGCCTTGTCCACGTAGTCGGTGGAGAAAGCGGCGGTGGACCAGTTGTGGCCGTCGGGGCTGGCTTCGGAGTTGACGAAGAAGCGGTCGAAGAGGCCGAAGCGCTGCGCGAGCGCGTGATGATTGGGCGTGACTGCTTGCGCTGTGCCGTTGGGACGCCGCGCGGTGTCGCTATTGCCAAAAACCGCGAAAGCCGGCTCGCCATCGGCGGGATGGCCGTCACCGGAAGTCTTCACGTCGCCAAAGACCTGATCGTAAGTGCGATTTTCCTTGATGATGTAAACAACGTGCTTGACGGGGCTTTCGGCGGCAAAAAGTTTTGGTGGCGCGAAATCCAGCAGGCCGTCGTTCTGCATGGTTTGCTGCGTGTAGTGGGCCAGCGTGGGATCGTCGGGAAGTGCGGCCATGTTGATGTTTCCGGAAACGATCGAGCCGCTATACTGGCCGCCTTGCCGATTTTTTTCCGCGTTTGCGGGGAAAGCGGCGTTGGGGGGATTGGGCGTGAAGCCGCTGTTGCTGACGCGCATCGAGGACGGTTGGAATCCTGTGCCTTTGCCATTTCCGATAAAGAGCTTTCCGTCGGCTAGGGCTACGGCGGAAGGATATTGTCCGGTGGGAATGAAGCCAAGGATTTTTGATTTCGCCCCTTCGTCAATTTTCGATGAGGATTTTGCGCCGCGAGCTTTTTCGGAAAGGGACACGACCGCCACTGCGTTGCTATGGGCGTTCGCAACATACAGAGTTTTTTCGTCCTCGCTCAGTGCAATGCCTTCCGGACTTGCGCCTACCAACGCGTTTTCCGCCAGCCGCACATCAATTCGTTCGATCTCCTGGTCGGCGCCGGTGTCAATGACGGAGACGCTGTCTGCGTTCGAATTGGCCACAAACAGGCGCGTGCCTTCGGCGTTCGGGAGCATCGCGGTGGGATGGCGGTCCACTCCAATAAATTTTTGAACTGCGGCTTTGCCGTTGAGCGAAATCGCTGCGACCGAGGAATCATTCCAGCAGGAAACATAGGCGCGTGCTTTCCTGGCGGTTTCTAGCACGACGACGCCGTAAGGATAAATGTTCTCGTTGGTCTTTCCCTGGTGATGTAAATCGAGGCGCTGCATCTGACGAGCGCCATTCAGGTGGCGAACAATCGTGACGCTGTCGCCTAGGTTGTTGGCGGCAACAAGCGTGGCGCCGTCACGCGTGACCGCAATTCCCGTGGGATAGAGCGCGGCTTTGCCGCGGTTGTAGTCCTTCGGCGAAACCTCTCCTGAATTGCTCACTTCGAAGAACGGTGCGGTGACCTTGGTATCGGGGCCGGGCGAGGCCGGCTGGATCGGCGCGGACGCTTTGGGATCAAAGCGGAAGATCCATATTTTGTTTTCGAAGCCGCCAGAAACGTACAACCCAAAAGTGCCATCGGCTGCCGGCGCAGGCGCAAAGGCGATGCCGACGTTGGCACTTTGGGGCGTAGGAAAATAGACGTTTTGGATCACAGCAGGTTCTGGGCCGGCGTTCAAGTCAATGACAGCAATGGATTGCTGCGCGTGGTTCGTGTCATCGCTGAACTGCACTCCGTAGCCGCTGTTCACGACGAGCAGGTAACGGCCTTTTCCGCCGCGTCCCAGATTGTCGGGGCTGCGCAACATATTCATCGGCATGGCGCCCACGGCGGGCAGCCGCGTTCCCGCGTCCATCACGAGTGTACCTGCCGGAGTGATGGGGCGCCCTTCTGCGGCGGGCTCACGCTGGCCTTGAACGGTTCCGGATACAAAGATCGTCGAGAAGAAGATTCCCGCGACAAATCGAAGTGTCATGAATTCACCCTGTCAAACGAAACGAGTATTCCTTGCCTAAACGTCTTTTCGTGCGGCTCTAAATGTACCCGCAACCGAGCTTAGGAGAAAATTATTTTACGGCTATGAATGTGCAAAATCGGCGCCGAGGCAGCCGCCGAAGAGATTTGACCGGGAGCACGCCAGCTTTTAGGATGAAGGTTGCGTGGTCCTCAGCCGCCAAATACAGCCAACGGACTTTTCATGAAAACAAAACTCCTGTTTACAGCTCTCTTGTGTGTTTTGCCGTTGCGTTCCGCGCCGGCCCAGACGCTGGATGAAATCGTAAAGAAGGCCATCGATGCACGCGGCGGGATCGAGAAGATCAAGGCGGTGCAATCAGAACGGATTACAGGACGGATCTCATTTGCACAGGGCATTGAAGGCACGCTGATCCTGGAGCTGAAGCGCCCTCACAAATTGTATTCAGAGATCAGCGTGGAAGGGCAGAAGGTCCTGCGTGTTTACGACGGCAAATCGGCAGGGTGGACGGTGAATCCATTTATTGAAAACAAGGGCGTTGCTGAAATGTCCGCGGAAGAACTGAAAGGAATGCCGGACGAATCGGACGGAGATGGGCCGCTGGTGGATTACAAGGCCAAAGGGTCAAAAGTAGAACTAGTGGGAAAAGAAGACGCCGAGGGCAAACCGGTCTACCGGCTGAAGATCACGAGCAAGAGCGGAGAAGTACGTTCTTATCTGATTGACGGCGCGTCGTTCCTGACGACGAAATGGGAAGGAATGCGCAAAGTGGGAGACCAGGACTTGCCCTGGGAGTGCACGCTTTCCGATTACCGCGAAGTGGAGGGCTTGAAGTTTCCATTCAAGATTGATCAAGGCAGCCCCGGCACGGAATACCGGCAAACCCTCACGGTAGAAAAAATCGAAATTAATCCGAAGATCGATGAGTCGCACTTCGGGAAGCCTGCAGCACCTGAAGCATCTTCTGCTACCCCGCCAACGCCGCCTGCAAAGCCGCCTTCACCGCAAGACTTGACGCATCAAAGATAGTTCACGGCGTTCCGGAAACGCCATGCCGATGATAAAGATCGGCAACGGAATAGGTAAGCCCCAGGAAAAATGTGACGCGCGGAAGATTGCCGTACGCCGCGATGTACGCGCCGCCATCGAAGACCAGGCGGGAAGAAGGGCTGTAAGTCGGCGCGACGAGGATGGTCATCGACGCGGGGTTCGCGGCACTTGCGCGGCTAAATCCCGCAATTTCGGCCGTGTACGCCCATTTCTCCGTGAGGGGATGCGAATAGGAAAGCGCGGTGAAGTAGTGGCGGTCAAAACCAGAGCTGTCCGGCCTGCCAACAAACTGAACCCCTTCGTTGGCGTCAAAATGATGCTTGCCAAAATCCTTGCTTATCAGAAGCTGCGCCAGGTGTTGCATGGCGCCAGCGCCGAGTTGCGGCCTTGCAGTCGGAATCGTAGCGACGTAGAGAAATGACAGCGTCGGGCGCGCGTTCTTCTGCGGGAACAATTTGTATTTGAAGCCTGCGCCGGAATCGCCGAGTCCTGCGGTCCCGTCGTCGCGCTCGATCGGATTGTGCAGGAACCACAGTTCGAGGTTTTTGACTGCGCCCCACTTCAAGAGGCCGTTGATGTTTTGGTGCGCTTCAGCGGCCTCGAGACCATATTCAATTTCGAACACGCCGGGCTGCACCATCTCCGCGGTGGAAGCGAAGGTGGGGCGGTTCGGAACGGCCGTAATGTCGCCGGAAGTTGCGTCCTGCTGGAGCCGAGAATCGCCAGGCTTTTGTTGTTCGGTGGCTTGGCCATGATTTTCAGTTGTTTCTTGCGGGTGAGCGTTCCCTTGAAAAGCAAATCCAAGAAAAAAGAAAAGCCCCATCGCGTTGCGTAGAGGCGGGTGGTGGATTGCGAGTCTCATCTTGGATTGCCTAAAGAAAAGTTTAGCAGTGCGGGAGAGTCGGGGCCGCTTGCTCTGAGGCTTACGTTCGAGTAAGGCACGGCTCTTCGAGGCGTGCCGCTCGATGCGAGCGTTCGTTTGGCGTTTCGGTAATGCTCTGGGCTATCCTTTTTTCATGAAGGAAACTCAAGCTCCTGCGAAATTTGAAACGGATCCCGGGCTGTGCGGCGGCTGCCGACACTGCCGCCGTGTCGAATCTTCGCGCGGCACCGTGTTCGTGTTTTGCGAGCTGTCATTGAGCGATCCCGGTTTTGCAAAGTATCCTCGGCTTCCGGTACTTGAGTGCCGCGGCTATGAAAAGAAAGATGCGGGCGCATAGCTGAGGCTGTAGTTTCAGGTTGCGGGACTGGCGATCCAACCCCGCGACAAGACGAGCGGTCCATGCGGTACTTCCCGTAAGACGTACCTATATGATAATAATAGCCGTGGCTCATCCTCATGGGAGGTTTGCTCATGGCTTCCCGCTCGCGACTGCGTTTCTATACATTGTTGTTTTTCCTGACGTGCCCGCCGTACGCTCTCGCTGACAAACTGCGAATTACCAGCAGTCCCCCCAGCGCGACCGTGGAGATCGACGGCGTTGCGATGGGCACGACGCCGTTCGAAAAAGATTATCCCGGTGGCTATTTTCATAAAACACGGACGTCGTTCGGTGCGCGGCTGGAACATCCCATGGTGGCGCGCGTCAGCCTTGCGGGGTACACGACGAAAGAACTGACGCTGACGGAAGGCCCCATGGAATGGGTTTCGCTGAACGGAAAAAATCACGGCGATTACTGGTTGCTGAAGTCCAATCATTTCGCGGTCGAGCTGCAGCCGATTTCAGAAACGTTTACAGGGGCAATCTCCGCAAATGTTTCCGGAACAAGCTCGAGCCTTCGGCCGGCGCTTTCCTGGGAAGAAGTCGTTCGGCAGGCCAAGCCAGCGGTGGTCTATTTGAAGGGATTGGACAAAGCAGGCTCGGGGTTTTTTGTCACGGGAACCGGTGTGATCGTTACGAACGCGCATGTGGCGCGTGGTGAGGAGTCACTCCTTGCGATTCTTTCCACCGGCGAACAAGTCGGGGCCAAAGTCGTTTATATCGATGCAGAACTCGACATTGCGCTGGCCAAAGTTGACGTTCCGTCCGCGAAGGCCAACTTTCCGCACCTCCCACTCATCAGCGTAGATGGAGTGCGCCAGGGCGAAGCAGTCTTGGCCATCGGAAATCCAGGTGACGCCATGCTGTTCAGCGCGACAAGAGGCATCGTGAGCGCGGTCGGCAGGTTTTCCAATGCGGGTCCTGGCACGTGGGTGCAAACGGATGCGCCGATCAATCCCGGCAACAGCGGCGGCCCTTTGCTGAATCTGCGTGGCGAGGTAGTAGGCGTCAACACATCAAAACTCATCAGAAAGAGTGTCCACGGAATCGGATTCGCGCTAAGTTCCTCGGACGTATTGCAGGTACTGCATCGTTTTTATCCCGATGTTGTTGCATCCAAGCCGCAAGAGAATCCCGAGCAGGAACAGGGAGAACCGGTTGCTGAAGAAGACTCTGTCGCTGTGGAAACCTCAAGCGCCCCCCCTGCGGCTGGTTCTGATGGAGTTGGCACGATTATCATCAGCTCAGTACCCGACGGCGCGGAAATTTTTGTAGATGAGAAATTCCACGGCAATACACCGGCGACTCTCAAACTTCCGACGGGCAGCCACGCGATCGTGCTGAAATTTCCGGGCCGCGCCGACTGGAAACGCACGCTTGAAGTGTTCAAATCGAGCAAAGTCACTCTGCGGGCTACGCTCGATCGTGCTCCCTGACCTCCAAATTTTCTCGCGGCTTGCAGGCGCTCAAAAAAAACAGGGCGTCTCTGAAGACGCCCTGGCAAGCAGCGGGGTTGTTAAAACTGCAGCCGGATTACTCCGGCTGCGGGGGTTGCGGCGTTTGTGGCTGCTGTGTTTGGGGCGGTTGATCCGGTTGTTGATTCGGGCGATTCGGATCTGCTGGCGTTGGGGCGGAAACCGGAGTCAGAGCCGGCGTGCCGGCGGTGCTCGAAGCCAGTTCGGATTCCCTGTACTTCGGCGCGCTGATGTAGCCGTGCACTTCATTCCTGCCAATCTTGTTCACCACGATTTGCACGGGCTGCCCGCCGCTTTCCGAATGAATCCAGATAGGCTCGTAGAGATTCACTCTCTTCTTGCTGAGCGTGTTGTCATCCACGACCATCATCAAGTCATAGTTCATGTGCTTGGCATCGGTGCGGCGCAAAGAAAGCGTGAGCGGTCCGAAACGCTGGAACTGCTTGGACTTGGTCAGGTCGAATTCGGAGTAATTGCGCTCACCGCGCTTTTGAAGAACAACCAATTCCTCGTGCGTTTTGGCGATGGAGCCGTTGAGCTCGTCTTTCGTGGAGCTGAGGCTGGTCTCGAGGTCCGTCCGGTCCTTGGCGACCAGGTCCTGCGTGTCCTTCAACTGTTTCCCTTGGTCATCCAACTGCGCCTTCAACTCCTTGTAGCGCTTGTCCGTCGGCGCACCGTGCTTGCCAGCAGATTTTTTTTGCGCCGCCGCCTGATCTGCTGCTTGCGCAGCAGCTTGTTGCGTCGTGACCATGTCGTTCAGTTTCGTAGTTACGGCGTTAAGCTGGCCCTGTAGCTGGTCGATCGTAGCGTTGGCCGCGGACTGCTGCGCGCTCAGATGGCCGACGGCACTCTGCTGGCTGTAACCGTAACCAAACGCGAGTCCCGCCACGAGCAGCAGCGCCACGCCGCCAATCAGAACCCAGCGGTTGATGCCTGCCGTTCCAGACTCCCAACTACTTTCGTGCTGAGTTTCTTGATGCTCTTGGTTGTGCATGTTCTCTTCCATTCTCGCTCCTCCTCAATTTCTCGGCTCCATAACGCGACGCCACTCAGGCAGAAGCCTTCCAAACTTGTGCTCTTGGGTTGACGAGAACTCTGCTGTGTGATTTGCGTCTTCACCCGAAGCCCCCGCTGTTCCACAGCAAAGAAATGGCCCTGAAGGGCGAAACTCTTGCGCATCGCTAACTCTCGCAGCGCCAACAACTAACAGGCCGCGAGGTCTGCGAATGTAAGAGCATCCCTGGTACTAGTCCTTGCAATTTTGTCCTCATTTCGAACGACTTTCCACAGTTCCAGAGCGAAGAAGTTTCGTCCTTCCCACGCAGAATTTGCCGTTTCTCCCGCGTGTTTCGTTGCCGCGAATCGACCCCCTGTGCTAGCATCCGCCCTGAAAGAAGAGCGTTCCAGGGAATCTTTCGATTCTCCTTCGCCTCCGCCCGCTCGGAGACCCAGGGCCCCTCGCAGATTCGAGGGCAAAGAACCGCAAGAAGCTTCAATGAACGACGGCGCGCTCTTCCTCCTAAGTGGAAAATCCGATCAGGCGCAAGCCCGCGCTTGAAACCAGGTGGTGGACTTTCGCCGCGATTGCCTGTGGGTTGCAGAAACGCGATTCCCTCGGCATCGCAGAAAAAGGAGAGTTCGCATGAAATCCTATCTCACCAAGGACATCCGAAACGTTGGCATTGTAGGTCACGGCGGCACCGGCAAGACGCAACTGGTGTCGTCGTTGCTGTACACCGCGGGCATGACGCCGCGGTGGGGAAAAGTTGCGGATGGCAGCGCCATCACCGACTGGGACGACGAAGAGGTGGCGCGCAAAATATCCATTCAAACGGGCCTGGCTCATGCCGAGTGGCCCGCGACGCCGACAGGCCCTTCGGGCTCGTCCGACAAAGTGAAAATCAATTTTATTGACCTTCCCGGGTATTCCACGTTCATTACCGAAGCGAAAGCTTCGCTGATTGCGGCCGATGCCGCGCTGATTGCCGTGGACGGGCACGTGGGCGCCCAAGTCACCACAGAAAAAGTCTGGGATTACTGCACCGAATACGATATTCCCCGCGCATTTGTACTCACGTGGATGGATCGCGAGCTTTCCAGTTTCGAACGCTCCATGGAATCGCTGACGGAGGTTTTTGGGCGCAACGTTGTCGCCTTGCAGTTGCCGATTGGTTCGGAAAAGGGATTTCGCGGCGTCATCGATTTGGTGGCCATGAAGGCGCATACCTACAAGCCCGACGGCGATGGCAAGCCGACGATCGAGGAAATTCCCGGGGCGCTCGCCGACGAAGCCAAGGAAGCGCACGAAAAGCTTGTGGAGATGATCGCCGAAGGCGACGACGAAATGATGGAGGAATTTTTCCGCGAAGGTACGATTCCCATCCAAGACCTGATTCCTGCGGTCCGCAAAGCCATCGTCCAAGAAAAAATCTTTCCCGTCCTGATGACCTCCGCGCTGCACAATATCGGCACCGCCAGCCTGCTCACTTTTCTTGCGGACGTGTTCCCTCATCCTGACGAGCACGCGCAGGTTGGCTACAAGGATCCCGCCGGAAAGGGCGACCGCGTCGAGCGCAAATACGACGACGCCCAGCCGGCTTCCATTTTCGTGTTCAAGACGCTTGCCGATCCTTTCGCCGGACGCATCAACTATTTCAAAGTGAAAAGCGGCGTGCTCAAAAACGATGCCACACTCGTGAACTACCATCGCAGCACGCCGGAGCGCTTGCAGCATACCCAGGTCGTGCAAGGCAAGCAGCTAACCGAAATCGGCGAGTTGCACGCGGGTGACATCGGCGCCATCGCCAAGCTGAAGGAAACCACTACCGGCGAAACCCTCGGCGACAAGGCTGCGCCAATCTATTACACGCCCGCACGGTTACCCGAGCCGTCCATCACCTTCGCGATCGAGCCCAAGAGCCGCGCCGACGAAGACAAAATTGGCGTGGGCATCCACAAAATTCTCGAAGAAGACGGCGCGCTCCGTTTTTCACGCGATACGCAAACCAAGGAATTCTTGCTTGCAGGCTCCGGCCAGCAGCACATCGAAGTCGTTGTCGCCAAGCTCCAGAAGCGCTACAACGTCAATCTCACGCTAAAGCCTCCCAAGGTTCCCTACCGCGAAACGATTCGCGGCAAAGCCGACGCGGAAGGCAAGCACAAGAAACAGTCCGGCGGGCACGGGCAGTTCGGCGTATGCCGCGTGAAGTTCGAACCCATCGAGCGCAGCAAGGGCATCGAGTTCGTCGACGACATCTTCGGCGGCGCGATTCCGAAGAACTGGATTCCTTCGGTCGAAAAGGGCATTCGCGATTCCGCAGCGCGCGGCTACCTGGCCGGATTTCCGATGACGGACTTCCGCGCCATTCTCTACGACGGCAAATACCACGACGTCGATTCATCGGATATCGCGTTCAAAATTGCAGGCTCGCTGGCGTTCAAGGAAGCTATGAAGCAAGCGCGGCCCGCGCTTCTCGAGCCCATCATGAACGTGGAAGTTTACGCGCCGGATCAATACTCCGGCGACCTGATGGGCGACCTCAGCTCGCGGCGCGGCCGCATTTCCGGCAGTGAAGCGCGCGGCCACAACGTCATCATCAAAGGGCAGGTGCCGCTCGCCGAAATGCTGAGCTATGCCACCGACCTTACGTCCAAAACGCAAGGGCGTGCGTCGTATTCGATGGAGTTTTCGCACTACGACTATGTGCCCAACGAAATGGCGGAAAAAGTGATCGCGGCGCACAAAGCCGCCCACGGCGAAGCGCTAGTCGAAGAAGAAGCCTGAGCTGTTTTCCGTGTATGCTTGGACCAATTCTTAGAAGGGCCTTATGGCGACAACGGTAAGCCAAACAGCGCCTGTGACACCCATGACGGGAACATCGCCGGCGGATCGGCGGGGCACACCTCCCGGAGTCGCGTCGCCGCGTAACGTCGCCATTGACGCGTATCGCGGCCTGGTCATGCTGCTCATGATGGCGGAGGTGCTGCAGCTTTCTCACGTGTCCGCGGCCTACCCCGACAGCGTGTTCTGGAAAGTTCTGGGTTGGAACCAGACGCATACCCAGTGGTTCGGCTGCTCCCTTCACGACACGATTCAACCGGGCTTTTCTTTCCTCGTAGGCGTGGCGCTGCCGTACTCCATCGCCAGCCGCATGGCCAAAGGCGCAAGCTTCGCAAATTTGTTCCGGCATACGCTGTGGCGTGCCTTCGCCCTCGCGGCTCTGGGCGTTTTCCTCCGCTCGATGGATCACCGCATGACCTATTTCACTTTTGAAGATACGCTCTCGCAGATCGGCTTCGGCTATCCGTTCCTGTTTCTGCTTGGATATTTTTCCTCGAAATTGCAATCACTCAAGTGGGTTTGGGTGACCCTCGCGATTATTCTCGTGGGGTATTGGCTGCTGTGGGCCGTGTATCCCGCGGCGCCTGCGAATTTCGACTGGCCGAGCGTAGGTGTTTCCGCGCAATGGAACGCGCAGCACAATTACACGGGATTCGCCGCGCATTGGAACAAGAACTACAATGTCGGCAACCGCTTCGACCAGTGGTTCCTGAACCTCTTCCCGCGCGAGCACCCCTTTGTGTACAACGAGGGCGGCTACCTCACACTGAGTTTCATTCCCACGCTGGGCACGATGATCCTCGGCC